>JAABUW010000941.1_pt1 | contig 52559 bp, 100 predicted proteins | sample 5560081 | NCBI WGS metagenome assembly JAABUW01 (sample SAMN10711882, study PRJNA513363) | rock metagenome | isolation source: Antarctica rocks | place: Antarctica: Victoria Land, Knobhead sud | reverse complement strand
TGGTGGGCTGCGCAGACGACGGCAGTGGCCATGTGCCGCATGAACGTGGGGCCGCTGTCGCGGCAGCCGACTTGACGATGGCGGCAGCAAAGAAATGGGGGACGAATGGTGGCATGGAGGCAAAGGGAATGATGGCAAAAGGAAGAAAAAGAAAAAACAAAAACAAAGAAAAGTTGACAATGGTGTCCGCAGCGGCAGAGTTAACGCAGCAACTCCTTTTCACCAGGGTTTGACCGATTTGGGGTGCTCAATTTTGACCTTTGTGAACACTAATCAGCCTGAGTGAGGCTGGGACAGTGTAATATCTCTCTCTTGGAACCCTGCTGCCCACGGTCAGGTCAGCCCTCTTTTCTCTTCTAGACTGCTTGGGACAGCCACCGGCCCTACAACACCCTGATCAAGCCTGCTTGAGTGCGTAATGCCCGGCTTGCACAGTGATTCACGTTTTCGCTTATGTAAGGACAGTACTTGGCCTTTGGGCTGTACAGCGCCGCAGCATTACTGCCGTATGCCGCCTTCCCTCGCTTTTGCAGCCTTGTAGCCCCCTACCAGTGTTCATGTATTGAGGCGCCTGGGATGTAATGTCGAGAAGATTCAAATAGGGACTGTCGCTGCTGTCACATCACCGAGAGCGAGTGCGGCGTCGGCGGCGCTTGCTCTCAAGATGCCGAGCACCGCTGCCCGTGACGCCATTATTGGCCATTGCTCACGGTCAGTGTTCCACACATTGCCCCTTGCGCACACAGCGAGCTAGCCGCAGCATTTCTGCTGTTTGCCGCCTCCTGTTACTGCGCAGGTTTGTAGCTAGGTAGCCCGTATGAGTGGTCATGGTATTGGTGAGCCTGGGAGGCTGTGAGGAGGCGAAGGCACAACAGGGTTATTTTGTGAGCTGTGTGTGTGATGCTTTATACCATGGTTTGCTTAAAACGCGCCACATCCTGGAAGGTGTGGCGCGCCTAGCCGGATACTCAATACAAAAAAGAGCACAGGGTAGTCCGACAAGCAAGGACATGCGTTCTTCTGAAAACCTCCAGTCTGCGAGTTAGCATGTGCAGCCCAGCGCTCGCCACTGCGCTGAAGACTGATGTAGTGCGCCGCAGGTGAAGCCCGAAAGTATTGACTGAAGTGTTGGGAAATCGCTCATTGCTGCAGACAACATTGCTGGCGCGCACGCCGCGCATCACGGTGTCCTCTGTCGCCTCACGACGACGCCAGCTCCGAGCGCACATAGAAGGTGGGGGCGTCGGCGGCGTTAATGCCGTTGAAGTTGGAGGCGCCGCACAGCGTGTATGCGCCCATGTCCGGGAAGGCCAGCCAGTCGCCGTTGTGCAGCTCCGGTAGCGGGTACGACTGCAGCACAACCACAACACAGTGTCACGACACAGGGCCAGCGACATATTGAAATCATCTATTGGAAGCCAGCTGGGAAGCGTAGCGATGTTTGACCGGCAACGGTGGCCACTAGCGTCTGGAGGCAGGGCTGCCCGCAAGTTTTGCCGTGCACTGTCAAGCTCAGCATGCACCAGGACAAAGAAGGAAAGAGAGAAAACGGTGTCAGGAGAGTGCAAGCCGCATTCAGAGGTGTGGCAATAGTCACCTGGAACAGCGTGTCCAGGCCGTCGCAGGATGGGCCGAACACCGTGGACGGGTACAGCTGCTCGGCGGCCGCGCCGCCGACGCCGTTGTCGGGCTTCTCCAGCGTCGGGCAGCGCAGCGGCCGCGCCGTCGGCTCTGCGTGGTCGTACATCACGCAGTTGAAGGAGCCGTACAGGCCGTCCGTGATGTAGTAGTCAAACACGGACGGGGCTGTGGGCGCGGCGGGATCACCGGCTGCAGCGGTGGCGGCTGCAGAGTCGGCAGAGGCAGCTGCCGCCGCCGCCAGGGCCCTGGGGCTGCGCTTGCGGCGGCCGAAGACCTGGCACACCAGCGTGGCGCATGCCTCCGCGAAGAACCTGCGGCAGCAATTGGAGTGACAGGGTTCAGCAGATATGCTATTGGTGGGTGCTGTAAGCTCAAGTGCAGGCAGCCACGTATGAACAGGAAGCATGGAGGTGCAGCACACGGGGCGACCAACAGGTCGGACTGCCGAAGGGGATGTTGAAGCAGCAGCTTGTGCATGCAACAATCAAGAGACCTTCTACCTAGTTCCTGGGCTACATGCCACAAAATGCTGACCTGCCGGGCTCAGCGATGATGTCCACACCGCGCTGCGGCGGGAAGTGCGCCTCGAGCGCCGCATTGACGGCCGACGGCACGCGGCCCAGGTCCACGCAGCCGGCGGCGTCGATGCTGCCGCCCGGGAAGCCGCCGCCGATGTCCAGCACCCTGCAGTGAAACATGCACAGTTGCATTACTCGAGGTGCGTTGATACGAACATGTTGACACCTCAGAAACTGCAAAATGCAGACATTGTGTGCCGGGAGGAAGATTCCACAGGAGGACACATTGCAGAATCAACGCGTCAGTGGCTGCCTTAAACACAAGGTAGATGGTCTGAGCAAGGACGCACCGCATTGCAAAGCCCAGGCGCTCAGCGGACACGAAGACGGCGGCGGCGGCGGCGATGCCCTCCGGCAGGGCGTCCGGGTTGGAGGCGCCGCTGCCGACGTGGAAGGAGACGCCCGCCAGGTCCAGCCCCAGCTCCTTTGCCACCGCCAGCAGGTCTGCGTGTTGAAAACGTATTTGACACTCGTGTTTGTTTATGATGGTTGAATCATCAGATGCTGGGCGATGCTAGGTCCAGCCCCAGATCCTTGGCAAACGCCAACATGCCTGCATGTGCCAATATCACATGAGGTTGTTTCGTTCCCAGCGGGGGCTCTGATTATATGAGGAGTGTCACGCACGCCCTGGCAATAAGCAGACAGCAGCGGCGACAGCTACGCGGTGAGGAAGCAGCTGCGGAAGTCAGCAGCATCTGCAGTGGCACGGTGCATCCTCATCTGGCCATGTCACATCCACTGTGCGAAAGCATGTCCACAATGAGCTCAGGAAAAGGGCTGCCGCACCGTCAATGTCGTCCGGCTCGGCGCCGTACTTGTTGCCCAGCTGGCATCGCGCCGACGGGTCGTCCTGCCGGATGCGCAGCAGCACCTGCACAACCGCGCAGGAAAGATTGTTACATTAATTCGTCGATGGACGTTTGTGACAATGCACTGTACAGAGCAGGAAAGGTACCTCAAACATGTTGCCCAAATCGACACAGAAAACCGTTGGCACCTGCGCGCTTGGGTCCAGCTCAGCGATCTTGCGCAGTTCCGACTCCGAGTCCGCCGTCGTCATCGCCACGCCCGCGGCCTTGGCCGCCCTGTGGTGACGACAGTGAGGACACGTTTGTCAACAGGGTTCTCACGAGACACTTCTGACGGAACACATGTGCGGCTTCCAGGAAAGCACTGCAGAGCGCTCCAGTGCATCAGCTGCATCCAGCTGCACCAGCCGACGCTGTTTCAGTGCTGCTTGCGCGCGAATGAGCGGTCCCCAACACAGGCGCGTGCGGCGGCTCCGCTGAAATTGAGAGCACGGAACAACTAATTTGTGGCAGACATGAAAGGGGTGTCCACCTGATGTCGGAGGGGCGCTTGCAGGCGTTGGCAAAGATGATGCGGTCGGGCGCGACGCCGCTGCCGACGACAGCCTGGATCTCCGCTTCCGAGGCGCAGTCAAAGCAGGCGCCCGCGGCGGCGAGCACCTCCAGCAGCGCCGGGTCGCCATTGCACCTGTTGGCAAGGCAAAATTCCAGGCTCTGAAATTGCTTTTGACAGTTTTTAAGGCACTGGAGGGTGTTCGTGCTGATAAGGACTTCCTGCCTGTGTCGACTCAGCATGCCGGCCAGCACGCAGACACAAAGTTCTCCAAAAAGCCTGAAGACATTGGCCGACCCAAACTGGAGCATACAGTTTTGACACAGCAGTGAAGAGGCAGCTCACTTGACGGCATAAAAGGGGCGCACGCGCGGCATCAGCCGCGTCCACGCGGCCGCCAGCGCCGCCACCACGCCCAGGTCCAGGACGTAGAACGTGTCGTCCAGGCCGTGCGACTTGATTAGGGCGCCTATATGGCCGTCCAGCGCGCCGACGTCCACCGCCGGCACCGGCACCGTGCCGTGGCGCACCATGACTGCCTCCATAGCCGCGGTGTACGGCCCGGCCGGGGCACTCGGCGCCGAGTCGGCGGGCCGCGCCGCCGCCGCCGGCGGCAGCGCCTCGAACGGCTGCGGCTTGACGGCGGCAAAGCCGCCGCTCAGGGAGTCGGTGCTCTCGCCGGCGTCGGTACCGCCGTTGTCGGTGCCCTCCGAGTCGGAGCTGTAGCTTGACGGCTGCGCCTCCAGCGGCTGCGGCACCGGCGGGCAGGGCGCATCGCTCGCGACGGAGCCCGCCGGGGACGCCGGCCGCGCGGGCGGCGCAGCGTCCGTCTCGTTGGCTGCGGCGGCGCCGCCCTTGGCAAATGCGGCGGCGACCGGTAGGGTCGCTGGCAGCGGCGCCGGCGGCGCTGCGGTGGTGTGGGCGGCGAGGGTGACGTACGTCACGCGGCCGCCGGCCGACACGTCCTGGATGGTCTTGCTGGCAACGGTGTAGCCGGCCGGGGCGGACAGCGTCGCACCCCAGGAGTGGTCGCCGGCGGCGCCGTCCACACTGGTGACGACCGCCATGTCGGTGGGGCGGAAGATGTCGGCAATTTGGCCCACCAGGCGCTCCGCGTCAATGTCGTCCAGCGCCTGGTTGTGCGGAAGTGCATGGTCAGATCTTGCATGTGGTGTGTAAGCCAAGCCCCCATGCAACGTGCGGCAGTGCAGCACAATGCCAAACCTGCACGGACATCGGAGATGCTGATACACAGCTTCAGCAAACAGATAAGTGGATCAGAAGACTGCAAGCACACTGCCGATCAGAAGCAAAACAGAGCGCAGCAGATGGTGGCACACGCTGCTCTCAGTTTTTGCCAGATGACTGGATGGCGCACCTGGCAGGAGACCTCCACGCTGGAGTAGGAGAAGCCGTCCTCAGGCGTGATGTGGATGGTGGAGCACTGCGGCCCCACCATGCCGTTCATGGAGTAGCCGCACGGCTCGAACCTGCAGCAAGCAAGACGTATGGGTTACGATCTGAGCACCGTGACAGAGTGTATACACTGCAGCAGCTGTTTGGGCACACATCAAACACAAGCCAAACAAGAGTAAGTCACAGGATTTAGGTGTACAGCCAGAGCCAGAAGCAACGACACAGCCGCGCCTGCTGCTTGAGAATGTGCTCTGGTGCAAGTGCTTACACATAGTCGTCGATCTTGGCATCGGGCAGCAGCGCGCGGATGCCGCTGGCCTCGGTGGTGGCCTCGGCGGAGATGAAGCCGGGCCCACGCGCAAACTGCGCCGCCTTCTCGGGGTCCAGACCCGTCATGCACACCTCCAGCGTGTACGCCTGCGATTGGATGTAACATGTTTCTCACAACCGCAGAGAATCTGTTCATGACATCAGAAAGAACTTCTGTTGCCCCGCATGCATGTCGAATCAATCAGCATGGCACGGTACAGAGTCTGGTAGACCTGCATGCAAGCCACATGCTTGACAGGACCTCAAGAGCAAGCATGTGAAATGACCGGTGTGCATGCAGGTGGTACAAACTGCAAATGGTAGGTACGCTCACCGGCTTGTGCCAGGCGGCGGCGGCGGCGCTGTGCGCCACAAAGACGTGCCACTGCAGTCCCCTCAGGGCGTCACCCAGCACATAGGCGCCGGAGATTCCGCCCATGGTGGCGAAGGTTGACTGCAGGAGGCGCGTCTCATGCGTGAAGCCGGCGTGCATCTCCGGCTGCGTGGGTACAAGAGGGCTTGTCAGCAAGGCATGTGTACGGCAGGGGTTCAGATCTTAGGCCCATCATGCTGCCGCATGTGAGCTACAAACAGAGCACAGTGCTCCAGCTGAAAGGCCAGCTGAGAGCGTTCTCCACAGGAACTTGAAGCAAGCTAACAAGTACATGCTGCGACGTCCAGCAGGCATATGCATGCACCAAGGCATTCGACTGCGCCCTACAACAGAGCTTGCCCACAGCGCAGGACAGCAAGCATCAGGCCGCACCTGCTGCTCGGGGAACAGGTAGGAGGCGCGCGAGTACTTGGCGCGACAGGGCTCCAGGCCGGCTCCGACGGCCGCTTCGACCAGCGCCGGCACCGCCGCCAGAAGCTTGGTCGTGCCGCACGTCTTCAGGATGGCCTTGCGCGCGTACAAGAACAGGCTGCTCTCCGACAGCACGTAGGCGTCGAAGTCCTTGCCGTGGCGGGCGGACACAATGCAGCAGGCCGCCAGGTCGAGAATGGCGTCCAGCTGCTGGCGGGCAATGCTGCGGAGGCCGCCCGGCGCCGTCGTGGCACCCGCTGCGTGCGCGAAATCGATCTCGATGCGCTTCTCCGAGCCCTCGAACACGGGCGTTGGGAAGACTTCTGGGGCAGCGGCGGCGGGGAGCGCCATGCCGGCTGCGTCTATGACTGGTGCGTCTGATGCAGAAACCACGAGCTGGGTAATGCGGCAGCGGCCTGGCGCCGCTACGGTTCTAAACTAGATGCGCCCGTGCCCTGTCAGCTGGGCTTCTTCACGCACTGCGAGCAGAAGGCACGGAGGACAGTCAGTAACTTGCACACAGATCAAAACCACTAGTCTCGTAGGCAACAGCCCGCTGCAGCCGGATCGATCAAGCACTCCCTTCAAACATAGCAGTTGGAACAGTAGAATCTTCCATGCCGACGGCAGGTGGCAACGATCGGATCAGACATACCGCCGCCGAACAGCACTCCTGTCTACCCGGCAGCTTCCCACGATGCAGCAAATCAAGCAGGCGCCTTGGTCAGTGCATGCTGATTGTGCATCATCCATGCAAGGAGGAGGCTAATTTCTCGCACGTCGCCGTAATCCGGGGCAAACTTGCGGGCTCCAGCCGGTAGCAAATCCTCCAGCACCCAGCCAAGCGGCGGCTCGTGGTGCGTGCGGCTGGAACAATGCACGCTGCTGCTGGAGAATTTACTACTACTATTGCCGTCTTCCGAATCTGACATGCTGGGGTACAGGGTTGTCCAGCTTTGCTGCCGAGTGAAACTAGTGCGAGCGATGCGGCTCGCTGCGAGGCGGACGCTTGCTGAAACGGATGCAAAATTCGCGTCTTGGGTTCGACAGTGGAGAGAACAGGGGCTTGTTTGCTGGCGCGTCTGGAATGCAAATCAGCAGGTGCGACCAACATGTGTGAATGGCTGTTGTTGCCGCCGCACATCGTTATGGGTACAATATCACATGCTGAGAAAAGGGTTTTAGGCCTTGCCGGCAGTACTTTGCAGATGTGACATGGTTCACACCCATCTCACCGTGTACGACCAGAGCTCAGGGCTGACTGACTTACTTCCGCGAACTGTGATGAGACGCACAGGCAGTTGGATTGCTCTTCGCAATTCGATAGGTTTTGGGCCTTTTCCTTCGCTCATGGCCAACCCCTCGCCTCAGCATGGCGGGTCGCCGTTGCCGCCGCCACACCGCCGCTCGAACTGAACAAATGTAAGACGCTAGGAACGCAAGCGAAATCACAGTGCATCACTCCCAAAAAAACAAGCAAGGACATTCTGAAGGGTATAAGGCGGTTGCTATCTTGCATCCGACGTATGTGATTACCCGGCCGCCGCCGGAAGGGTGCCAAATGCGGGCTTGCCGCCAATGCCGGTGAGCAGCCCCGTGTCGATCAGCAGGTTCGCCCCCGTGATGGCCGCCGCCTCGCTGCTGGCCAGGAAGGCTATGGCGTTGGCCACGTCCTCCGCTGCTGCCGTGTGGCCTTTGAAGCTGGACAGCTCTCTGAGTTGCCGCTCGACATCGGCCGCCGGCGCGCCTCCGAGGATTGCGCTCGTCATCGGCTGCACAGTATTGCCCAGCGCTGTTGGACTGATTGTCTCAAGAAGTTGTCTGAGCAGGTGTCTACACGCAGCTGGAAGGATGACAGCTGAGAAGCGACGGACGCACCGTGCTGACGTACGCTGGTGCGACCGAGTTGACACGGATGCCGTGACCAGCGAACTCGCAGGCCGCCTGCTGCGTCAGTGCCACGACGCCCGCCTTTGACGCGGCATAGTCTGCTGGGCTGAGGCCGCCGCGCAGGCCTGCCGCGCTGGTCACATTGATGATGACGCCCTGTACACCCGCGGCCTTCATCGCCCTGCGGCAACAATAATGCAGACTCGGCATCACGGCGTGTGTCTGTGTGATCTTATTATCTTGACATCATCATGCGGAGCAAACTGTTGTACTGATGCTTCCAGGCAGCAGGCGGCAGGAATGGGCGGCCATCCCGTTCACACCTGACGGCATGCTTCGTGCCGAGAAACACGCTGAGCAGGTTCACGCGCAGCGTCCTCTCGAAATCTAAAGCGGTGGTCTCGTCCAAGCTCGACATCGCGCCCATGATGCCGGCATTGTTCACAAGTAGGTGCAGGCTGCCGAAGCTCTCCTGCGCAAATGCCACCGCATCGGCGATGTCATTCTCCTTCCTGCATGTATTCACCTATTTTCACTGCAATGTCGTCTGTTTCTTCCTTTAGGTTTCAGCTGCATGTCCTTGACACTACGATGCAGATCTTGATGCCGAAAAGGCGCTCACGTGACGTCGCAATGGCAGAACGAAGCTCCGCCTCTCAGATCCGAGGCGAGAGCTTCTCCTTTGTCATTCGATACATCAGCTATGACAACTTTGCAGCCTTGGCTGACCAGCTTCCGCACTGTTGCCTCTCCAATGCCTGCGCACATACATGGGCGCTGCTCATGGTATGGTTTGCGATCGCGCGCGGCTGGGGGTTGTCGGGCTCACGGAGAAATCAATAAAATTATTGCAGTAATCTAGGTTATCATTTCGGCGCGCACCCATTGCTCCGCCTGTGACGATGGCAACCTTGCCGTGCAGGCTGCTGTGCGGCATTTTCGCCGAGCGAGCTTCGCGGAATGTGACTGAGCGCGCAGGATTATCACTCTACGTACATAAAGCTGAGTTGTGCGGCAGACACCAGGAACGCCTGCCACATGCTCCGACTCTGCCAGGACGAGTTTTGAGGCGCGAGCAGGGGCGATGAGACTGCGACCGGGGGATGTCGCAATAAGGGCATGCGGCGCGTGCTGCGCCCCAAAGCTGCCATTTGTAGTTTGCGCCCACTTTACGGACGAAGCTACTGGAGTGCTCGGCTTTCCATTCGCCACATGCGTCTGACCCTGTTGGTGTGAGTACCGTCCCTGCTGCCAGCAACTTCCACTTTGAATTCAAGGTCTGGCCTTTCCCAGCGTGCTCACCAAGCATGTGCTTAGCCTTTCCAGTGCTCTTGAGCATGTGAGCATGCAAAAGGGATCTCCATGTGCACACGCGGAAACCATCTGTGAGGTCCACCGGGGGTAGGTGAACACAGGGCTGGCTGCGGATGCATCGTAAAAGATGTAGCCTTGTCTTACACAGCCTTGGTTTGTTACTGGGTTTGTTACCGGGTTCATCTCACCGCTGGGGATCCTTGACCCGCTGCCTCGCCTTCCTGCCGCGCAGCTACAAAGGCCGCTCGGCAGCTGCTGCTGCGCCCGGCACAATGGCCGGGGTGCTACGAGCCATCAGCGAGCAGGCGAAGAAGAACACCGCGGCGGGAGGACCGGACATTCCGCTGGGCAGTGGGGCCACCGCCATCGGCCGCAACGTGGCAAAGGCGCCAGGGCTGCCCATCCCTGGCGACTGGGCACAGGTGTCCGGGAAGCACTGCCGCATTGTGTGCAGCGCCGCAGAGGTGCGCGGCTTCGTGGCAATGTTGCCACGGCGAGATGGAATGCTGACTTTGGCGCGCGCTGCTGACATTAGTCAACGACTAAGTGTGCATGCGTTGCCTGCCTTCGCACCTCCTGACACAGCATGTGACAGGCACCCCATCCCGCAAGCCGCAGGCCCCAACATGAAGCCGTCTTGTGCATAGGGCGGACCATCCTTCACCGTGTTTGACACCAGCACCAATGGCACCTTCATCATCAGCGACGGCCAGAGCACGCGGGTGCCCAAGAACGGGTCACTGCCGTTGCTGCCGGGCCAGACCCTGCGCCTGAGCATCCTGAACAGCAGCGGCCCCTCCACCGTCCTCGAGTGCGCTTCCGCCTCTGCCTCCGATTTTGATGCAGTATCCGACTTTCGATCATTCTGTTCAAACCAGTTGCCGTTGCATTGAAGCACGTGTGTCTGCGCACATATACACATTCTCACTTCCTTCGCTTCACCACCTGTGCTCACGTTTTGCCGTGCCAGGCATGTGCAGCTGCAGTGCTTGAGAGTGTTCACCTGGCTCTGGTTGCATTATATGTGTGCATTGCATGTGTGACGCGCAAACCCTGCTGCACAGGTACCAGCTGGAGCTGGCGCTGGACGACAGCCGGGTGCGCAAGGCGGCGGACGCGCATGGGGAGGTTGGGGCGACGCCCGCCAAGCGGCTCTGCTTCTCGGGCGTCTCCGGCTCGCCCGAGGCGGCGAGCCTGCCGGAGAGCAAGACGCTGCAGGACCTGCGGCAGATCAACAAGGTGCCGTGAACCAGACCCTGAACCTGCTCGGGGTCGTTTCTTTTGTAGCGAGGTGTGGAGGACCAGCAGTGCTGGAGGTGAGAACTGCCGCAACGGATCAGCAAGGTGCCGACATGAAGTTGAAGGCATGTCACGGCCCACACGTTGCTGTGGAGCGGCAATTCTGCAGCAGCTGTCACCCACGTGCGCTGAGGTATCAGCAATGAATATGGACCGCTGCAGATCCTGGTGCTTGTGGGTGCGATCGCAGGACCTGCAAGTGAGGCTGACGACCGCACAGGGCGAGAATGATGCGTCGCGGCTGCGGCTGAAGGAGCAGGCCGCTGAGGTGCAGCAGCTGACAGCGAACCTGGCAGCTGCGCACCAGCAGGTGGGGATTTGGTGTCTGTTTCAGTCGCGTTTCCGGCTGCTGTCTCACTTGCCAGATTGTTTATCGACTTGCTGCTTGCAACCCCGGAGGCTGCTCCGTCCAGTGCGTGCAGATTTCTCATGCCGTGAGTTAGGCCACTGGTGGTCGCGGCTTCGATGCCGCGCGTGGAAACGCCAGCATCAGTGGACGGAGTGCTGCGCCCGTGTGGCTGCAGGTGCTGGACACTACAACCGCGGTGAAGGCGGAGGCTGCGACGCAGTACGAGGCCAAGCTCGTTGCTGCAACAGAGACTTCTGATGGCTTGGCAGCGCAGCTCAAGGAACAGCAGCAGGCGGCGCAGGCAGCCGAGGCCGCCAATTCGGGCCTGACCGCGGACCTGACCACATGTCGGGTGAGCGGCATGGCGACTTGTGCTTGTGATTGCAGGCCTGCTCTGCAGCTCAGACCATGTGGCTGCCTGCACTGCGACGGAAAAGACACATCAATGCTGAATGCGGCTCCCGTTCCGTCAGCGGCGCTGAAACAAAGGATGTGCCAATAGACTGCAGTGTGCACGAAGCCAGCATGAAGTCGTGCTTGGCTCCCGAGATACGCTTTGTTGTCAGCTACACAACGGCATGCTTCAACCCAGAATCCAATCGCAAAAGCCGTCTGCGTGACTTGGCTCAGGCAAAGCTGGAGGACGCGCAGCGGCGGTGCGCGGACACGGAGCGGCAGCGGGATGAGGCGGCCGCGGCGCTGGCGGCGGAGCAAAGCGAGCTACAGGACAAGCTGGAGGCGGCGGGCGCCGAGGCGGCACAGCTGCGGGAGCAGCTGGCGCAGTCCGCCGGCGAGCTGGAGGTGAATCTGGGACGCATGGTTTTGTAATGTGGACAGTGGACGAACGAACGCCCAGCGAGATATTGGGCATGACAGTTCCACCTTCGTATTGTGGAAGTGGTGTGCCTTGGCGTGGAGAGCTACCCATGTTGTTGACAGATGTCTCCCCACTGGGTAGGAGTCTGCGAAGCCCTGCGGCAGCAGTGGCCTGGCGCGTGTTTCATATTCATGCGTGATGCACTCAGTACAATCGCAGGATGTGTATGGCACAGCGACACCGAAGTGCCGCCAGGCAGTTTCGCTTGGACCATGGAGTACTGCCTCGCTTTTTGCAAGTGGCCGAGCACAGGCACCTCCCAAGGAAAGCGCCTCCCCTGCTGCACTCGGGCATCAGTTGAGCCGCAAGGGACTGTTGCGCCAAATCTAAACAGGCAGCAAAGGCGCAGGCGGTGGACGCCACTGGCGCCGCGGAGCGGGCACACGAAGCGGCCGGGGGCGCTGCGCCAGCAGCTGAGCGACTGCAGTGGGAAGTCTCTGCCACACGTGTTCAACGTTCCACATTACTTTGACTCTCTGTTTGGCCATTTTCCAGGCGGCACAATCGCGGGCGGAGGTGGCCACTTGCGCCGCGGAGCGGGCGCATGAAACTGCGGTGGCGCTGCGCCAGCAGCTGAGCGACTCTCAGAGCGAGCTGCACTCAGTCCGGGAAAAGCAGGTGCCTGTTCTGCCACACGTGTCGCCTACATTGTGCGACGTTGTCGAAGGGTGCACTTGGAAAGTGTGAGCTCCCAATGTGCGACTCGTGTGTGCACCAGTGGCCTTTGGGTGCTTGTGCCCGGAAGGGGCGTAGCATCGGAGTGGGTGTAGAAGATTCTCTTAGTAAACGGCAAAGCATTTTGCACGTTCACAGCACTATCAAGCATTTCAGCGCATGAGCCGACCACGAAAGCGATCTGCTTTCTGCTTGCAGGACCACCTGGAGATGAACCTACGGATTGCTCGAAACGAGCTGGACGGCAACAAAGACAACGCAACTAAGCAGCAGCTGCAGTGGGCCAAAGTGCACGACGCCCGGCAGCGGTGCGCACTAAGCCCTACAAACAAGACATGCTGACAGTGAGGCGGTGGTGGAACAGCACAGTTCTCTCTCGGTGTGGCCAGGGTTGCCAGTGGCGTATATAGCGGTTGCAGCGTGATTCTGAAGCCGCATCTGCCCACGGCCATGCCGTTGCGCATGGGGTATGTGGCAGGTTCCCATCTCTATGGCATTGACGATGCGAGTACTCACGCCACAACCCTTGCGAACCGCAGCCGCGACGAAGCCCGGGCCCGCCTGGCGGAGCAGCAGCGGCAGGTCGACGAGCGGGAGCAGTCGCTGGCGCGCGAAACAAAGAGCTTGGGCTGCGTCCTGGCGGAGTCCTGGCCAGGTGAGCAGCGCAGTGCTGAGTCTCACTGGCATGCAGCAGGATCGCATCCAGACGTCGGGCATGCATCAGCATGCAAATGTCTCGCGTGTAATGCAGTTTCTCTGGTGCACATCTGACAGATGCCTGCCTGAAGCTGGCATGGTGGTGTGATCGTTTCGCGTTGCCAGCATCTACCTGCATCACCTGGCGAAATGAGCAATGTGCCCACTATCTCCGCGCAGCCGAGTGCAACGGGGTGGCCACAGCCGCCCACAGTGCTGGGGGCACCATACTGCACACGGCGACGCAAAATACTGTGGAGGTTTTCGGCCCGCTGCAGCCCATTGCCGCGGCATCTGGCGCGACCTCAGTCGACGCCGCTGCCGCGACGGCGATCGAGAACACGCAGGCTCAGGCAGCGAGTGCGCAGCTGCCGCAGACGGCCGACGGCATCGCCAACGGCGACGCCGCGGCCAGCGCCGGGACTCCGCCACGACAGCCGCGGTCGCCGCCGCCGCCGGCGCCCGGCACCCAGCAGGCCGCACCGGCGGCGACGCCACAGGCCGGCAGTGGCCCCGCAGAGACGCCAGCCGCGCTCGAGGACGGCGGCGACATAGCAGAGACGCCAGCTGTGCTCGAGGAGGGCGGCTTCATCCTTGACGGCGGTGGCTTCGAGCCGGGCCAGGCGCGGGACACGCTGGGCGTCGGCGTGGAGACGGAGCGGAACGTCGGCGGCGAGACATCGGCTGAGTGGGCGTCCGAGACGATGCTGCCAGCTGCGGCCGACAAGGCAGCTCAGACAGCGGCCGACACAGCGGCCGAGGAGCTGCCAGACGAGGATGCAGACATGGAGGTGAACCAGGACGGGGACGAGCAGGCGGATATGGATGTGGCCGCCGCCGGCGATGGCGACGGCATCAGTGGCGGCAGCGACAGCGACGGTGGCAACAGCGGCGGCAACAATGGCGACAACAGCGGCGGCAGCGGCGGCCGGCAAGGCGCGGACGGTGCCGTCAGCACAAGTGACGACAGCCTGGAAGGCGACGAGAAGGATGACGATGAGTAGAAGATGCTGAGCGGCACCAGCAGGGCAGCATAAGCTCGTGATGAGGGCAGCAAGACTCCCAGCAGCGTTTTGCTTTTTGCATGGCCGCACGGCCATGGCCGCAAGGGAGCCGCACAAGTGTCAGCGTGGTGCGTGGCAGGCTTGCAAACCCTCTGGCTTGATCTGGGGCGCTTAGTAGCTGCGTCATATTTCATGTAGCATTCAGTTTCCATGCCTTACATGTGACATGATGGTCTTTCAGTTTACGAACTGCGAAGTAGTTTGTAACATCTGGCGTACCTACTCCTGTTGCACAGCTAGGACTAGCGCAGTCCCACTGGACATCCTCAGCAATCTGCACACTGCTGGCGGCTTGTTTCACACGGCTTGTTTTGCGACAGCTAACTTCACGATGACAGGCGACCTCACGCACCTTTACTGTCACCATCTGGCACCCGAATCATTCGAAAGGCATGGCAGGTACATCGTCCTAGTCTGCTCGACTGCGCTGCACGGCGTCTGAGCTGAAAACAGGGCACCTCGCTGTGCTGCTGCAAATCTGCCAGCGGAAAACCCGTGCTCTAAGCACAAAGGTGTCTTCGGTGTGCTTGAAAGTTATTTTTATGAGTCAGCGGCCGCCGAAGCCGGCCTCCAGCCTGCTCACCAGCTGCCGCGCTTCGTGCAGCCGGCACTTCAGGTCGATGGTCGACCGCGACTGCGCCACCCAGTCCTGTGCCGTCCGCTCCGCATGGTCTACGACCGATGCACGGCTCCTGCACGGTCACACAATGGAATTGCGTCCAGCTGCCTGGCGTGGCAACGGCATGCCAATATCATATCTGTCTCACATGTGATGCCCCTATCAGAACGAGCCTGGGTGTGACATTGTGCAGCGCACACCCTGGTGAAGCAATCTCAGTGCGGCGGGTTACTGTAACAACATAAAGATAACACACAACAAGCGCGCTCACTCTTGCATCTTGACCAGGAACGCCTCCCTCAGGCGGTCGATAAACTCGATGCCGGCGTCTCTGAGCTCGTCGATCTGCAGACATATACACACACAATGCATCAACATCAGCTGCGTGACAGCGGCGGGTGTATCATGTGTGCTGTGCAGCAGCAGGAGGAGCACGCTGAGCTGGGTGAAGGAAGTGCTGCCCCAACAGCATGGCGTTTGCAGCCCAGACAGTTAGTTACGGCGCATACGGCACTCTGTTGTATTAACGTGGAAGAGTGCATGTCGCAGCCGTCGCCCACCTTTGCGGTGATCTCGTCGGCCCGGAGAGCGAGGTCGTGCAAGCCGGCCTGGAGGGTGGGCGTCAGCTCCTGTGCAGCCGCGGCATGCTCCTCTCCAGGCACAACATCCTCCTCTTCCGTCGCAGCATGCTCCTCTCCAAGCGCCGCAGCTCCCTCCTGCCCGCCGCGCGGCAGGTGCTCATCCTCGCCGCCCTCGCCATCAAGCTGCTGCGTCTGCGTGTCATTTGGTGGGACCTGCGGCTCGTCTGCTCCGTCAAACGCCATGTTGGGGCGCCTGCAGTGGCGTCAAACCACATTGTGAAGTCACCAGCATGACAGTAGCAGGTGCATTCACGCAGATGCATTTCGCCGTACGCAAAGCCGCATGCATGCTGTGCAGCAGCTTCTGATGATGACCGCACCTGGACTGTGTGTCTCCTTGAGGTGTATGGCTCTCTGCAGCGTCCCTCGCGACAAGATGACCGTGCTCGAGTCCTTGAGCTGAGGTGCTTTTCTGCCAGCGAGGCCTTCAAGCATTCAAGCCTTGCAGCCGAGCCAGACCGAAGGTGCAGGTGCTTCGCGGCGTCAGGTGAAGCTTGGCAGCTGAGAAACAACCTGAGCGTGTGCCTGTGCAGCAGCAGCAGCAGCAGCAGCAGCACTTTGGGGCACTTGTTTGCAGCAGCAGCGCTCTCGGCTGTTTGGCGAGGCGGCCGGGGAATCCTGAAGGGGTGCGCCCATACACTTCGCAGTGGCTCTTGGACAATCAGAGCGGCGTTGTTGCAACCATTCACGCCTGCACAGGGCCTCAGGTCACTAATCTTGCCCCGTCCTAGTTCCACCGCCCTCTGTGCTCGCTGAATTGCAAAGTTGAGCTTCGGATTGACTCGTATTGTTTGTGACTAAGAGGCGTGACAGCGACCTGCTGACAGCGACAGGCGCACAACAAACAGTACATAACATACAGCTCAGCCCACGTCCTGAGGGCTCGAAACAAGGCCGCTTCACATTGCTCCCAAGTGATTGGTCCACTGGTGTGGGCGGGGTGCTTTGTGCAGGCAGCGGCTGTGGCACAGGGCGCTTGGCTGATTGCGCGACTCAGCTCAGGAAACGGGCACGTGTTGTGCAGTTGATTTCTCTTCGCATCAAACATGCATGAGGGGCAGCGCATCAGCATGTAGCCTCGCCGCCTGCCAAACTTGGCCAGTCTCTCCGATACCATGTCCGGCCTCCCTGGAGACGACAGCGACCTCGAGGAGGGCGAGATTCCGCCATCGCCGCCACGGCAGGTGTGTCCGGGCACATGCGCTGCGTGAATGTGGAGCCGCAATTAGTTGTGCAGCAAAATTGCAGGGACGGGTGCTGCAGCGCGCATCGTTACGACGGGCGAACGACACCCTGAACATAGGTACCTGTCAAGGCTCGCTCGCCGCTGCCGCCGCCGCCGCCGCCACGCCGCAGATTGATCAGCCCGCCCAGGAAGCGCAAGCGCAGTCGCTCAGCAGACCGCGGCAGGGCGGCCGTCACCAATGGCGCCCATGGCCCGGTATGGTGGCATACCGGCTATCTGCACACTAGCATTCAACACAATCTGGATGTACCTGCTTGTATCCTACAGTCAGAGCATCAGGCGCCGCAGGCCCTCCGTGCTCGAGTTGGGGCGGTGATCGGGTCTCCAAGTAGCCCCAGTGCTGCAGAAAACTCTCATCAATAACTCCGTCCTTCCATCAAAACTGGACTCCCACGCCCTTCCAGGCTCAGCCCAGGCGCAGGAGCCGGTCTGCGCGCCGCGTCGAGCCCCTGGAGCGGGCCTCTACAGACGCCAGGCGGCCGGCGCCGCCCGGCGCAGCCCCAGGCGACAGGCAGCCGGCGGGGCCGCTGCCCGACGGCGGCGGCGGCGGCGGCAGAGACCGCAGCAGGTCGCGACCGCGGTCGCCGCCGCGCCGCCGCAGCCCGCCCCGCTGCTGCACGCAGCCAAAGCCGCGCAGCCCGGAGCCAAGGGCGTGCAGCCCGCCGCCGCGGGAGACCGTGGCCGATCTGGCGGCGGAGGTGCAGCGGCTGGCGCGCGACACCAGCATCCCGCAGGCCATGAAGTGAGCCGGATCCCACGAACTCCTCCGCCCCACTGCTGGCGCGCGTGGCTGGCGTGTATGACGCTGGGCTCTGGCAGCCAACAGCAGCGGGATGCATGCCGACCTCCATGTCTGTGCGCGTGCTCAAGATGCATAGTCTGACAGGGTGCTTAATGGAGGCCATTTCCATTTTTGCTATGTCTCCCTCTGCAGATCGGTGGAGGCGGTATGCAGCCAGCTGGCATCTGCACTGCACAAGCTGGACAAGCTCGCGTCACTGGTGAGCGCAGCCATAAGCACGTGCTTTTGGTGACGGTGTCAATGCTGTGGGGCTTCTCTGAGGCTGCAAGACCCTGCACCTCTGCTACAAGCAAGGTGAGCAGCCCCAGCACCCTCCTTGCCCAACCCATATATGCTCAAAAGAACAATAGAGAGAACAGAAACCCAGCATCCTATGCCCTCAACACCTGCAGGAAGAGGAGGGCAGCGACGGCGTGCAGCAGCCGCCACCGCAGCTGGCCGCGGCTGCCGCCGCCGTGTTTGGCGGCCTGCGCTCGGCGCATGTCGCGCTCGGCACGGCGCAGGGGCAGGCCGCTGCCGGCGGCGCGACGCGGGAGGCGTTTGCAGCGGCCATGCTGCAGCGCGCACGGCTTTTCACCCCGGGGCAGGCGGGAACGCTGGAGGAGTGGGTGCTCACCTCCAAGGCGCTGCGGGAGGAGCCGCCCAGCAGCAAGGTCAGGGTTTATACACCAGAATTTGTAATGCCGCCAGCCATTCAAGCTGTGCAGTCGTTTTATTTGGGGCGCAGGTGTTAAATGTGTGAGTTTGTGAGAGGGTGCTGAGATTTGCCTCGCCCTTGGCCTGCTGCTCATGGCGTTGCTGACAGAGGCAACGATTCGTCAGGCTCCTCCCTTTCTCGCTTGCAACGAGCACCTCTCTTGAATGTGCAGGCCGTTGCTGCTGCAACGGACAGCGACAGCAGCAGCCCAGCCAGCACTCCTCATGCCAAGCCCAGCAGCCGGGCGGGCGCCAGCGGAAACGGCTCTGACGCCGCAGCTGAAGCGCCTAGTGGCGAGCCGTCTGCCAACGGTGCCCTGATGCCGCCGCCGCCACCGCCGGCGTCGCCGCCGCCGCCGCCGGCATCACCCGAGCCAGCTGCGGATATCCCAAGTGCGGCGGAGACAGCAGCGGGCCTGACTCCAGCGGGAGCGGCGGAGTTGGCGGCGGCGCTCGCAGCAGAACAGCAAGATGTTGCCAGTGAGCCGGCGGCAGCACAGGGGATTCCGGGTTTGGACGCAGAGTCTGCGCCGACGCAGCCTGGCGCAGCAGCGGCTTCGGCGGCGGCAGCCATGGCAGCGGTCAGCGTGGCGAACCCGAGAGCGGTCTCGTCTGCCATATTGGGCGACGTCAACACGCTGCTCCAGTGAGGCCACTCCTCCTGCTGTGATGATGATTGCATTTCGTTTGTGCTCATATCAGGACTTGGGAGCATGTGTTGGCTTTTCTGTGGCTTGTTCGACTCAGTAGTATATTGCCTTACTCAGTAGTATGATTTGTTGGTGACAGCGCTGCGCCTCCGCATGCAGGCGGCGGCAGCTATGTCTGGTTCTGGACCTGGTGAGCCTTGCCTCCTGGGCGTCAAGTGTTGATTGCATAATCCAGGCGCTGCTTTACAAGATGGTCAGATACACAGCCTCGGCTGAGCTGGCCGTGTTGACGTTGTCAAATCCCTGGCCTTGCAAATGGCGCCAGAAGCACGATTTTCCGCTTTGTCGCAAAGTACACCAACATCCGGAACGCAGGACCACACGCTGGTCAACTCCACACGCTTTGCGGAGGTGAGCCCAGAGATGGAGGCGCGGCTGCGGGGACTGCTGGCGCTGCCCAACGCCGCCGACCGCCACCTGCACGAGCTGCCCCACATCCAGGCGCGCCCCAGGTTTCCAATCTTCAACAGAATCACGACAGAGTGGGCATGCACGATTGAAGAGGGCAGTGCGGCCGCACCCTGCCGCCAAACAGTCAATGGTGCAGGCAAGTAGCGCAAGAAGCATCTCAGGCAGAGGCTCCGTTGGGTTTCGGTTCCTGGCAGGGGCCGTAGGGAAGGCAATATGCATATCATACACCAAACAGATGTGCATATTCCTGCACCGAAATTCCCTGCTGCTGCCGCAGATGTGGACGAAGCTGCGGCCGGGCGTGCAGGACTTCCTGTGCCGCGCAGCGGCCTGCTTCGAGCTGTGGATCCACACCAATGGCAGCAGGTGCGGAGTTGGGCCGCGCGGTGGTCATTCCCGACTTCCGTTGTTGTGGAGTGGTGTCGCTGCAGATGTGTGAGGCTGGCACGTTCGAATGCTTCACATTGGACACTGCAGCGACGCCCTTGGCAACGAATCTTGCAGGTCGTACGCCATGGCGATCGTGGAGCTGCTAGACCCCACTGGCAAGCTCTTTGGACCGCGCATCATCGCGCAGGTGAGCAAAAAGTACAGCATGCGGCGCTTGTGCAGCTCCTACCTGGAGAAAGTGAGTCAGGCATAGCAGACACCCTGACAGCACGCCTCGAAGCGTCGTCATCCCCGCACAGCCTCTGCCGCCTTCTCGGCAAAGCACAAAGCCCAGGAATTGGTCCCCAGGCCCCTTTCCCTGAGTGCAATTCCGATCGCGCCGGCCACGCAGGGCAGCGGCGACTCGAAGCAGGCGGAGCTGGCGAAGCGGCTCAAGGCGGGCTTGGAGGGCCGCGAGATGGTCTCCATCGTCGTCGACGACACCTCCTCCGTGTGCGTAATAGTGTTTCTGTGGGTCTGTGTGGCTGAAGTTTAATGCTGCTGAACAGCCGTCCTGCGTCGCACCACAGGCCGGCAGCAGGAGCCAAACATGCTGACAGACATGGTTTGTGTGCCTGCTGCTTGACTTGACTCCTTGACTGGATTCATGATGGAAGGTGGTCGGCGCACCCAGAGAACCTGTTCCTGGTGGAGCCCTACGTGTACTTCCCAGGACAGCGTGTGGCGGCGCGCTCCCTGCTCGACAGCGAGAGGTGCGCTCGCTCCCGCACTCTGCGCTCGCATCGCGCCCTGGGGTCACCAGTGGGACTGTCTCCAGGCTGCTGCGCCGCGCAGAAGCCATTGTACACTCCCACCCTGCAGCACTGCCGCCGACCGCCAGCGACTGATTGCATGCTGGGCGATCAAGGATCCCGAGCCACAACCCCCTCCAGCCCTGAGCCCCGATGCCTGCAGGGACGAGGTGGCGGAGCGCGGCATGCTGCGCATCGCGTGCGACACACTGCTGCGCGTGCATGACCACGTGTTTGATGCGCTGAGCACGCCCCCGGCGCCGGGCGCCGACGGGCAGCTGGTGTACACGCGCTGGGACGTGCCCCACATCCTCAACCTGGAGCGCCTTGAGGTGCCTGCAGAAAACTGTCGAGTTCAGAAGGTCTTTGGGGTTTTGGAGGGCCGACGGGCAGCCGGCGCATGCGCGCTGAGACGTGCACTAAACCCTAAACCCACATCCTTCACCTGGAGCGCCTCGAGGTGGCTGCAGGAAGTAGATGAGCTGCCGGCAAATGCAGCTGCTTCCACATCTACTTCGGGGAAGTCAGAAAGACTCAGATGGAGACGGCGGTAGGGTGTTGAGAAGTGCATGTGTCGAGGGCGCCGGCAGCCGCAAGCACTGCAGCGAATGCGGGCGCCCACGGCTCGGCGCGCCTGTACCCCGCGCCGCAGGTGCTGAAGGGCGTGCGCACCACGCGCAGGACTCTAGTATGAGCAGGAGCCGCCTCCTGGTGCAGCAAAGCCCTGTCATCCCAAACCCGCCACAGGCGCTGAAGAGCGTGCGTATCATGCACTGCCGCATCATCTTGCTGGCAGTTGGGCCACGACTTAGCACAGCAAACCCCTGACATCCTGCTGAAGCCTTCACGTTGCAGACCCCGCGCCGCAGGTGCTCATGGGTGTGCACATCATGTTCAGCCGCATCATTCCGCTGGATGAGGAGGTGTAAAACAACACAGCAGAAATCTAACCTCCTACACCCGCGCCGCAGGTGCCGAAGGGCGTGCGCATGATGTTCAGCCGCATCATCTTGCTGGAGGTGGATTCACGACAGCAAAAAACATGGTAGCAAAACCCTGAGACATAACCCCATGACATAACATACCCTCTCCGCAGGTGCTCAAGGGCGTGCGCATCATGTTCAGCCGCATTATCCCGCTGGAGGAGGAGCCTCGGCAGCACGTGCTGTGGGTCATGGCGGAGCGCTTTGGCGCAACTTGCACCGCGCACATGGGCGACGACGTCACCCACCTGGTCACCAACACCCAGCACACGCTCAAGGTGAGTAGAAGCAAAAAGGATGGCTGGAAAAATGTAGAGAATGAGCCAAGCAGGAAGGCGCAGGTCCTGTATTTCACATGTGCAGCATAAGCGCGTGAGAGTCATGTACATGTGCGGCGCCTTCTTTGGCTTGGCTCTGCTGTTTTGCACGTCAAGGCAACGGTGTCAGCATCACCAGTGGCACATTTCAACAATGTTGATCATCAATGCCGAGTCTCCATGCGCCGTGCATCATGTGGCGCCGATATCGATGCCTTGACACATGGCTGGTGGCACAGGCGCAATGGGCCCGGGACAATGGCAAGTTCATCGTCACGGCTGGCTGGTGCGCCTGCAATGAATGCTATAAAAAGCATCTGCATCTGCAGCCCCACCGAGATGCAACACTTCATCATGCCTGCTGAGCTGCAACATCAGATCATGCTACCTCCTGTCCACAACACCTGCATGCCCAGCATCCTCAAAGCAACGCCTCTGTCTTTGGTGACCCGAGCGGTGTGCTCCCAGGCTCAAATGCTCGTGCACGCTGTGGCGGCGTGCGCCTGAACCAGAGTTCTGCGTTCCGGATGTCCAGCGGTGACTGCGCGGCGCTGGCCCAGCCGCTCCTGGCAGCTCGAAGCGGCGCTGTCTGAACCAGTACTGCAGCCCTGCAGCGAGATTGTTCAGCCTGCAGCACAGTGCACTCTCTGCAGCCTCAGCAGCGAAGTTATCAGCTGGTGTATGTCAGCCGGGTTCAGCGACAGAGCAGCCCCATGCAGCGGCATCGGCGTGCAGGTGCGGATTCTCCAGGTATGTGAGCCGCAGAGACTGCCATGGGGTTGCTGCACATTGCAGCTGTTTTGCTGCGAAAAATCCCACTTGTGTGAACGCCTGCAACTCGCAAAGGCTAGTGGGTGAGGACCTGCCAGTGTGGCGTGCACCTCGAGAACAAAGGCCGCCGCCGAATCGCTCATTACGCAACTGCGCTCATCAGCTGCTGCTCCGAGAGACTGAGAGCATTAGGGGATTGAACGGAGCTGCACCGACACCGCCGGTACGCTGCCATACCGTCAAATTGCAACACGGCCAGGACGCCGCTTCCAAGTCTGCCGGAGTGGCGACTCACAGCTGCGGCGGTCAACCCGCCGGGCAGGCATGAACTGTCGGTGAAGAGCGGCGGACAGGGCTGCATCCAGCGCATGTGACGTGCCTGCGACGCTGTCAACGCCGTGTTGAGGGGCGATGCATTGGGAGCGCGAAGGAAATTATATGGAAGCACAGCATGTTGCACGATGCACTTGTGGGAGTCAGGACTCTCAGGACAACTTCACATCACGTGCACAGGGATACGCTGCTGCACGGACTGACATGGGCACTTGTGAGTTTTTGGACGAGCAAAGCATCTTCGGCAATTCCACAGCGCAGTTGCATGACCAGCACGCGCAAGAGGTGCAGGCGTGATCCAGATCCGTCGCTGGCTGAGAGGAGACGAAAGCCGCAGCCGAGATGTCTTCGCTATGGCGGGGCCTCGCATACGTGTTCTGGCCCGTTGGTGCGCGATCCCACCATCTTGAAATTATATGTGCAACTGTTACTTCAACTTCGTGACCTCTCGTGCATGCCGCTCAGTCCGCTGGCTGAGTGATGCGAGACGATGTTCGGTGCAAAGCATGCAACATAGAGCAACGCAGCGTCACTTGACGCTCTAGGACTCCACTGGAAGGCAAACACTATCGCCTGTTCTTAGCTATTGAACATTGCAGCAGACCCGGTGGTTGCACGTCTGACGAAGCTGCCTTGCTTCTGCCGTGCAGTCAAGTGCCTGGAGGCCACCGGCTTGAAGCAGGCCGAGCATGATCCGCCGGCGCCCAACAGATGTCATGACGCACGCGCTGTGAGCGACAATTTCGCACAGGCGACCGCCCGGGTGAGCACCGATTCTGGCGCGCCCGCCACGCCGGCGCAGCAGCAGCGGCCGCCGTCCGCGTCCGAGGCAGCCGCGCCGTCGACTCCGGTAAGTCCAGAGCCTGAGCTGTCACGCGAGTGACGCCAGCATTGCATGATCAGCTAGCCGCACGGCGAGTCGCACACCATCACAGGGCCAACAGCTTGCGCTTGCAAACCAGCAACTCAGCAGCATTGATCTGCTAGTCGACTTGTAGCCCACTCTGGAGGTGATCATCACAATCACATGCTTCTCAACTATTGCGTGCAGGCTCCCCGGACCCCCCAGCCGCAGTCCAGCACGCCGGCACCAGCGCGGCAGCCGGCCAGCCCCGCGCCTGCAAGCTCCGCGCCGTCCAAGGGCGTTGGCCCGGCGCCGCCCGCAGACAGCCAGCCCACAGACAGCCACTCCGCAGGCAGCCAGCCGGCAGACGGCCAGCCCGTAGACAGCCAGCCGGCGGTGAGCGCGTTTGCGGCGCTGCCCGCCCAGGCGCAGGAGCCGGTGAAGGGCGCTCCGACGCTGGCGGGCAAGCAGGGCAGCGGCGACGCCGCGGCCAGCAAGCCTCCAGCAGATGCCGGCAAGCCCGCCGATGTCGTCGCCAGCAAGCCTTCCGCAGATGCCGGGAAGCCCGCCGCCGATGATACACCCGCCGCCAAGCCGCCCACACCTGAGCCCGCCAAGCCGCCCATGCCTGAGGCCGCCAAGCAGCCCATGCCGCCGCGGGTGAGCTTCAGCAAGGAGGCTTCGGCGCCGTCGGAGAGCGGCAAGCACCGCCACGAGGAGCCCTCCCCGCGTGACACCTCGTCCAACCGTGCCCAGGTATTATCTGATGTGAGACAGACTCTGTCAGCACATGCACTCCCTGTCTTCTGATGTAGTTCATCCAGCAGATCCACGTGATGTTTGCTTGTTGACAACAGGGATCTGCCGACAGGATCTACCAGCTGCAGCATGCTGTCGAGCTGGTGCTCGAAATTCGATGCCATCGACCCATGTCAACGTTGCACCGCAGAAGAAGCGCCGGTCAGCTGGCGACGGAGAAGAGATCTCGACGGCGATCGCGTCCGAGCTGCTGCAGGTTGCTGCCCCGACGGAATCGCCAAAGTCGGCGGCGCCGCCGCCGGCAGACGAGAAGCTCGTGGAGTCCGGCAAGGGCGACGTGAGCTGTTTCTCCGCACTTACCCGTCCTCAACCACTCACAGTGCAGTGCCCATGTGCTCGTGAAGGCAGCCTGCTGGTGGTTCTAGGCTGTCGAGAAATATCCAGATATCAATATAGCAGCCAGAAGTATGTCAGGGCCAGCATGTGTGTGAAAGTCACTGTAGTTGATGGCGTCGATGGCGGCAACTTCTGAGTGTCTTCATGTGGCGACCCACAGGCGCCCGCCGCAGCCAGTGCGGCGCCGGCAGCGCCGGCAATGACGTCCGGGGCCCCCAGCGCGCCCGAGCCCGCCCAGACCGCCCGCAAGAAGAACCGCAACCACAAGCGGAAGAAGAAGAACGGCGCGAAGTGAAGAGGATGACTCCTCACGGCTGCATCTGCGCACAGCTGCAACGGGCGGCGACATGGCTGCGGGCAGCGTCGCTGCAAGGGCTTTGTGATTTCACAGTGACAGTGAGAAGGAGTGGCGCGGCTGCTCTGAAATCCCCTGAAAATCCACCTCTGACCAGGGGAAGCTGATCGCTGCAACCATCGTGATGGGCGTGCATCAAACGTGCTGAAACACCTTGCTCAGGCAAGCGCAGTGACGATTGTGGTGACATTCACTGCGTGTGACCGTCAGGGGACTGAGCTGATCTTTAAGAATTTGACAGACCGCTAGGACTGGTTCCACTCTCTAGATAGCTGAAACCAGATGCTGTAACCTTGGGATTCAAACCTAACCTCCTGGCAATCACGATTCACGTTGAATACCTAGTCCTACACCCACTGATACACCCGAGCCTGCACCCTACGGGCGGAAGTGGCCAGACTGCCTTGAGCACACATTTGCCCTTCCTGCTTACTGCTCACGAAAAACCCACACGCACATCGCCTTTTCATTTCAAGCGCTCCAGCAGGTGCTCGAGTGCGGCGATATAGGCGGTGCACCGATGGTGACCCACCATGTATTCGTTGAGCACAATGCGCTGAAACCGCTGATCCGGTGGGTCCGCCCGTCGCAGCTCGTGCGCCGCGTCCGGCAGGGCTGTAGCAGAGACCATGACGAAGCGCCGTCTCAGTTGTACAATGTGGAATCGGGAATGTTTTGCATCCACTGGCGATACATGCGTGCAGGGATTGTGCTGGGTGGGATCTGGGTCACTGGTTCTGCAAAGAGATTGACCCTGCCCAGCAGCATGTATGCCAGCTAACACACCTGACGTCTGCCGCAGGTACAGCAGGCGGCCAGGCGCAAACAGGTGCGGGATCTCCTTTGCTTCGCCCGCCTCCTCGCCAGCCGCCTCGCCGCCGCCCTCTGCCTGCGTACGCCAAACCACAACGTCAAAGACTGGCCTCGGAGAGGATTGTGAGTGCAACCGGCCAGCGGGCTCGGAGGCCTCCCGTCACGTGTCGAATATTCTGTCCCCGCTGGGCCGGGCCCCAGCGAGGTACACGCAGGTGTGATGTTGGCATCTGTCGACTGTGGGGAAGCTGATGTCCGCCACTCCAGAAGCTCTGCCAACGCGCACCTGAGAGTCCGAGCCTGACCCGCCGCCGTCAGGCGTGGCGGCCTCCCGGGCGGGCTCCATACCAGTTTTCAACCGAGATTTCGCAGCGCACCTGGAATTTCAGGCGGAAACGCAGCGCACCTGGGATTCTGAACCCGAGCCGCCGCCGTCGCCGGTTGCAGCCTCGCGTGCGCGTTCAACGCCAGCGCCGACGCTAGCGCCCACCGCCGCCGACTCTGGCGCGCTGCGCCCCAGCTTCGCCTGAGGCAACAAAACTTGTGTGAACATGAATGAAACCCACTCGGACAATATAGTTGGTGGAGGGTGCGCGCTCCATGCCCGGGATCGACGCCGGCGCCCGCCCCAGCAGCACACAGCGCCCCCAGCCTCCGCCTGATCTTGAAATTATCACTCGAGCAGCACTCCACACAAACTCCAGCGCCATGACGGCGTTCTTGGCGCCGGCGAAGGCGGAAGCCACGGCACGCATCTAAGAATGAGAACCTGTCCAGCTTGGTGTACAACAGTAGGCAGCAAGCTTGAATAAGAACGTCCAGTTCTACGCACCATGACGCCGGCGAAGGCGGAGGCCACAGCGCGCATTAGAAAATGAACACCATGCACTTTGAGAATCCACTTTCAGTACTTCAACAAGATTGCCAGCCTGCACACCATGACGGCGCCCTTGGCGTTGACAAAGGCATGGGCCGACGGCGCGCATTCGGGAACGAAACACTGTTCAATATTCCAATTCCAATTCCTTCATTCTGCAAGGATTGCGAAACCCCACCATGACGGCGCCCTTGGCGCCGGAGAAGGCGGATGCAACGGCGCGCGCGGCCTTCTCCGAGCGCCGCCTTAAACCCTCGTCGATGGCGTCCTCCAGCGCCTTGTCAATGCTGGAGCGCGCTTTGACCGCCAGCTGGACAGCCTTGTGCGACTTGAACTGCGTGCCAACGCAACAAAGGCTGACCCCTGCAGTCGTGGCTCACCTGCTGGTTTCCATTGTTCAGGCATCCCCGAGAGAGCCTGAGCTGTACAGCGCGGCGTGTGATGCGCAGCTCTGGATCGGAGCTAGCCGGCTCGTGATGCCATAAGCACAGAAACCAATGAATCCCGAGTAGGTGGGCCGCTGGGTGTCCCATGCCCCTGCGCCCACTGCGCCTCGTTTTGTTGGGTGCACCAGCTGGTATGATTCAGGATGCAGATGCTCAGATATTGAGATGCGGTAAAAGGTAGAAACTTCCCAGAAAACGAGCGTACGTCGGCTGTAAGGTTGTCCTCCCACTGTGTTTCCAGCATCTCCTGCCGCAGTGCCTCGAAACTTGCCAGGCTGGCACGCGGGACGACATCGTGATGATGCACCACCGTTGTGACGTAGTCGCACTTTGTTGCCAGCGCCTGCGGCCAGGAGGGCAGACACTGCGGGTGAATGCGCAGTTGAGGCAGCGGCGGAGAAATGAGGCTGAAGGAACCTGCAGGTGGGTTGTTTCTGGGGCCACGGCGGCCAGGCAGGCGCAATTCTCCGCAGCCAGGTTGCGGGGTGCCGGACTTCGGGCGAGGTGGCCATTGCGCACCATGGAGATTGGGGATCGCAATCAGGGGCACACCTTGGTGACTACGGGCGGCGTGGCAAAGGCGGTGCACACCACCTCTGGGCGGCCCAGTTTCTCCATCACCTGCAGACACGCACACTTTCTGCTGACAGGATCTGCTGACATACCTGTTCCGGTCAACAAAAACTGGAGCCATGTTGGGTGCAGCGGCCAGCAGGGACAGGGGGGGCTGCAAGAGGGGAGCGATAGTGACTTGGACAGGAGCACGAGCGAAAGCGAGCAGGGGGCGCGGGAAAGGGCGCGCCTCCTCGTTGTTGTGCACTAGCATGGCCACCAGCGCCGCCGTGCCGGCGCCCAGAGAGTGGCCCACGACCTGTGCGCACGGCGTCAGTCGCCCATCAGATGTGCTGCTCCAGTTGCAAACTGAGCGGCATCAGCACCTCGAAGCCTCGGCCGGCAACATGAAGCTTCCACCGCACGAATGACACCTGGCACATCCCAAGGTCATCATCAGCAGCGGCACCTCGAGGCGGCAGCTGGGGTAGTGCGCCAGCAGTTCGACGAGGTTTCGTCGTGCTGCACAAACTCGTACGGTATTGACATTTGGAAAATCAAGCCAGCGTTCATGATTAGCTGCACCTTGAGTCGGTAGCCAGGATTGTCCGCCAGCAGCTCAGCAAGCGTGTCCGTCTCCGCATCCAGCAGAGACTGCGCAGCGCGCAGGATGCCGTGGTGCGCCATTTGCTGCTCTGCCTGCTCGTTGCTCCGCTCTTCGCGCTCTGCAGATGCGCCGCCGCCGCCGCCGCCGCCGCGGTCGGCTGAGTTGCTGCCGGCCGAGTCTTCGTCGCTGCCGCTGGCTTCAGTGGACGACATCTCGCTGCCGGCAAAGGGCACCAGGTGGCCTGACAGATCTGCATTTGGAGGAAATCGGAAGCAGGTCACAGACCACAGGCTGGTGGCGAAAGCACAGCATTCCGCCAATGGTCCAAGAGTCGGCTGGGGAATGCAGGACTGCGTTGGGCATGGCAGACGGCACCTGTGAGAGCGTCAGCCAGAGAGGTTGTGCCCCGTATCACCAGAACCACCTGGCGCAGCAGCGATGGAGACTGTCTGATGACTCTGAACAACGAGCAGCAACGACACAAGGACATGGAAGACCGCCTCGATTCGAGATCACTTGTCGTCGTTGCAGTGAGTCAGGGCGGGCGTGGCACGGCAGGTAGCTGCCGGCTGCTGAAGCCATGCATGCGGCGCCCGCGGCGGCGCCTGGGGACATGCCCATGTGTCGGCAGTCTCTCCACACCGACGAGCCATCAGAGATGTGCAAGCACACCTGATGAAGACGCGGTGACGATTCTCACCTCCTTGCAGGCAGGTCGCAGCGCGATGGCGAACGCGGTCTGGAAGTGGTCCGCCTCGCCTTCAAACTTGACGATCTCAGCACGGTCCAGCACGCACATATCTGCCATCGCATCAGGGTCGTCCTGGTGAACTGCCTCCGCTATCCACACATCCTCCAGCAGTCGCTCCACAAGTTGCCTGCATTGTATGTTCAGTTTTGAGAGCTCAGTCGCCCGAATTGCACAGACTCCCTTATCTGAACACCCTCCAGCAGCCACTCCACGAATCGCCTGCAAAAACACTAGAAATTTGATGCATCTTTGAGTGCGCGTCGTCCTGGTGCACCGCCTCCGATACCCACATATCCTCCAGCAATTGCTCCACGAGCTGCCTGCAGGAGATGTGGGACAAGTGAAAGCGCAGCAGTGTGCAACGGCGTCATCCCTGATGCACCGCCTCCGCCATTTACACATCCTCCGCGACCGTCGCACAAACCGCCCGAGTTTGAACCAATGGCTCGCAACAAAGCGCTGCGTGCCTGGGGCACAACCCACGCTGCACTGCTTGTGCTCCTTCAACAAGTCAAGCGAGTGGCGCCTGTGCGCCTGCATGCCTCCCCAAGCCCCGCAGCCAGAGGCGGGCTGTGCGCACGCCAGCATTCGATCTTGGGTCCCGCACAAGCAACGCACCTGTCTGTGACAGCTGGCCCCTCGATGGCGTCCTCCACTTTCTCCTCTGCATGTTTCTCCGCCACCGCGCGCCTGTAGTTGCCAGAATGTGTTCAGCTCCTGCATTCGCTGGTGGGCTACGCACCAGATGGCCGCGGCTGATGGAGTGGTGACCGGGCGCTGTACGTGCACAGACTGTGTGCACAGCCTTGTGAGATGACGACTGATGCAACTGTCAGTGCACATAAGACAGGACAGTCACTCAGAGGAGGATGCAGCGCACAGGCCGAAGGCGAGGTCACCGAGCGACCAGGGCCCCACATGCTGCAGGCACGCCTGCAGAGACAGCGTCACAGGCCGCTCTGAGACTTCTGCCGTTGCCAGATCATGCTGCCAGGAAAAGTCCTCAGCACCAGGAGCAGTAGCAAAAGCGCGTCAGGGATGCCGGCGGCTCATCGATGCTTGCGCAGCAGACAGCACCGACGATGTGGCTGCCTCGCGGCGCAGGCATCTGCTGCACCTGCAGCGACTTGGAGACGGCTGACCATTTCTGTAGCCGCTCATCCTGCAGGATGCGGTCCAGAATGCCCTGCTGCGCAGCGGCCGTTGATGCTGTGGACGTCTGCAGTGAGAGCACGACATTCATCATGTGCGTGCATGTGCGCATAACCGTGTGCTTGGGATCCAAAGTGTCTGGGCGGTTGGTATGCAGCGTGAACATGCTGTCCATGCATGCATGATGGCCCATCTTTGGCACATGGTAGATGTATGTCATCAGTCCACCTGATGCGTGCTCTCGCAGAGAGCCACCGTGGTGCCGAGGGGCAGCGATGCGCCCCACAGCAGGTGCCGCCAAGCGGTTTGGTGCACGATTGCCGCTGGCGGCATGACGCCGCCAGCCGCGGAGATCGCCGGGAGCTGCCTCCATGGCGCGGCGCGCGCCAGGCGCAGCATGGGTCCCCTACTCTTCGCACCTTCGCGCTGCTGCCAGTGCGCTTGTATCCGCTGAAGTGTGGCTCACAAGGTGTGCGCCGCGGAAAGGACCGCCGCGGAAGGAACCACCGCTGTGTGTCGGCAGAACCACCACCGCGTGCAATGCAAAATCACGCTGGGCAGCGAGATCTCGGCTGAGCGTTCGGGTTGTCAACCGTTACGACACCAGAAACTGAAATTGCTTGTCGCGCTCACTCCGCAGACATGCCGAGGTCAAGGACTGACAGGGCGTGTGCAATGCTCTACAAACGATTGTGATGGTTTATCCCACCACCTCGTAACGTGTGCCACAGTTCCAATCCACTAGCACGCTGTTTCCCCTCCGGTGATGGATTGGTGCAACTTCAGCTCGATGTTTGACGGCTTCCGAAATTTGATTGCACAGCGTCAGAGCGAGTTGCAAGTAAAAGTCCGTCACGATGTAATTCTTGTTTGCGATTGTTGACAGGCGATTGCACACTATCGAATCAGACAGCATGATGCACGACACTCCCGGAAGTCGTCAAGGCTGGCACAGCTTCTTCGCCACTGCCGGCAGGCAGAAATCACAGGAGCATCCGACGAAACATCGCCATGCGATCCGTCTCTCGTTCAATGCCAAAACATGACTACGCCCACAGCGATGCAGCCCCCGCGCGACTCCTAAAGCCAACGTCGTTGAACCGGCACCTGAGAGCGGCATCCGCCAGGGTATCAAATTCCTGCAGGCGCAAACTACATAGGTATGGACTGCAGGATTAAGATGCACATGCATCGAGAGGCATCCGTCATTCAGTTGGAGGTGGCCACGCTTGCAAGCGTGGCGGCAACATGCAATGTGCACACCAGACCGCAGGCAATCATGGCCTGCGTGGCGGGCTTGCCTGCGCTCGGATGAGGTGACCCAAACATCCTGCAGAACGGCACATCGAACATCAGACTACAGGGATGGCACGGCGCATTGGCTACTTGTTGCTGCGCACAACGCAGTCATCAGATGGTGATGCATGAAGGTCTATCGGCATGTGACACCTGCCACAATCTGTTTCGTTCTATGTTCATTTTATCATCACTTGACTGCAGCGAAACATGCATGCTGTAAGGAGATGCCTCAATTGGCCGCTCCAGACTTGCCTGCTTGCTTGGAGAAGGAGCACGGCTTTCCATGCACAGTGCGCGCAGGCGCTGCAAATCCAAGCGTCGCCGCTGCTTCCTCAGCCCTTGATCGAAGCTGCTTGCAGCACCGCCACGGCATCACCTGCACATGAATACCGAGTTTGTTGCCGTTCGTCATCCTCAATGTCATCCTCAATGAACATGCAGCTACGGCACAGGCGTGCATTTCAAGGCATTTACACAGCTGGGATTAGGAGCGCATCCATTGCATCGTCTTGCCCACGCACCAGTGGCGCAGTCTGCCGGCGTCTGGCCATGTCGGTCGCGGGTCATCAATGACTCAGGACTCGAATGCAGTACCGCGGCAGCCACAGCTCCGTGCCCCTGCAGCGAGCGAGAGCCAATGGAATAGGTGTAAGGACCTCAATCTCCTGCCGTGAGGAGACATTCACGCGTGCAGATGGGTGCATGTACTTGATATTATCATCATCGGGCATGTGAATGCTTGCGTTAGCAATACAGGTTTGGGCGCCTCATTCCAAATTTCTGCATTAGGCTCCCACGGTTGGGTCGAGTCCAAAGTAACTTTTAATCATTGGCGCCGACCACTCTTGTACACAAATGCACATAGGACATGCAGCTGAATCCTGCAGAACTCTCAACTGGGCGGATGCCTTGTGAAGAGGGTTCTGTCCGTCTGCGTCTTGGGTGCCTGCTCGGGCTCCATTCTGCAGCCTGCAAAGATGCAACAGGACACTAAGCATCTCGGATCAGTACCTGGTGAATCTGGACCTGTTCCTTTGTAACTGCAAAAGATAGTTTTCATCGAGGCTCGCTTCTTGAAAACCGCTCACAGGAGTTTCGCGATATCCAGATGGCCCATGAAGGCTGCTCTGTGCAGGGCGGTGGCGCCGCCAGCCCGCGTGCTCGCGTTTACATCAGCGCCTGCGCCAAGTGAGTGCCAAATTCACTGTAGCAACCTGACGGATATGCAGGACGATGGCAGCTGCAGCACACTTGCGAATATTCCATGCATATCTTGGATGCATGTTGCAAGACTCACCACTCTGCAGCAGGAGCCGGACGGCATCGACATGACCTTCCCTGGCCGCATAAATGAGTGGCGTGTAGCCGCTATCACCTGCATGAAATAATACTAGAGCATTTCCGGCCGTCAAAGAGCGAAACCCGATCCTGCGCATCTCGTTTCTGCAAAAGGAACAACATGGCAAGGTAGCGCAGACAGTGTAACGTGCACCGCACCTCCACTGCCATCTGAGTGCAAGCTGGACGGCTGCTTCTCGATGCAGCGGCGCAGCTTTTCGATATTTCCGGCCTTGGCGGCGGCGCACGCGCTCTTCAGGAAGGCGAGCTCCTCGAGATTTTGCTGTGCAGGCGTCGCCGCCTTGCAGCAATCGCAGTTCTCTGGGTGCCCCTCTTCAGCGGGCTGTCTGCTGACCGTGGAGATGCGAGGCATCGATTGCACATTCTTCGAGCCACGCTGCTGCGTCTACCTGCTGGGCCTGCGCAGCCCAACGGACTTAAACCTGCTCAAGTGGTCATTCACGCATCGCTGATGGGGCGCAGCCACTGCGCCGAGATCAAGCACTGCTCATGTAGGCGTCGATCGGAGAAACATGCGAGGAAAACATTGCTGTGCTCTCTGTGCACGTTCGCGTGCCAGACCTTTGATGGCTGCTGGCAGGGGCATGTGGCTGGCCGAAACGGGGCTTTTCTCTTCTGCCCGCCGAACGCCGCCGAATGAAACACTTGTGTGCGAGTTCCGACTCGAAGCCGGACCTGCACGCCAGCACTGGACCCGGCTCAGAAGCACCTGGCAAAGAGAAAATTGGCGCGCACAGCTGGTGTTTTTGTGCCTGACCCAGCACCAATTGCACTTCATTGGCCAGGCTGTGCCCACGTGAAAGGCACGTCATCAGAGATGCTTGGTCGAAACTGCAGCTGCGCGGGTGCAGTTACATAGCACTGTTCCACCTTCATTTGCCCTGTCTCCACAATGTGTACAAGAAACATGGCTTCCACATCCGCTATGACGTCTCTGCACACGGTGCGAGACGCCTAGCGCTTCTGGCTGGTTCAAGTACACTATACCTGCCAAATGGGCTTGCGTGCCTGCGAACTCTCGGGACGCACTGCAAACTCTGCATTTGATCATTGTATTGCTTGCAGGTCTCCTCCTCTCGTCTCCTGTCCACGCCTCGCACGCAGAGCCGCCGTGGCTCACGATTCACCGTGGTCAGGGCAGAGGACAACAAGCAGCGGCTGGATTTTAAGCCCAACCAGCGATCGGTAAGTCGCACAAGCTCAGTACTTGGTGCATCCACGAGCTCGTTTGCTTCCGTTCTGTGCACCGATGAGCTCGACGTTCCCATGCAATTCTTGCTTAGAGCCAGCGCTCTCCCGCTTCAGGGGATCGGCTACCTGGACGAGGACTCGGCAGGACAGACAAACATCTTCGCTGTGGAGGTGGGAGTCTTGCCTGCAAGCCCAGCCGCGGCACAGTGCCGCCTGCGTCATGCGTGAATCCGGAGGGAATTGGACAGTGCAACATGCGGCTGACGATTGCTGAAGCCCAGTGGTGTGTCAACCGCAGCCCCGGACATACGTGAAGGGCAGCCAGCGGGACGACGCTAGCGGCACGACTCTGCTCGTGGGTGGCGGCGCGGCAGCCATTGGCGGTCTGATCCTGGCAGCCGGCCTGCTCGGCGGCAGCGGCAACCCCGCTGGCCAGAGTGCGCCTCTCGGATGTCACACTGTCAAAGTGCATCATGTCTTCTGATGGTGAATCAATACCCATCTGACCGCGCTGGCGCACATTGCATTCTCAAATATGCTGAAGGTGGAATGCACTATGCCACCGTAATGGTCCCTCGCTCCAGCATCTGCCACTGCCCCTGGCAGCCTTCTTGCCACGTTTCACCAACGTGATGCCAAGCGCTTTGTGCACTGCAGACTCGCCGGCCGATGAGGGCCTCCAAAGTCTCAGCCAGTACAGCCAGCAATTCTCTTCAGAGGGCGCGGCATCGGCTCCGTCGCTCAACTGATGCGACGCCAAAATACAGAATCATATCAGAGCTGTGAATGGATGCTGGGGCGTAATGGGACGGCGCCGTCCTTCAGTTTCAGGACACCTCAGCTTGCCGCGTGTTGCAATGGTCTCGCAATTTCATGCGCTGGACTGCCCAGAGCGGTAGCATCTGCACCACCGGATCTTGTATTTGCAATTGCTTTGCCAGGCCCTGTTTCTGCTACAGAATTGTAATGCTGTTCTGGACTCGCTGCCCGGCGGCACACACCTCCGCCATGCTTGATGATAAAGCCAATGATGCAGACAGTCGAGCCCTGCAAACTACAGCAAACGGTGCATGAGGATTGCACGGTCGTGGCAAGGGCACGGGTCTTCTGCGCCAGTAACAAGCGAGGCCAGGCCCGCTGAGCTGCGGTGTAGGCCTCGGCCGGCCATTGGACGATTAATGCACAACACGATGCTCCTGTATTAATCGTGAGGTGCGCCATTGGACACGTCTATGGCCTGAAGTCTGTGACTGGACAACAGTCAGCTGGCATCTAGACGGGCATGGATCCCTACATGATGTTACAAGCTGCCACGAGTTGCGGCAAAGTGCTAGACGATCCTATTTGACAATCTTGTAGTACAAGATGAGGCCAATCGCTGCGACCAGGCAGCAGATCACCCCAACCATGATCAGCTTGTTGGTCATCAGCCGCCGCGACATGACCGCCAGCACCCGCCGCGCCGTCGCGATGTTGTCGTCGGCGCCGTGAAGCGTGTCTCGCGCGTGCGTGATCGTCTGCCGCTGCCGGTGCAGGTCGTTCAGGATGCTGACGCCCAGCTCCTGTGTGAGGCAACAGTAGGCACTGAGCGTTCTGCCTTGCTGCAGCATAATGCAAAACCTGCGCAAACTTCCTTTGGCCCCCGGGACCAGCAAGTGCATGGCAGGAGTATGGCAAGATGAGTCCTGGTGGGTCTACAACTCCGAAGTTGGCAAATGAGAGCCGCTGGCAAGTGTGCACATATGAAATTTTTTTCATGCCGTACAGGTGCAGCCGGTCTGATTGGGGATCCAGGCAGCCGCCTCAGACCGTCAGGCTAGTGGCGCCCACCTCTGTCTCCAGCAGCTGCTGCTGGCCCTGCTGGATGCGCGTGCCCGTCTTGTTCAGCCGTTCGGTGCTGGCCAGCATGCGCTCCCGCTGGCCCGCCGACGTGGAGTAGTAGTCGTCCTCCAGGCCCAGCTCCGCGCGCGCCGCGGCGCCCGGCGCCGCCGACGACGACACCTGCACACGAGATTGGAAAACTCCTTGAAACACGGCCTTTCCATAAACCATGGCTTTCCTTGCGACCAGCCAGTCGCGGCCATGCCTGGCAGGTGCAGCATTCCAGAAGAGGAGAGCAGACCTGCAGACACCTCGAATCTGTCTTGTGCATGCGGGACTGTGCGCACGGCGTGCGACCCTGGCGCCATGCAGCCCTAATGGCGCACCTTCTTCGCGTCTGCCCGCAGCGCCGCGAGGTCTGCCTTGTACTCCTTCACCTTTGCCAGCAGCACGCGCGAGCGGTCCGGAGAGAAGCTGCGCGCCTCCATCTCCATTCGCTTGATCTGCGCCCCAGTCACAGCGGTTTTGATTGTTGCTTTACCGGAGAGCGCAAGTCGTTCGATAAGGAGCATATCATCGGCTGACCGGCAACAAATCACAGAAGTGAGGCGGATGTCGTTGAGAGACGCACGATTTGCTCGGCATCTTTTACTGCTGCCTCTGTTTCCCGCAGCTTCCCGCGCCGCTGTTCTGTGGCTTAGCAAACCGACGAACGTCAGCCAGTGTGGAGCAGCAGCACCGATAATACTCTTGGAAATCTGCAATGCCGGTACCGAGGCAGCTGCCCTGCTCACCTATGCTAATGGTGCTTATTGCTTGCAGGTTTCTGGCAATCTCTGTCGAGTTGTTGCAGTACTCTGTCTCGTACTGGCTGAATAGCGCGTTCTGGTCCCCCATGGTGATCAGCTAGTGAGACCCAGCGCGTTGCAGAATTTAGCAATCGCAGCACAACGCTGCAGAGTTGCAATGCAACCCTTTCAACGGCGTCCCCGAGATCAGGTGGCGTCCCCGAGATCGGCCAGGTCAGGAGAAGTGACCTGGATGGTCAAAATCGAAACGCTGGTTGACACTTCAAATCAGGCACCGCGACCGCAAGTCAGGCTGCCGTACTGCGCACAGGATGCTGTATCGAACGCTTCGAAAGTTACTGTCGTTGCGTACACTGCACAAGTGTGGTCAACTGCAATTTCCGACACAACGCGAAGGAGGGGACGCACAAAACAACGTGCATGAGAATGCAGCCCTGCAAGGGCAGTAGGGTTGGCCAGCCCGACACTGTCCGGCACATGTCATCTTAGCCGCGTTTTTGCAAGGTATCAAGTGGTTGAAACAATCCCGGCGTGAATCAGCGCTGCGGCGTCGGCCCTGTGCCCTCTCAATCTGCTCCGAATTTCGATACCTTTTCCACTCTTCGACACCTGATCGCGCTCAGCGGCACAGGCTTTCGCATAGCATATCACTAGGGTGGGCTCTGCGGCGGTGTCGCCGCAGGAGCGACAACCATGGCGCTCGACGATGCAGAGGCATACGACCAGGTGGAGCTCTTCTCACACAAACAGGCTCTTGTGATCTGTGTCGTTGTGTGATCGCTGCGCACACGCCGTGCAATAGCCCTGTGAGGTCTGTCATCTGAAACATGCTCGTGCTCTGAGGGTTGGTGTCGGTGTGCAGATCGACCAGATGGTGAGGTTCATCAAGCAGGAGGCGCAGGAGAAAGCCAATGAGATTGGCGTGTCAGCAGAGGAGGTATGCTGGATGAGCTGCTTCGTATCCAATGCATGCGGTGTGCTTCCGTGCTGCAAGGCAGAGCACGTATGATGCGGCGGAGGGTACCGCTCACCGCTCACGCACTGCGCCAAGGGGCTTTGAACACTGCCTGCATGGCACGTCATTATCAAGACGCTTTGCAGTGCTCGATTGGTAGCGTCCGGACGTCCGCAGTCATCGTCTATACAATGCACGGTGGCCGGGGAGCAAATAGGGCAAAAGACCTAAAAAGCCAGTCCCAGGACTTGCCCTGGGCGTCCTGGCAGTGGCATGCCACATTCGACGCATTTTCTCAACTTTCCTTTCCTACGTTTGACACATGAACTGTGCCATGGCACTTGCGCCTGGCTGTCCTTCGTGACACCGCGCCGCTGTTGCACCCCGCAGGAGTTCAACATCGAGAAGCTGCAGCTGCTGGAGGCAGAGAAGGGGCGGGTGCGGAAGGAGTACGAGCGGCGGGAGGGGCAGATCGACGTCAAAAAGAAGATCGAGTACTCGAAGCAGCTCAACGCGTCGCGCATCAAGGTGCTGCAGGCGCGCGAGGACGCGGTGCACTCCATCCTGGAAGAGGTGAGCTTCATCATATGACTTCATGACATCAACAACAATAACAATGCGCACCACAGCAGCATCCAGGTGCTTCAGGCGCGCGAGGACGCGGTGCACTCCATCCTGGACGAGGTGCGCTGCTCGATTGTTTCCATCCTCACCTTGCCCTGAAGGAACACGCACCTGGCCACAGCGCCCTGCCAATGTGACACAGCGCCAGCGGGTGCATTCCATCCTGGAGGAGGTGAGCGCTGTTGAGTCAAGCTTTGATGTTCAATTGACAACACCCATCTGGCGGCAGCGCACTGCAATGTGGCCCGGCACCAGCAGAAGCTGCCCAGCGCCTGGCATAGGCACTGTATGAGACGAGCGGCATTGCCAGTTCTAAACGCAAGGGGGCACCAGTTAGGTCTGTCATCGGAACTTTCCGTCATCACGACATGCTGCTGCACATTCATGCTGCAAGTGGACCTCCTGCTCATGTGGCTTCATGTCCGTGCGCAGGCCCGGAAGAAGCTGTCGAGCGTCTCCTCGGACAAAAAGAAGTACGAGGGACAGCTGACGGAGCTGCTGGTGCAGTCGCTGGCCAAGCTCAAGCAGCCGGCCACGATCGTCAAGGCGCGCAAGGTGGGGCGCGCTGATCCCTCTGCTTGCAATTCTGTGCTGGCTGGCGTGCACACACACCTGTGCAGCTTGTGAGGCATCGGCGATTTCGTCAGTCCTGCACTTAAGGGACTCTGGTGCAGGAGCCGGCAGGCACAGCGTTCAAGTCACGTTTTGCCACAACTGCAATGAACTGACATCTTGAAGAGCGCAAGCTGATGTCAACCTTTGTGCTGCCTTGGCCCAGGTGGACGGCGACATCGTGAAGGGCATCATTGAGCCGGCGCGCAAGAAGTACGCGCAGCGCTTTGGCACCGAGGCGCCAAGTGTCAAGTTCGACGCCGACAACTTCCTGCCGCCGCCGCCAGGCGAGCAGAGCGACGAGCTGGAGTCCTGCTCTGGCGGCATCTCGGTGTCCTCCGCCAACGGCAACATCGTGTGCCCCAACACCTTCGACGCGCGGCTGCAGATCGCGTACCAGGCCAACCTGCCGGAGATCCGAGCGGCGTTGTTCGGCGAGCACCAGCGGGCCACGGGATGACGGCCTGAAAACCCCATCAGACCCTGATGATTGACAAAAGCCGGAAGCGGCAGGGGTGTGGGCTGTCGGCTGCATTGGGCGGGGTGCCCTCGCGTGCTCATCTGGGAGCCTTGAGGCAATCGACATTGTGAACTGTGTCTGGCCTCCTGACTGCGGACAGCGACAGCGGCTAGTGGAGGTTTTGGCAGGAGTTGCGGAAACAGCCTCGAGACAGATGGTCCGCCTGTCGAGGCCGTCACTTGAACCACGTTTTGGACACGATTTTTCAATCTGGAAAAAATTGCAGAGCTCACGATGTATACATTCAAAACAGCAGAGAACGGAACAAAACAGCGAAGCCTGCTCATCAGTGTCGGACAACCAATGCGGTCGCTACGGTGAAGCGCCGCTGACTGATCCTGGCACAACCCGCCGCTCTTGGGATCCTCTCCTGCACGTCAATGAAGAAACCCACCGCTGGGATTCTTCAACTTCGGTCAACATTCCCTGCGCGACAAGGAAGTCGCACCGTGAGATCATTTATTCAACCACAGGTATCGGAGTTTCAAACAGCCATTTGGATCGTACAGATCAGCAGACCTGAAGATTGTTGATTGCGCCTGCAGTGCTTCCCGGGCTCTGACCCATGAGTCGGCCTCGTAGGAGAGTTTGGTCACGACACCTCAGCCGCCGCAGCATCACTTTGCTGCTTGCAGCCGCGTGACCAGGTCTGTCCACTGGACCGCCAGGTGCTGCTGCGAAAACTTTGGCGGCAGCGGCCACTCGTGCAACAGAGCGTCCACCAGCTCGAGCCTGCCGGTGGCGGTGGCCGAAGCCTGCTGCAGCACCAGAGCAAACTCCTGCGCGAGGTCCAGCCAGTCCCTCTCAGCATGCCCCTCTCAGCAATCGCAATTCTGTGATCTGCAAGGTCAGATGCAGAAGACACAAGATGAAACAAACAGACACGATATTCGAGATGTGGGCATGCTGAGTGCATGTGCATCCGCGACTGCAAAGTCGAACCTGTATGAGCGGTGCGCTGTCAGCGCTGCTACTGGCTGCATACTCGACCTGGACTGAGACGCCCCGATGCTGCGCCGTCTGCTTCACGATGACGTTGCACACCTGTCGGAATCAGCAAGGCAGTCTCAACGAGCAGCGATGACACCGGAAGTAGGAAGGTTGCTGGTCAAAATATTGGCTCAAAATATTGGCTCAAAATATTGGTGAGGCTCGCTGCATATTTGTGCATATGCCAAGGTTTGCAATGGCACGAGAGTCTTCAAGACATGGACAACAGAGACCTCACCCTCACGATGAAATCGCCCAGTTGGTACTGCACGCCGTCAATCGTCAGCGCGGCCCGCGCCTGATGCGTGCCGATCTGCAGCGCATGGTGGTGGACAGCATTCGGCGCCAGTGAAGGTAAACTGTAGCTGCAGCAATGTTGAGCGAGATATTGTATGCAGCCCGCATTGTGCAGCTGTGCATGCGGAGATGTGCCGTGCATACCTGGCTGAGGATGCTGATGGCCTGTGTTTCTGCCTCGATCACCTGCTTCTGCTCCCTGCCGATGCGCATGCGAGGTTCAATCAGCATTCCATTTGAAACACACTGCCCAGTAGCTCATATCCCCCATCATCCTCAGCACGTCTGCATGCAGTGCGGATCTCAACCGTGATCAGCCTCCATGATGCCAAAATGCAACTTTGCGTGTTCAGCGCACCTCTGCACCATGTATATCTCACGCTGCTTGTCGCCAAAGGCCAGCAGCCACAAGTCGTCTCTGGAAGTCGCCGGCGGCGCACCGGGCGCCCCCTGCAGAGCCGTACGCACGATTGGAGCAATGTACCTCGTGCGCTCCTCCGCCACACTGGACTGATAGCATCACTGGCGCTGCGCGGTCAGGCTCATCGCAGTCTCATCACCTGGACGGTCTTCAGGACAGTCACTGAGGCGTTGTAACGCCGTTTCGAGCCGCCCCGCATGTTTTCGACGGCCGTGCACAGGCTTTCGAATGTGCGCTGTCCGACGGCGCTGCCAGAGTCCTGCCACATCATGAGGCTGCGACAGCAAGTAGCGGCGTCAGTTGACTTCAGATCAGTTGAACAGGTTCATTGAAGGTGGGAAAGGTGTAGGACGGCTGTAGGAGATCAGACGTGTTCACCAGGTGATGCCGCCCATTGGAGTTGATGGCTTCACGTTCCGCTGGTGGAAGAGGGGCGTGCTTGGCGCGGTTCTGTCGAGGCTTTAACTAGTGCTTTCGATCAAGCCAGGACGAAAACGCAAAGCGACGATACAAACGCGAAATGGTGCATGTCGACCGAGACATTCGGCATCTCCACTCAACTCAACTCGAGAGCTCGAGACCCTGACACCAGCCGAGACCGCCATTTCGAGCTTGCATGCTGTCTGTCCGCTCATGCGCATGACCAGTCTTTCCAAGCTGCTCAGTTCTCTGTCCGAGTGATCACCACAGCACCGTTCAAGAACAGCACGGGCTCGAGGCTGCCGGGCAATCTTGACTCGCCGGCCGCTGCGCGCCTGGGGATTTTTAGCAGCTGCACAGCCTTTCATGCGGGCAGTGAGCCAGCGCCGTGCAGATGAACAAAGTGCGGGAGCTGCCAGCCAGTGCCACAGAGGCTGAGCAGCTGTCGTGGCTGCGCGAGACCGAGCCAGTCGTCCTCCGTGGTGCGCGCATGCGGGCATGTCCAATCCAGTTGAGACATTTGAATCGTCAAAATATCATTGATCAACGTGCGAAAACGCGACATGCAGTCCTTATCAAGATCCCCTGTCACAAGCTGCGTATGACTGACATCATCAGGGTGTCGTGCTTCCTCAGGTCTCATCGCCGGATGGCCTGCCGTCCAGGCATGGCAGGGCAGCGCAGGCCTGCGGCGCATGGCGGACTCGGCCGGCGACGCCCAAGTACAGGTGCACATTCTCGACAGCATCGCTGGACGGTCATATCCTACACATCCTGGTGCTGCTTTGCATCTTGCAGGCCGATGAGCAATGCAGAAGCGAGTGCGTTTTGGGCCCGTGCTTGGCAAGCTCGCATGCACCTCGGCCGCAGGTCATGAGCGCAGCCTCGGACCTGTTCTTCGGCGACATCGAGCAGCACGAGCCGGAGACCATGTCCTTCCGCGACTTCCTGAGCCTCGCGGACGGCGGCGAAAGCGATGACGCAGCAGGCGATCGCGCCGCCGCTGGACCCGCCGCCGCATCGTGCCTTGAACCTGACGGGCACAGGCGGCGGGCAAACGCTGCCGGGCATGCAGCGGAACAGCCGGGCGGCGGCCAGAGCGGCCGGCGGTACTACCTTGCACAGGCCGGCATCGGCTCGCAGCGACAAGGTAGCGGAGAGGACGGAGGCGGGGGGTGCTGCGCTGCTGATGCTGACGGGCAGCCTGCCGCAGACAGCAGCAGCTTGGCGGCGCTCGCCTCAGACTTTGCGCCGTCGCCGCTTCTGCACGAACTGGACGGCGGGCAGCTGCAGACCAATCTTTGGATGAGCATCAGGTGAGCAGCAGTGCCAGATACTCATAGAACGTGCACGTTGCATTGCTCGAGGCGCATGTCTACTGCTTTCTCAAATGTCCGCCAAACATAGTTTTTGTAGGCCATATGAGAGACATGTAAGCATTGCACAAATTGACGTCCCCCTAGGGCTCTCGCCTGCAATGCGGTTCCAGTCTGCGGTTAGTACCTCAGCTGACCTACGACGGTTTTCTTGATTTCACTGCAGGGGCTCGCGCTCCAGCCTGCACTACGATCCGTATCAGAACCTGCTGTGCGTCGTGCGCGGCGGCAAGACCGTGCGGCTGCACGCGCCTCAGCAGACGGCGGCACTCTACCCAAAGGCCGTGCACGGCGAGGTGATGCAATTTGGCAGGGCAGCTCGCGAGAAAATGAACGCCGCGCATTGGGAGCTGCGCTTTGCAAGCTGCGTAACCTGTGAAACCTAACTTGCACAGGTACCTGACCGTGGTTAGGGGAACATTTCCGTCTGCTGTACAGCCGAGGTGTCCGAATACGTGACTGCGTCTTACCACATGAAACATGATATTTGATTCACATTCAGGCGTCCAACCATAGCGGCGTGAACTTTGCGGCGCCGGACCTTGGCTCCCACCCGCTATATGCGCAGGCTCTGGCGCAGCAGGCCCGCGCCGAGCTGCAGGCACGTCACATGCAGCTCTACAAAGCGCCAACTGCACCAGCGGAAAACAATTTGCACGTCTTGAGCATGCACCAATCCATGCGCCTCCCCAAAGGGCATCGCATCGCGTTTGTGGAGCGCCCTGCTTTGAACACTGCAGGCCGGGGACGCAATCTTCATTCCAGAGGGCTGGTGGCACCAGATCGACAGCGGCGGCGTGTCCATCGCCATCAACTTCTGGTGGCAGTCGCCCTTCGGCGTGGGCGTGCAGGTGGCATCCTTTCCAACCCCCAACCAATGCATGACGTATCCCTGCGTGTGTGCACTCCTGAATGTGGTCTGCCAGGTCATGGGTTCGTCTCCTACTCCGCTGGCTGCCCTATACCCCAAAACTGCAGCCAGAAACTGCAGTCGGGTCGGGACACCCTTTCGGCTGTCCCTGAGCTGCGGTGCCTGCATCTGCGCCTGCGGCGCCTGTCCATTCCCGCTGCAGCAGGTGGCGGGGGCGCTATGTAGCCTTGGATTCTGTTCGCATCTGGGAATCGCAGCGGATCTTCAGGTTTCAAGATCCCACAAACGCCTCCCATGCAGGCGGCGGCGAGTCCAGTGCAGCTGCGGCAGGTGGTGCGGGCGCTGGCCAGCCAGCGGGTGGACGCCTGGCTGGCGTCCGTCGAGCCGTGGCCGCCGATGCCGCATGACGCAGCTGCAGCGCCGCCGGCGCCCCACCCGCCGGCGGCGGAGCACAGGCAGAGTATCGCAGCTACACCAGCAGCGACGGCAGCACCAGCAGCAGCAGCAGCACCACCACCAGCGGCGGTGGCGGCGGCCGCGCCCACAGCAGGGGATGCTTCGTCTGCTGCACAGCAGGGCAGCAGCCCCACCTCAGCAGCGGAGCCGCCACCGCCGCCGCTGCAGGGCGGGGTGCCGGGCGCAGATGTGGATCCAGTGGCGGCAGCCGTGCACGCCTTTGGCAGCGTCACGCCCCAGGACGCCGAGTCGCTACGCATGCTGGTGGTGCAGACGGGGGAGGCCCTGCGGGAAAGGGACGATGACATCATGCAAAATGCGAATGGCACGACAGCTCCGCAGTCTCAGCAGCAGATGAAGCAGAAGCAGAAGCAGAAACTGGAGCCGGGCGCAGAAACAGCGCAGCAGGCCAGCGAGTGGCGGGTGTCTCCACCGGCGGACGACCTGGGCCTGAAGCACATGCTCACGCGCACGCTCGCAGGACTGAGCTGCGCCGGCCTGTGCCGCGTGCTGCTGGCCATGGCGCAGCGCTTCCCCCGCACCCTAGAGGTGACCATTTCAGCAGTCATTGCAACCGATGAGCTAGTTAAATGTACACTGCCGTTTGACAATCGTGGCCAGACGGTTCTCGGACTCATTCGAAACAGTTGCTTATACCCGCGTCACCTGAAATGCTTGTGATATGCCGTTGAGCATCATGCAGGGCCTGCTGCTGCACGCGCTGCCGCCGGCGGCCTGCGAGCTGCTGCTGCACATGTTCGAGGCGGCGGACGGGCTGTCGGCGATGCAGGCGCACCGGGACGGGTTCTACACGGCGGTGTACGGCGTAGTGCAGGATCCCGGGCAGCTGCTGCGCGCGCTGCTGGCCGGAAAGGAGCGCGTCGCGGAATGCGCATGCAGACAGGTGCATGCCGAGGCGCTGGGTTATGATGTGTAGTAGAGATTGCGAGTATGGGCGCGCTCTAGGTTTCATTTCAATTTCAATGTGGTGTCAATTTAGGTGGTTTTCCTCCAGTGGTTTTACAGTCAACAGGCTTCGCCTTTGCTCTTCTCAGCACAATACTCGTGTATGTAGTGTCATGAGCAGGGCCGTCCCTGCGGTGTGGCAAGTCAATACGTGTTCCGCAGTTCACTTCTGTCTGTTGGCACTCGCTGTCTGGAGTCGATCCAAGTCTCAGCTTTGTTATTCTGACCGCGGCCGCAGCAGCAGGTACAGTGCCGGGCCAATGACGGGCAGCAGTGCAAACAAAATTGCCTGGTCCCTGAGGGCACACAAATACAACCGTCAGCGCCACAGTGCAAGTGAAATCGAAGGGAACGCTGGCATCAACAACACCACCTTGTCGCAAATCCAGCCTCACTTGTATTGGGAATTTCTGAACTCAGCGTCGTTCACCTGCAAACCAACATGGTCATAACATGGTGAGTTTGACAAGCTGTGGCATTGAGCATAACGGCAAGATGTGCAAAACCACACGAGGCCGCCATGCAACACCCTGCCACCCTGCAAGATGCGATTGCTTACCAACCAAAATGGCACGAACGCCGTGAGCAGCAGGAAGTCGATGGAGGTGACGTGCACAAAGCGGCTCTCGTCAAACAATTGAAAATACTGCAGCCATGCCTCGTTGCCTGCGAATGAATCGTAGAAGGATTGAAAACAACCGGAGGCGGCATGCGCTTTGCATACGATTTCACCTCTGTGTAAATTTCTGGTGGAGGGTTGCAGTCATGCTCGGTGAGAATATCACGCAGGCAGGCAGGCATGCAACCCCGCCTGCGAATGCGGCGCTGCCTAGGAGGTACACTGATGCCACCAGGAGCACCCCAGCTGTGATGCGTGACTCCAGCACCTTCCTTACGGGACCCTGCACACGAATACACGCATCAGCCGTCGCCTCAGCACTCTTAACGGTCCAATTGCCATGATGGCCGTGACCTGCAAGGCTTGCCTCACAGCTGGTGGACTGTATGTGAACTGGTCGTTGGTCATTGTTAATTTGGCGCACCAGCTCACTCTTCGGCAGCAGCGCCTGCTCGCCCTCGCGGAGCGGCGTCCACAGCGCAAAGTATGGCAGCAGGGCGAAAATGCCCGCGCCGAAAGAGAGTGCAAGGAACGGCGCGGCTGGCACCTGCCGAGATACGCTGCCTGGGGATCAGCTTTTCTCTTTGCATCCGTTTCAAATTCATTTTTGAGGACATGCTTCCCAAATATGTGCAACACAGGTGCATGCTCACCTTGTTGCTGGACTTGCCCGCTGGCAGCAGCAGCGCAGCGTAGAGCGCAGGGTACACACCTGATGTAGAGATTTTGACAGCGGGTTTCAGCCGCTCAGGCGAATTACACAGGGCATCCATGATGGGCACGGCAAAACAAAAACTGCTTCCAGATTGTGGCGAACAACGCCTCATTGTGCTCTCACCCATGATGTTGAAGAGGTTGAAGAAAATTTTACCCACGTCGACTTTGGAGCTGGGGTTGATGCCTGTCAGCTTCTCCAGGAAGAACTGGTCCCGGAAGGGAGTCTGGTTCGGCGACAAGGCAAACACATAGCCTGCGCCCGAGAAGGAAAGCCATTGCGATGAAAGCTGCGAGAAAACGTTCTTAATAACCTATCACTTGGCCGCCGCTGCAGCTGCTCCAGCAGATCAATGCCGCAGCCTCAGCAGGCGCCACAGCTGCCGAGTGCGCACAGCCCACGGATCCAGCGCACTCACCCAGCACGCCCGCCCATAGGAGGAACAGCCCCGCGCTGGTGGCTGTGCGCGTCCAGTCCCGCTGCTGCTGGTCACCGAAGCCATTGTCGTCGGCACCATGCGCCTGCACAAGCTGCATGCCGCTCCTGCATTGCACACGCGGCTAGTCACTGCCTTGACTCTGGCGCATATGTGTGTACACAGCGATCGTCTTTGGCTCATGCGTTCCAGCTCACCTGGACTTCGGGGTGTGCTCGGGCTGTTGGCGGAGTGCCTGTATGCGCCGTGCCGGCACCGTGCTGCTGCGGCATGCGCCTCCAGCTTGTGGCAATGTGCAATGGGTTGCCTGCAGCGGAAACAAGGTTCCATCAGTGGCCATGCCTTGCATGCTGCTATCCTTGAATTGCCAGAGGCGATCAAGGGGCGCACCGCAGGTCTGCGCGCATGGAAGCATGACGCTGCTGGCAGGCATCTGCTGGGCGTGAGCAGGGGGCTGGACCTCGAAGTGATATTCATGGTGACGCGCCGTCCAGTGCCGATGTGAAGCAACTGTGCAAACGCGAAATGGGCTGGCGCAGTGCATGCCACGACACCACACTCCAATTCAGACTGCACCCCCATCTGCGCCAGAGTGCGATCTGCAGCTTCTGTGAAAACTCTTCTTCAATTCTTCTGCCGCCCTTATCTCGCAGAGCGCTGTCACGCCTGACTGACCTCCCGTGGATTGGATTTTGTTTCGTCCACTGCCACAGTTGTTTCTCTCAATCATTGCGCAGCTCGACAGCCCAGCGAATCGTGATATATCGCGTGCTGCTGCGCCATTATTGCATAGCGCAGTGCCTGCAAAGCAAGAATTCGGATTGCCGCCCCGCGCGGCGGCATTCGCTTCATGCGCTGAGCCGCATGCCAGACGTCAACATACAGCTCGTCACGGGAATACGGCACACCATCGATGCGCCGAGCGGCTGCAAGGTGAGTGGTGTCAGCACAAACAAGCTCTCGGGGCGCTGGCACCTTGCGCACATCACGCACCCCGGTTCGACTGCTCATGCGCAGGTAGTGGAGCTGCGGCGGCTAGCTGCCAGGGAATTGCAGCTGCCTCAGGACCGTCTGCGCCTCATACTCAAAGGCCAAGCCTTGAGGGATGCTGGAAATGTACCAGCCTTGGCGGACTCGGGTGCGGATGCATCATGCATTTCTGTGCCATAGATGGTCCATGATCGTTCCTGCAGCAAGCGCAGGCGCAGCCATCCATCCTGCTCAATCCGCTGCCTCAACTGCGCTGTGCTGGCCCCGCAGATGTTGTGCTGGCATTCGTGGCGCCCGCGCTGCCGACGGCAAAGCTGAGTCGGCAAGCGCCGCAGGATGAGGATGAGGAGGAGATCGAGGAGCGGTTCAGGCGAGCATTTGCCTCATCGCACTGGGCTGCAGACACCCCTCCGTTCCTTCGTTCCCCTCCAGATTCCCTTCGTAATATCGATCCACCATACGGGACGTGGGTTGACCTGTGCTACTGACAGAATCCTTCCGCAACACGGTCTGTTCTCTTTGCGCCACAGGCTGAGGCCCAACGCGACGCGGGCCGAGCAGGCACTGGCGCATGTCCTGCAGCAGCGGATGCGCCTGCCGGACTACGCGCTCATACTGCTCTTCTCCATCCGGCCCGCGACCATTTCTGCGATCGTCCTGTGGTTCGCTCTGGCGCCGCTGGCGGCGCGCTACTCCCTCGGCCCGCTGTATGTGCTGGGCACCATTCTGACGGTCATCCTGACCAACCTGGGCACGCGGAAGGAGGGCGAGATGAGTGCTTACTCGATTTTTAATACTGGGGCGCGGCAGCTACCTGGTGAGGATCTGCTCCACATTACACCATCTAGACATGTGGCCAACCGGCTCTTGAGCGTGTGCACGCGAAAAGCATCTTCAGACCCGGCGCCATGCAATTGCAAACTGGGTAAAACATCCTGAGGAAATGGTGCCCTTGGTGATCAAATGAGCCTTCAAGGCTTGTGCACACTGATTCATTCTGCCTGTACATTGTGCCTTCCCTAAACGTGACGCTGTGACATGTGCGCAGGGCAACTCAATGCGGATGCCATAGACCAGCAGATCCGCGCGGGGCAGATGTAACTGTCTCAACGGCTGGGCGAGCATGGATCATAGATTTCGGGGGAGCAGACATGGTCGACCTTGACAAGACTGGACCGAAGTGTCAGTAGCTGCTCGGCGCGGGAGTGTGTTAACTTTGGAAGCTTGTGAGCTCTATGACGACGAGGGTTGAACACATCTTTCAAGACAGGGCAACAAAAATAGGCACCTAGACAAATCCACACGCAATCATACATGAGCCAATCGAATGTTTTTAGCACGTAATGTAGTAATAAACGCCGTCGATCTTACCAAATATGACACCGAGGTGCGGCTGCCGCCCTAGTCTTCTTGAGCGCACAGAGGGTGCTCTCAAGGTCGCTGGAACACTCGCCATACCACCCAATTTTCGCAGGTTTCATGCAGAGCATAAGAAGAAGACACCCCCTACCACCTTCATGTCGAACGCCAGCGACCGCCGGCGATCAACACCTTCATGTCGAACGCCAGCGACCGCCGGCGTGACCGAAGCGGCGTAATAATATGGTTCAGAGGCCGCCCCGATGTCCATCACTTGCAGAACTTGCCGTGGCACACGATGCCCGTCCAGGGCATGTCAGGCTCTGGAGCCGGCGCCTTCGACTGCTCTTGCGGCTTCTTGGCGGGCGCCTCTTTCTTGGCCGCTGGGGCCGACTTAGACATCGATGCGGGCGCTTTCTTGGTGGGTGCCTTGGGTTCTGCTGCCTTGACTACCGCTGCTGCCGCCTTGTTACTTGGCGCCGCCTTTGTGACCGCCGGGGGCTGGAAGGTCGGCTCGAATGGCAGCGCCGGGACACGGCGTTTGACGCCGGCGGCAGCGAACGCCTCCGCCAGAATGGGCTCCAGCGAGCTGAGTACCACGAATGTGTCCTGGTAGATCCAGCCTGCAGCAGAATAGTTGTAGGCGTCTTTACTTTCTGCGCATGAAGTTTGGTGCACCTGACTGTGCAGCCAGGCAAGGGTTTGCAGGTGGTGGGCATTGGTGTGTGCGCATCCTCAACATGAAACATGTACATGCGCACTCTCAAGGCAGCGACGTCCCACGCCGCACAAACAGGAGATTCAGAGACATTCATGTGATGGATAAACACAAAACGACACCCACCTGGGTGCGGCAGGTCGTCCGTGGGCCGCTCCAGGGTGTCGTTGGGGTGGAACAAGAAATCTTCGGATTTATTGCCACCGTTAAAGTACTTCCTGCACAGCCGCAGAATGGGAGGTTTCGTCAGTGGCAAGGAGAAAAAACGCATCCACGCCTGAAGGAACGCCATACCATGTTGTGGACTTCCTGATGCATTGCCGACTGCATCAGGAAGGCGGTGTGCGTGCTTGTGCAGCAAATGCACAATTTGTATGGGGCACGCACTGATGGAAGAAGGCGTTCTTGGCGTCGCCGTTGATCCAGTAGTGATGCGCAATGTTCTGGATGTCCGCCATCTTCTTGTACAGGCCGCCGCGCACCACGCTGCTGTTGCCGCCGGGCTTCGTCGTGTTCCATCCGTACGGCAGCAGCTGCACCACCGACGTCGCCTGCGGGTACAACGAGTGCAGACCAGCTAAAGAAGCAGCAAGAATCGACGTCCAAATGGCTGGCTCTAGTATGCAGCAGCAGGCTCTCAAGGATGTGCCGTTCCTCTGCGCACCTCAGGCAGGAAGTAGATGTTCGTCATGCCGGCGCCTGCACAATTGAAAGAGCAGATTGCTTAGCGCAGCCAGACGAAACCTGAACACACAAGCGCAGCGGACTGCGGCACTCCACAACTCGACGGCACCTTCATGATGCTCAGATGAATGTCAACAGTCGACATGGTGGAGGAATACAGAAAACACGCACCGTGCATGCCAAGGAAGACGTCTGTGCGCTGCATCAGGTCCACCGTGTCGAACAGCGACATGTTGAAGGTGGTGGGCACCACAGCCACCTCCCAATTGGCCTCCACGAAGCGAACCTGCAGAATGCAGTCAGGTCATGCGGCAGCGATTATGCCGCGGCAATGAGGGACAGGCTGCAGATCTGTCAACAGACCCTAGACTATATCAACTAAGGTAGGAAGCTTGAAGACCGTTCCAGGTTGGTGCTCACCAAGTCGCCCTCGTTCAGGAGAGCGCGTGTGACTCTGGGTCCGGTGCGGCTGGCCAAAGTGACCTGTGGCAGGGCTTGTCCCGACCGCCAGCCGTCTGCAGTCGCGCAGAGTTAGATTCTCAGAACAAGCCCCCGTCCACAGCGATCACACCGAGCACACAAGCACTGTGTTCAGACGGGACGTGGCTGCACAATCATTGCAATACTCCTGCAACCGCCGAGACGCGTTGGCGCCTTTGGGCACGCACCTGTCGTGGTGTTCCAGCCTGCGGACTGGCCCCGCCGGATGTCGCCGATGCGCGCGCAGCCCGCCGCGGCCACCTGGGCGGCATCCAGCTGCGGCGGCAGGTACTGCAGCTTGTGGGTGAGCGCGCTGCTCATGAGGAAGCGCTGCGCCGTCTGCAGCGCTGCCTTGCGCAGCGCCAGCGTTTCGTCGTCGAACCTGCACCGAAACTCGTCAAGTTCAGTACATCTAAGCTTTTAGTTCAGGGGCAGCAGCACGAGCACTCGACGCTCAAGCACACGTGCATGCCCGTATGTGCATCAAATTGAACTTTCAAATGCATTCCAAGTGCGCAGGACGGGAATTTCAGTAGAAGAGGCACTGCTGACGACTGCTGGCACGCACCCCTGCTCGAAGGCGTCCAGCAGCATGTTGGAGCCGACGATGAGCTTGCGGAAGCAGTGGCCGCGGCGCTGCCGCAGCGTCGACTGCGCGCTGGAGATGTGGTCCAGCAGGTGGCTCCACGGCTGGTGGTAGGCGTCCGCCCGTATTGCCACCAGCTCCACCTGCACACAAGTTTCCAAGACTGCTGCGCATGTAGACCAACAAGTAACGATGCATCATGATGGCATGGGGTGACCTTCAGACGAAAATCGTCCAGACTCATGTCTGCTGATATGTGGGTGACATGGCATAGATAGATGATACAGGAGCAATTCGGGACGCACCTCAGCTGGCGCGAGGGTCTGCACGGTGCACTGGTCTGCAGCTGCTGTGCCGTTGACGATCCTGCGCAGGGAGAGCAGGCGATCAGTCCAAAACGGTGGGGGGGGGGGGGGGGGGGGGGGGGGGGGTTTGTAGAGCCAGC
>JAABUW010000940.1_pt1 | contig 52581 bp, 98 predicted proteins | sample 5560081 | NCBI WGS metagenome assembly JAABUW01 (sample SAMN10711882, study PRJNA513363) | rock metagenome | isolation source: Antarctica rocks | place: Antarctica: Victoria Land, Knobhead sud | reverse complement strand
CGAGCACCGCTTCCCGTGACGCCATTACTGGCCATGGCTCACGATCAGTGTTCCGCATATTGCCCCTTCCGCATACAGCGATTCAGCTTGGACCCGGACCCTTGGCCTTTGGGCTGGACAGCGCCGCAGCATTACCGTCATTTGCCGCCTTCCCTCGCTTTTCCAGCCTTATAGCTACCCCTAGTAGTGTTCGTGTATCGATGTAATGTCGAGAAAGCAAAATTAACGGTGCCGCGTGGCAAACTTGTCGGTTGCACAACTGCCGGCGCCATGCCCTCCTAACGAGGGGCAGCTGCAAACCTATTGCGCGCTCGACAGTACTTGCAGACAGTACTTGCAGACATCATCATGGTGTCCGAGACTCAGACTGACGCAGACTTCGATGACGAATTTGCTGCATTTGACGTGATTACCATTCCGGCAAAAGGGATCGGTCCAGGACAGGGTTCGTTGTTGGCCGTTAGGCGCAGCCCAGCCTATAACACGCAGCTGCAGCATAAGGACGAGACTTCGTTGTGGGTGAGGATAACTGATGCAGCCGGCATGCCAGCCGGCGTGGTCAGTGGGGGTATACATGCTGCCTCACGAATCTCGACAGCTGCAGTCAAATACGATGCTGGCGAGGTTTGACACTTGGCAACAGTGGCGGCCACGGCCGCCGCGGATGGCGCTCTGGTCCTTCTCAGTGGCGACTTCAATGCCAGAGTCGGCAGCCTGTCAGACAACGTGCCGATGCCTGGCAGCAGCAACGGCGGCCAGCGGGGCTGTACGGATCAGAGGACCAACGCCCACGGCAAAGCCCTGATCAAGTTCTGCCAGCGGACCGGCCTGGCGCTGTGCACAGGCTGCATCCGCGAGGCAAGCCAACCTTCAAGCGGGGACCACGCAGCCGTCACGGCTCGACCACCTGCTGGCGACGCCCGCGGCGTTTGATCAGCTCAGCAGCAGCAGCGTTGACGTCAAGCACGGAGGATCACATCACTGGCCGCAGACGGCTCCGTGCACGATGGCTTTCACAGCCAAGACTCCAGCCGCTGCCGCCGCCGCCGGCAGCCTGTTGCTGCGGCGACGCTGGTGCCCACAACAGCGGCAGCAGTACGTGCAGCACCTCAGGAACGACAGCCGCCTGGCAGATGTCGTGGCGAGAAAAGAGCAGAAAAATTTGCAGCAAGCTTCGGGACTGGTCTTCGGAGCTGTGGCGGACGCCGAGACAGCCAGCAGCATGCCCCTCCGCCGGATGCGGCCAGGCGCACCCTGCGGCCCCAAGCAGTTTTCGGACCCTGAGGTTGGCGCCCTCCGGTCTCAGATGTGGCGGCTGCGCCACCAGCCTGGACCCAGCATGCAGCTGAGGGTCCTGGAGAGCGAGTGCAGGAGCCTCGTGCAGCGGAAGATGAGAGCGCTACAACCAGACAATCTACGAACAGTGATGCAGCAAATCCGGCGGGAGCCGCATGCAGTCTATGGCGCTCGGAAGGGGCGCCCAAAGCCGCTGCCGCTGTCGATGCAGACAACAGACATGTGGGAGCCATATGTGGAGAAGCTGGCGGCCTGTGATCACGAAGATCATCTGCAGCCGTTGATCCCAGCAGCCGCAGCCTTCCAGCCATCCGCCGCCGCTGCCGCCGCCGCCGCCGTGCAGCAGAGGCCGCCTTCCAGCGGCTGGACGACCAGCGCTCAGAAGCAGAAATGCTCAACGAGGCATTCACGCCGGCAGAGGTGCAGCAGGCGCTGCGAAAGCTCAACGATGGCAAGGCAGCTGGACTCAGCGGCGAGCCGACAGAGCTGCTGCGGTGTGCGACGCTGAAGCGCCAGATGGCAAGGTGGATGATGTCGGACACAGCGAACTACCAGCAAGTGCAGCACAAGAGAGGGCAGCTGTGCTGCTGTTTCGTGGATTTGAAGGGCGCCTACGACAGTGTACCTCGCAAGCAGCTTTGGCAGACATTGGTCGGGCTCGGCATTTATGGCAACATGATTAAGGGCATCAGGGCATAACAACAGTCAGGTAGCTGTCAAGGTGGCAGGCCGCCATTGCAACATGCACAAATCCTGCCTGGGCGTCAAGCAGAGCTGTCCCCTCAGCCCGACATTGTTTGGTTTGAACACGGATGGTTTGTTTGACCACCATGAGTCAGTGGAGGGCGGCAGCAGGCCGCAGCTCAGCAGCGGTTAGCGGGTGTCAGCGCTCATGTATGCAGACGACATAGTCCTGATGTCGACGACGGCAGAGGGGCTGTAGCGTCTGATCAATGCGACGGCGCAGTACTGCCGCAACAAGGGCATGACGATCAGAGCGGCAAACACGGCAGTGATGGTCCTCTGCAGCAAGTCGCAAAAGGCGGCGTGGGATCACACCTGGACATGTGACAGCACTCCACTGCAGCAGTGCGACGCCTGGAAGTTACTCGTCCTCATGTTCACAGCGACCTGTGGCGTCGCTGGCGGCATGTTGGAAATGCAGCGGCGGCAGAATGTGGCAGCCGGGCTGCTGCGCCGGCGCTTCAAGCGGCTGGAGTGTCACTACAGCGTTGACGTTACTGGTGCAACTGTACCTGACGACGGTCCAACACACAGCATCCTAAGGCTGTGAAGTCTGGGGTCTGCGGCAAATGGTGGCGGAGTGTCGAACCGGGCGAAACAAACTGGAGGACAGCTACGCACAGATGATGAGGGAGCTCTGGGGCGTGCGGCGCTCTTTTCCCGCTGCAGTGCCGATATGGTTGTCCTTTTGTATGCGCCAATGTGCCTGGGTGTGAATGCAGCGGAAGCCCAGGTTTTCTGTTCATCGTTCACAAGCCAGCTTAGCCATCGGGGGACTTTGAAGCGTTACATTGCTGCAGCTCTTCCGCCGCTCGCCGCCTGCCCTCTTCTTTCAAGACCCTCACTGCCCCTAGTGGCGTTGTGCATCGCTTACACTGGCAAACATGGTCCAAATCGAAGCTGCAGTCATGCGTCGGCCAGCCTAGGGCGCTGCTGACGAAGGCAAGGCGGCGACTCTGCCCTCACGAAACACGACGTGGCAGCGCCCTTTGCCGCTGCCTCCCACAGCATCCATGCGGCGAGAGCTGCGCCACGACGCGAGCTGGGCTCGGCCCTGCGCGCTGGCTGCAGTGTGAGGCACACATTGTTGCGGCCGGACTGCATTTCAGGCAACCGCTTGGCCACCCAGGCGGATGCCGCCTCCAGCTTCCTCAGCGGCAATCGCCGTGCAAAGCTGCTGTCAGTTTTGTGGCGCAGCATCATTGTGTCAGCACCCATGACAGATTGCCATGGTGTCTCCCCTTGCGGTTGCCTGCGCCAGCACCACAGCTTGCAGCAGTGCTGGTCCCAGCTTCGCTGGCTTCTGTGCGGCAGCGCCTTCCGCTGAGCATACAGCCCAGGTGCAGGCGGCGGCAATGCATGCCTGCCGTTTGGCGCTTCTGGGTCAACCCAGCTGGCTACGGCTACAGGCGCAGGATCGCTGCTCTGCGAGCTCTGGACATCTGCACGTCGCGCAAGGTGTTCGGTGTTCATGATTATCGTGTGTATGCGCCCGATGCTGCGTGATGCCAGCCTCTCAAACAGTGTCAGGCTTCAGGATCGCTTCTGCAGCTGATTCAAGATGACTGCGAACAACAGTCTGCTTGAAGCCAGACAGGAGTCAGTACTGTACGGATGCACACTCAAGGAGAACTAAGATCGAGACGCGCTGCAGTGAGTATTGATGCGCGAGCCGAGCAAGACAACCTCTCAAGGAACAGTTCGGCGAAATTGCAAGGGTAGATCTGCGCGCACTGAAATTTTGAAAAAAGGTGAATGCACGTGCACAATCTGAGATTCTGATGCCCGTGCGCTATGCACTTCTCGACTTGCAATCTGAACGAAGCGTTTCTTCGTGTCGCTGCACTGCGCACATAAAAGCGGACACGCCACGCTTGGCACCCCACCGTCTGACATTTTTCTGACCCGATCTTGAACCCATCTGAGTGCCTCTCGCGAAGATTCCAGCCATTCTCCTAAGCTGGAGGCTGCAATATCAAAGCCACCTTTGTCGTCCACACAGTTCCTCTTGGCAGGTCACCTGTAGCAGACCACTCTGCAGCGCGGCAGTCTGTGGCAAAAAGCTAGAAGGATTTGCAGCAACAGCGCAGCTGACTCGCCATTACCGGTCATATCAGCCAACCAGCAGACACAGCACCAGCAGTGTTGCTGCCAGCTAGCCAGTGCCATTGCCACAGCGCGCACTTCCACACCCGGCGTCACCGCAGCTAGCGACTAGACTCTCCACACGAACCGCACCCACAGGCGGCGCCTGCCTAGCAAATTTGGCATTGCTGCTGGCGCGGAGAGAGTGCAGCGGGGTGGGAGCGGCAAGAAGTGAGCTTGAGCAGAAGCGGCACAACGGCAACACCACGCAGCCATGGCGCAACCACCCAAACTGGATTTCAAGGCTCCAGAGGGCCAGTACATGTGCGTGTGACTCAGACTTCTGCTGTTAAGTCGCACATCAAAAGGCACGCTGCCCGCGTTGATGGCCTAGCACGTTGCCCGCTGCAGGAGGAAATCATGGCTCCCCGGCGGCATGCTATGTTCAAAGGAGAGGCCGAACTAGGCGTCGTCGCAAGGGAACACACATAGCGAGATTCAACGCACATCGTGTGCTGCAGGCTGCACAGCGAGCGGCCGTCGCGGGCGGCCTTCTCGGCAAGCCGCGCATTTCGCCTGACATTTGGCGAAATCCACTTCCTTCCAAATGTTCCACTTGTGTGACGCCTAACCGCAGGCTGCACAGCGAGCGGCCGTCGCGCGCGGCCTTTTCGGCGAGCCGTGCCTGCCGCATGACATTTGCCGAGCTGCCTGGCGAGCGCGGCGGCGCCTTTGTCGTCTTCAACGCGCAGGAGTTCCTGCACATCACCGAGTACTCCAATCCGGACAGGGTAAGCCAGCACAAGTACCCAGGCGTCTCCGGAGCAGAATGTCTGTCGCCTGAGTCCTGCTGCATGAAAGCGTGAGGTGTCGCCCAATGCTACACCATTTTCAAGCCTCTTTTCTCAGCTCATGCGTGTGTGTCCTCAACCCAGGAGCCAGTGCGGTCGATCTACTGCGGCACCAGCGGCACAGGGCCCAACACCTGGCCAACGTGCCACACGCACGCGCCTGCGCCGGACGACGTAGACCTCCTCATCGGCCTCAACACCGGCGACGGTGCGCTTTGTACTGTGCAGGATTGACTCGCCACTGGATGGTCATTCGTGTCAACTGTTTGCGACCAGCTCTGCGCATGTGCTGGATATCTGGCCGAGCCGGCAGCGCACAGGAGCAGGGGCTGCTCAGGGCTGAGAGACCTGTCCCTGCGGTTCAATCTCGACCGCGCTGCACAGGCGCAGTGCAACCCAGATTCGTGTCACCTTCCACACTGCTGCCATGCGCTGGCAACGTCGCTGGCGGGGCAGGTGACGGCGATGCGGGGCGACCCACTCGGTCTGCAGTTTGATACAGTCCAGACTGCATGGCACAGCCGCAGTGTAAACCACTTTCCACACTGTTGCCGCAGTGCTTGCGACGTCGCTGACGGGGCAGGTGACGGCGGCGCGGGGTGACCACCGGCGGACGGCCTGCCTGCACTTCAATGTCGCCGGCGGCGCCGACGGCAGCCGAGCGACGGCTGTCGCATGGCTGTCGCCCGAGGACGGCACCTTTGCCGCAGGCCACGTCAGCGGCTCGCTGTTCATCTACCAGAAAAAGGCGCGCGCGTCCCCAGATTTTAGCTTCCATCCCACAGACTGCGACAGAGAATTGCGCCAGTGTCCTCGGTCGTCAGGGAGACTGTTGGGGAGCTGCAGAGTGTGCGCTGGTGTGAGAGATCAGACCCTGTGCAGCGTCCAGGGGTGATTGGCAGCAACCTAAGCCTGCAGCTGTGGCCCGCTGTCAGACATCGTCAGCACGCAACCATCCAGAAAACACCCTTCAACTCAGCGGCCAGGCAGGACGGCGGCAAGCTGAGCCTGGTGCTGCAGTCGATCGTCAGTGTGTCCTGGTGCACACGAATCATAAACCTCCACCCAGATCACACCGTACTCCACCGTAACAACCTTCGATCGGCAGGGCTCCGGGCAGGACGGCGGCAAGCTGAGCACGACGCTGCGGTCGATCGTCAGCGTGCCAGGCGCGGAGGCGCTGGCGCACATCCGCACCGGCTCGACAGTCAACGCGCTTGCGGCGGCGCCTGACGGCGCATCGGTGGCCGCCGCGTGCGCGGACGGCGTGCTGCGGGTGTACGACGTGGCGACGCAGCGCCTCGTTGGCGGCTTCAAGGTGGCGCCTTTTTCACAGCTCAAACGACAAACATGGCAGGCCCGAGCATTGTACACCATGCCAAGTGTGCAGACCGCTGCAAAACCGCCCGACAGCACTGGTGGACACGTGCACGGACGGCGTGCTGCGGGTGTATGACGTGGCCTCGCAACGCCTCGTCGGCGGCTTCAAGGTGAGGCCCTTCGTTGGCAGCACTAAAACACGTTGAGATCAATACACACCGGACACCTGAGCGGACGGCATGCTGCGCGGGCATGACGTTGCGTCGCAGCGCCTGGCTGGCGGCATCAAGGGGGCGCCCTGTCTGCAACAACACGAACCACACCGCCCAAAAGCCCTGATGTAGAAAACAAGAACCAGCCTGAAACATGCCGAGCGGCTGACAACACACCGACGGCGGTGCTTAAAATATATATATATATATATATATAGATGTCACCTGTGCCGATATGCTCTGCGCCTGTAGTTGCTCGCATTCAGGAGAATCATCCCCATGTGACAAGCCTGCTGCCGCTGCCACTACAGAGCTACTACGGCGGGCTGCTGTGCTGCGACTGGAGCGCCGATGGGGAGTTTATCGCCACAGGGGGGGAGGACGACCTGGTGTGCGTCTACAGCATTGCAGACCGCGCGGTGGTGGCCTGGGGCGCCGGCCATGCCTCTTGGGTCTCCGCAGTGGCGTTTGATTCTTGGTGAGCGGCGTATCTTGTATCTTGTCCACAAGGAGCTAATGAAGCGAAAGACTTGGCATGCTTCACACTGGGAATCCACGCTGTCTGATATCCCCCGCCACCTTTGACTACTGGTGAGCGGCTAAGCGTTGACGAACGACCCAGTGCACCAAGATGCATGCACCTTGAGCTTGATGTCCAGCTCGCATTGAGCTTGGTGTCCAGCTCGCATTCCAAGGCCAGGTTTGCTATCCTGCAGATCCTTTATGCTGCAGGCTCTCCACGATCGTGACTGTGTTGCTATCGTTCCTGCGCTGAGCGTGCATCAGGAGGCGGCGCCAGCGAGGGTGCTGCGGCTGCCGAGCGGCAGCGGCTTTACGAGACAAACCCTGGTGGTCCATGTTTAGTGAAGCCTCTGTAAAGATCATTCACATCGTGACCATGTTCGCTGTCCTGCCCCGCCGCAGGACGCACGAGGGGCAGGAGGCGGCGGCGCCGGGGGCTGCTGCGGCTGCTGAGCGGCGAGCAGGACAGCCAGCTGTCGCTGAGGGCTCCTTGACAGATCAGTCTCAGCAGATCCTGGTATCTCTATTGCACTTCGCCGGGGCACACGAGGGGCAGGAGGCAGCGGCGCGGGGGCCGCTGGAGCTGCTGAGCAGCGGGAGGGACAGCCAGCAAAGCTCGTTATGCCGCACAACTCCTTCCTGCAGTGGCTTTGCATTGCAATGCGATTTATCCTCACTTGTGCAGGGCGCACGAGGGGCAGGAGGCGGCGGCGCCGGGGCTGCTGCGGCTGCTGAGCGGCGGGCAGGACAGCCAGCTGGCGCTGTGGGACTTCGACCTCGGGCCGGAGGCGCTAACGCCCGTCAGGTTGGGTTCGGGTTATGCAGGGTGTACAGAGATGAGAGGTTTGGACAAGATCGAAGATTGGAGATCAGGCAGCCTTGCGATCGCTCACGAGTCCAGCTGCATGACCATACTTGCGAGATGGGCACAGGACTACATTATTGCAGGACTGTTGCTCGAATCAATCGTCGGGCCCGATCCAACAGTCTGTGCGGCTGTGGCAACGATTACGATTGGCAGTGGGATGCGGTGCTATGCAACGTACTCGTGTGCGGCCTTGGCATTGATAAATAGGTGTCACTGTGCTGTGCGGATCGCAGCCCAAAGAGCGGCGGCCCGGCAGCGGCGGCGCCGCGGCAGCTTTTCCCGGCCGCAGACAGCAGGTGCGTCTCTCGAATTAGCACCCCTGCGCTAGATTGGGCTGGTGTTTTCAGGGCCAATCTTCATGACCCCTGCGGACTTCCATGGTGGTATGCCTCACTAGCTACACCGGATCAGCTTAGCATCTCACACGAAGCACAATAGGTGGATGAGCTGCACGAACAGTGCGCCTGGAGGCGGCGGCGGCGCAGCAGCGGCGGCGGCGCATGGCGGCGTCGCTGCCGCGGCGCCGCACGCGGACATGAACCTCCAGCCGCCCGTCAGGATACGAAAGTGAGACTCCGCCTCCGCTCTGGAAACCCTACACACCAAACCACTTGACTCGTGCAGGGTCTGACGAAGTCACGGCTCAAGTGTACAGGAAGGAAGACGATAGGATGCTGTCCTGCTGAACCATCGCCGCACTTTGCCTGCATCGTGAGGCTTGTAGAAAAGAGCCGCCCTGCCCATGCACGACACGATGCCCGACTACAACACTGTGTGACGTTGCAGGCTGCACGCGGAGCCTGTGTCCGGGGTGCTGCCGACACCGGGCGCCCTATTCCTCGCCAGCCACAGCGGTGTCATTCGCTGCTGGCGCCGGCCGCTGCGGCCAGCGACGTCAGCTCCGCAGGCACGCTCCGATCGCCTTTCCCTTGCAGACCTTGCATGGGTCAAGCCTGAAGTGCAACACAACCTGAGGGGAGTTACGACGTGAGCGAGCAAAGCTTGTGAATCTGACATACTGCACACAAGCGCACAGAATCTGCTTGCTTGCGTGCAAAAATTTTCTCCTTTGCCTTGCAGGATCCGGAATTTGCGGAGGAAGTGCGGCCAGCCAGTAGAGCGACGCAGTAGGAGAAAAGTAAGGTGGCGGGATTCTCATCGCATGTGCGCAACTGGCTTGAGCGTGGGATTGCCGGCAAACAAGTTGCTCGTCTGGTGTTCAGTGCATTGCGACAGAGTGATCTCGCGAGCAAGGGACGGGGGTGAAGCAAACAAGACCGATATGCAGAGTTCCTGCTGGGTGATGGAATTGTGTACAGTTGCGAGTGTTGTATCATCAAGGCTTCCTCCTTCTTTTACAAGAATCGTCGTACATATGTATGGGGAACCGGAGTCTGGAACTTCAAATCCATTCCAGACGCAATGCATGCTGCACACAACTGATGCGCGAAGGGGTTCGACTGATTGAAATGCGAAACTGATTTAGAAAGGGCAAGGTATGCTGCACCTGCAGCATACCATTGAACTGCTTCCTGAAGCCAGACTGATTGAAATGCGAAACTGATTTAGAAAGGGCAAGGTATGCTGCACCTGCACCTGCACCATACCATTGAAAGGCTTCCTAGAGCCACACACCTAGGAGCACAAACGCTGCGGCTGGCAGCGACACGCCATACCGTCAGCAGGACCGTCCTGCGTAGTCCCTCCTGGCTTCATCAGGAGTTCACGGCCTTCTTGGCGTCGCCCTTGGTCTGCACCACACATTGTTGTCAGCAATTGGGTAAGATTCCTGCGAAGGCACTGCACACTCTTCTGCAGATCGATCAATGTCAGAAGCCAGCTGCCACCAACAGCTTCCTAGGCAGACGCTATCATGCACGGGCTGCGTACCGCGCGTGCCTTGCCCTCGGCCTTCATTTGCTCATCACCTATCGCCCCGCCGACTGTGTCCTTCACGGTGCCGACCACCTGCAAGGGAGCATGCATAGGTATGGCGTCATTGTTCTGCACCTCCAGCTCAGCTCCCTGCGACTCCAGCGGTGAAAACATCTGCTTCTTGTGCGGGAGAAATGTATCACCTTCTCCTGCACGCCCTCGAGGTAGCCCTTGGCCTCTGCCGTGTCGTGCTCGGCGTTGCCCTCGGTGCGCTTGGCCTTGCCTGCAACCTCGAGCAGAAATGAGTTTCTACAGAATGAAAACCACATTTTTGGTCCGTTGCTGTTAAAAGTCACATTGTACGTACCGCGGAGCTAGGTGATCCTCGAGGGCAAATGGAGCTGGGTGTGACACGCTCCTGAAAGCCGCTCCTACTGAGCTACTGAGCCGTTCTTCTCTCTCAGATCTCATGTGTCATGTGGTTAATTGAGGTTTGTTAAGCAATTCGAGCGCACCCTTCTGCTCCGTTTCCGTGTTGCCCATCAAGCTGCCGATGTTCTCGCGCACAGCGCCCTCCGCAGCCTGCACTTGAGGAAAGCTCGAAAGGTTTAGCGGCGTTCAGACGGAGACCAATGTGATTCACAGCGTCTGCGTATCCTGACTGCATACATGTGCCAGAGTAGACCAAAAACCGACAGGCAGAAGCGACAGCGGACCTTGAGGTTGCCCTCCGTCTGCATCCCGCACGAATAAGGATAATCGTCAGCAGCGCAACTGGGGTCATGCTGGGACGGCACTCATCGGATGATGCTCGATGCTCGTCGCGTGGTGTGCAGTACTAGTGATGTCCCAGCGAAACATTGAGACGGTCACGAAACGCACAAAGCAGGGTTGTTCGCTGATGTCAACTCTGCGAGCGCAACAGGGAGTTCTGCTCGGGTGTGCGCACCTTCGAAGGCTCGCCCGTCATGTTGTGTGCGAAGTGTTGCTTTGCAGGTAGCCTTGAACTCTGAATATGCGGAGGTGGCGGTTGAACACACAGTTGATCGTCGCAGCCTGCGGTGGCGACGTTTTGATGTTTACTTTTTTCCCTGGGAAGCTGGTTTGCAGTTGTGCTGACTAGACTCGATGGACAACTCGACGGCTGCAACTCGATGAACGACACATTTCACCGCTCGCCACCTTTGTGCTCTTACACAAATCTTCTGATTGCGCATCATCTCGATCGAGCCGGCCGCCGTGTACATTGTCGATACCACCCGCTGCGCGACCAGCATGGTTGACCCGTCAAAGGTGCGACCCTTCGTAGTCTCTCGCCGTATGACCCCCTCGTCATGCTACTAGCCGCTATGAACCAGAGATAAATCTGCCGTCTGTCAGTGATGTCCTGTCGCACTGTTGTCCGTGACACCGCGACTTCATTGGCCACTGCTCATAGTCAGCATTTCGCATGTCAGTCCCTCGCACCTATAACTGTTCGGCTTGAACCCGCACCCTTGGCATTTGGGCTGTGCAGTGCCCCCACAGCATTTTCCCTCGCACCTTCCCTCGCTACAATCAGTGTTACAGCTACCCCTACTAGTACCCATGTATCGATGGGCCTGGGATGCAATGTTCAGAAAATCAGATCGTCCTCCCTACAAACCTTATTCGCTGACGGTCTGCCTGGCACTCACGATCCCGTGTGTCCTTCTACAGACGTCCGGCAATGCCAAGGCCGCCCAGGGCGCCATTCGCGAGAACCTTGGCAAAGTGCTGGGCTCGGATGAACAGCAGGGCAAGGGTGCGCAAAACGTTTGCTAATTTGCTATCGGCCTGGCATTAAATGTCTGGCTGCCAAGCAGATCATTGCCGTTGGCGTCCATAGTGCGGAGGCGGCGGCGTTTGGGCGAAGTCATGATATCGTTCCCTGCAGGCGCCGCCAAGCGTGCCGAGGGGAATGCGGAGCATGACGCTGCCGAGGCTAAGGGCTACGCTGAAGGCATGGGAGATAAGGTCATGGGCACTGTGAAAAACACCGTTGGCAGCGTCATCGGCGACAAGTCCATGGAGGCGGAGGGGAAGGCCCGCGAGGTGAGCAGATGCGCTCGATACTGTGCAGGACCATCGACGATGTGCCTTTCCATTCCATCTGTTGGGCAGCAGCTTTTGCCTTGCATCTTGGTCGGCAGGCCTTGCCGTAGTATGCCAGGCTCGATGCACAGGCACGGTCTGTAATATGCAGCCAGTCCCGCGTTTCAATGATCTTTGCGTATGTTATTGAGGCGCAGGACTGTCCTCGATGATCTTCGCGTCTGCAGATAACACACGCAAGTACACGGCTCACACTGTTCGTTTGTTGCGTCCGCAGACCAAGGGCGACGCAAAGAAGGCGGCCAATTCTTGAAGAAGACTTTGGCAACTCCTTCCTCTCCGCACAGTGACAGCTGTGCCGTTTTTGGCGGCTTCAGGGACTCGCGATCTGCAAGTTTGACATAATAACCTGCCGTGCTGCATGCTCATTGCTCGCTGCATTCTGTGCTTGCTTTGCCAATACGTCCCCATTTTGGGGAATGCTCGCCGGCAATCTTGTGTGATTTCACAACCGCAGATCTTCTGCAGATCTTCTGTAGCGATACTGTACAGTGTATGCTGAGTTTCTTGTGCGAGAATTGGGGAGATGTGTAAATATCAAATACATCGAGCTCTCTACCTCCCACACTGCAACAGCCGACGCGCATGAAGCTATTGCGCACGCTGTGTTAAAGCGGGAGCACTGGCGGCAAAGCCTGTGCCGTGATCCTGGCGACTGCTGCCATATTGACATCTGCTATCGGACTGGCATGCTGCATGGACACAGATGACAGAGTGATCAGTCTGCTAGGCTACTAGCAGGCTGCGATGGCGCCCTCGTCCGCTGCCGCCACCATGCTGCCATCGGCGCCCGTCAGCTCCATGCCATGCTGCTGCGCACATGCAAAAAGCCCAGCAGCCCAGTCTCGCGTGTTGGACTGCTGCTCCGCCGCAAGATCGCCCATAGCCGCCTGCTTGAAGACGGAGATTTCTGGCAGAGCGGTCAGCGAGCTCCAAAACCGCAGCGCCTGCCGCTTCCATTCGACCGCCAGCGGCAGCTCGCCAAGCTCTTGCAGGAGCACTGCAGCGGGAACAGAGCGCCGCACGCCGCAGAGCTCCCTCATCATCTGTATGTAGCTTTTATTCACGCTGGTGCAGGAATCGCCGCCATTTTGTGGAGCGGCGGTCCCAGACACCCTTCTTGCCCATCCCTTTTCTGAACCCTTTTCTGAACCCTTTTCTGAACCCTTTTCTGAATAAACCCTGCACAATCACGCGCTGGGTTCCTAGCAAACGGTGCGTGCTCCCTTGCCTGTACAATAATATTGCTCGCTCTCTTCACTCGATCGCCGTATCAGGGCAGAAATTATTGGCGGTGATCCCTACGACATACAGAGCGCGACTGCTGCTGGCTGTGTTGCATCCCTCAACCTGCTGTCACAGCCACCCTGCCTGCCCTTCCAGATTCAGCAGCAGATTTGCCGACGATTTGCAGTTTTGGACTGTCTCTGCAGCGTGCTGCTGGACTACAGCAGCCGCGATGCAGCTCCCTTTGAAGCGTACGCGTGTCAAAACCGAGCAGGAGGACAACGGTGCAGCTGCTCAACCTGTTGCCCCAGGCTTGGTCAAAGGCACAGACGGGCGGCGTCTGATGAGTGACAAAGCCCAGAAGAGTCTGCAGGCACGTTGTCATCACATCTGAGTCCGGTCTTCAGGTTGGTAGTGCGCATCGTGGTACCTGCCAGCAGAAGGCGCATTAAGCTTGCTTGTTGTGTGCTTACTTTGGTTTTGTTTCGAGAGCAGTGACTGTTCCTTCTTGGCCAGCAGGAGCTGGCTTTCCTCTCGAATTGCACAGTGATGTCAGCGGACGGCGTCACGTTTTCGGACCTGCACTGCTCCAAGCTTGCTGAACAGAGCGGCGTCCTGAGGTGAGACTTCCTCATGTCATATTCTGGACACAGTGACCTCCGAAGATACGGCTCATACAGCACAGGACCGGCTGCACCGGAACATGCCAGTGGCGCCGCCCAAGGCATGCCGGGCGTGTGTTGCAGAGCCAACATGGAAGTGATGTGCATGCTGATGAGCTACGCCTCTGCCTGCCGCAGGAATCTGATCGCCCAGCAGGCCACGCTCCCAGCGTGCATCATCCTGCCAGACACCGGGGTCAAACTGGTTCTGCCGCTCGACTACATCCACAACCGCGACTTCGAAGTCACCGAGGGTAACGTGGTGCTGGCGCTGGAGATGTCGCAGAGATGTGAGTGTTTTTGCCGGCTCGAACTACGCAATCCTCTATCCTGCTGGGATATGCCATCGCTGTCTATTCAGTCATGCCGTCACCTGCCATAATCATGGAGCTGTCCACAGTCAGCGACGCCATGGAGTCTGCGCACGCATATGCATGCAGCACCACAGCGACACCAGCCCTGCATTCCACGACCTTGTGCTAGCTGTGCTGCCTAAATGCATGCTGTTTGCCAATACCTGTCGTTGTGCGATTCAGGCATGTGATGTCATCTGTCCAAGCACCGGTCAGCTGTGCTGTGTGCCTGGCTGCCACTTGCAGTCATGTCTCACCCCGCGCTGCCTGCCTAATGCGCAGACGACATGCCTGATCTGCGGGCCGACTGCGGGCAGGCACTGTGCCGCTTCGATCTGACGGTGGGCAACGTACGGCCCTGGCTGCTGACCGCGGAAAAGTACGGCTGCAGCGCGGCAGTCGACCGCTGTGTGGCCTTCACTGACGACAACATCAGCCAGATCCTGGAGTGCGCATCATCACTATGTATGACTTGCATGCAGACACAGCCTGTAAGGCAGATGGCTGTGTCGTCTTGTATGTATCTTGGTGCAGGATGACTGGACTCTGCATGCCTACCTGCTGGACACTCAAGCCGGCGTGCCGTGTCCTGCTTGATATAGTTTTCAAACAGTGACCTCACCGCCAGAGTGTTGAGCTCACTGCCAGATGCGTGCTGGTTGCAGCGAGTACAGCGACATGTGGCTCGAGCGATGCCTGATGAAACCCTGCATGATCGTTCTTCCCATGTATGGTGACCTTCATCGCTATGCATGAAGGTCGCTCAACGCCACCATTGGGGAGGCGCTGCGCATCTCCTCCCCGGCGCTGGCCCCTCTGTATCCTGTTGGCGCTCCCTTGGTGTCAGACTACCCGGCATCGCCGCACATGGGCTGCCTGGACACGGTAACGACACCGCTCAATATTTTGAAGTGCTGATCATCCTCTGGAAATGACAAGGAGGAGATGTGATCTATCCTGACAAAGTTGCAAAACGCCTCACAGGGCACGCTGCGGCGGATGCTGCACCTGGTGGCAATGAACGTGCACAAGAGCATGGGCTGCGGAACTGCGCCGGAAGGTACACTGAAAAGAAGAGGATACTCCGTCTACTGTCGTGTCTACAGCATTCGATGAAGGAACGAATAGGTGGTTCGAATCGTGGCAATTGCATAAGTATTGAAAGTGAAAACGACTTCCGCCACAGACGACGATGACGAGTCTGCCTCGCTGCGCCGCTGCGGCTGCCGGCGCATGCGACAGCTGCTGCCGAAAGCCTGCCCCTACAAATGCCCCATGCATGACGGCTGAAACACACGGTGGGTGCGATCGGATCGGCCACAGGTGCCAGATGCCATTTGGGACAAGTTCACATGTAACGTTTACAAACGCGAATGCGCCTGAGTGAGGCTGCAGGTAAACGTCCAGCTGGAACAGAGGAATTTATTTCTCTCTGCTGGCCGTCCTGCTGAACTTGTAATTGCCGTTTGCTGATATCTCAATTGATCCGATGTGTGACTGACCTGTTGCAGGCCAAGACTGTGGAATTGTATCGCTGTGCGATCTGAATCATGTCAGAATGGTGAGAGCTGCGCCCGGCGCCAGAATCAGAATTGATCATCATTATGACTAATGCTGAACCATGCGCCATCTGTGACCATAATGAAGCTGGTGCCTGCTCAAAAATGCTCAAAAATAGCGATTTGCTATGGGTGACATATATGAAAGCTCGTCGAGGGTGCAGCACCAACGCCAATTTCTGGCGCGGCGGTCCCAGCCACACCCTTCTTGTCCATTTTGAAATGAAATGGCGCGTGGTGACTGTGAGTCGGAATGATGAAGAGCCGCTCCAGATCCAGAAATTCGTCTTCACGTTGGACCAGGAGTACTCAATGTACGCAGCCAAATCCTATGTAGATAGATCCGTGTAACGCCAACATGTTCAGCAGGCTTAAAACAAAACGGCTGCCTGCAACTCGGAGGAGACGCGATCGTCATCGTCGATGTGAGACTGAAACATGTGACTGGGTGTAGATGGCTGGTTCACCAAGAACACTGCCTCTGAACGGCCGAAACACTGCCTCTGAACGGCTGCAGCCAGGGCAACAATGCGATGCGAGTGCTATGAGGAAATGAGCTGTGTACATCGCAGGAAGCATTTTTTTACCAATACGCCGGGCATCATCAGTCAAACAGTGTGCCCGTCAATTGTCTAAAATAAAGGGCTGCGGCGCTCCCTAGCGCGCCTCACCGCACAAAATTGGCGTGCTCCGACACAGAGCGGCCAGAGCCGGCGAGAATGCTTTCCTGTAACCTGAGACCCTCAACCTAAATACCCTCTACCTATACGCCTACGCCTACGCCTGAACCTAGACTCCCCACACCTGAACACACCTGACTGACAAAATTGGGCGTGCCAAAGCTGTGGCACCACCCTGCTGCTCACACCCAATACTTTGGACAGCCTGATTTCAAGACTACTGGCGTCCTGAGCAATCTGAACTGCAGAATGTCAGAACCGACACTACGCCGACATCGCGACGGCGCGGCCTGCGCCAGCAGACCCATGATGACTCATAACCCTGCAGCGGCGCGCCGCAGCTGACCTACGATGCGTGCTGTCATCACGAGGTGTTGTCCTGCTGCAGTCCTGGCGCCCCCACCAAGCCATGCACAAGGTGGCCCCTTTAAGCAGGAGCACGTCGGCAGTGACACATCTGCGGCGGAACCGCCAGCGCTCGCGGGCTGCGGCAGGATGTAGACCGAATGAGAATCTACATCCTGCTTGCTGATGCGGCGGCGGCAGCCGCCACGCTGTCCGCGCCCGCGCCTCCCGCGCCTCGAATGGCGATCGCGCCGGCAGCGGCTGCTGGAAGGCAGGCACTTGTGGAGATCGCTGCCGCCTCAAAACAGCGACTCTGGCAGCGGCAGCCGCCTCCGGAACCAGCGCCTCAGACGGCGACGGCGGCATCCATGCGGCGGCGTTCGAAGTAGCCGGTGATCTGGTCGCTGACGGCCCACACGATGGCCTGGCCCGGCGGGATGCGCATCAGCCGCGGCATGAGGCCCTGCGAAACGGCACACGGAAGGACTTGACAGTGGCAGAGTTGCAGCAGCGCGCCTGGCGGCATCAGAGGCGACTCTGTGGTCAGGCCCAGCAGGGTTGCAGGCTCGTGACACAGCTTGTGCCTGCACGACAAATTGCACACTCTGCCTGCAGCTTTTGTACCTCGGCACGGTCATGCAGCTGCGAGCTATGCGGTCTGCAGTGCAGTCACACGATGTGCAGACAGCCGCTGCACCGCACTGCACCCAATTCTTGAGCAGCCCCAGTGCTCTGAGCATCTCTCGCTTTCAGACAACAACAGGGTAGAATGTTTGCGCACCTTGTAGAGGGCCATCATGCCCTCCTGGCGCGGAATCTTGAGCAGCGCGTCGAAAAAGCCGCTGTACTGGATGCCCTCGGGGCTCTTGCGCTGCGCCATCATCCGCGTCTGCACCCGGTTTTAGAGGCAGGCCGTCAATGAAAGGGCGGGGATGCCCGCAAGCGTTCTATGCGGGGCCAGGGTGAGTGTTATGGCAGCATTGCAGGTTGCCATTTCGACGACAGCCAGACCAGATTTCAAAGCCGTTCCGAGGCTGCAGAAATGCACACGCGCTGCGCGCATATGAGCGTGACAAGGCATTCGATTGAGCAGGAGGCAGCGCCAACGCCATGCTGCAGTCAAGTGTATAGATGCATCCTCACCTTGATGACGTCAAAGGGGTTGGTCATGGTGGGGCCCAGGATGGCGGCGCTGCCGCCCGACACCATGGACTGCCACGCCGCCAGCTGCTTGCCGTCGCCGTCGTGCTTGCCTGCAGGACAAGCACGATCTTGTTTCACTGGTTTTGCTAAAAGTGGAGTAGGTGCAGCGGCTGCAGATCTGCAGCTGGCCAGTCAAGCGGCGTCGTGGCGCAGGCGAGGTGCATCCCGCTGGCCGTCAGACCCGCAGCGGCTTTCAATTCTATGCATCGTGGTGAGGCATCCCAAAGACTGAGCTGCTGGACGACCATTGCCGAGCTAGTGAGGTTCAAATTTCAAATCCAAGACAGATGTGCACCCCACAGCAGGCCGGCCATCTGATTCATGGCCCAGAACAGGGACGTCCTGGTCGGTGCGGTTGCGCAGAACCGTTGCCAGACTTACCAACTTGAGGTCGACTTTCAGACCCAAGTCAGATGTGCATACCCAAAGCGGCCCGCCCATGCGATTCTGGTTGAACAGGCACATCTGGTTGGTGCCATTGCGCAGCACTTTCGACAGACTTCCTGGATTGAATTCAGAATCTGGTTTGCCGAACAAACGCGCACTCCAGAGCAGGCCGTCCATGTGGTTCTTGGCCCAGAACAGGCACATCTGATTGGTGCCGTTGCGCAGCACCGTCGGCGAGGCGCCGGACCACAGCCCCCGGAAGCCCTCCTCCCTCACGATCGTCGCCGCGCAGTGGATGGGGCCCTGCACAGAGAAAGCAGATTTTGACTTTGATGATGATGAAGCTGCTGTGCAATCGCGTGTGGACTGATCCCTGTGCATTTAGAGACCGTGCAGGCAGTTTATTACCGTCACACAACTTTTCTGCATCTTCTTGCACATCATGCCGCACATGCGCTGCTCGCGTCCGATCATGCATGCTCCGCACGTTCGCATCAGATGCCTGCTTATGGCTGTGCAGCATCCGGCAGACACAATGGCATATGTGGCCAGTCGATTTCTATTTTTGTATCTCGAATCGCCCACCTTGTACAGCAGCGCCGCCTTGTTCATGCCCTGCTGCTGCTGGAGCCGGATCTTGACGACCTCGAAGGGCGTCACGATCATGAGCGCCTCTGTCACGCCCGCTGCAAAGCCTGCCGCCATGCGCCTCGAGTTGTTCAGCTTGCCCTCCTGTAGGCACAACTTCACGCTGACATCGGTGCAGTCCCAGCCGAAACGCAGTTGGCGACTGAGGCTACACGCAGAGTGAGCAACGACGCTGCTGCGTCCATTTGAGCATGTGGCGAGTGCAGAGACTGAATGAAAAGTACAACATTCCTCTCACACATGGGAGGTGAAGGCTTGTGCCTGAGGCCTGTTCTCAACATGCGCAACAAACGCGAAGATGAGTGCATTTGCACGCACAGCACTGCGACAAATCCAATCATAGCAGGGGCCTGCTCCACTCACGCTGTCACGCAGCAGGTTCTGGTACAAGCCGTTGGTCCCGAAGCGCAGGAAGTACTTGAGCGTCAGGTTGCCTGCAAACGGCGTCAGTCCCTTCCAAAGCGACTTGGCGCCCTCCTCCCGAATGATGGTCGTGCCGCAGTTGTAGATGCCTGCACAGTGGTTGAGATCATGACGTTAGCAGGCCGGTACTGGTGAGCGGTAGGATAACATGGTGCATGCACGTATGCGCAGCATCCTCTCATGTCAAGACGATCTTAAGAGTCCAGGGTGCGCCGCAGGCGCTGGCGCGCGCAGCAACGTTCGAGCTTGTGCATCAGAGGACCATCACCTGAGTATTTGCCGGCGCGGTCGAGCTGCAGGCGCGTCTTGACGACGTCCATGGGCTGCAGCAAGCATGCTTCCGTGACGCCGCCTAGGGAGCCTGCGGCCGTGCACGTTCTGGTGGGTTCCATGGCAGATCGTGCCGTTTTCGAGAACGGGGCGTTCCGATGCATGCGACATGTCTTCCGTTGGATCAGCGCTGGTTGGTGAGCCCTAATCTGATGCTGGCATGCCTAACGCTCGGGGCTGAACTCGAGGGATTCAAATCCTGCCCATGACACGAACTGCACGGTCCCGGGCTCACAGTTGCGCCAGAGCATCACAATGAGGCTGCCACAAGCGTCCTGGCAATTTTAGAAGCCGCAAGCGCGCCCGCTGGTCGGTGCAGGCGGCTGACTCTTTAAAGGTGCTGACTGTGCACCCCAGTGCTCTGGAGCTCGCCTGCCGGCGACATCGCCGCGCTGCAGCCGCTCAAATGATGCGCAATGATTATTCTATCGCGAAGGCTTACCTGCAAGACTCTTGATGACCGGGTTGAGGGTCACAACCGTCGTCTTGCCCCCATCCTGCTTCTTCGAGGCCGCTGACATCCTGTGCCTTGCTTGTTCGCGAGCGATTAACTGGTGTAGAACGTAATTTGGAAAGCTGTGTCTTTCAAAACACGTATGCACCTGCGTGGAACCGAAGAGCAACCGGAGTCTAAGCGCCAAGAGCGCTCATTCGGTGGCCAGATGGCAATTCAGTTCGATGGCTCAGGGTTTATGCCTTGCATGTTGACTTTAATCAGTACGCTTAAAAAATCTGCCCGATGACCAGCATGGGCCAGACCGCAGCAATGAAATCAGAGACTCAATGTCATATCAGGTAGCACCCCGTAGTGCCGTTTCGCCGGGATGCCGCTCGGAAGCCGCTATGAACAGCGGCGTCCGCAAGGAACATCGCGGCGCCCCCGGCCGCATCCGCAATTCGCGGCTGAGACCATCACCAGACAGTTTAGAGTTTAGATCTGATGGCCGTCTGCGCCCTCTCCGCATACTCCATCTCTATGGAGCTGGTGCCCAGCAGCCGCGCCTGCTTCTCCTTGACCCGCCGGAATTCCCGCTCCGCCCATTCCACGATGCCGTCCGGGAAGCTGATCTGGCTCCATTCCTCGATGTGGCCCTCCTCCCACCTGCATCCACCCGCAACAGGGCCGCGAGGTGATCGGCGCAGACGAGAAGCAGTTGCAGTACACACAGCAATGGCAATGGCAATGTCCGCACACAGATGACAACACCACACCATGTCAATGGCCACCTTCATGTGTCGTGCGAGCTGCCCGCCGCGACGTGAATCAAGACTTCGGAGCTATGCGGGAAACATGCGAAGGCACGTCAGCATCTTACCGTTTGATGATGACGCGGTAGGCGGAAACGTGCGCGACGAGCTGCAGCAGCAGGGGCTCCATGGACGCCGCCTCCAGCAGGTCCGCATTCTTGGTCACCACCTCCGCCACGCGCTCGTTCAGCGGCTGCAGCACCTCCGTCATCCACTTCCTGCTTTGGAGAATGCATGGAGGTATGTTCCCAGTGTAGAAAGTCGTGCGCGACATGCTTTGTGACCACTTTTTTCTGCCATGTGTCCAATCAGCAGCTGCAGCGCCTCCGTCATCCACTTTCTGCAGGTGGTCATGGAAAGCTTGGCGCGTGAGGCATGTGGACAAATGAGCTTCAGGGCATGGCAAGCGGGCGCGCCGCCCGCCGCGCACTTGTTCAGCGGCTGTGACACCTCCGTCATCCACTTCCTACAAACGGGGCAGCCAAGCCCAAGAGGTGGACAGACGAGAGTCGAGCACTCGTTCAGCAACTGCAGCACCTCCTCCCTGCGGTTCCGCGCAGAAGATAGCATGCTCAGGGCGCGCGGAAGACACCCTCAGCGTCGCCAGCACTTAGCACGCAAATGGTCAATAAAGCATTTGCATGCAGAGTAGGGAAAGCGTGTGGCATGTCAACAGTCAGTCGGCACCTGTACGCTTCGCCCTCGTGGCCGCCAGGGTTTGTGTGGATTGCCGACACCAGCGCGCCCCGAGTGCCATCCGGCGAGTGCTGCTTCAGCATCGCGTCAAATGCGGAGCGCGAGGTCGTCAGGCATGCCAGCAGTGGCCCATACAGCGACTTCACCTGTGCATGGCACGATGGAGGCCCTCTCACTCACACGCTTGGACATTACCCGCAGCAGTGCCCATGCCCGTGCTCATGCATGTACCCATGCCTGTACCCGCAGACACATCGCCATGCAGCCTTGCACGCCATGCACGCCACGCCTTTGATGCAGGCCCTGCTTTGTGCATGGCCAAGAGGAGGCTTTCAGCACAATAAAGCGAAGGGGAAAGGGGTCGCCAAGCACCTGTGCATTGACGCGGTCGATCTGCGCTTCCCGCTCCTTCGATAGCTTACTGTTGTAGTAGGTGAACAGGTAGCCTGCAGGTCAGTGCCGGGAGCTTGGGTGTCGGTGTCTTTGGATCATTGCTTCCAATGCATGGCCGTCGCTAGTGCATGGCAGCCGCCCCCGCCACAATCTAAGGTCGTCCGCTGCACGCAGACATGCACCAGATGTCTGACCAAGGCGCACCGCCGAGAGCCGCTGCGACGGTGCCCACGTTCACCATGCCCTCTGTCTGTGACTCCCGTCCGTCACAGCTGGTGACGGTGCACGCCGCCACGGCGCCAGCGGCGCGTTTGCACCTCTGGCAGTGCGTGCAGCGGATGCCCTGCACCGTGGTGGCTACACTGCGCTGCGGCCCCAGGAATACTCAGAAGCCCAATGCCAAAGCAACTTGACGCTCAGCTTCGCTGGCTCTGACTGCACAGGAATATTTGGTGCAGTATTGGGCCCTGTCCAGATCGCGAAGCTGCAAACTTGACCGGATCGATCCTAGCAAAATTTCCTTCTCCAGGATTCTGATTCAGGCAAAGAGTTGAAATTGATTGCTCGTCCTCACCGCATAAGCAACTGCTGACTCAGGACCGACATGACTGATCGACAGCTGGCTTGTAGGGTTTGCGAGACGGTTGGCCACACATGTGGGTGCCTTCAACTGCTCAATGCAAATTGCTTGCCGTCTTGCAAGCTGCGGTAGCAGAGTCGCGACTGCATGTCGATCTGCCCTCAGCAAGACAGCTGCTGAGCGCGGCAGCCCGGTAGACGGCACACCGCGATCTGCAACGCCCAGCACAGCCAAGCGGTCGCACAGCCGCCTGAGCGCCGGCAGGAGGGTCTAGATGGGCTTTTAGGTGAGGTTGCACCTCTTTCATCGGCAACGCAGCAGTGGCGAGGCATTGTAGGGTCGCACAGCGGCACTTCTCTGGGTGGTCGTGCAATGGGCTATCCTCCCACGGCAGTTTGGACCCCGCACTTGGGTGCCTCAGCTGCTAGATGAAGATGGACGCGTGATCATATGCAGTCAGCGCATGATGCGCGGGCCTCACAGCAGCCTTACTGCGGAGGTTCGCCTCTGCTTCCGGAAGTTAGTCAGTTGCGTCTTGGGTCTTGGCGTCATATAACGAGCTCGCGAGCGGCGTCGAACTTCTGAATTAAGAAACATGCTCCAGCTGAAGCATGCCGCGCACCGTGCAATGACTACAATCACTCGCAGGAGCTGGCTGTGCTGGAGCTCAGTGAGGCTGCCGCAAAACCGTGCCTGCGACTCCGAGCCTGCTGACCGATCATCGCAGTGCCGTTAAAGCCATATCATACTGTCACAGGCATGAAGCCGATGATCCCGGCCCAGAAGTAGCATGGAGGCTTCATTGTGAAGACCGCTGGAATGGCGTCTGGACAAAATGCAATTCTTACGTTTACCAAATACTTCACGCTTGCTCAATCTAATCTTTCGCTGCACCTCAGATGGTCTCGAAACGTCCGCTGCTCCAACTTACCATGGGGGCGCGCATTGGCGGCGGCCGGCCAACTGTGCCGCGCCAAGCGGTGCTGCACCTGCTGCTGGCGCTAGCAGTGGCAGCTCTACAGACAGCTGCGGTCGTCGGTGAGCAGCCTCGTAGACTGCTGCAGACGTCGACCAATGAGTATTGCACCCTCGGCATGCTTGGCTGCATCTGCACCGTGCCGCACGGCGCAATGAGGTTGGACCAGTTACCGTGCTAACCTTCAAGGCGCGTATGCACGGCTGACGACGAGTTCGTGCGCATACACACAGGTGGCGGCCCGCCGCCAGATATCCCGACGCAGGTCCCCTGCGGCGACGTGCAGCAGATCCGTTGCGCGGGTCCCGACCCCTGTGCCTCGCCCACGTCTTGCCCTGGCCACACGGACGCAGTGTGCGTGCAGAGCTTCTGCTCTGCGCCAGTGCCGTTTGCGGGGCACACCACCAGCAGCGCCTGCGTCGGCGTGTGGGTGGACCCCGCCACCCGGGAGGCCATTCCTGAGTGCGGCGGCCTGGAGACTTATGGCGGCAGCGGCAATCCCATAGGTACAGAGCTTGCAGATCCAATCGTGACTGTTGCGTACAAGTCGCAGCATGATCCAGGAATTCGAGGTGCAAGCTGGAGCATGCAGACCCGGAGCAAGCAAATCAGATGCCGCATTTTGCACAAGCGTTTCTGCTGGACGCTGTGGAGCTGGATGCTGCATTCCAGCAATGAAGGGACTTCTTTCTGACCCTATCTGCTGCTGCTTCCCTGCAGATGTATTCTCGTTCTTCGAGGCGGAGGAGGAGCAGACCAGCGTCCAGCTGGCGCAGCCGCGCTGCGGGCGGTATCCCGACCCGGGGCCCTGCAATGGCGCCATCGCAAAGTGGTTCTTCAACCCCAGCGCACTGCAGTGCCAGCTTTTCGCCTATGGTAGATTCATTGGCATCCCCACCCTGCTCCTATCGACCCACGTATGCTTGCCATCATGAACCTGAGAAGGAAATTGCAAACTAGCATGCTGACATCGACAAACCTTTTAAGCCAAACCACAACATGTCCCACAGTATGCCGCTCGCTCTCGGAGGGGTTCCATCAGGAGTAGAGACTGTCACTGCGCGTGTGCAGGCGGCTGTCAGGGGAACGACAATGCCTTCGATACGCTGGAGGACTGCACCGGCGCCTGCAGCGGCACGCAGCCAGGCGTTCCCACCCCGTCGCCGCCGCCGGCCGCGACTCCGTCGCCGCCGCCAGCCGAGTCTGAGCCGCCACAGCCTTGCATTTGTCCCTTCATCTATGCACCGGTGTGTGCCTTCGGATTGGCTCAATCCTCAAGACCGACATCGATACTTTAATGAGACAAATTGAATAAATTGACTCATTGTCCGCGGCCGAGGCTCCCTTGGGGTTTCTGCCAGCCCCTTTCAAAGATGAATGCGGATGTATGTTGCACATCATGCTGTTCCCCTATCATCAGCATGCCCATGGGGCACTGAACCTCTTGCTGGACTCCCTCCTGCCTAGCTGGCTCGACAGAAACACCAAAACGCTGTGCACAGCCAACGCTGCTGAACGCCGTAAACATCTCCGCACAGGTGTGCTCCACGGACGGCCGCAACTTTGCAAACGATTGCCAGGCGGCCTGTGCTGGCGCAGAGGTCGCCGCCAACGGCACCTGCACCGGCGTGCCGCCCGCTGGTTCCAGCGGCAGCAATGGGGCTCCCGTTGTGACGCCGCTCACCACAGGTGCACTCACCAGCCGCTGCGCATCGCACGGCGCCGCATGCCGTTTCCTCCAGCATGGCGCATGTCGAAGCAGTCGGACTAAGCCATACGAAAGACACATCTTCTCCCTTGCCGTGACGATCTGCACAGGCCTTGCCAGGTGCAAGTGCTTGCCATGTTGTCAGCCGCTCATCCTGTGACAGGGTTTCAAGTGTCGGTGTTTTCAGATGTTGGCTCCACTGCGGTTCAGACTCGGTGGGCAGGCGGCTGCAAGGCGGCACCGCTGGCTCGACCGTGCCCGGCGGAGACTGCGTGTGCATCGACAGCTTTGCCCCTGTGTGCGACCCAAACACGGGCATCACCTACGGGAACGAGGTGCGAGAAACATTCCCAGCACTTAGGGTCTAGGGTTTAGGGTCTGTGCTGCACTCTGACAGGTAGACCGCCATTGACCGACAAACCCTGATATGCCAATCAACAATCACAAAAACTTTGTGCAACTCAAAGCGCACGATCCTCCTCATAAAGGTGTTTACGGCGAGGTGGTTGTGAGCGGAGAATGTGCACTTGTGATGCAGGACACCACTCCGGCCACTTGATATCAGATTGGCGCCCACTTCATATCAGAAGGATCTTTCATATTTGAAAAGCGACAAAGAACGTAATGGTCTCCCACGCAGTGCCGCGCCCAATGCGAGGGCGTCAAGCGCGTGGCGCCAGGCATTTGCAAGGAGGAGCCCGTTAAAACGGCGCCGCCAAGCCCGGCCCGCGACTGCGGCTGCGCAGCCGCGCCCGCCCCGGTGTGCAGCGCCGACGGCCGAACCTTTCCCAGCCGCTGCGCCGCGCGCTGCATCGGCGCCAAGGTGGTGGCTGACGGGGCATGCGTCGACGCGGCGCCCGCCACGCTGGCTGCCAAGGGTGCGTGCGCCCCCTGCAGCCAGGCATCAGATGTCGACTTCGCTCTTCGCTGCAAAAGCAGAGGCACGGACACGAACTGGTGCCAAATTTCCTCACACCCGCCATTTCGATTATTCGGTGTGCATATGATTTCGTGCCAGACTTCATCTAATACTAAGGTGGCCTGAACACGTGTCTGTGTCCTGCACAGGCCGCAAGCTGGCGCAGGCCGGCGGCGACTGCATCTGCACCCTGGAGTTCAGCCCGGTGTGCGCTACCGACCCGTCGATGCAGTCCAACATCACCTTCCAGAACAGGTGACAGCCGCAGGAGAAGATCAGCTGTGATATTGTGTTCCCATCCCCTATGCCTCCTGCACAGAGATGGACCTTCTTGACACCACTTCCAGAAGTACGCTCTGTAGGTGCAGTGTCACATGGGCCGTTAGCCTGTGACAGACATGCAGGATGCAGCTGCTGGTGCACTTTATCCACTGCCACTTGAATGAGACAGCAAAGTCGCGGTCTCTGACTTGATTGAGGTGACTCGCATGCGCAGCTGCGAGGCGGGCTGCGTCAATGCAACTATCGCGTACAACGGCTCATGCATCGACCCGCCTGGCGTTCTGCCACGTGAGTCTCCTGCGCCGCAACTTGCCAGACAGCGGCAGCAGCAGCAGCAGCAGCAGCAGCAGCAGCAGCAGCAGCAGCAGCAGCAGCAGCAGCAGCAGCAGCAGCAGCAGCAGCCTGGCTTGGATGTGTCGGCCTTGCACGGCTCTGCGCTTTGAAAACAGATCCATCTGGGCATCCACACGTGGAAACTGGCATGTAAAGTGCGTGTCTCCTCAAATTCGTCGTTGCTTTCATTGATACTTGAAGGAATAAAAACTGTTCTAAAAAAATTTGCAGCGACGGCAGCGGCCTGCAGCTGCATAGCGGAGTTTGCCCCAGTGTGCGACGCCGCGACGGACACAACGTACCCAAACGCCTGCGAGGCCGGCTGCCGGGGCGCGGGCAACACAACAGCCGGCGCCTGCGCGGGGGCCCCGCCTCCTATGGCGGCGTCTGCGAGGCCGCCGGCTGTGCCATCAGCATTGTCGCCGGCCGTGCCGCCACCTGCCACGCCGCCGCCAGGCCCAGGTGGGATTCCATGCAAGCTTCTCGTGTCTCTGCTGCTGCCGCACCGCCGCAGCTTAGTCTGTATGCCTGGCCTCCAGCCCAATTGAACTTACTGTCATAGCACTCTAAGTAGCAAATGGCAGAGCTCGCTTGGCGCGGATGCGTCGCTGTAGGGATCGATGCCGTGTCTTGCAAAACTTGCAGCTGCTTGTTCCGCACCGCTGCATGCCTTGCTGATGGCTTCCTTTCTTCCTGTGCCGCAGCGGCGTGCATCTGCACCGCCGACTTTGCGCCGGTGTGCGGCGCCAACGCGCAGACGTTCTCCAACGCCTGCCAGGCGGGCTGCGCCGGCGTTGCCATTGCAAGCGAGGGCGCCTGCCCCATCCCAGCGTCGTCCATCGGCGCCGGCAACGCAGGTGACTTTCAGTTTGCTCGACAGCTTGATCGGATCCATGAAGCGCTCAGGCTGGTGCTGCAGAACCACGAGGACAAATTTGCATCCCAACACAACCCATCGGCACCGCCCTACGTGGTTGTGCATCCCTCGTCGCAAGTCAAGCACGGTTCGCATCACGGCAATGCCCTCCTGGTCTGGCGGTTCCAACCGAATCGTACCACGCTGGCGCAGGCAACAGCGTGCAGGGCGGCAACGGGCTGCCGCAGGCGGCGCCCAACCCCTACTGCCTGCAGTCGGCGGACGCTGGGCCGTGCCGCGCCGCGCTGCCCCGCTGGTGCGCAGCCGGCAGATCCGGGCGGCCAGAACGCAGGAGTAAACAACCATGAGTTGCACACGCACGCTCTGGGAGCTGTTTGTTGACCACCCACTGTGATCAGGTCGGGTCGCTGAAGTTTTGACCAGCGCAGGAGATCTCAATCTGTGTCCACTGTGCACAGGGCCTGGAACGCCGGCAGCCTGCAGTGCGAGCGGTTCACATATGGCGGGTGTGAATCCAATGGCAACAATTTCGAGACCCAGACGGCGTGTGAGGCCGCCTGCCGCGTCGCCAGCGAGGCCAATGCGGTGAGGACTTTGCCACACCAGAAGACCTGTCGATGATGGCCAGGGGCTTGCGCAAGGTGTGGGCTGGGTTGTCCGAGCGGCGGCTGAAATGTCGTGATGCTGAGCCAGCAGGAACATGGCCGAGCCGGCCTGCTATACATTGCAGCCGGAATGCGCGACTGGAGTTTTTGCTTGACAGTTCCCACTCCCTCGACTGCTCCTGCGCAGGCCGCACAGCTTTCGACGCTGAGGGTGGCGGGCTGCAGCGAGGAGGGGAGGACGGCGCTCAGACACCTCTCTTTGCGCCTTCTTCCACGCGTCTCTGACGCTGCTGCACCCTCACACAGGCCGCACAGCTGTCGACTTTGGCGCTGCGGGTGGCGGGCTGCAGCAAGGAGTGGGGCGTGGCGCTGAGCATCACGGGCGCGCTGCCGGCGTCGCTCATCGCAGTCTTCAAGACCTACACCGGCGCCGCAGCCACCGGCCTCGCCACCGGAGGCCCCGGCGAGGCGGTGTTCCGCTCCAAGCGGTGAATTTCATTCCCTATGGATTCCAGTTCTGTTCAGGCCGCCTTTGGTCACGTCAGCCTTTTTTTGAGATGACGCCAAGGTCTGCTTGGCCCACCACACGTTGTTGTTTCGGCATGCCTTGTGGTGGTGGCTGCTGTTGGAAATAAAATAAATAAATTAAATAAATAAATAAATAAATATATATAAAAAAAAAAAGGCCAACAGTGCGAACTACCTATCCTCCTGCGTCCAGGTGTGGAGACCTGCCGCTGGGGCTGGCGGCCAACCAGACGTTCTTTCCACGCACAGTGCGCGCCGACGGCACAGGTGTGGCCAGTTGCATCCTGTTGTTGTGATTCCGGACTGGTGCGCCGGCGGCTTCTGCTGGCGGTGTTGAGCAAGGGTGAAAGCATTGCCACTTGCACCACTGAGCCAAGCGACTTGCATGACATCTGTGTGCACTTCTGTGCAGATTACTGCAATCATTCTTCCCCTTTAGGGTTTAGGTAATCCGAGGTCTCCCCTCGCCATTTGCTGTTGGATGCCACACATGGTCGGAACTAGTGAAGAGGAGTTCGCAGGGCTCGCGGTCGCCTTTCTTGTACGGCAGGAATCGCGCGCTCAGGATATGTGTGCTGTTGCAGGCGTCGCATACGTGTCGCTGGCAGCGGTGGACTCGGCGGCTGCCTGTCACAACACTTTGTACGTGGCAGTAGACACGCGGTCCTGCCGCGTCACAGCGCCAGCCATGATGACATCGTGATTCCGGCGCTGCTGGCGCTGTTGGCACCTGGAAAATGGCCGGGCAGTGGACTCTGTGGAAGCAACAAATCATGCGCCGCAGGCGCCAGGGATTCTCTGGCGATGGCGGGGGGAGCGGCGAGTGGTCGCCGCAAGTTGAGGCTGGCAGCTGGATGCGCCTGTTGCGCAGCCAGAATGTTAGAGGCTGCTGCTTGTGCGCTGCACCGTTTGATCTCGACCAGCTGACGCGGCTCGTGAGGTTGTGAACGTGACTTGCGAGGTCGTGAACGATTGTCAGACGACGGCATGTTGCGGGTGCCGCCTGGCAACAGGCGAGCATTGGTGCGTGGTGTGGTCATCCGAAGTCACTTGATCCTTTGAAGCTGCAAACGGCACTATTTGTGGAACCCCGTGATTTGTGTGGAGAGTTTTTGTGCGTCCTGACGGCGGCATAAGCATGCCGCCAGTTTGAACAAGGCGAGGTAGCCTGATTTGTAATGCAACAGGACCAAAAGACAGGATCGACAAAGTAGGCACACCGCTGAAGCAAATCCACCTTGGAAGTCAGTGCGCTCACTTCGGAATGTTTCGGTTCTGGTCGATGACAGAGGTCGAGAGGCAAAACACGATGCAGATCCGTTTGAACCCTGGTGCACATATCATGCAGTGTTTTTGTTTTTGACGGACTTCCTTACCCGTCATCCCCAGTTGCAGCATCGGCAGAACAGTTTCTGACAATGCCGCGCCATCGATCGACAAAAAATAATCACCAACCAGACGAGCTGCCCCTTCAAAAGGCCCGTTGCGCTCATAGGAGCTTCACAAATTCCCAGCCTCTACCTGCCGCAGAGAATACGCCCTGTGCGGCTCACTGCCCTTTCATGACGAGTTGCTGCCAGAGTGCTGCGGCTGTGACGGCGGCAGCGCCTGGCCGGCATCCCCCGCTGAGGCCGCTGCCACGGCAGCCGCCGCCTGCTGGGCGGCTGCGGCCTTGCGCCGCCGCTGCCCGCCGCGGCTGCGGCGCGGCGGCCCGGAGCGCACCGGCAGCATCGGCGCTCTGTCCTCGTCCACCGCCTGCTCCTCCCCATCGCCGCCTGGGGACTGCTGCCGCTGCTGCGGCGGCGGCGGAGGCTGCCGCGGCGGCGGCGGAGGCGGTGGCCCCTTGCGCTGCCCCACGTGCTGCCACGACACGGCCTGCCCCGGCGCCGTGGGCGGCGGAGGCGGCGCTGTGCCCGGCAACATCGCCGCCGCGTGCTGCGCCGGCGGCGGCGGCGCCACTGGCGATGCCCCCGCCAACTGCCAGTAGTGCGCCCATGCGGCGGCGTTGGATGCACCCCAACCGCGGGGCGACTGCGGCATGGGCACCGGCATCGCCGCCGGCGGCTGCGGCGGCACGTGGGCGCTGGGCACCATGAGCCACCCTGCAGCAGCCGTCGGCGGATGCGCACGGACCGGCGGGTAGACCCCCGCCACTGCCGGCTGGCTCGGCCGAGACCTGTGCGGCGTCAGCACATCGCATTGTTACTCCCACGGCTATGGTGCTGTGGAAGCTTTCCTCAAGCTACACGATGTTTTTTTCACAAACGATAGTCAACTTCTCGGTTTCGGTGTCATCGGCGAGGCCGCATTCTCTCCGACCAGAATACAGCTCCTGGCTTTGCGGCGGGCATCTGGCATGGCCAACCAAGAAGCATATATTGCGAGTTTCAAAGCTAGCTGTTCATATGTGATTATGGCGGCGCACCCGGTGGGGTACATAGCAGCAGGCATTGGGTAGCCAGCCTGCGGCCAGGCAACGCCCGCAACCGCCGGGTCGCCGCCGAGGCCCGCCGTGGCGGCGGGGTGCTGCCACCGTGCCAGGCTCGCCTGCACGAGTCCATTTCGCGGCTGAGTTCGCAACAGGCAAGCGCACAAACTGAGTTTGTGTGCTTAAGCCCTAGCACGGCCTCTGCTGTCAAGTGATCGGTGTCAGCTTGGGGGTGACAGCCGCAGCGCAGGGGTGTCTTGGATTGCGTAGCGCGCTGAAGAAGCGCACAACTGTTTGCAGAAAGGCCAATGCCTGCCGAGCAATGTGTCCGACTTCCTGTAGGCATCGTGCCCGGCTGAGAGCAGTGCGTTGCTCTACAAGTGACAAGTGCACAGGGAAGGATGTCAAGATGGTGCTGGCATCGCACCACATCCCCACTGCGCGACGGCAGAACCCATGGTGTTTGGAGAGAAAGTCCACAGGACTGCACCTGCAGCGCAACCATGCGGTGAAATTCCTCGGCGCCCTCCGGCGGCAACGCCCGATGCAGATACTGATAGGCCGCCAGCGGCGGCGGCGGCGGCGGCATCGGCGGCAGCCGGTGCTGCGCCTCTGCCGGGCGCGGGTAGGGCGGCGGCGGCGGCGGCGGCCGCGCCGCCGTGAGCGGCGACGGCAGCGCTGACACCTTGGGCGACATCGATGCCGCCTGCCAGGAGCCGCAGGATGACTGCCGGCTGTAGGTGTGGTGTTCCCGGAGGGACGGCGGGCGACTGTGGGCATACTCCTGCTGATGCGGCGGCGACGGCAACGCGGCTGCGGCCGCAGCCAGCGGCGGCAGTGGCGGCGGTTGCCCGGTGACAGTCAGCTGTTGCAGCTGCCGTCCCAGCTGCGGCACTTTGGTGATGGCCGGGGACGCGGGCTGCTGCGGCTGCTGCTGCGCCAGCGCCCGGGGCACGGCTGCAGCAGCTGAGGCGGCGTCTGCGGCAGGGGCAGCCGCTGCCGCCGCCACATCTGGTGCAGCGGGGCCGGCCGCCGCAGCCGTCACCGCGCTACGCTTGGCGACAACAGCCTCGAGCGGCGGCAGACCCAGCACAGGGCTGGCCGCCGCTGCCTGCGCCGCTGCCCCTCTTGACTGGGCGACGGTTACACCGCTTGCATTGGGCTTCGCAACCGCTGCGACCCTGGCAGCAGCTCGCGGCGTTGCGGCAGCAAAGTCCGCCGTGTGCCGCTTGCCGACCAGCGCGGCCTCTGCTGCTGCCGCCGCCGCGGGCTGCGGCGAAGCGCTGGGCGCAATGCCGCCGGCAGCAGTCTCCGAGAAAAGCATGCCACTGTCATCCTCCTGCGCCGCCTGCAGTTCCCGCGGCGGCGGCGGCGGAGCAGCGCCGCCGGCGGCGCTGCCCGCGCGCACGCCCTGGAACCAGGCCAGGCTCAGCGCGGCATTCGGCGCAGGGGTTGCCAGCTCGGGCAGCTGCACGGCACACCGGGAGTGTCATGGCTTCATAAACACCAACAGGGCCCTCTTCTTCTTCTGCGGGACAGCAGTGTCTCGGTGAACGTCAGCAGGCATGTCAAACACGTTATTGCAGGTCACTCCGAGGAGTTGCTCAAGTGGTAAGGCCAGGCTGGGCGCTCAGTGGTCTGCATCTCAATGAGAAGGAACCAGGCGATCATACACCAACCGGCCCCAGTTTCTGCCCGGCCCCGATATCTCCATTACATTCGTGTCTGAAATCTGTTGACAACCTCTTCTTCTTGGTCGTCCATGGACGCCAGGGCCGCCCTGCAGGTGTTTCAGAAAGGAAATTCCCTGTCGAGATCTCATTTCCACCGCACCTTTTGGTCGTCCATGACGCCTGGGCCACCCCGCAGATGCTCCGGGAACGCTGCCGGCCACGTCGGCGTGAAGCCGGCGCCGGCGCCGCCCGCCGCCGAGCCGTCGCACAGCAGCTCCTCGGCCAGGTTGATGTGCGCGGCGTAGGCCGCGAGGACGCCGGCCACCACCAGCGGCGCTGTCGCCTTCCGCCCCTCTGGGCCGGCTGCAAACAGTGGGAGCAGAGAAGGGTTGATGACGAGGAAAAATCTGGTAACTAGCCAGAGAACGGTGGGATGACCTGCTCAATCTCAGTCCACTTTCGCTGTGACAGTTGCTAACAACGGCCCAAGAGGATGGCGGTCAACACCAGCGGCGCCACTGCATGGCGGCCCTCCGACTCGGCTGCAGAAAGCAAAAGCGCCCCAATCGTATAGTTCGAGGCCGCATGCAAGGCTGCAAGGACGCCGGCCACCACCAGCGGCGCCGCCGCGTGGCGCCCCTTTAGCAGGCTGCAACCAGTCGAAACACCCTCTTGATCAATTTCAAGCCCGGCTTTCAGGCCATCACCAGCTGCACTGCTGCCTGCCGCCCCGCTGGACCGGGTTCGAAAAGAGGCCATGACTCCTGACTTGTGTTTGAACGCCACCTTCCAGGCCGCGCTGCTGCAACCGGAAAGGAAACTCTAAACGCTGACTGCGCCTCGGCTTCAGCACGTGCATAGCTGTTGGATGACACGTCGGCCATGCTATGCTTGCACATGCTGCAGCAGCGGCGCCGGATGATGGCAACTCGGCTGAAAGGTGCACAGCGCCGCCGCAAGGTGCTCCTGGACCCCTCATAGGCGGCCATCAACCATGATGCTGCTTTTTTGCGTCTAGAGCTCGGGAGGTGCCTTCATGTCCATGAAAGGTGGGAAAGGCTGCCTCACCGCACGAGGAGGCGCCGTCTGAGCGCAGGCTGCCGCACGCCCACAGCACCTGGCCCAGCGCTTCCCTCAGCCCTGCGGCAGCGTCTGGTGACAGCGTCGGGGCGACGAGCTGGCTGCGCGGCTGGGTCTTGACAGCGTCGCCGCCAGCGACCGGCGGCTTGGCTGCCGCCGCCGGGGCGGCTTTCGCAGCGGCAGGCGGCGCGGCCGCCTTCAGAGGCACACCTGGCGAGCCTGTGCATCCAGGAAAGCATCTGATTATCAGTAGGAAAGCAGGAAAGCAGCAGGAAAGTACTCCTCTGCCACGTCAACAATCGTGTAGAATCGATGGCAAGTCGCAGCTGAGCAAGCCTGAACGACGACTTGTCCAGTTGTGTCAAGATGAAGGCTTTGCCATTGAAAATCACAGCAGATGCACGATGCAGCGATGCACACCACCTTCGGGTTTGCTGGGCACCGGGCAACCTGCTCACCCAGCAGCAACACATCGTGGCGCGCGATGGGGACAATGCCAGCAGCGGTCGCCACGATGCCACCGAACATGACCTGCACGCACACAGACACTACGTCTCAGCGAGCAGATCATGCACGGAAACATGACGCCTCCAACTCGTGCTCGTGTGGCATAATTGCATGTGCAGGCACAACTGGTGGGCTGACATCTCTCGCCATCGAAGCCGCCTCAAAAGTTGCTTCCGCCGGCACAAGCTGCATGCACTGGCGCGCCAGCTAACGCTAGACCCTTGCACAGCGGCTCACAAGGCCAGTGGCGGAGTGGCCGGCGGTGCGCCGCACGGCGCCGGAGTCGGGGTGCAGCGGCAGCGGGCCGCGCCACGTCAGGCTGGGCAGGTGCAGCCGGTGCACGTCCTCCATGAGCGTGCCCACGCCGATCTGCATGCGCAAGGCAGGAAGGGGTCGGCATATTGTATTCGGAACGCAGGACAAGCCTTTGCTCGTGGTTCCTGCTCCGGGCATGCGCCTTCAATGTGTGCCGCAGGATGCTGCAGTCCCAAAGGCCGCAACTACATGCACAGGAAAGGAGGACAAGGCATGGGAGGGAAGCAACGATTCTGGTGTCCTCACCGGCAGTGGGCTGCCCTCGGACATGAGGAGCCACTTGCCGGCGACCCGCGTCGAGCCCGGCCGCTGGCGCGCCCCAGGGACGAGCACGTGCGCCGCCAGCCGCCGCCACGGCCCATCCCGCCAGGCGAATGTTGTCAGATCCAGAGCGTACGGCAGCATGCCGCCGGCGCTGCCGGAGACCGTGGGATTGGAGCCCGTGATGACGACCAGCTCCTCGTGGTTGGTTTCCGGGCACAGCCGCACCTGCGGCAGGGGCATGCGGCATAAGGATGAGATCGGCTGGTGGTCAGGTGACGTTCGACTGGTGTTTAGGTGATGTTCTCTGCTGATGTGCAGCCGACATTCAGCTGGTGTCCAGCTCTTCATGAGGGGACAGGCCCCTGCGTCGTCCGACCTTGCAGCAGAACGCGTAGCCAAAGCACGACCCACACACACCAACCGTTCCGGCAAGAGTTGGCAGGGAGGGCTTGATACGGTTAGACCGAGCAGACACGCACCCTCACAAGAGCTTATAATTTGACTCACTTCTGTGCCAGAACGAAGGGATCGCGCACCGTAGAGAGATGCAGGGCGCAGGCGCCGGGGGCGGCGTCTGGCGACTCTGCACTGGTCACAACTCGCCGCCACATCAGGCTCGGCACGTCCAGCACGAATCCCGCAGGGCCGCCCTCGCCGCCGTCCTTGCAGTCGCGGCCCTCGCCGCCGAAGACCACCATGCTGGCGCCGCCTGCGCAGAACATATGGCACTTGCGTTCACGGTCATCTCTAACGCCGGCAGGGTGCACACCTTGCGGTACCGGGACTTTCATCTGATGATGGCTTATACGCCAAGCGGCTGGACCAGATGCAGGGGCGCCCTGCGCTCTGTGGCGGCTGCTGCACTGAATGGCGGCTTGCCAGCGGCTAGGTCTGCCGCCAGATGCTGAAAGTCGCCAAGGCGCCTGGAGAGTCTCTCGGCAGAGGAGTTTTGGGGGGTGTTGACCCCTAGAGACCCACCGTCGAAGGCGTCGGCAGTGTGGTGGAAGCGGCGCGCCGGCGCATCGCCGCCAGTGGTCAGCGGCAGCCACGCCACACTCTCCGCGCCGTCCGCCACCCACAGCGCCTGCAGCATGGCAGGCAGTTTGAGACGGCATTTCGAAATGGGTTGCCTGTCTCTTTACAGGTGCGGTCAGTTTCAGTCTGTGCCAGCAGGTGGGACGCTTCTGTGAAACGCGACCTCCCAGATGAGGCGCGCTGCATTGCAGTTGCTGTGTTTCAACTCGTCTGTGCCAAAGCTTCCTGCAAACACCGAACCTGCATCTCCGGGCCGCCAAATTCCTTGCCCATGGTATTGTAGCCGCCAAACAGCAGGATCAGGGTGCCGCTCTCCGGCGGCTGGCGCACGCCGAGACCTGCCAGTGCGGCGCCGGCGGCGGCGTGCAGCGCGCTGCCCCGTGGAAACTTGGCGACGGCGGCGGTGTGCCGGAACCGCGTCTCCGGTGCGACACCCAGCTCCACAGGCCTGTGCAGGGACACGCAGCACTCCAGATGGCAGAGAGGAAATAAGCAGATGGCGGTGAGATACCTCAACCCAACGCAACTTCTCAAGTGCTGCCGGCCTCAGCCAGAATCTGGCTTCACCTTCCGCTTTGCATGACCTCGTGCAGGTATGATATGACTTGCCTCAGGTTATGATGACAAACGAGCTTTGCACCCTTGCCTACTGAACTGCCGCAGCTGGTCAGCTGGTCAGGCCGTGTCACCAGTAGGTGACGACCCAGGACGCCTGCCAGCATGAACAGGCACAGCTCCATGGCCTCGCATGCACCTGCTGATGGACAGCAGCGCGGGGTCGATGGTGAGCACGTCCATGGTCAAGGACCCCTCCTGCAGGATACCGCCCGCAATGACGAGCTTGCGGCCGACAGGCGTCGCTGTGTGCCCCGCCCGCGGCAGCTTCGACAGCAGCTCCTGCAGAATGGTTTTTGACTGCGTGAGCGGCATGCGGGTCAGCATATGGGAGGGCGGCTGTCCGGCTGCAGTTGGCGCGCCCACAGCTTGTGCAGCTGGGCGCCGGGGCTGCTGACCCCGCATGCTCCTTCCAGGTGTGCAGCGCGCAGGTGTGAGGCGACGGCACACCCCGTTCGCCGCACAAAAGCACGAAGATGCATGGCGTGCCACCTGCGGGGCGCTGGCTGCAAAGCGGGCGGAGGCGCCCGCAAGGAAATGGCCGCCGCCGTCCATGGCGTCCGCAGCACGCCACAGGCGGGACCAGTACCGCGCCTCGTCGCTGATGGCCTCTAGGCTCCCATCGCCGCCGCTGCTGCTTCTGACAGCAACCTCCGAGATCGGCGCGAGCTGCGGCGCCTTGCTACCGCTGCCGGTGGCTGCGGCGTGGCTGGGGGCCGCCGCCGGCGCGACGGCGGAGTGCAGGGCGGCCGTCGCCGGCCCCAGCAGCTTATCGCACTGGGCGCGCCTGCGGGTTGACAGCAGCAGCATCCAGCATCCGCTTCCTGGGACTGTCGCCGCCGCTGCGTACCTGCTAGCAGGTGGTGTGGCACGGCGGACTGCCATGCAGCCTACTTGTAAGACACATTGAGTACAAGCTCACCAAAGTGCGGCGTCGCCCATGCATCGCGCGTGCAGGGCCGTGCAAGTCGCCCCCAACAGGCACAGATCCTTGGCCTCCAGCAACTCCAGCACCTGCAGGAAGCTTCCGAGTTCTGCATGTCCTTTCCGAATGGCTTGTGCAATCCTTTTCAAATGGCTTGTGCAATCATCCCAGCTCGGCCGCAGGAAACTGCGGCTGGCCCCTCAAGAGGACCTTAAGCTCAACAATCCAGAGTCCCTAGAAACCTGCCAAAGTTGCCGGCGGGCCTAAGCCCAGGGAGCTGCGCTCACCAGGTGCTGCACGGACGGGCTTAGGTCCAGCATGTTGGGCGCCATGTCTTGTGCGCCGGCGATCATGCCGGCTGGCGGTCTGTGGTGCCCTGAGAGACTTTGCCCGTTGCGCGCTTCACCGGGCCGCACGCGAGCTGACGCCGAGCAGAAGAGCCTCGTGGTGACTGCCGAGCCGTCTGTGCTTTTCGCAGCGCAAGCGGCGGCGCGGCGCACCGGCAGCGCTGCTGAGAACTGACGCGGAGTAGGTGTTGGGCACAACTTGTCACAAATCGACCACCGAACTCACGTTGCCATCGCCTGCATTCGGCGGACCAAGGCAGTTCAGGGAGACTTGAGCGAACGCGAAATGAGTCGGAAATGATCGGCTGCAAGTTAGACTAGTGGACGCATCTTCAGTGGGCACAAACGGGCACCAAGCCCGCTTACTAAACACCGGAGGTGTACCCGAGATCTGTACAAGCCCCGCAAGCGGCGGCGGCCTCATGCAACCAGCTGTGTGCGGAACGGCCTTGGACGACAGCATGCGATGCTGCGGACCGAGATTGACGGACGGCTGGCGCAAGCTGGTATGCGTATGCTGCGTATGCCCCCGGCGACCAAAAATCAACTTGCCGCAGGAATCCGGGAGTCGCAAAACCCTGAACTGCGCTCAGGGTGCATCATGCGATATCCGACGACATGCACGCTGAAAGACCTTCGCACCGCCTCGGGTGCACACCCACGAAGGATGGAGCTGTGGTGATTGCAGCACTGTGCCCCCACTCGCACCGAGAATTTTGCCTCCGGGGGACCAGCTGAACGCAGGCACATCGCAGTTGGTCGCGCGTCGAGGGTTTGAGGGAGTTCAGCGTCCCAAGCGGAGGAAGACCCGTTCCAAACGAGTTCTACACAACCGCGCGCCCTGCCCAGCTTTGCTCTCGAACTGGGCTAATCACACCCAGGCTGGCTTGCCTCGCCAGAGTTTGAAGTCTTTCAGGCAGTTCTGTGGCTTCTGACTCACTGCTCCGGTCACGTATCTGCATCAAGGGGCTCGCGACCTGACAGCTTGCCAGCTCGGGACACATCATCCAGCGCAGTGTTGTCAGCACCGACGGCGTCTGCGCTGACGGAGGCACTGCCGACTCTGGCGATTGGAATATACATTTAAGGGATCGCCTGGCTTGAACAAGACGTGATGGCTGCATTGGTGGGCAGCTCACTACTCTACTTTTCCCCTCTTTCCCCTTCCCGCATACCAGCGTTTGACCCCCCAGCCTCTTCATAAGGCAGTGTTGAGAACATGCAATATATTGCGGGTACGCATCACGCCCAAAGTCTACAGTGCCGCGCCTGCCTTGTGGCGCAGGCGCCGTTCAGCAAGCCGCTGCGCACAAAGCCGCGCCGCGGCCGCAGGGGCTGCCTGCCGGTCCCTGCAGTGGGCGTCCTGCTGGGCATCGGCCTCTTCGCCATCCTAGGGTGAGTGGAAGCTCGATGATGTGCACTTGCGATCACCTAATATGCATCGACATGCAATGCTGCGCTCCCGCCGCCGTCGACATGCGCTACCTATCTGGGCGCCCACACAACCAAAGCGAGCATTCCGGGGTGCGGCTGCAGGTTCTCCTACACAGCCCTGCGGCGGCACGACACAGACGTCCACGCCATGAAGATGCACCGCAGGTCAGCACTATCAGATTGGCCATCAGGCACCCTGTAGCATCAGGGAGGAATGACCCGCCGAGTCCCTGCCTGGTGTCCGCATGCGGAGTCTCGACAGGCGGCTGCACAACAGGCACAGCTGCACACCAGTGCATCTGACGTGTTTCTGCCCGACCGCGCGCGCAGGAGCCTGCAGGTGCAGGACACAGCTGCGGCGAGGCTTGCCAAGCCGGCCGAAGATCTGTATGTGCCCATCCCGGGATACCGCCACCAGCTGCTGGTGCTGACCAGCAGCGCCGCCGGCGGGTCGCCCGACTGGGACGCCGCCGCGCTGGAGAAGGCAGCTTCCGAAGTGGTGTGGCCGCTGGGCATCACCTGGTATAGGGGCTCCGAGGCCGCTACGCTGGGTGCGCATTTGCAGCATTCATGCGGTCTTCCCTCTGGTCCTCAATCTGCGCCGGGGCACTTGAGGCTGTCATGCTGCTGAACCTGCCATACCGCAATGGTCTGAAGATGGTGTGCCAGCCGTCCAGCGCCCGCACTTCGCGGATGTCAGTGATACGCAGTGTTCCCTCAGCTGGAACTCCCAGAGTTGTGCAGGCATCTGGTCTGGCACGGAGCGGCTGCCAGCGGGGTCTCCATCCACCTGAGACAATGTTCATCCACCTGAGATATTCATGTTACCATCCTGTCCAGCTGCACGAGCGGCTTCGTTTCTTTGCACGCAGGCAGCTGGTTTGGCACAGAGCAGCTGCCGGCGGTGGTTTTCATCCACCCGCACTGCCTGCCCTCCACCTGCGGGTCACCGCCGGTGCTGGAGGTGACGACCGCGGCGGCGGCGGTGCCTGGCGCCGACGGCGCCCCGAGCGCGCTCACCAGCGCTCAGGACGTGGCCATGTGGCTGACATCCACCGGCAGGTGCATCTTCTGGTTCCATTTTGAGAATTCTTGTCGCAGACCTGTTTGGCAGTATTTATTTTGCAGCAGATGTGCAGACATATACACGGCTTTGCCGAGCTCCGGCAAGCTCATTGCCGCACGCCGCTCCCGCGTCCCTGGGCCCCATTCTAGCAGCACCAGCCCTCATCTATGGAGCAGGCGCTGTAGAACCTATTGACAATCACCATGTGCTGCTGCGTCGTCACTAGGGTCTGATCTTGCCGCTCGCGTGCCCGCAGGCATCCCACATCTCCATCAACAACCACATGACAGTCACTGTACAAGTGCTCAGAAGCTTCCAGGCATACTCTCGTCAGCAGCAACCGAGTTTGACACCCTCCGCAGGCACCCCATCCTGCTGGCCAACGATCACACGACGGCGTCATACAAGTACCGCCATGTGCGGGACCCGGCCAACCCGGAGGCGGGCGCTCCGCTCGGCGAGTTCGTGCTGGAGCCCAAGGGCCGCCAGTGGATCGAGACGCCGCTGGGGGTGCGCCAATGTGATTGTGTTACCATGCAACGTTCGACGTCAGGCCTCTGGCTGAGTTCGTGCTGGAGTTGGGACGGCCGGCGGTGGATCGCAACGCCGCGGGGGTTGCGGCATTGTAGCCCTGCTGGAGCTGTTTTAGGAGCATAGGGCATATCCAGATGGCTCTCGTGTGTTTTCCTTTGAGGGCTGTCAATGGGATTGACCTGCTGCTCCCGGCGATTGTGGCGGCTGGGCATGCCATGCGGGGTGTTGGGTAGTGAGTCGGCCTCGTCTGCTGCAACCTCGTCTGCAGCGGCACTTGTGACATCTGACATCTGCTGCGCAACCCTTGTGCAGGCGAATTGGGTGGTGACGCCTGTGGTTTCCAAGGACGCGTCACCGCCCAAGCCTGTCGTCAGTTTGAAGGTGCTGGCCCTTGTGCACCGAGGCCACCAGTTGTGAACAGCTGGCTTGAGCGCGATCACATGGAGACGACACTTGGCATCTGCCAAACGACGCTCAGGCTGCCATACTACTCCATCGCCATGCCAGTTGCAATTGCGCTTGCAGGGACGTGATGCATGACGCCGATGTTGTCAATTCAACAGGTGAAGGGCGACACGCACCTCGTCGTGCGCCGCCCCGGCGACTGTAACATGTTCAAAGACGCCAATTGCCGGCTGCCGCCGCCGCACCTGGAGTTTAACGCACAGGTGCCCCGCGCCAAACAGTTATATCAAGCTTCGTTCTCTCAAGCTGCTGCAATGCAGCCTTGCATGCGGCCCAGGGGATCTGCCTGCCGCTTTCACGGCTTTCTGCCATGCACAGGTGCTCATGGCCATGTTGGTTCGGAGCCGCTTGTCTAATCTGGACCCCGGACCCCTGAGTCCCTTCAGTTGTCCCATGCGTAGGTGCTGAGGGACCGGGAGGCAAACTTCGGCAAGCTGCTCAGCGACATCCGCGACCAGGTACGGCTCTCGGCGTGGCATTTAGATCCAAAAACCTGCGCCTGCCAAGAAGCGCCGGCCTCACACTGTTGTTCAGCAGACATGAGACTCACCGGAAGTTGCATGCTGTGACCTGCGCATCTCTGTTCAAATGCTGCCACATGGGTCAGACACTGTGTACACGTCTCGTGTCTCAGAGGTCCCAGGAGCTGACCATGTTGGCGCTGGATTTCACGCCGCACAGAAGACGTGGATCCCGCGGTTCACGAAGGCCGGTTTCAAGAAGACGCGTGCGCCGCCGCTGCTGTTCGCCCTGCTCAAGGTGCTGACCGGCTCCCTGGCCGCACTTGAAAAGGTCATCGGAAGTGAGAATACGGTGTCAATGTCGAATTGTAACTCGCTCCTGCGCTGCTAAAATCACAAACATCACTTGAAACAGCAAACGACTTGATGGCCACAGCCTGAGTTCTACAAGCTGATGTTCACGTGCAGTGTCATGGGAGACCGGAAGCGAATACGAACAGCTCAATACGCATCCTAAGTAGCTGTCTCTCGGTCATGTCTGATGTGCTTCTTTCCCTTCCTGTGCCGCAGGAGTACTTTGACGCGCACAAAAATAACTCGGTGATCGAGAACTGGACCGACGACAACATCTACGTCAACCACGAGGCCAGCCGGTGCGGCACGCAGCCTGCTCACTAAGATTGAACCCTATTTCACAAGCCTGTCTTACACTGTGCAATGCTCCGCGGCCACATGGATTGCACGGCTGCTCGTGGCAGTTGGCCCCCTCCTCGTGGCAGCCCAGCCTGCGGCAATTTCTGCATGCGGTCTGCAATGTTTCTGACTCGAGCCCGTTTCACTTAACGGCCCGCACAGGTTCCTGCTGGTGGACCTGCCAGAGGTTGTTTCAAGCTTGCAACTGGTGAGATCCTTCGCACCTTTTTGTCGACACATCTGACACGCCTAGCGCAGGTTCCTGCTGGTGGACCTGCCGGAGATCGGATCCATGAAGCCGACCATCTTCGAGCTCATCCGGCCCATCTTCGAGCAGTGGATCGGCGGCATCCCGCTGGTGCCCTCCGCCGTCTACGGCGTACGCGTGTACACCGAAGGCTCCATCCTACAGGTGCTCGAACCCTTGCCTCCTTCCCGCAGGAGCCTCCTCCTCTAGCCCTGGAGACTGCAATGAAACGGCGACACTGGCATGGCAACATCGTAGAAGTGCAGGAACGTTATACACTCTCGGGGACAGGGCGTGGCTGTTGACCCCAGCTAGTCCAGACAGGGTGCTGCCCCGCCCCCATGACGCTGCGGCGAAACCGCGAACCCCGCGGACCGTCGGACAGGCACCGCGCTGTGGGCTCTTGCTGTTTCGCGGACATAGTATCATATGGCTCCATCTTTAATACCCTGCAGGACACGCGGACCGGCCAGCCACGCACCAGGTGTCAGCCATCATCAGCATTGAGCACGACGCGAATGCCGCTGCACTTGGGCTCATCTTTCCGGCTGTGTGTCGGAACGCAGGACCATGCCGACCGGCCGGACACGCACCAGGTGTCGGCCATCATCAACGTGGACCAGGACCTGGAGAGCCCCTGGCCGCTGGACATCATCGGCCACAACGGCCGGCTGACCAAGGTGCGTCCCCCAAACTGGAGTCGGTTCCTGCCACGTCTCCAGGGGTGTTGTAACGTTTTCAGCCTTGCTGCCCTCCCCTGGCCATTGGACATCATCGGCCACAACCACACGGTAGTCAATGCCCGTGGCTTTTATATTTGTGCCGCTGCCGCACCGCTTTCCGCCGCATCCTGCTTCATGGTGCACCTCATTGTACGCTGTTGCGTCAGCCCCGCCGCCCCGCCAGCGCTTGAGGCGGGATCTCTAGTCAGATGACGCCTGTCGCAGGTTACCATGAAGCCGGGCGACATGGTCCTATACGAGGGCGCGTCCTGCGCGCACGGCCGGCCCGCGCCGCTGGTCGGACGCTACATGGCGAACACCTTCCTCCATGTGGGTGGTCTGCCGCATCTGTCTTGCAGTTGCGGGACCACTTGGCAGTCTCGGTGTTGAATGCGCTGGCAATCTGCTGCCTTCCTGTTGCAAATGTGGGGTCGGCATGACATTGTTGACGCAAGTGTGCTGGCGGGCCTGAGCGCTCTGTGAGACTGTCCACCGCCATTGTGCTTCTTTCGCACACGTCTGAGAAGGTGTGCGACTGCTGCTGCAGATGCGGCCGCGCGTCAAGCAGCCAAACTACTCGGGGCCAACCATCGTGCCTGACCAGTAGTTTGCGTGTCGCCATGCCCGACACGAATTGATGTGCACATCTGCACCTAGCAAACTCCAAGCCGGCGGAGGCAAGGGTTTTGGGTCCAAGGGCCAGGTGGCCACAAGGGATGGGCGACGGCGCGCTCCGTCCCTGGAGGCGATGCGAGCTTCTGCCTGTGCTTGGCAGCGGCTCCTGAGCTGAAGTTGCTAAAGTGCTAGGCGACACGCCGGTCTCCCCAAGTTGTAGAACGGCTAGGTAGACACGCCGGTTTCCCCAAGTTGTAGGACGGCTAGGTAGACACGTCTTCAGCCTGGACACAGGAGGCTGAGCTTCAATTTCATGCAATGCGCAAGGCTCTCGGTGTTTGTAACGAAGTACACCATCTTCCGGTACAACTTAGCTGGTATTACCCTTTGGATGCTCTCAGCAGCCTGTTTCGAATGCAAGGCTCGGAATCTACCCAAGGCAAATGTGGCCGCAACTTCAATTCCTAGTTACCTGTCAAACACACGCTCACTCAGCCCTCCAGGTCTACAATGTCTCTGCCAATGGTCGGTCGCCGCCAGCTGCCCAGCCCCACGCTCAATCCGTTTTCGGGCCAGCCCCATCAGCGCTGCTGTCGCCGTTGCCGCTTGTGGCGGCGCCCCCGCCGCTGGGAGGGCCTTCTTTGGCTTCCGCCGCCCGCTTCTGCTTGGCCGTGACGCGTAGCTCGGTGCGCTTCATGCGCACCAGCAGCAGCGCCATCTGCTGCAGGTATATGAGCTGCACCGTGCACACACCACGCCGGTTAATTGTCAGCATTGTGCTGGCCTTTGGCCATGTGACTACTGCCGAGCCGGCCCTTGACTGACCGGACAATGATGGTGACGCCAACATTGGCGGCTTTCTGTGCAGGCTGGATGTGAGGAACTAGCATGTGTCCTACTGATGTGTTTCAACTTGGTGTGGTAATGGGCTTTCTCACCAGGATGACGAACATGATGAGCAGCAGTGGCGCGCCCAGCAGCGCGCCCGCAAACACGCCGTGCTCGTCAAAGTAATTCTGCTTTGCAAAGCGCTGCCAGTGGCGTCCCGCCAGCCTGTTGAGCCGCTCAGCATTTGACAGCAGCGCCACTGCATTAGGCGGCAGCGGGAGATCAGAGGTTGACGGCTGCATCTGAATTGCGGACAGCTGTCGGCTGAGTGTATGCAGGCTAATGATGTGAATCGGCGTTGTCAGCTCCGTCGGCCGTCATTGCAGCACCTCTGCCATGCAAAGATGCGTGTTGTTACGACCATGCTGCGCACCGCACAGGAAGAAGATGATAGCTGTCGCAGCCTGGCTGTTGCGCTTTAAGATCACCGTCGTCAGCAGCAGGACGTGGAAGGTTAACAGGTAGCCGATCCACCCCTCCTACAGGGTGAGCACAAGACCAGCATTCACCGCATAGCCAGGTGATGCTATTTGATGTGCTTTCTGTCATCCATTTCCATGGGGGCAAGGCAAAGTCAGCATTGGACACTATTGTTGCATTCTGCTGTGAAACCCAAGGCATCATGTGAATACCACATACGGCATTATTTCACCGTCCAGTCGACCGCGGCGGCAAAGCCCTTCAGGCCATCAATGACGCCGGGCTGGGAATTGAGGTCCGCCATCTTGGCCTTGATCTCCCCCTGCACCGCCTGCCAGGCCGCGTCCGCAGCGGCGCCCAGCTGCTCGAACGCCTGGGGCGCCATGCTGATGCGACTTGCGGCTGTCAGGCGCGTGCCGCTCCACGCAGCGTCTTCTCAGAAGGCTTTCCTACGGTGTGCAGAGCCCGCGGGCAAAGCTGCGCAAAACGTCACAGACTGGTCTAACTTACGCTCCAGTGTGAGGCTCGCAACTATCGAGGCCTGCGATGTGAGCTTGGTCTCGGAGATGCTTTGACTTGCAAAACTTCGAGATGCAAGATGAACTCACGCTGGTGCAGGTGAACCGCTGAAGATTCCGAGGCTAAAGGAATGATGCAAACAGCACTTTGCAGGTATGCAGATTGGGAAGCTGGCTATTTCGCCAGCAGTGCCAGATCATGCTGTCCTGGATGCAGATCCAGCCAATCAGCGCGCAGCAACCACCTTCACGTCAAGTTGCAAGGAGTTTTGTGCCCACAGAGGCCGTTTGCAGCGTACAGCATCACCAGGACAACTCCGTTTCGTTCATTATCAAGTGCGTGGCGCTGCAAATCAAAACGTTGCATTTCACTCACGCACCTTCGCTTTCGGATCGCAGTTGGGGAGCAGAGCGCTGGGTGTCCGGGCAGCAGAGGCATACTCAGTTCCCAAAGTAGTTGCTTTGATATAAGTGAGCATGCGCTCGCAGCACAGGCGGCACAGTTCAAGGTCCCTCGCGGTGCTGCTGTTGCTGGCGGTTGCGGCATGTGCACAAGCAGTGCGAGACACAAAATATTATGACACGCTCGGAATCAGCACGGACGCAGATGAGGTGACGATCAAAAAGGCGTACCGGCGACAAGCGCTGTGAGTTTTGCCGCGCCCGTGTCTTCACACAACCAAAGGCGGATGATGTCGCAGAGTCAGCTCGCTGCCAGACTCATGCTGCAGGCAAAGCCCGTAAGCTCGCAAATCCTTTGTTGCCATTGAACATATGCACTTTGCATGCGCAAACTTGATTTGACCAATACTGTGGCATGTGTGCACAGGAAGTGGCACCCTGACCGCAACAGCGACAACAAGGAGAAGGCGGAACAAAAGTTCACAGAGGTGCGGGCATACACTCGGCCAACCCGCGAGACGTGTCTGCGCAGTACACTTGGCTGCACTTTCAGACTGCGCCGTGCACAGACAGCGCGATGTCTGCTGCGCAGGTCGCAGCGGCCTACGAGACGCTGTCGGATGCAAAGAAGCGGCAGGTCTACGACCAGGTGGGTGGCCATAAGCATGCGTGCATGCCCGATGCCGTAACAGCACACGTGTTTCACTGGAAGACCTCGACTAGAGGGTGTGTTCATGCCTGACTGATGCTTGGCAAATGTGTTGAGAATCGACCATGTCGATGTGCAGTTTGGCGAGGAGGGCTTGAAGGGGCAGGGCGGCCCCGGCGGCCCCGGCAGCGGCGGAGGCGGTCCCGGCGGTGGCTTTCACTTTCAGGTAGGGTTTCAAGTCAATACCCGCATGAGCACGAAGCGCTGCTGCAGGACAACAGCACACTGCAGGACCGTGAATGCGGCAGAGTTGCGGACCACATTGGCGGTCAGAGCGCCACCCCTGCATCGCATAGCCGCATGGATGCTGGCAGCCTCTGAATGCGCCGCTCCGATACATGCAGGGCAACCCCCAGGACATCTTCAACGCCTTCTTCGGAAACGCCAACCCCTTCGGCGGCGCCGCCGGCGGCGGCGGCGGCGGCGCCGGCATTGACCTTGGGGATATCCTGGGCGGCATGATGGGCGGCGGCATGGGCGGCGGTGGCGGCGGCATGGGAGGTGGCATGGGCGGTGGCTTCCCAGACGGCGGCGGCGGCGGCCGGCAGCGGCGCGCCCGTGGCAGCAGTGGCCAAGGGTGAGTCCTGCTGCTGTCATGGCGGCAGCTGCGATACAGCAGTGCTTGACGTGTGCAGTGCAAGTGACCGTCCAGCACCTCAGCAGGACTGCAGGGATGTGCGACTCTGGCTGGATCAATGGCGATGCAGCATTTGGGGGCACTTTTCTGGCGCTTAGACAGATGCCCAAAAACTTTGATTTCGAGCATATATTAAGCTGAGCTGCATGAGCCCCGGGGCAGGTCCCAGCTGCTGTACATACGCCGCAAATGCCAATATATGGCTGCTTTTTCCTGAAAGACTGTCTGTATGCCCTCTGCAGGGGCGGCGGCGGGCAGGGCGAGTCGCTGTACGCCGGGCACCCGCACGTGGAGGAGTTCACCGCTTCCAACTTCCTTGACGGCCAGCGCGAGGTCGCCATCGTGGAGTTTTACGCTCCCTGGTGCGCTCAACCCCTGCATCCTGCTGAGTAGCTCGAGCCCCTCATCAGCAGCGCCAACGGTGCCTTCTGTTGCGCTGGTTTCTGCTGCAGACGCCTTCCAGTCATAACCAGTGCAGTCTGAGGAGAACACACCACTAGCTGTAGATGGTTTGTCGGCGTTCACATTGGCGCAGGTGCGGCCACTGCCGGAGCCTGGCGCCGCACTGGGGCCGCGTCGCGGGCTCGCTGAAGGGCGTCGTGCGAGTGGGCGCCGTCAACTGCGACGCCGACAGCGCGCTGTGCGGCCAGCACGGGTGAGCAGCAATCCCCAAGACGGCAGCCGCATAATGCACCGAATTGATGTGAATGCTGCGGCTGGCCTTTGCACCGTCTCCGTGTGGAAACGAGGAGCTGTCTATGAGCAGCGGCATGCATGCCGCCTGCACTGGCTGCTAGAGTGGGCATCAAGATTTCGCCACCCAGCACCAGGCCTGAGGTGGATTTGTCTCATGCCTGTCGCGATGGCAGGATGCGGGGAATGGTGCAGACATCTGTGAGCTGCCAGTATGCAGCACCTGCTGTCATACTTCGTCACAATTCGTCAAGTTTTCAACACGTACCTTGGCACTGATGCAGGGTGAAGGGCTACCCGACGGTGAAAGCATTTGTGAATGGCAAACCCGCGGGCGAGTACGGCGGGGTACGCACCGCCGCCGCCATCAAGGACTGGGCGGTAGGGCTGGTGCCCAACCACATCACCACCCTCAACCGCCAGCAGCAGGTGACTCAGGTGGCACTGCAGAGAACTGCTTAGAAAACTGCAGAACCAAGCAGCAGCTGCAGCGGGTGCAGAGGCTGCAGGTAACAATACTTCGCGTCGACGCAAGCTTGTATTGGGGGCCTGCACGTTTCTGCAGCCTTGTGGATGCCGCATGGCCTGGGTACACATGGGAACGGCATCAGCAGGCTGGCTCGTGGGGCTGTCTGACTAGTGCGCCACTGCCGATACTGGGCTGCAGAGAAACGCATTTGTGTTGTACATGACCCACCACCATCGCCGGCACTGACGTGAAGCGCTGACGCATCGGACAGGTTGACGATTTCCTGCGGCGCTGCGGCGGCAGCGGCGGCAGCGGCAAGCCCAAGGGATCGCGCGCGGACTGGGGCGGGTGCGTGCTGCTGTTCACCGCCAAGCACGACACCTCGCCGCTCGCGCTGTCGCTGGCAAACCACTACAGGTGCGCGCGGCCTGCCTGCCACCTGTCCGTCAGAGGTGTTGGAGCAATTCTAGTGATGATAGTGGCCCCGAACCTAATCTTTCTCTTGACGTTGGTGGCAGCTTGCAGCATGCACTGCATGGCCCCAATACGCTGTCGCGGCCTTGGTGACAGCATCTACAAGGGTTCCTGGTGTCAGCGTCTCTGGCTGAGATGACGGCTGTCCTGACGGCGCAGGGACCGGCTGGCATTCGGCGAGGTGCGCGGAAGCAACAGGCAGCTGGCGGCTGCCTTTGGTGTCGACGCTTTCCCCAAGCTGGTCGTCGTCTGCAATGGCGACGCCGCTGGCGGCCGGGAGCTCTACAGCGGCAACATGAAGAGCGAGCCGATCCGCAAGTTTCTGGACCAGTTCACCGGCGGCAAGCGCTGCCGGCAGGCAGTCAAGCTGAGCCCGGAGACGGAATTTGGCCGGCTGCGGGTGGGGCAGCTGAAGGAGCTGCTGAGGGATCGCGGCGTTGCATGCCGCGAGTGCATTGAGAAGGGGGACTTTGTGGCCAAGCTCAAGGAGCTGGCCGCTGCGCAGACGTGAGCGGCAGCGGTGTGTACAAATTTGCAGACCTGTGTTGCCAAAACAAACGCGGACAGCCCGTTGGGGAGTGTTAGGAACGGAGAACCACTTGAGCTCCAGGCGGGCATATGGAGGCGTAGTCCCCCTCACGATGAGCAAGCGGACTCGCACATCGGCTGGCGGCGTGCATCACAGCACAAGTGCAATTGCATTGAAAAGCTGAAGTAGGAGGCGGATCCTGGCTGGTCTGCACCTCCCAGGCACTGCGCAGGGACTTTCGGCGCCCTTTTCGATTGCGGCACGTGCATGACGTCCTGCCTGCTGCAGCGACTGCGCAATCGTCTGTTAGAAACTATGACCCGTGTACACTTGCTTATTGTCGCAGGCGAATCCATTTATCATCGCGGCTGGGTGGGCAGAAACGAGGTGGTCTCCGACGACGCCGTGACATTGTCAGTGCGATCTGCGCCACGGCACCATGGCAGGGACCTGGGTGCGTGTTTTGGCGCCTGCAAGATGACATGAAGCACTAGCAGTCAAGTGCCTTCGCTTCCAGCGACGGACCATGCCTGACATGATATGGTACAATTCACTCGTGGGGCAGGACAGACGCAGACAGACGCTCATGCACGTCGGTGGTGCGGCGTGTAGCTTTTCCGAGTTGGATTCGATCAATTCTGCGGGGCGGGACAGACGCGCATGAGGGTTGGTCGTGTTGGCTAAACCGTCCAGTGGCTGGGCGCATCTGATGTCCGCGTCGACTCATGCTTGCAGGTTCTTTGGACTGCTGCAGCCGCTGTGGCCCTACAGATTTGCGCAGCGGACGACAGCCTTCCGGATTCTTGGAGCTTTGGATCAGTGGAGTTGCCAGAGAAGACTTCCGGCGATGAGCCGCTGATCGAGGGACGAGTGCCCCTTTGGAACGTAAGTGAAAGCCTTTGAGCCTTTGAGACCCTCTCTTGAGTAGCAATCAATATAAGTTATGATAGGCTTCCACATCCATGGGATTTGTCTCGCCGGGTGGTGGCATGCGGCCATGCCGTCTGCCGGCCGACCAGATGCCGCAGTGCGCCTTGCACCGGCATGCATCCAGTCTGATACCTCACATGTGAATGCTGCTGTCAGATAAGCTGCCGCGCATGCAGCACGACTTGCAGTTCAATGCGCAGCACAGCTTGCTATTCAATGCGGGATGAACTGAGCTGCACATGCGTGGCCTTATGTGAAAAGGCCTGCATTTGCGTCATAACTCTGGGGCCCATAAGTGATTCGTTAAACGCCATGACGCTGGCCAGCGCTGCACCGCCCACGCCTGTGCGCTTGTTTTCCCGCGCCAAACAGCCTGAGTCTCTTCACACCGTGCCGTGCGCCGGCTGTGCTGCGCCGTACGATTTGGCGATATGCGCGCAGCACCACCTCCCTCTTTTCTCTTGATTTCATGCTGCCCGCCTGGTGCCTCCTACTGTTCCTGCGCTGCGATGCGCCTGCCTACTTGCGCTTCCTGTCTTGGTCCCACATTGACTGAATCGATCAGGAGCTGGAGCGCCGCCCGGCTGCACCTGGTCTGACGCACCACCTGGATCATCGAGTCGCGCATTGCGATGCGTGAGGGCAGTCAATTAATCAGAATGTCATCTGTTGTTGCGATTCACACAGGCCCAGAAAGGTGCTGGTGCAGTCATGCGAGATTTTTGACGCAATGAGAGTCTGCACAGTTGCGAGCTTTTGCCAGCAGCACCTGCACCACTGACACGTCGCATCTTCACACAGAAGCAATGCGCAGGCGCCTGTGGAACCATGAGGCGTGTCTCGGTTTTCAATACAACCAGCATTCGTCATGCTCTGCTTATAAAATAGCGCTGGCACTCAAATAGGAGGGGTCATGATGTTGTCTTTCAGATCTTTCCGAGAAGAAGCAGCCATAAGGCTCTGAGCGCATAAGAGCGGCGGACAGTGAAACGGCATCTCTAAGTTCAGCACCTCGCTGCCGGCCTGGCGCAGAACACCGAGCACCGTCGCCTGATTGTTATTCTGATGGATTGCCAAGCGGCTGAGGTATCTCGTGATGGAAAGTACAGCACCTCGCTGCCATTCAGGCGCAGAACCGCAAGCGCCGCCGCCCAGGCAGCTAAGGTTCAGTATGCTGAAAGTATGCCATGAAAAACACAGCACCTCGTTGCCTGGCAGGCGCAGGACTGCGAGCGCCGGCGCCCAGGCGCCAATGCCGACCATAGCGGCGCCGTCAACCCAGGACGCCAGCGCGTCGCGGTGATTTTCACCTGCATCGCCTCCTCCTCCTTCTGCAGTGCACAGCCCACTGGCAGAGTCAGCAGAGTGACAGCCACTGCTTATGGCGCTGTCCAAGCAGGGCAGTGCACATGCTGGCCATGTGCACGCGCATCATCTGGAGTCAGCCAGTGCTATCAGGACCATGCAGAAACCTATTTGTCTGGTGCAATGCTTTCGCAGCCGACGGAGCCATAGTTTTCGACCGTCGCCTGCTGGTGCGGTCTCACTCTGTGTATGTAGAAATATTGTACGAGCCCGCAGCAGAAATGCTCGCCTGCTGGTCGGCCTCAGAAAGGCG
>JAABUW010000936.1_pt1 | contig 52700 bp, 90 predicted proteins | sample 5560081 | NCBI WGS metagenome assembly JAABUW01 (sample SAMN10711882, study PRJNA513363) | rock metagenome | isolation source: Antarctica rocks | place: Antarctica: Victoria Land, Knobhead sud | reverse complement strand
GGACTCACACTAGCCATACCAGCCTTGCAGAGGACTCGTCCTTGCAAACAACACGTGCAGCATGCTGCGGTGCTTCCTGGTTGCAATGAACGTTTTCGGCTGCCTCTGTTGCAGAGGACGATGAGGAGGATGCACGGCCGACGCGGCGGCGGCGTACCAGCCCCCAGGACGACGAGGACGATGACGACGTGCGTCTGACCTTTCACACCTCTTCGTGTCATGTTTCGCCACCCTTTCTCGCTGAACTGGTGACATGCCGGCATGCGTCTGCTCACATTGATGGTGGCCGGCTTGCCCAGACACGCAGCGCAGTACTGCACAGGCACCATTTCAGGTTGGCAGTGTGGCTTGCCAAAAGGCACTGGACCTGCAGCCTGAAGCGCTTGTACCGACTGGCCGCGCAGGTGGAGGTGGGCTTCAAGCTGGAGGACCAGCACGGCCCGGCGGCGGACTGGATCGCGCTGGACCCGGTGCAGCGCTCCATCTCCAAGCGCTTCCGCAACTTCCTGCTGGCCTTCCAGGCCGAGACGGACGGTCCCCGCCACTACCTGGAGGCCATCCTGCGCATGTGCCGAGGTGCGCTGCGGATCAGGTTCATTTCGTCAGGCGCCCTCGAACGAGGCAATTGAGCTTTGGCAATGACTGCACAACACTGCCATCAGTGGAAGTGTGGATGCAAGTGAATCGGAAACAACGGACTGGCGGACCCACATGCTGGAACACATGTGGGTGCCCTTGGAATTTCAACTGAAACTGTGCATGGTGCTGTGTCGCAGCCAACAAGCAGAGCCTGGAGGTGAGCTACGCGCACCTGAGCCAGGCGATGCCCATCCTGGCGGTGTGGGTGGCCGACGTGCCCAAGCAGATGTTCGAGATCTTCAACCGCGTCGCGTACGAGGTGCGCTGGTCACCATATAGTTACACAAGGTTTTGAAAATGATTCCGAGACCATTAGAGCGGAAAGAACAAATTGATTCTTGACCCGGACCTTTTGCAAGGTGTGTGAACGGGCCATATCTCGCATTCGTTAGAGGAGCGTTCGATTCCTGCATCGTGCGGCATGTGTTCAGTTCACTTCCCAGTCCGCGAGCCCAAAACCCTGAACTTGACCGCCCCAGGCGGCGCTGGAGAAGCTGCCGGACTACGGCGACATCGCGGGCGAGGTATTTGTGCGCATCACCGACCTGCCCATCCAGGACAGCATCCGCGACCTCCGGTGCGCAAAAGCCTGCCAGCCATCTCTACCCGCAAGTTATCTGACACATGCCGCGGGTTCTTGTGCACAACGATCGCCGTGATGACATATGGCGTCGACCGCGCAAATGCTTGGTGACCTGGTGGCAGGGGCTGCCTTGAAGGGGTTTTGCTGACTTTTGGCTTGAGGAACATGGAGGTGAAGCAATGCTCACGAGTCTGTTGTGCGCGCCCGCAGGCAGTACCACCTGAACGCCCTGGTGCGGCTGACGGGCGTCGTGACGCGCCGCACCGGCGTCTTCCCCCAGCTCCAGCAGGTGTGCCGCCGCAGTCTCGCACCGAACTTCCGGACTGGGTGTTTCTGGTGTGCCTGCTTACTGAATTCAGTCATCATGTTCACGGCTGCACGCAGTTTCACACCACGCACCCAATCACAACCCCACATGCCCAGGAACGGTGATTTTTGCACCTTGCAGCCTGTCTTCACATTGGCGTACTGCCGCAATGCAGGTAAAATACGACTGTCCCAAGTGCGGGTACACGCTGGGGCCGTTCTTCCAGAACACGGAGGCGGAGATCCAGGTCGGCGCCTGTCCCCAGTGCCAGTCCCGCGGCCCATTCCAGGTACGGGCCAGTGTGGATCAATGGGCCAGCAGAAAAGATAAACACCGAAATGGTCCCTTGAGGGCCTCATACTCTGAGCGTCAGTCTTGCTGTGCTGTCCGCCTGCCTCTGGCGGCGAGCGGCGTCACACCTCTGAACTCTGAAACCTTGGGTTTTCGATTCATTCATGACCATTTTGGTCAATCAATCATGCAGTCGGATGTTGCTGACGCAGGTGAACGTGACGGAGACTATCTACCGCAATTACCAGAAGATCACGCTGCAGGAGAGCCCTGGCAGCGTGCAGGCGGGGCGGCTGCCGCGGCACCGGGAGGTGGTGCTGCTGCACGACCTCATCGACTGCGCCCGCCCCGGCGAGGAGATCCAGGTCACCGGTGCGTTAACCTTTTCTTTCCGAATGTAACAGCTACATGTCGAGAGGAGATTCAGGTCACCGAAAAGCGTGCTGAAAGCATGAGCGCAGACTTGGACGGGCACATGTTGCAGGTTTCAGCTGTTGAGCATGGAAAAGCTGCTGCAGGTTTCAAGAATCTCCAAAGCCTGCACGGCCCATCGCAGAACATGGCTGTAGCGGACAGCTGCGCCGGCGCATATCAGGCTGCAGATGTGCTCCATTGTGTGCGGCCAAGTGTGTACCTGTGGCGCCGCAGGCATCTACGTCAACACCTACGATGCGACTCTGAACGTGAAGAACGGCTTCCCTGTCTTCTCCACCCTGGTCGAGGCCAACCACATCCAGGTAACACTCCCTCTCAGAGTCTTCCCGTCCGAAATTAGAATGACCAATTTCCGCAGCTTGATAACACCACGACCTGGAGGTGGTGGCCCAGCCGCCGCATTGACGCAGCAACTATTGGGCTGCCACTGACGCAGTCTGTTTATATCTCTGCCGCAGAAAACAGAGGATGTGTACGCCATGTACAAGCTGACAGACGAGGACCTGACGGACATCCATGCCCTCGCGCGGGACCCTAAGATCGGTGCACCTCGAACCCCACCTCAATCGGATTGCATGGCTGGCGCATGGCTGCATCACCCCAGTCGAACTACTTGCAAACCTGCCTGTCAGTGTTTGCAGGTACTGCTGCTGTGGGGCCAGAACACATACTCAGAAAATGAAAGTTACCAATAATGCAGGCGAGCGCATCGCGAGGTCCATTGCGCCGTCCATCTACGGCCACGGCAACATCAAGGAGGGCATCGCGCTCGCCATGTTTGGTGGCCAGGTCAGCATCCCTCAACCACACACCCTCTATCTTTCATCTTTAGTTTCTTTTATCTTTAGCCTTTAGCACCAAATCAACAGCTGTTGAGGAGGAAAAAGTGATCAGGGTGACGCTCAGAACGAACGACGGAAACGATGCAAAGTGATGCTCACTCAACAAGAGACAGGTGATCAAGCGTCAAGCGGAGTGTCTGAAGCCATGTGTACTTTCTTTGCTGCAGGAGAAGTCCCCAGGCGGCACGCACAGGCTGCGCGGCGACATCAACATGCTGCTGCTGGGCGACCCCGGCACCGCCAAGTCGCAATTCCTTAAGTACATCGAGAAGGCAGCCCAGCGCGCCGTCTACACCACCGGTGAGCTTCACTGCTGTACACGCCCATGTCAAGACCAGAGCCACACATGCACAGCTTTCGCTACATCTGAGGCTGAAACGCCCTACACCTGGGCATCCGACCACGACCTCGCTACTCCGACCCCGGCTGCACCCACTGCCTTCCTGCAGGCAAGGGCGCGAGCGCGGTGGGGCTGACGGCGAGCGTGCACAAGGACGCGGTGACGCGGGAGTGGACGCTGGAGGGCGGCGCCCTTGTGCTCGCCGACCGCGGCGTGTGCCTCATCGACGAGTTCGACAAGATGAACGACCAGGACCGCGTGTCCATCCACGAGGTGCGAGAGCATTTTGTTCGTTTGTGTCTCTACCGCAGCCGAGCTCGGTTGCGCACTGTTGCATCCCTCTTCGAAGCATGATACTTGCCGCAATTGCTATGCGCTTGTCTTGAGGCAGCCCTGCGACGGCGAGGCTTGCTGGAAAGTCGTCAGCTGTCAGGAGCAGGATGCAATGAGCACCTTGTGTTGAGCACCTTGTGTTGAGCACCCATATGAAGAAATTCTGAGATTGCCTGAATCGGCAACTGACAAATCCTACCGTTGACGTGCTCGCAGGCGATGGAGCAGCAGAGCATCAGCATCAGCAAGGCGGGTATCGTGACGTCGCTGCAGGCGCGCTGCTCCGTCATCGCCGCCGCCAACCCCATCGGCGGCCGCTACGACTCCTCGCGCACCTTCGCCGAGAATGTGGAGCTCACCGAGCCCATCCTCTCCCGGTGCGCACTCTGCTCCCAGTGCCTTGATCCCTCCAAGTCGCACTGAGACCCCAGCGCCGCGTCTGAGTTCGCAAAGCACACTGTTATCGAGAAAGCACACTGTTGTCGAGAGAGCACACTGTTACTGTGATTCAAACGATGGAACAGGGTGCAGACAGCACCGTCATGCTTCTCAACACCATCACAGCACATTGCTGCATTGGGTAACAACCTCTTGACATTGGCTTGACTTGACTCGAACACAACGGACATTGCAGGTTCGACATCCTGTGCGTGGTGAAGGACACAGTGGACCGGGAAGCGGACGGCCGCCTGGCGGAGTTTGTGGTCAACAGCCACATGCGCAGCCACCCCAGCGTCGACGCCGCCGAGGTGCGCTTCACGATTTTGTTCTTTGCCTGCGCCGGCGCCGCTGCTGGACTTTGCTGCTTCTGCTGCCGAGGTGCGTCAAACAGCCGTCATGCTGTCATGGCACATGCAGTTCGAAGTCAAGTGCGGCCCCACATCTGTCACAGCGTAGCTGCTAGAATTTTAAATTCTCAACCCCCAATGGAGATGTGCAGGTGGCGCAGGACGAGGCGGAGCGGGATCCGACCATCATCCCGCAGGAGCTGCTGCGCAAGTACTGCACCTATGCTAAGCAGACCTGCCGCCCCACCTTCCAGTCCAGCGACTACGAGAAAATTGCCGCGGTGAGCAACGTCGGAATGCAGTATGCTGTTGGTTGCACCTGCACTTGATCGGCATATCAACAGGAAGGAGACACTCAGGAAAGGTGACACTAGGACTGGTCATCACTTTGCAGCACGATTGGGATGGCAGAGAGGTGCAACAAGGGACTACCAGACACACATGTTGGCGTCGTCCTGATCATGTAGCAAGACCCTGGAGCCGATGGGCGCAGGTGTATGCCAAGCTGCGCAAGGAGAGCGCCATCGGAGCGGGGATGCCGATCGCGGTGCGGCACCTGGAGTCCATGATCCGCATGTCCGAGGCGCACGCCAAGATGCACCTGCGCAAGCAGGTCTCCGACGCCGACATCGACACCGCCGTGCGGTGCGTTCCCATCCGACTCGTGTGAACTCAGATGCAATCCTGTTGATGCTTCTGTTAGACCTGCTGTTCACAATGCATGCCAACCCTGCTCCCCGAAGTCGACGGCAAGCTCCATGCCGCTATCCGGTGGTGGGTGCCTGGCAGCGCACAGGCTGTACAAGGTCTCTGCAAAGCACGTTCTGCCAGCACCAATCCAGACTGACAGCGATGGTCATGCCTGCCTGCCCGCAGGGTCATGGTGCAGAGCTTCGTGAGCACGCAGAAGCAGAGCGTGCAGCGGTCCATGGCGCGCAAATTCACGCACTTCATCAGCGCGCCGGGGGACAACTTCGAGCTGGTGCTCACGGTGCTGCGGGGGCTGCTGCGCGACCAGGCGCGCGCCGTGCAGGCCGGCATCCTGGCCGCCTCTGCCGAGACCGAGAGCATCAGCAGCAGGTGCGGCACCGCCCAGCGGCCTGCTACCTGTGTGTTGTTCAGATGTGTCTGCAAGCTGCAACAGGGCATCAGCAGGTCGAGCTGTGCAGGACCTTGGCAGCACCGCATGTCAGACGGTGATGCTGACGCGTGTGCTGTTAGCAAACTGGACGCAGGAGCAGCAGCTGCGGCAGAGCGGCAGTTGGCCACATATTTTCTGACGCTTTATACATTTTTGGTGCGCAGGACGCTGGAGGAGCGGCTGCGGCAGCAGTATGCTGTGACTGACCTGACAGGCTTCTACGAGAGCGCCGCGTTCCGCACGTCCGGCTTCAAGCTGGAGGCAGCCGACATCCTCGCCGAGCGGCGCATCACCTACGCCGAATGATCAAGACCTGATTATAATAGGGTTTAAACACCCCTGGTGGAGCGCCGACATCTGCCTGCCCTCGCGGTGGGCAGCGGGTTGCGGGATGCAGGCTGCGGCAAGATGACTTCTGACGCTCCAGCATCACCTATGCCGAATGCGAATTGACCGCACTGCCAGGCCGATATGGCAGTGGTGTCAATTCGCATTCGGCATAGGTGATGCTGGAGCGTCAGAAGTCATCTGAATCTCTGCGTGGCTTGCTTGCCGCAGCCTGCATCCCGCAACCCGCAACTAAGCCGGCCGCATGTGGTCGGCTTCAGAGGAAGCGAGTTGTGCCCTGTACGATATCATGTCGACTTTCCTTGTACTGCCGTGGTTTTGGCTCTTTAGACTGTGCTCTTGGGGCGATGAAGGCCCTGTAAATCGATCGAAGCTCAAGTCTAAACGGTCCACACGCGGACGGGGTGCTCGGCCGCCGCTCTTGCCGCCAAATTCTGTGGCGTTGCGGAGATTTATGGGTGCGGGGTGGATGTCGCTCGCCATGTTTCCGTTCATCTAGACGCAGTATTGCGCTTTTCCGCATCAGCTCTGAGACATTGCCACGGCAGCGCGAGATCATGACGTCTGCACAAACGCTTCATTCGCGCATGATCTCGTATTCGGTCCTGGAGTCGCAACTCTGCCCTGCAGCGCGACAAGTCAGGCACAGGAGTTTCTTTTCTGTACCACAACAGCCGACAGACCGCTCAATCCGGTGCGGGTTCACCCATGCTGCTTCAGAGTGGTGGCATGAACAGCACAGCCACGCGCGGCAGTCTCAAGCTTGCTGTGTTCGCTCGAAATGCAAGCAGCGCAGTGACATGAACAGTCCAAAATGCTGAGCTGTCACTTGCATCGGCTTGACTCTGCTCCCAATGTGTCGTGCAGATGCTGCACTGGCTGCGTGGCCGGCGCCGGGACCCAGGAGGGCTGCTCACCCGACAGGCGACAGCTGCTGCTGGGTCTGGCAGCAGCTGCCGCAGCAGGAGGATGGATGAGCTCTCAGTCAGCTCGCGCAGAGCAGGTGAGAAGCCCAGTCTGCCTTGCACAAGTTGGGCGACACCTCCCAGCCTCGCGGCAAATTGTCTGGGATGCGGAGGAAGGCAGCTGGATGCAGAATGGCTGAGCCGCCGCACGCGTCACATCGCGTGCCTCTTGGCATCATGTGCACAGACAAGACCCGTCTGTGCGCACTGCTGTGCAGTTCAGCGTCACGCACAGCGACGCGGAGTGGCGCCAGCTCCTGACGCCGGCACAGTACGGCGTCCTCCGCAAAGCGGGAACGGAACTGCCCTTCTCCAGCCCCCTGAATAAGGTATGCATTATTTTCCTTGTATGCCTTGGATAAGGCATGCCCTTCTCCAACCGCCTGATCGTTCGGAGGTCCGGTCTGCATGCACCTGAATTACGCTGGAGCATGACACACAGATTCAGGAGGCGTAGGCGCTGGGCTTTGCTTCCCCGGAAGCAGGATGACAGAAAGCATGGTGCCTCCGTGCTATAGTGGACTGCCAGAGAGTTTGAGAGCCAGTTGGAATTTGAATCTGTGGCGGTGTAACGCTGTGGCAGGAGTACAGGGAGGGCACCTTCCAGTGCGGGGGCTGCGGCAGCGACGTGTTCAGCTCGTCGGCGAAATTCAACTCTGGCACCGGATGGTGAGCGGCCAGGCTTCAAGCTCCTCTGCAGACGCTGCCCAATGCTGCTGAGTCCCATGATTGCATGGTGTCATGCGTCGCGAATTGCAAGCCTTTCGGCGACCAAGCGCTGACATGGAGCCCTATCTTGGGCTCCATGTCAGCGCTTGCAAGCGACAGGCATGCTGGTGTGCAATTATTTGCAAACTGGTGGTAGCAAACGGGAAAGAGTGAGGCATGGCTGACTGTGTCATGCAGGCCATCATTCTTTGAGGCATTGCCGGGCGCCGTCAATGAGACGCAGGACAACTCCATCCCGTTCCTGCCGCGCACAGAAGTCACCTGCAGAGCCTGCTCAGGCCATTTGGGCCACGTTTTCAGTGACGGCCCGAAGCCCACCGGCCTCAGGTGCCGCCGAGTTGCGTGAAGTTGGGAAAGCGGCGTCGTGATGCCATCCCATGTGCGGAAACGCCTGCCTCGAGAAATACGCACCCGCCGCTGTTTGACCTCGAACACTGTAAGCTGCTGACTTTGGCTTTCGTTGTCTATACAGGTATTGCATGAATGGGGTGGCGATGAAGTTCACCCACGCGGCTGGCAGCGCCTGATGCCCAGTGGTAGGCTGCTGTTGGAGAACAATCGTGAAGGAGGGAGGGTACTTGCGTGTTTGGAGGTGAACCTGGATGCATTTGATCAGCGCCTTCTATGATGTTCTCGAACTGCCATGCATAGAACCGAAGAAGTGGCTTTGTGCGGCAACACTGCAGAGTGGGCTTATCTGCTGTGGAAGGACCCAAGCCTGATCGTTTGCCCATTCATGACGTACGTCAGCGCTAGAATTCGCTCAAATGACCTATGACATCGCTAAGATGCAAGATGCGAGTCCCTACTGACCACCGGCCTCTCTGGTCCCCTGCCCGACTGCCTCTGCTCCGACATCAGCACGAGCTCTCAGGGCCGGCTGGCCAGCCACTCGTTCTGCAGGATCCAGCGCGAGAGCGGCAGCGCCGCCACCGATGCCGCCACGCCCAGCAGCATCCACAGCAGCAGCGTCACCATGAATGGCAGCCGCTCGATGAGCGCCGGCCCCTCTGGCGGCTTCGCCTCCCTCGTGCTCTGCGGCGTCGCAATATTAGAATTATCAGCACCCTGTTGAGGTTTCTTTGACGGGGAGCCGCTCGATGAGCGCCGGCGGCTCCTGCGATTCTGGCTGCCTGTGCTCTGCGGCGCCAGGAGGTCGAAGTCCCAGCATCTGCATATTCAGCGTTCCTGTCGGACTGGTATCGGGGTGCGGCCATCAGCGCCGATATGGCGCAAGCGCTGTCTCCTCCTCTGTGCACCCGCTTGCTCCCGTGAACCAGAACCTCTCTCTGACAACCATGCGAGCACCTGCATCCAGTAAAGTTCATGCCAGACTGCTCAGCGAGCGGCGCAGAAGGCGCCTCCGGCGCCGCCAGGCGCAGGCCCTCCTCATGCAAGAATGCGGAGGTCTGCAGCAAGTGGCTATAACCTACACCTCTTCAACCTCAGCTGACCTGCTCGGCGAGCGGCGCTCAGGGCCCCTCGGGCGTAGGCGCGCGAGCCTTGCACTGTGCAAAAATGCAGAGACTTGCAGCACGCGGTGAATAGTTAAGCCGCTTTGAACTCATCTGACCTGCTCAGCGAGGGGTGCCCAGGGCCCCTCGGGCGGCACCAAGCGCCGTCCCTCCTCCGCGCCGGCGGGTGAGGCGCCCTTTGCGACGAGGCGGCTGCCGAGCAGCTCCCGCGCGCGGGCGATGACGTCCGCAACGCTGTCCGCCTCCAGCTGGTACTCGCACACCGGCACGCCCACCTGCTTCATGAGTGCAGTTTTCTTTTGGCGGAAAGGTGTGTCAGATGATCCGTTATTCAACGGGTTTCATTTCAAGTAGTCGCCTCTGATTCGCCAGGCTGTCCGCCTCTGGCTAGCACCGGCACACCGACACGCCCGCCTGCCGGCCATGCAGTGAGTCGCCTGTCAGCATGACACAACTCCTTTATTGTGCTGGCTGTTTGAACGCAGCCACCGTTGAGAAAACTGCAGGACCTCGAGCAGAGGGTCGTCGGGACACACCTCTGTGCGCAGGAAGATGCGGGCGGGCAGCCACGGCGCCACCACGGCGATGTTGGTCGGCTTGGCCAGCAGCGGGTGCGTCTCCAGGCCCTGCTCCGACGCCAGCGACTCTGCATCCTCCTCCAACGACTGCAGGTGCAGATGCATGACACAAGACTCTGAGAATCAAGTGTCAATAGCTGGAAAAAGTTGTGATACGGGTGCGTCTCCAGAATCTGCTCCGATGCCGGCGCCTCTGCACCTCTGCATCCTCCTCCAACGACTGCAATTGCACATTTGAAGATAGGATTCATTCCACTTTCATCAGATGCATCAGGTGAAAGAGGCTGTGTCGAAGGTGCGCATCAAGACGTCCATGCTGCTCCGATGCGAGCGCCTCTGCACCCTCCTCCAAGGACTGCAGCAACAGGCATGGCGCATCAACTGAACTTCGAAAGAGGTGTGAACTGAAGAGATGGGCTTGCAGGGAGGGGCTCTGCGTCCTTTTTCACCCACCGCAACAGGGTGCAAGTCCATGCATGCATTGATGGAAGCACTTGGGAAGGCTCTGCCGAGATCGCTGCAGCATCTTTAACAAACAGGGCACCGCACCAATGTGCACATCAGCACCCTGCCTCGCCGAGCACGCAGGCTTGCCAAGAGCTGCACTGTCAATCTGGCAGGTTTTATTTTGGTTTTATTGATGGTCATCAAAGTGCGCACGTCCAGCCGGGCGCGCAGGCTGGCCACTAGGTCCGACCGCAGCGCCGCCAGAGCGGCGGCGACCGGCTCGCGGCGCGGCACAAAGGCGCAGCCCTCCAGCCGCCCCGCGATGCGCATGCGCCCCTGCGTTATCTGCCGCGAGGCTGCGGCAGCACACATCAAGGAGCTTCACCAAGCTGCCTTTGACAATTGCCGGCAGTCGAGAGCGTCTTCTCAGACTATATAACACGCATGCCAGTGCACATGTGCATCCTGATTTGGAAGTGCAGCAGCACAGTAGCGGATTCACCAGGAGGTCGATCGACAGGTCGCACGACAGCAGCAATTCCACCAGACCTATTGCCAAAACATTGACTGGATCCATCAAAAATCTGCCTACCTGTGGCGCCGGCGGCGGCGCACGCGGGCGGGCACAGCAGCTCGAAGACCTCCGGGTGTGCGGAGGCGGCGTCCGCCGGCAGCAGGTCAGAAAGCGGCGCGCCGCCGTCGACGGGCCGCCCGTCAAACAGCGCATATGCGCCCTCGAGGCGCGCCGACTCCTGCTGCACGAGCGAGCTGAAGCGGCTGAACAGCGCGGCGTTGCCCTGCAGGAATGCAGCACAATGTATTGCTCGCAAGCTCCGAGCTGGTTGTCTGCTGTCCCTTTGATGACAAGCGCCGTGTGATGCATGGTGCAGGCTCCTTGAAGGTGGAGCTGTCACCCCTGGAGGCGTTCTCAAACTTCATCAGGCCGGATGAGGTTTGTGCAACAGCCCTGGGGTCACAAATAACAGGTCGCACGCTGGGCACAGGCGCCGCGAGGTCGACGTCCATGCTGCAGCGCAGCGTGTGCAAGGCGGGCAGCAGGCATAGGGACATCCTGCAGAGGATGGACGAATCTGGAACTACGGCATCGAATGCAACAGAACACGGCGAGGAAAGACGCACGCTGGGGACAGGCGCCGTGAGGTCCAGGTCCACGCTGCAGCGCAGCGTCTGGAAGGCGGGCAGCACCGACGTGAAGCGCAGCTCCACCGGCTTGAGGCCTGCCGCGCCCGCCGCTGCACCGCCGGCAAACTCCTTGAGGCTCGCCTGCAGGATCGGACAAGGAAATGCCAAACTACAGCAAAGGTGTGGATTGCAAAGTGAAGGGGCCCTACTGGAGCTGGCGGAAGGCTGTCCCCAACAGACGATCTGCGTTGAAAAGCGCCGCCTCCGGCATGACAGTCATGCACATGCCGGGTCGTTGTCTGGGAGATGGAGAGAAAAGCTGCGAGAGAAGGCTGCAGCCCAGGATGAGTGTGGAGTGACCGAACTTGCCGGTGGTGGCGTCGATGTGGAGCAGCAGGCTGTCGTCGCCCAGGGCACACCATCCATGTAGATGCCAGGTCTTGGGGGAATGTAGAGATATCTAGCAATCCCCCATCAATCTACTCCAAAATAAACGTCGACTGACCTTGCCGGTGGCGGCGTCGGTGTGGGGCAGCAGGCTGTCGTCGCCGGCCTCCGCGCGCGCAGCAGGCAGAATAAATTTCCGGGAGGCAAGCACGGCCGATGAGTTGAAGGCGACGCTCTGAACAAGGGCATCTCCACTGCAGAGCCGCCGGGGAGGCAATCAGCGACCGGGTTGAGGCTGGAAGCTGGCTTCGCACCTTGCCGGTGGTGGCGTCGATGTGCAGCAGCAGGCTGTCGTCGCCGGCCTCCGCGCGCAGCGCCTTGGCCAGGCTGCACAGCTGCGGGACCGCCGCCTGGAAGGATTTCTCGGTCGCCAGGAGGCAGGCGCCCACGACGGCGACGCCTGCAGAGAACGACGGGCGCTTTTGTCATTCAGCAACGGTGCAGATCTGTGTGCTGGGAGAATTGGGGACTAGTGAGACGTATCTGCGCACACTGTTGCAGTGCCCGCGTCTTCAGGGAGCCATGGCAGCAGATTATGGGACGGAATGCCGGCAGGACGCCAGTAGCTCCTGTGACACGTCCGGTGTGACACGCCTCTTGTACAGGCAGCTTGCTCCACAACTTGCGGCAGCAGGGCAGAATACGACTGCCTCCCACCTCCGGGCAGCATGCGGGTGACTTGTGCCGCGTGCTCTGCGATCCATTCGGTGTCCAGCTGCACATCCGGGCTCGCGGCCGCGCCTTTGCCGCCGCCGCCGCCGATCTTGCTGCCCATTGGTACAGCCGGCTCCGTCCCATCCTGGAAGATCGAGAAGCACAACTCAGCATGAACCGTGAATTGCGGCAGAGTTCGGAAATGCAGGCGCTGTCCCGGCGCGAGACGCCGCCGCCGCACCTGGGCGGGTGTTTTTACGACGAACAGCAAATAGTCGCGTGCCGTTCCGAGCCTGCCGATCAGCAGCCCCACCTGCATCGCATGCTACGAAGTTTCAGCCCACTGCAGGTTGGAGTAGAGTGGCCGACATCAGCTGCGCTTCTCCAGCGGCAGTGCCTCACCTCAAGAGCGGCGCGCTGCTGCACCAGCGAGTCTGCATAGGATGAAACTGCCTGATCAGCCTGGCACTGTCGCACCATCTGCTGCCCAACCTGCTGGCGGCTGTTCTGACGCTTGTGTATATTCGGTGTTCACATGCACTTCCTGCCAACCCTTTGACCGCCTCATACGCTACGAGTACATCGTGCACAACTCTCTTACGATGACAGAATGTTACACTACGCTGCAGATGTCCGTGAAACAGTGCAACTGTGCGACAAATTTGTGCAAACAAGATCTCCGCCAGCTCATTATTACGCGATGAGGAAGACACGTGAAACACGCTTTTGTTGACCAGCAGCTGTAAAGCGCCATCCAGCGGAAGTTCGGCCGTTTGCAAATTGTCTGCACATCGCTTTCGGCCCTGAATACATCGAGCGCGGCGATCCGGGCCCAGTATTAACGCAGGCGGCTGCTGGCTCAAGCCGGTTGCTGCCGGTCGAAGGTGTGCGGCGACCGCACACAAGCGTTCCTGCGTGCCTGTAAACAGCTTTGCCAGAATTATCGCATCGACAGGACTCACAACATTGTTGACTGTCGACCGCACGTGATCGCAACCCTACCGCGCCTGGTTCGCCACACAGCGATCGGGCAGCTGCTCGGCGCGTATGATGCAGCAGTCAACAGCACTGAACCGCAAGAAGCAGCTCACGGCGCCGAGGGTGCCGACAACGTGCATGCGGTCGCATGCGCGGTGGCAGCGGACGCCGCCGGCGCCGGCGCCGTCTGTACTGTGGCCCTCGCCTCCTCTGCCACCTGCAGCCGCGTCCAGGCAGTCCACCGCCACGCCGGACCGCATCAGCCAGCCGGGCGGCGGCGGCACGCCCGTGCGGGAGGCGCCCGGCAACGGGCTGCCGCCGCTGACGGAGGAGCACCGCCTCAGCAGCGTCGGAAACAGCGGCCCAGCGCTCCGCCGGAAGGGCGGCCCGGGTTTAGGCCCGGGCGTGCAGCCGGACGGCAGCCAGCTGATGGTGCCCGGACCGTCAAATCTGGAGGAGTTCGTCAGCCACCTGCGGAATGCGTCGCCGTACATCGAGGGCCACCGCGGTCGCACCTTCGTGCTCGTCATCCCGGGCGAGGTGGGCGCCGCGATGTGCTTGCGCCTGCAGCCTGCAATTTGGTGTCTGTCGTGACGTAGGTGCCAGATGCATTGACGGGCTGTCCTGTGCCTCAGGCGCCGCTGCTGGCTCAGCCCAAGTCCAGCATGACGTGTCCGCGGCGACTTTTTGAACCGGCAATGGATGCCGTGTGCAGGTGCTGGAGAGGAAGGACATCCTCAACCCGATGCTGGAGGACATATCGCTCCTTCACGGTGATCGCCCTGTTGTGTCGCCCTGACAACCTGGCGCTTACCTCATGATCATGCCTCGGAGGTGCTGCGCCGATTGCGCAGTCAGCAGAAGACATGCTGTCTGATGGGATTACTTCGCAGCAGCTCCTTTATGCCGACATTCCACGACGGATTTACGAGCTGCTTATGCATGTCTTTACACCTACGCAGTGCTGGGCGTGAAGTGTGTGGTGGTGCTGGGCGCAAAACAGGGCATCGACCGCACAGTTCGCGCGGCAGGCCGGGAGGTGCGCGACTGTGCCGGTGCTCTTGGTCAATCGATTCTGGACCCAGTTTCGTTGAACTCGTGCTACCATCGGTGTACGCCACAGCTATGATCCAGACCCACTTGTCTGTTGACGCGGCACCCATCAGGTTCCTGCCAGCGCATCAGTTTTGAGCACCGAACTGCAATTGGCTGCAGGTGCGGTACGTGGGCGGTCAGCGCGTGACAGACGCCGCCACGATGCAGGCGGCGGTGCAGGCAGCTGGCGCCGCGCGCATGCAGTTCGAGGCCCGCCTCAGCAAGGTGCAAGATCTAAACAGCGAAGGAGCCGCCGTAACACGGAGGGATGTCTGCAAGCACAGCCTGTTCGTTACTCGTACAGTTTTGGGATGTTGGATCGGTTTGGCAGGGCTGTTGGGGTGTGGATGAGACGCATGCGTCTCTCTCCTGGCGCTGACAAAACTCTCCGTCGCCTGCGCAGGGGCCTGCGGTGCCAATGGTGCGGCGGCACATGCACGGCAGCCCCAGCCACTACGGGCCGCCGGTGCAGACCGTCAGCGGCAATTACGTGGCCGCCAAGCGGAAGGGCGTCGTCGACGGCGTCGACCTCGGCTATACCGGCATGGTGCATTTCCGTTTCATCTTGACTTGAATTATCGTTGCGTCATCGGCAGCCGCCTCTGCTGAGGTTTCGCGCACAGACGCTGACAAGTACGAGTGCTGAAACTGCATGGCTGTGGGGCCCTGCGCGCATCGTGAAACAAGTGGAACAGATGGAGCAGCAGCTGCGCCATTGTTGTGCAGCTTCGCGGTGCAGTGGGTGCAGCCGGGCCCTCATTCGCAGATTCTTGATGAGCAGCACAGAAGCAGCACACCCATACATATTGCGTGCCAGTGCAGGTGCGCCACATCGAGGTGATGTCGGTCAACAGGCAGCTGGCCGCAGGCTACATGGTGCTGCTCAGCAACCTGGGCTACTCCGCCGCAGGTGTGCACTTCCAAAACTGCTTTGCAACACGCAGCATGTCCAGAATTCATTTGCACAGACAGACCTGGTGGGTTCTTCGTGGAGGAACAGCGAGAGAACGAACTTGGAAGTGGACCTTTGCCTTTGCACCAATGCCAGACGCTACAATCGTTCGAGTGGGGCCGCACAGGCGAGGTGCTGAATTGCGACATCTGGACGGTGGCGACGCGCGCGGCAGTCGATCTGCGCGCCGACAAAGTCATCTGCCTCACCCTGCCCGAGATTCAAGTGTGCCTCTCGTCGCGGCGTTTCATCGCCACTCACTCCTCGCCGCGTGTGCTGCCTTGCGAATGCATGTGTTCCTCCGCTGTGGGCCAATGCAAGAGAGCACACCTCGCAGTCTGTTGCACAGCCTCGTGGCTTACGAGACGACAACCAGGCAACCGCTGCTTATGGCGCAGATGGACATGACTTGGATAACCAAGCTTTGATAACAGAAACCTGAAATGGCGCAGATGGACATGGGGCTGGCGTCCTGGACGCCGCTGTCCGAGGCGCAGCGCATGCTCAATTCCCTTGCCGCCTCCCGACAGCCAGCAGGTGCGCCAGAGCAATGCGTACGGGCGGACAAGTCCGATGCAGGCCAAAGACTTCACGCCAGCAAGCTGGCAGTGGTATGTCGATCTGGAAGTACAAACCGCCGAAATGTGGACACGTCAGGACAGCAGCATGACAGTGATCCATCCGTCATCGCATCGTCAGCTGTGAGATCACGACCCCCGCCGGAACCCCGTTGTTACTCTGTGTGCACAGACACCGCGAGCGGCGGCCCGCCTCCCGGCGACGCGGTGACGGCGGCGGCGGAGGGCGGCAGCTCCCATTTGACTTCCAGATATCTGCACCGCTTCACATATCAAACTGTATGCAGACACCGCCAGCGGCGGGCCACAGCCCGGCGACGCGGCGACGGCGGCTGCTGAGGGCGGCCGCGGCGGGGAGGACCTGGACTTTGACCGGTGGCAGGCGCTGGGGCTGCCCATGGCGCTGTGCACCGCCTGCGCCGCCTGCGGCGCCGGCGTGAGCGACTTCGGGCACACAGCCCTTGAATCGTTCTGCATCACTGTCGCAATGGTGTCAGGTGCTGCGGCCGCCCACGGCGCTGTGCACTGCGTGCGCTGCCTGCGGCGCCGGGGTGAGCAATCGCTTGAACAGCATGGTTCACTGCTTCACATGCTTCATTGAGTATGCCCTGCGCAGCCATGGGCCAGGGGCAGCCCGACATGAGCGGGGTGCCGCACAACTGTTGCAGGAGGCACACATATCTCCATCACCTCGGTGCAGCATGCTGGTAGACCTGCTGCAAGTCCAAGGGGCGGGTAGACCCCTTGCAGGTCGGGATCACGGTTGTGGCTACTACGGCACTTGTGGTAATTTCACCTGCTGTAAGTTTCAACAGAACAGCCGTTATTGTGTCCCTGCAGGTGCGGCGGGCGCACCTGGTGGACGCGATGGCGGATGGCGGCCTGCTGCTGCAGCAAACCGGCAACCATCTCACAACACACAACTTGAAACGTGACCAACTGAGTTCAACTCCTAAGTCTCTCGTCAGGTGCGGCGGGCGCACCTGGTAGACGCAACCGTGGACGGCGGCCTGCTGCTGGAGCTGTACAGCCCGGAGGGTGCGCACAACGCCGCCATGATCTCCTCCGACTTCTACCAGGTCCGCTATTTTCGCATTTTGACTTGTGATTTGAAGATCGCTGCACGTGCTTGGGGCCTCTCTCTTCCAAATCCTCGCTCTTCTGGGAGCAGAGTCCGGCCACATGCAGCTGCGTCATCGCCTGACTGAGCCCCGTTGTTGCCGACGTCGAGGCGCCATCAGTACGTCCCCAATTTACATCCCCAGTCCGGAGGCATGCGCCCATGATGACTGCCCTCGACTAGCCCAGCCTGCGTCCAACCATGTGGCCACCCTTGAGACCAGGTGCACCGGATTGGGATTTCCGGGGCTTCTCTCATACGAACTTTTGCATCAGTGTCTGTCGCGAGCCGCCACCTCATGGTGGCCAGGTCCCTGCGGCCGGCATCGTCGTGAGCGGCCTGCCCGATTCCTGCAGCATCACAATGGACTCGGCGGAAGACGCCTGCGAGGTGACATCTTTCTCCAGCCTGAAAACAACATATAAAACCCATCTCGAAGCGTTCAGGCAGACAGAAGCCCCAGGCATCAATGGGGCACAGCGACAGAAGGAGCCGATGCAACTTGTCCACGACTGCTGCAGTCTCAGCGCGCGGTCTCGTTTCGCTGCAGGGCATGCGGGCGGCGACGAAGGAGGACCTGGGGGGCATAGCGGAGCTGCTGGCTCCCCTTGAGCAGAAGGGCATCCTGAAGCCGCGCTCCCGCGAGCAGCTCAAGTCGGAGCTGCCGCACTACACCGTCATCGAGCGAGAGGTGCGCGAAACCGCGCGAAACTACGCGAAACAACTGGAGAGGACGGGCCATGAATGATGTAGGTGGCTGGCGAGTAGTCAATCCTGATGGCAAGTGCATGCGCGTGTGCCGCAGGCGCAGCTGCTGGGGTGCGCGCTGCTGGCGCCGCTGGGGGAGGCGCCGGACGGCGCCCGCACCGCCGAGATCGCCGCCTTCTGCGTCGCGCCCGAGTACCGCGGCAGCGGCCGTGGCGACACCCTGCTCGACTACCTCGGTGCGACCTGGCGCACTGTGCTGCATATGGGGTTGCCCGCTGCAGGGTACCAAGTGTGTGGTTGCTGGCCCTGTTTGTGAGGGCGGGCCTGTGAGGGCAGCATCAGGCGTGGATCCCCTCTGACAGCCCTCTGGGGCCGGCTGCCGTACTTTGGCTGGCTGGCTGGCTTTTGGCTACTGTGTTCCTTCAGCCGTGTTGGCGGGCGCGGGCGCGGGCGCCGCCTCAACGATCTGCACGCCCTCTTGTGGCTCTGCTGACGTGTGCATTATTGGGTTCGCTGCAGAAAAAAACGCGGCAGCGAACGGAACAGAGCGCCTGGTGCTGCTGACGACGCGCACGGCGGACTGGTTCGAGCAGCGCGGCTTTGCGCCGGCGGGCGCTGCGCACGAGAGCGAGCTCCTGCCCGATTCTCGCCGCGCCAAGGTGCGGGCAGCATCATTCCATCTGTGCAGAGGCAATGATTCTGTTGCACTGATGTACATCTCGATAAGGGCGCTGCTAAGTGTATGCGGCTGGCCTGTGTCTGCATACGCTGTTTGTTGTGCGCACTGAGATGGCCACAGTCCCTTTCCATGTGGCGCAGATCGACGCGTCGAGAAACTCGAAGCTGTTCGTGAAGAGCGTGCTGACGGCGGCCGCAAGGTGATGCGGCCTCCAGACTCCCAGAATCGGCAGCGTGGAAGGTGCACTGTTGCAAGTCCGTTATGCGGCGGGGCCCATGGCGGCAAGACAGCGCCACATCAGCAGCCAAGGATTAATGCTGCAGCAATGATGCCGTATCAGTAGATCAAACTCCAACACTCGCTTGTTGCACAACTGCCCTCAAAGGAACCCAAGCCTGCGGAGGCTCGCAGGGAACGTGTTTTTAGGGTCCTGCAACGGTGTTGAACGAACAAGGCACCCTCCGAGTCTGTCATTGGTGTACCGTGGTCTGTTGCCATGGTGTGTGCTGCGTGTGACAGAGTATTTGTAGGACAAAAGCCGATGGCGTGAAAGACTCGACTGTAATGCTGCCAATACAGTCTCGCATCATCTGAGCCCCTTTGGCGCTGCCGGCTGACCCTGTCGCGACGGAGGCACGGAGCAAACAAATCCCCGCGACATCCGGCCAGCCAGCATCCCGCGGAATCCTGTGTAGGTAATGTGCTGGCAACCTGACGTGCTGAATCACTCATAAGGCGATTTGCCGTGATCGCCGGCTGCCTGTTGCTCCCGCTTTGCACGGTACTCCGGCGTCATCGCCCATTTCTCATAGTCGGATGCTAGACTGCGGGAGCATGCCAAATCATGAGAATCGCATTACTTTCATGCAAACACACTGAGTGTCAGGGACACAGTGCGGATGAAAGAGGCTCAGACGCTGCAGGCATCTGCAGGGACAGGCATGCCCTATCCGCCACTTGACCACCCTTCTCAAGCTCTGACAAGCCCCACCTTTTCAGAAAGGGCGGCAGCAGGCTGGACATGAGGGTTCCCAGTACGGCGTTGCCTGTGCCCTCCAGCACGCTGCGCGGAAGAAAGCGGAATGGACCGATGACTTCGCTCCAGACATCCAGGTCCAGGCTGCCGTGAACTGTGCCTGCGCACATTGAGAGAGAACACTGTTGCAGCAGTTGCGTTGAATATGGCGAGTTGCGGCTCAGCCAGCCCTGTGTGCAGTCGCGGGTGTGCGCCAGAATCGCAGTAAAACCCTTGCAAGACCAGTATCTAGCTTGTCGACCCCCACGGCATCACAATGTGGTTGTCGAAGCCCAAGCACCACACCTGTGCCCGCTGCTGGTGCCGCAGTGCCGTTGCCAGTCTGCCGGCCGCTGCCGGAAGCCGCCGCGGGCGTCCAGGACAGGCGCGCGGTGAAGGCCAGGCTGAAGCGCCGGTTGAGGTTGAGCTTCTCGATGAGCTCGCTGCCGCGGATGCCCCAGTTCTCCGCCCGCACCAGCACCGCCGAGTCGTTTTCGACCAGGCGCACCGACACGTGCACCAATGGCTCGACCCACACGTTGAACAGCTGCAAGCAGCAAGCCTAGCTGTCGTTGAGGTTTCTGAACCGTGGTGGAGCCCCCCTCCTGAGCTTGCCCTCGGATTCTGAGCTTCAGCAGCACAGGGCACAGGGCACATTGGAGGAACGCGCCGGGGTTGATATGGGATGGACGCACAGGCACACAGACGTAGCCTCACCGAGATGCGCGGCACTTGCAGCGCAAAACAATTGCCGCCCAACTGCTTGATCATGTCTGGGTTTAGGGTCCAGTACTGCTCTACCGGCAGCTGCATGTAGGCGTTCAACCCTGTCTCACCTCCCCGATCCTGCACCCAAATCGCAGCATGTGAACCGCTGGTCAGATCCGCAGATGGCCCTGAATGTTTGCGCATGAATGTCCGCCCATGTGTGTCCGCCCATGTGTCCGCCCATGTGTGTCCGCCCATGAGTGCGCATGAATGTTTGCCCATGAAATTTGCGCGGAATGTTTGCGGCAGAGCGCCATCACGACTCAGCTTGCGCCAAGCTGACAGTGTCCTGCAAGTGCTCGACGACAGCAGCACTTCTTCGCCGCCGCGAGCACCCACCTGAACGTCTGTGCTCGCTGCCGTCTTTCCGCCAATGTGCGCCGGATCTTCCAGCTGCTCGCGGGTCACCGGCGGGTCCAGCATGTAGTCCGCCTGCTGCGCGGCTGCTGCCCTGACCGCGCCAGCGGCGCAGTGCCGCCTGAGGCGCGGCTGTAGCAAGAACTGCAGCCGATGCCGGTAAGCCCTGCGCGATGCACCAATATCGTGAGCTGGGATCTTCACCGAAGCTTGCCGCAGCTTCCCTTCAGCCGGAGGTGTCTCTCCAATGCATGTACCATGCGGCACCTCAGCGTGCCAGGATTGGCCCAGGGTACAGACCTTTCATGCGGTGCCGCATGCCACACGCCAACCGCGGGCCTGTGTGTCTGCCTGCCCCACTGCCCACCGCAGCAGTGCCGTGCTGGGCTGGCTGCTCGTCCATGCAATCCTGCTGAGCCACAAGATGGGTTGAGAAGCCAGGAGTTCGGGAACAAGGAAGGTGCACAAGGCATGCTCACATGCGAGGCTCACCTGCGGGCTGCAGGGTGATCATGGGGCCAATCAGATGATCTAGAAGTCGTAAACGACTCAACAACACGTGCAGATCAGCCTATAGATGTCTCAAAGCATGCAAAGGCAGAATTTTGCCAGGATGAAATCCACCCAGCTGATGAGTGCCCGCGAGCCGAATGCGTCTGATGCCCGACAGATAAAGACTGCAAGATTTCGCTTGCAAGGGCAGAGATGGAGGCTTGTCTGCGACGAGCGCCAGCAAGAGAAAGGCACGTTCCGAGGATCTCAAGCTCGGCGTCCTGCAGCATGTCGACAATCGGACGTCTGACCAATGCCTTTGATCCGTGCTGCACTTTCTGCAGAAAGGTATCAAGTGATCCGTCTCCAACACGGGGCATCGCAAGCGAAAGGAAGGTGCGACCGCAGCGGTGACTTCAATCTGCACGCAGGACTTTTCTGCCCGAAAGCGTGCAATTGCCACAGCGAGGCTCTCCTCTCACGTACAGCAACGTAGTTGACTGACACAGCTTAATGCAGTCCAGCATGCGAAGATGTTGTGCATGTGCAAACAGTGACCTGCTCTGATGCGCTGTGCCTGGCTGCTTGCAGGCGGGCCATTGTTTGGCCTAGGTGGTTAGAACGCAGGACGGACAAGCGCAATAATGGCGGCGCTGAGACTGCCATCCTCAGCTTTTGACCGATTTGTTCCGGGTTCGAGGGTTGGTGACGCACTGAAGTTGTGTGCGTGTACATGCGCAGCGCCCCCAATCCCAGCTTTCATAGAGGCTGATCCAGCTTGCTTGTCGTGTCTGCAGAAAGTAAAGGATGATGCCGGAATGTTCGGATCCCTCGACAAGGCAAACAACTCCGTCAATGTGCCCGACGGCTGGGTACGCCATGTTTGCCGCGGCGCACCCAGATTTATGTCGGGCCGGGAAGCTTGCACCTCAAAAGGGTTTTAGCCGTTCCTATCGTATGAACAGGGCAGTGTGGTTGGTCCTGCATTCAGAGGCACTCCAGCAGTAAGCATGATTGAGTTTACAACATGCTGCGCACAGGCCGCCAGGCAGGGCACGCACCTCATTGAGGGGCTGACGGTCGGCAAATTCCTGGGACAGGGCTTCCAGGTGACCCCTCATCGAGCAGCTGTTTGTACCCCATTTGCTGTGTGTGAAACCCTGCAGCATCCAGGACAAGAAATCTCATTCGGTTGCATGACGCTCTCATGCGTCAATTTCAGCGATGGCACGTCCGAGTCAAAATATATTTGACTTTCAAGACTGATGACAGAATCAAGCATGAAACATGACAGGGCGTCATCAACGAGCTGGTGGACGACGAGGGGCGGCGCGCGTCGATCGTGCTGAAGGCGGCCAAGAGCGGCGCCCTCATCTCCGACATGGAGCGCGAATGGGAGGCCGGCGTCAGGGTCGGCACCCTGGCTGCGCCCAACGGCGACCCGCGCGGCTTCATGAAGACGGGTTTGCCTTTTCACACATACTTAACAGGTCGCAGGACTGCTGCGAGCATGTGTCCTTGCTGATTTGCGCCTGTCGCCTGCGAATCGCTGCCGGCGCTGCTGAGAACACTCGACACCAGGACACGCCACACCTGCAAATCAGCCCATCACAATCTCTGCGACGGCAGCGCAGGTGTTTCGAAATCCGTGAGGTGGTTCGTCTGAAAACAGGTGGGGCCGGCGCTGCGCAACTCGCAGGGCAAGCTCGTGGGTGAGCTGGGTGGCAAGTGGCCCACCACAACCCGCCCACATGGCCACATGGCCGCAGCAGCATTGAATTGGTCTCTGCTGAGAGAGGTCTGCACCAGGCCATTGTCTGCAGGTCGTGCTTGGGGTGCGCCCCTGCCGATGCATGCGCTGTGCTGGTCTCACCACAGGGCAGGTGCTGGAGCGCATCAACGGCAAGAGCATCAGCAAGGTCAGCTCCAAGGGCGACTTCAACGACATCCGCTACCTGCGCACGATGCTGACGCAGGTGCGCCTCGACAGCCATCGACACTGGAACGCTTGACGAATGATGATACGCAGCCTGCAAATGAAATCTACATGCCAGCTTGCATAGATCCATGAGTGTCTGATGACTAATCAATCCACAGTCCACGTCTCGGAGACAATGTGAAGGCCACAAGACTTCGCACTAAAAGCCAAATAAGTTCTGCACTGACGCCGTGACTGGTGCCCTGCAGACCTTTACGGCGCTGGACGTGGCGCAGCGCCACTTCGGCATGCACCACTACGACCTGCGCTGCGACAACGTCGTGGAGACATGCCGTCGCGCGCGGAGGACGCCGCCGACGAGCTGTTCCTCTTCGTCATCGGCAACCCCAGCAACCGGCGCGTGTTTTGGACCGCCTTATCTTGAATGCCATGTCAGGTTCCGCCTCTTGCCAGAATGGGTTGTAGCCAGCACTGGCGAGCTGTCCCTCTTCGTCATAGGCAACAACCCAGCAGCTGTTGCGTCTCTGATTCAATCCATGCTGTGCTGTTGCGTGACAGGTCTGCTGTAGCTTCCATCACCGCTCTCTGCGGAACATCACGAGTGTCCCAACGCCTGATGTGTGGTGCTCTCTGCTGCATGCAGGTCGTACGACCGCCAGTTCAAGATCATCGACTACGGCCTCACCAAGTAAGCCATGCTCTGATCCACCATGATTGACAAAGTTGGCGCTTTGGCAACTGTTGCGGTACAAGTCTGACACCCGATGCTCTTTCCTCCTTGCAGGTTTGACAGTGAGCCACACTTTACTTCTGCCTGCAAGCACATAGTCCCTGGGCAACTTCATTGCGGTGGTGTCACTGGGGCAGCAATAATTGCCATTGCAGGCTGTAATGTCTTCTAAATCCTCGCTTGCTGCGCGTTGCTGCAGGTCACTACTCATGGTCGTCTGGCTGGGTCCAGAAGACCTACCTGCCGGAGCGCGCTGCAGGCTCTCCGACTGCTGCTGACCCTCGGTCCAGCATGGCCAAGGTGCCTAGGCGTCCTTGCAACGTTGCCTGCAAGACAACTTGTCCATACACATCTGGCCGACCAGACCTGCGTGTGGTTGCCATTTTGTGATGATGCGGATGCCAGGCCTGAACGGGCGCAGGTAAATCGAGGTGGAATGCGAAATTATTGGACCACTACAGCCTGAAGGGAGCCAATGTGTGGGTGCAGCGGCTGAAAGGCCAGGTGCAGAGCGGCAAGGAGAAGGACCCGAACAAGCTGGTCGGCATGGAGTGGTGCGCTAGTTTTCCTCTGGCCACCCGGCGGATTGACGTTCTTCAATGGATGCTTGCATCTCCAAGAAGTCTCCAGTGAGGAGCCATGAGCAAGGATCCATTTGACTTGACTTGACGCTTTTGACTTGACGCTTCTTGGTGCATAGATCAACTGATACGAGAACAGCATGTATGACATGCATAGATGTGAGCGCAGGATCCACAAGTCAGCATGGACAGGGAAGGGCGACTGTTACCATCTGGTGCTATCCACCTCCTAGTCTTATCTGTCTGTGCCATGTCAATTTGAGCAAATGCATTGGCTGCGGCCTCGGCGCCCAGAATGCCGGGTGGGGCATTGGTGATCTTGACACGGTGGTCCCGATAAATATTCCGTGTCACTGCCGTGCAGCTGCTGGACATGACCCGCCTCATCTACGGGTGCACCTGGCCTAGGTGAAGGAAACCAGGGGTTGTTGGGTTCGTAAAGTCCCACTATGGCATCCTTCTGCCGTTGCCGCTGCCATCGCCGCCACCTCTTCTGCTGCCGCTGCCGCCGCTGCCGCATGCATGTGTCTGCTGCCTGAACGCCAGAGTTCAACCCGCAATCTGTGCCTGGATGCGCATAGAGCGCCTCAATGATGTGTCTTATCAAAGCTGATCCATGCTGACCCCAGCTGTGCGGCGTCGACTGGGAGGACGCAGTCACGGTGTACCTGCTCATGGCCTCATCAACCACACCACAAGTACGCTGCTCTTCAGCCGCCTGCTTCCGTCCCCGCTCTGCAGGGCAATGCACTTGTCGCAGTACCTTCCTGACCTCACCACGTCCCGCCGCACGCACAACAGCATATCACACGCAAGAACGGATGCTGTCCTCCCGCAGAACCTTCATTCCTCCTGTGCGCGCAGGCGTGCTGCCCCAGGGATACTTCACGGCGCCAACGCCCACGCCCCCGGCGACAGCTTGGCGCAAATCGTGGCGGACACCATGGGCGGCAAGTTCCCGACTCGCTTCAACATCCAGGAGACGGCGCGGACGCCCATCGGCCGCACCTGGCAGCGCTACCTAAGATAAGAATTATCAAGTAGCTCAAGGCAAAGAAGCCTTGAGGACGAGCGCTCTTGCATTTACATCCCTGTTTCAGGAACAGGGAATGTGCATGGCCTTCTTATGTACTGCTTTTTAGGAAAGGCCTTTTTGCACAACCTTCCAGAAGAGAAAGGACAGAACACTCCTCCTTTGAAAGAGACCAAACATGAAAAGGCCCGTGGCATTTCCCTTGTTGAATAAGACGTAACATAAGAATGAGGCCCGCGGCTCGGACGGTGGTTCTCAGGCTTGGTTGATTCCAAGTCTTACACCGTTCTATGGCTAGTTACCAGACTTTTCCTCGTCATCAAACCCTTCTCTGTGCCCGTGGCAGTTCTCTGAAGACAACACGTTTGGGCAGTCCATCTTCAAGAAAGATGCCCGTGGCACTCCCAAATTGCCGACGAGACGGGTAGTGCTGCCCAGTTTGGAGATGCGCCACACTTGTTGTCAGACCCACGTGGCTGTTTGGAAGATGCTGTACTGCAGTGCTGAGTTTGCTTCCACGTATGACTTCGATACAATCATTCCATATTTGGTGACCATCCTATCAAAGTACAGAGGTGTGTCGGCTTCGTTCCTGCGTGGTCGTGCCGACCCCAGAGTGAGGTGTCATCCCTCAATCGCACAACCGCAGGAGCTGCACGATGAGCCTCCCTGACATGGAGGCGGCTATGTCGCCCAAGGGAATGCAGCCGGAGCACATGGATCCCATGTACGAGCGCACTCCATGGCTGGCGGGACTGGATTGGGCCATCAGGCACGCTTCTTCACCTGTCCGCTGGTCATCCGGCCCTCAGCTGCCCGATCGCTTATACTGGGAATTCTGTCGACTGATCTTGCATCCTTTGTCTGGCTCTGACACAAGTAAGGCATGCTGAGCAAGCGCACACTCACCGAGGTCTGGTGCAAACTGCCTTGTAACACAGTCCGTCAACGGCATAGTGCCTGCACAGCAATCTGCGGAGACGTCAGGCATGGTCATTGCATCGAGCATGCGCGTGCTTTTGACCCGCAGGTTCTGGCGGTACTTCGACAGCAGGTTGTCAGCCGTGCGCTACCTCATCGCCGGTTGCTCCTTCTACGGCGGTGAGTGTCATGTGCCTCGACGAGATTGCCTCAGTGAGACGTATCGACGAAGAAGATATGCATGCCTTGCAAGCTGAGAGAATCGTTTCGATGCCCTCTCCCTCCTCCGCAGGCATGTTTTTCATCGTCGGCGCGTCATGCGGCATCGCGCCGGCGCTGGCCGACAATTATCTGGGCGGATGGGATGCATGTGAGTCCAGCTCCTGCCACGTCCTGAGCCTCTGACAGTATCTTGTTGAGCATGTCATGTAGAGCCGTGCATCGCAAGGCCCAACAAACCGCTGATGCGATGTCCCCAAGCATCTCGCAGACACATGGAGCGTCATATTCACATTCTTCGTGGTGGGGCGATCTGCTCGCCACGATTCTGGCACGTGCTGTGCATCAAAGCTCTGGATGTACTAGGATGCAGAAACCACGTATCCGCAGTACTAGGACCCAAGTGTCACTGAGTTCTGCGGTGGCGCATCTCACAGGGAACCTACATCTTCACCCTGGGCTGCTTCCTGCTTTCGGTTGAGGCCTCAAACCGGAACTACCCGGAGCGAGTCGAAGAGTACAAGTCCGGCCAGAGGCCCACAAAGCCGAAGTTCCGCTTGCTGTGGTGGGTCTCCGCAGTCGTACCACGACGTATGGCCACCATGCAAGTGCATGAGGATGCTCAAGACACGCCCTAAGGTCCTTTGCGTGAAGCCAAAACCGTGCTGCAGGGTTGACGCCAAAAACCTGGGATGGTGGGGTGGCGTCTCCTACACTTTTGGCGCGCTGCTGTACAATGTTGGCTCGACGGCCACGCTGGCCAGCACCTGGAAGACGTTCACTCTCAACGAACTGGTAAGGTTCAAATCGCCTGGTGACGTTTGCATCGGAATGACATCGTCAGTAGGGCATGTTTTGCCTGTTTGTGTTTTCAAAAGCTGGGTAAATGGCATGATACAACACGTTTAGATCAAGCATGCACCCTGAAGAGAAGTCAACACGGTTTGTGTGTGGTCTGGTTTACAGAAATACCTGACGCTGCTGCCCTATCTGCTGGGCGGGCCATTCTTCTTTGCCTCGGGCGTGCTCTACTGCATCGAGTTCAGTGGTCCGAATGTGCTGAAGGGTGAGTCACGTGCGGCGGCAGTAGATTCGGATCTGACAGTGAATGCACTAGCTGCATGGCAGGAAGTCCTCTCGTCCGAGGGCTATGTGCGGTGGCTGAAGAACGGTGTCGTCTGCCTGCAGGCGTGCTCCCTATTCCTGGCTTCGTTAAGCACGGTGATCTGACAACGTTCACATGGTGCGTCTTGACGTACCGCCCTCCAGCTGGTGTCTACGCTGGACACTCAGACCCGAAGTAAGCTGTGCACCGTGGCATCTTCCCCATCCATGGTCGTGCTGAATTCGCAGGTGGGTGAATTTCAACAACTTCTGGGGAGGCACCCTTTTCTGCATCAGCGGCTTTTGGGGGTGAGTCTTACACGCATCAGTCGATCACTGGTGTCTTGCCATGCTGGGTCCGCCCGCTGTTCAGGTCACAACGCATGCTTGCAGCCCCGATTGGTTGCCTTATCATTGAGCTGACCTCATCTTGTGTCGCTTTGCAGATACTTCTATTACAACAGTACGCGATCATCTCCTGCAGACCGCTCTGTTCTGACCGAATGTGCAAGCTTTGCCGCACAACAGCAAAGTGTCAGATTGGCTGTACAGATGTCTTTGAATGACTTTCAACGTCTTCCTTTGTTATCATCTGTGTCACTGTATCATGTGTTCTTTGCAGTCCCGATCTGGCAGTGGCGCATCCAGAATGTCGTCGGCTTTGGCCTTGGCGGCCTGGTGAGTCAATTGCCGCAGCAAAACCGCCTGGAATATTCTCTGGCCAGCCTGGCGCTTAGCGGTGCTTGGTCCACACTTTGTGCACACGCTGAGCACAGTCGTCAGGATCCTGAATGCCTTTGTTCCTCTGCAGTTTTTCGTTATTGCGGGCCTACTGCTCTACATCCAGATGGCTCTGGCGAGGTGTTGCCATGCGCCCGAGACGCTTCTGGTAGCCCGCCAGGGCCAGAGCAAGGCGGACACTGAGGCTAGCATTGGCAGCCCAGCGCGACTTCCCATGGATGGCTCCATGACTGGCAGCAGCTTCGGCTCGCACCAGCACCTGATCAAGTAGGGCGTCTGTCGTGGCGGCCGGCACACCTTCTCTCGGGGCGGTGTCAACATTTCGTATTGTTTCCGGCAGCAAATTTTTCGTGGTCACACTGGGGTTTGCTCGAATTGGTTTGATCCGTCGTTTAGGTTTGGTTCAGAGGTGGCTCGGAATCGCAGCCGGGTGTCCACCTGCAGTGCGCTTTCAGACGCGTTCCGCAGTGATGGAACACCGCCGATCATAGGTGCTCCTGTGCTTACAGCACTTGCTTCCAGCACTTGTTTCCAGCCTTCAATTGCTTCGTGGATTACTGCAAACTCTCACGCCAGGAATGTTGTGTCTGTTTGAAGTGCTCAAGTAAAGGCCAATGGTTCCGTTCACAGTTTTGTGGGAGCACTGTGAGCTCTGATGTCATCTTTCTGCCGAATAGTGAGCAAAGGCTCATGTCCTGGTTGAAGTGGCACACTGCTACAAAACGAGACTGTCCCTGGCTTTCGAGAGCGCAAACATGAGGATGCCGCCTGCAATGCCCACATTCAGCGACTCCATGTCGCCATCCATCGGGACGCTGACTGGACGGCACGCCTCCACGGCCTGTGCGGACAGGCCCTGCCCCTCTGAACCTAGCACTAGGCACAGTCCTCCATCGCAAGGCAGCCGCCGTTTGGTGTCGCTGAGCTCCGCAGCAGAGCCTGTGTGAGATGGAATGCGCCATGGTGGAGAATGTCTGCACTGCGTTCGCCCTCCGAAACCCTCTACAGCTGCAATCAAAACAGCTGTGCAGCCACTGCGTCAAATGTGAAGAGCAGCAGCATCTGCGTGCAGGCTTGCCCATACCTTCATCAGGCAGCTGCGCCGCCAGGCACACCAGCCGGTGCGCGTCGACAACCCGCTGCAGGTCCGCCCAGGTGCCGCGGGCGTGCGGCAGCTTGAAGGCGGCGCCACGGGCGGCGCGCAGCGCCTTGTCGTTGTACGCGTCGCAGCAGCCCGGCAGCAGGAAGGCGCCCTGCCAGCCCAGCGCCAGCGCGGTCCGCATCAGCGTGCCCTGTCATGTCGCAAGCGCAAAAGTCTTCTGCAATGAGCTTTTTGAAGCGAAGCACAGCACTGCATGCGTTGGAAAACAGGGCCCGCGCCGGGCATGTCGGCCTACCGTCGCACCTCAATGCCCGGCAGACCTTGGCATCACCTACCAGAGGAGCGGCGCACGTCACAGGCAGGGTGCCGCAAGGACAGCCTTGCTGCAACACACACAGAGCTGCTGTCGCCTCACCAGGTTGCCGGGGTCCTGGATGCCATCCAGGACCAGCAACCGCTGCAGCGAGGGGAGCGCCACAAACTCCGCCGCCGTCGGCGCCTCAACCTCCGCAGTCACCTGCAAGCCTGACGGCATCACATCAGGTCTTGAGCCACCACACACGCTACCTTCTCGTGACGAGCTGCAGCCCTGAGTAGGGGAGCTGGCAATGTGCAGGCACTGTACCCGATTGTCACCCTGAGGCGTAGTCATACTTCTGACGCTGGCACTAAAAGCGCTATGCCTTTTCGATTGGCTGGCGCTGATGAAACTCACCTGTCGGTGGCGAGTCGAAGCCTGCGAGCTTGCGCATTACGGGTGCCGAGACGCTGACATATCTATTTGCCGGCGGCAGGTCCGCCGGTGCTTCGCCGCAAGTTACAAACAGCGCATGGATCTTCATGTCGCCGCATGCTGCTGCGAGCTCCGTCAGCGGCGCTACGCCGCTGATCAGCAATCGGCCGGCCTCCTCGCGGTACCCCCGGCTCGTGCGCAGCCGCACGCAGTGCTTCACGTATGCGTTGGCTGTGCTGGTGATGGAGTCGGCAAAAAGCGGCGGCGCTCCCTCCCAGGCGCAGACTGTCGTGAGGTGCCGTCGGCACGGTACTGAAGGGGTGTGCGTACGTCTGAGAGACAGAGGTGATCCAGGCAGCACTTGAACCAATGGACGCGGCTGCACACAGCTCGTCTTGGTGCACCTCATGTGGCGCGCATGCCCAGATCAGCAGCCCAAAGTTTGACTTGCACAATCCGCGTCACTCAGTTCACCGAGTTCCTTGGCATCACACGAGGACATGCGACTGCGATGTGGCTCAACATGCCACTGCCGTGCCGCTTGGTCGTCAATGCACAGGGGCCGACAGGGTTTACAGCAATTTTGAACGCATGTTGGGTTGCCGGCACAGCGCACGGCAGCTAGGATTTCATCAAACGCAGCGTTGGAACATATTGCAGGCATCGATGTTGCGCCTGACGTGTGGCGGCGAGCGGCTGGTCAGTCACGCTCGCGCGTCGCTGTGCTGACTCCGGACTGCTTCAACTTTTGAAACGGCTCACAGGCTTCGCCGCCGGCGGGGTGCGCCATCCGGCATTGATCGGGAGTTCCTTCGTCGTCCGTGGCAATCTCACACACTGCGCGTCTCCGACGGCGTCTCCTGTGGGCCGTCAGGCGAGCGACGCGAGGCTGATCGGCCGACTCGTCATCATGCACCATGCCTGAGTCTGAGCACAAGCACATGCGTCAAGTCTCCTTTGAGGTCAGAAGTATCTGACAATGTTCTGAGGCAGGTGGCGATCCTGCAGACGCAATCCAAATACACAAACTCGCGGATACGAATTGCTGATCGTGCAGGCCATTTGAAGTTGCCGGCTGGGCCCGCTGCGAGCAGCATGTTGGCGGCAAGGCGCTGAATCTTCAAGACACGCCGCGATGGCGGGCCGGCCGTTTCGCAACAGAGACAAGGTATCAGATTTAAATTTGAACCGCTATCGAGTCATGCGTGTGCATAGAATGAGCATGGATGTGCATGGCCCTGCAGCCAGAACTGATAACATTGAGTGTCGATGCACCGCAGGGTGGAAGGCACGGCTGCATTACCTGCCACTGGTCGTCTTCTGGGTGTGAGGATTGCCGTGCTGACTATGGCGGCGGCCTCGCGGTGAGTCTTGACCTGCAGTATTGATACATATGCCTGCGGAGGCGTGTTTGGGAGCTGAGGTGCTCACGGAACAGCACGGTGCTGCGGTGTTCCCTTTCATTTGAGCGAGAAGCCTGAGGCCTGACTGTTTTCTAAAACCCTGCAGAAAGGCACAACGCCCAAGCGGACACCCACGCCAGCCGTACAGGAGGTGCCAGCCACATCACCAGGAGCCGCGGCAGCGCCCACAAGCACTGCACGGCCGGCGAGGTCGCCCACCGGATCGCAGGCAGCGGCGGCAGCAGCGGCGGCAGCGGCGGCGGCGTGGAGGCCAAAGCAGCTGCGCAAATCGCTGGCCGCTCGAAAGCTCGATGCACAGCCCGTGCCCGCATCCCCACAGGCGCCGGTGACTACGGCGGCGCCGGCTGCAGTCGATGCAGATGCAGCAAGGCCTGTGGCGGTGACGCCAGTGGCGCCTCAGTCGGAGGCGGCACCAGAGCCGGCTGTGGCTGCGGCAGAAGCAATATCTAGCCACCAGCCGCCGCAAGCTGCACAGGCCGAAACCAGGCCGCCGGCAGCCAGTGAGGCGGCGATGCCAACTCTGGCGGCCGCTGTGGCGCCTGCAGCTGCGCCTGTCAGGCAGCAGGAGCCTGCCGCCGTGCGGGACACCCGACCCAAGCCCGCAGCGGCGCCGGGCGACCAGCAGCCGCACCAGCCGCAGGCCTCGGCTCGGCCTGGTGCAGAGCGGCAGGCGACTGCAGGCCCGAGTGCGGGAGTATTGGCGGCAGCGCCCGCGCAGCCAGCTGGCGAGGCAGCAGCAAACGCTGCACCGGCACAGCAGCCGGACGCTGCTGCTGCAGCGGTGGTCGACAAGCCGCAGGCCGCATACAAGGCCGCGCTGGCTGCGCCAGCACCCACCACGGCGCCGGCGCCGGCGCGCGGTGCAGAACCACTGCCAACCGGGGCTCCAGCCGACAGCGCAGCGGCGGGCGAGGAGCGCGCCAGCTCAAGTGGCTCCGGCCAGGCGAAGGGCACGAACCTGCTGCAGCGGCTGGTCGTCAAGCTACGCTTCCCCCAACACGTTGCAGCAGCCGCGGAGACAGCAAGTGGATCTTCAGGCGGCAGCGGCAGTGGCGACGATGGCAAGGGCACCGTGCTTCCGGAGCCAGCAAAGCCGCAGTCAGCTGCACGGCCTGCCAGTGAGCCGGCGGCAGCGAGCAGGCCGTCAGCGCTGATACCGCCGGCCGCTGCGGCGACAGAAGCTGCAGCAGGACACCAGCAGCAGCCTCGGGCGACTGGCGACCCCGTCGAAGTGGCGTCAGCGGAGGCGCCGCAGCCAGCTGACGAGGTGGCGGCGTCAACAGAGGCAGCGCAGCCAGCTGACGAGGCGCAAGTCAGCGCTGCGTCATCAACGCAGCCTGATGCTCCTGCTGCACCACCAGTGGGTGAGCCACCGGCCGTATTCGAGGCCGTCGCGGCAGTGGCAGAACCCGGCAGGGCACCAGCCGCACGTCCAGCAGAGTCGCTGCCACTGGCACCAGCAGTAGCTCGCCAAGCCGAGGCTGCGGTGCAGCCTGCCGCTGAGCCGCCAGCGGCGCCAGGCGGCAGCAACTCGGTGATGGCAGCGGCTGCGCCGCCATTGCCTGATGCCTCTGCAGATGCGGTCTGCAAGCCCGTGGGGCAGCCTGCTGGCGAGGCAGGGCGGCCGGCGGCGGCCGCAGCCGAGGCAGCTGCGGCTGCAGCCGAACCTGCGGGGGCTGCCGCCGGACAAGCAGCCGTGCAGGAGGCTGCTCAGGCGCAGGCCGGCAACGTGCCGGCAGCGGAGGCGTTGCAGCTGGCTCTGGAGGGCTCACGGACTGCCGACACGCTCAACGTCTCGGCAATGCCGCCGTCAGCGACCACCTCGCTGTCGAGCCGCGGCAAGCGCAGCAAGCGGACGGCAACCTCGCTCAGCGGCCGCAAGCGCGCGGCATCCGCGGAAGCTGTGGAATCATCACCAAAGGCTGCAGCGCCGCCAGCAACTGACGCCGTGGCGGAAGCCAAGCTCCAGGCTGCAACCGGCAGCGCCTCCATGCCGGCGTCGGGCATGCCGGCTGCGGCGGAGGCGCCACCAGCGCGCAAGCGGCTCCGCACCCGCAGCCCCTCGGTCTGCAGCATAGACCGGTCGCCGGTGGTGCTGTTGCCCATGGCAGCGCCGCCACCGCGGCGCGCGGCCGCCGTGGTGGCAGCGCAGCGTCTGCAGCAGCAACTGGCAGCTGGGCCGGCCGCCCAGCTGAGCGCCGCCATCTCCTCCGCCGCGGCCGCACAGCCTCCAGTCGCTCCGTCGCCCGGCGCCGCGTCTGGCGCCGGCAGCGTCAGCGCAGGTAGTGCCGCTGCCGCGGCGGGCGGCGCCGGCGCGGACGAGCGCCGGCGCCTGCTGCCGGGCGTCATGCGGAAGTGCGTCTACGGCGGGGAGCACACGCCGTACCACGAGGTCCTCACGCGCGTCAACGCGCACTGCGTCGAGGTTCCCACCAGCTGCCTGCTCGGCGCAAGGTGCGTGCTCTGTGCACGCCACCCCGGACTTCTGAACTGCACAGTATCTATGTGCAATGGGATGACATCACCAGACATTCCGACGGCAGGAGTGAAAGCGCTTGATGGCTGCACAAGGCGCAGCATGTGCCGCCCACCTCTTTCGTGTCATCAACTGGTGCTTACCAGATGATCTCATGCTGTGCCTTTTCATTGCAGAGAGGAGCCCGGCGCAGGCCGCAGGCCGGCACCGCAGCGCTGGGGCAGCGTCGCAGCCATGTACACGACGCTGCCCGAGGTGCAGCTGCCAATGGCGTCTGTGCTGGACATCCCCCCGGGCGACCACGAGCGCGCCAGTCTGCCCATCGATGCGTCCACGCTGGAGCTGCTGTCCAGGCCGCTCGGGCGCATGGACAGCAAGCCGCGGCGGCAAGCGGCGGTGCCAGCGGCGGCGCAGCAGGGCGGGCCTGCAGCGGCGGACCACGGCGAGGCGGCGGCTGCAAACGAGGCCGCTCCTGCATCTCCAGCTGCAGCGCCGGCGGCTGCGCCAGTTGAAGCAGTGGCGCCAGAGGCCTGCGGCGCAGAAGCCAAGGCGACGCCCGCAGCGGCTGTCAGGCTGGCGAAGCTCATGGCGGCAAAGTCAGGGTCGGCCGTCTCGAATGACAGCGCCTCAGACGCCGCCGCCGCCGCCAGCGGCGTCACCAGTGGCAGCCGGCTGCCGGCGCATCGCTATGGCCAGCGGCAACCCACCCAGTGAGTATCACAAGCCTCTTGTCACGCGCCTGCAAACCTGCGCAACGTTGCATCGAGACGTTGCTGAGAGCCTGCACCAATGTACGGTCCGGACGGAGTCTTTGATGTTGGTGCCTTGCCTGGGGTCATCAAACTCATCGCCCAGCACTTGCAGCAACTGCACGGACTCCTTCTATCTGTGCAATTGAACAGCCGCGCGCCGCTGCACAGGGTGGACAGGCAGCAGGCGGCAGGCCTGCCGGCGCCGCGCAATCGCCCGCCGGCGCCCAACGATGCAGCCGCGGACACAGCCACTGACGCCACCGCCTATGTCCGCAGCATTGGCATGCTGTGCGCGGCGCTGCAGAGCGGCTTCGTGCCGGTGCTCTACACCACCGACACACTGTCCGATATCCCGACGCCGCCGCTGACACCGGGCGCCGACCTGACCCAGTTGGACGCTGGCGTGCCCATGCCGTTTGGCGGCGGCAGCGGCCAGGAGGGCCAGGCGGCAAGCGAGCCGGCTGGGGTGGAGGTATCCACAGCTGCGTCTGGCAAAGAGGAGCCGGCAGCGGCCAGGCGAAGCACGGCTGCCACCGCCTGCAGCCCGGCCCTGGGAGGCACGCCGTCGCCCGATGGCCGCAGCCCGCCACCAGGCGGCAGCGGCGGCGGCGGCGGCGGTGGCGGCCGGCCCAGCAGCGGTGCCCGCGTCAGCGGCAACTCGCCTGCGCCGGCGCAGCCGTCTCAGCCCGCGCCAGCGGGGGGCTCCGGCGGCCGCACATCGAACCGCAGCGGCCGTGGTGGTGGACGACACGCCGCGGCGGGGCCGACTGCACAGGGCGTCGCGCCGTCGCCGAGCCCTTTCGCCGTGGCTGCCGGCAGCCCCATGTCTGCGGCCGCGTGCGCCTCCCAGGGCTCGGCGCAGACGCAGCATGGCGCCGCACCTGCCAAAGCGCGGCAGGAGTCAATGCTCCGCATCACCTTCCCGCCAGCCAAGGCCGCCGCGGTCTGCTGCTCCGGCAGCCCGGCGGCAACAGCTGCCTTTACAGACAGGTGCTCATACCTTGCTGCAGCATGCGTTGCTCCCCGCGCAACCGCCTGAATTGTGTACTCTCCACATGGCTGCCTTGCCAGTGTCTTCACATCCCTGCTGCCATCTATGAGCCAGCTTGGATGAGTTCCTTTAATTCTGAGTCGACTATAAGCTGCCCCTCCCTTGATCAGGCCTGAGCTTCTATTCTGTTGTGACTAGCGTGCTGTTGCTTCTGCAGCCCGATACTGGATTCGCCCCCACTGTGGAGCAGCCCCTCGGCGGAGCTGCCTCCTGCCGCTGCCACGCCGCCATGGAAGGTTTTGCATGCCCCCGGCGGCGGCGGCAGCAGCGGGCCGGATTCGCAGGCAGCTGAGGACGAAACCTTTTGGTCGCCGACCTCGACGCCCGCCGACTACTTTGCGCCGACGGAGGCGTCCCCATTCGCTGGCGACCTGGGCCCGCCGGTAGCGACAGACCTGAGTGCGCAATTCGAAGAGCAGGCAGTCAGCGATAAAACAGATGCGGCGGCGGCAGCGGCGGCGGCGGCGGGGGCGGCGGCAGCGGCGCGGGCGCAGACGTTGTCCCAGAGGCCCTCACCCAGGCGAGAGCTGTTTGACGCCTCCCCTGGCAGCCCGCAGGTCACGAGCGGCCTGCTGCGGTCGGCGGCGCGCGCTGCGGCGGCTCCGCAGAGGCCCACGGCCTCGCCCGGCGCCCGCTACAGCACGCTCGAGCTGCTGCCGGTGCCGCCGGCGGCAACGACGCCGCAGTCCCGGCCGCCGCTGGGCCCGCAGCTGCCGGCGGCGGCGGTGTTGCCTGCAGGCCCTGCGGGGCCCGCGACGTCAGAGGAGACGCTGACGGCGACGCCGCCGCGCTCGCCGGCTGCGGCGGCTGCGGCCGCAGATGCTGAGCTGCTACCGGAGGTCAACAGCGAGGCGGGCCGCGTGCCGGCGCCGCGCTGGGCGCCCTCCCGCAGGCCAGCGCACTCGTGCCCCAACCCGAAGATCAGGTGCGCACCTGCACGTTACTTCTCACGAGCTGTGGCTGCCTGCACTGCAGCGTGACTGACACTGTGGCACCGTCTGATGCGACGCTTCACCTGTCCAGTCCGTGCATCAGCAGCTGGTCTGTGGACGCACCTTCTCCTCGATGGAAATGCAGAATGCCACTTTTTGCATGACGCGCATTGTGCACAATTGGTCCGATGCAGGTTCAAGCGCACGCCGCTGGCGCGCCACCCCCCTCAGCACCGCCTAGGACGCGCGGCGAGAGCGCTTGCCTTCTCGCAGACCACCCCGCCCGGCAGCAGGACCGGCGCGGCCGCATGCGCCGCCGCCTCTCCTCGCCCTGCGCCGCAGCAGGTACTGGACCGAAAGCTGGTCTGCATTCATGCGCAAGGCATTGTGGCAGCTGGCGATTGCCCCGCAGCAGCAACAGGGCATGTGTGCCAGGATGGTCACTGCGCAGCTGCTGTTGCTTTACTTGCACTCCTGCATCAACAGACAATCTGCCATCACACGACACCCAACGAATACTCATGTGACTGCAGGCGGGCGAGCCTGCAACGCAGCATGCGGCACGGCAGGCGCTGGCGGACCCCGACGCCGCGGCCATCGGCGTGACGGACCTGCTGCCGGCCTGCAGCCCGCCGTGCATCGCCGTCGCCGCTTCGGGCTTCGGCAGCCCGCCGGCGGCCGACGCTGATGCCGCGTGCGCCGCCCGGCAGCTGCCGGACTGCACGCCGCCCACGGCGGCGGCGCCAGCCGGCGGCTGCGCGGCCACGCCGCCCAGCGCTGCCGGCGGCTCATCAAAGCGGGTGCGCAGGACTTGCTAGTGGACAGAGTGTGTAGTGAGCAGGGGACAGATTTGAGGGTGTGCTGTGCTTAATTTCAAGCCCAGCATGTGCCAATTTCGATTGCAGGGTAGCACCAGTACGCTGTGTCGCAACAACACACCCATTGTTATCATTTACCACACAATTTTCACGGCTGTGTTCAACACAGCTGTGCCCCCGATGCGAATGTTGACAATGACGTGCAGTTCAGCACCGTCTCGCTCTGTTCCAAGCAGGTGGTGTTTCGGGAGGCGCTGGTGGAGGGGCCCAGCGGCAACTGCATCCCCAACAAGCCAACAGTCAATCAAATCGATCTCCTTTCACTCTCTGGGTTCTCCTCACACATAGGTGGTTTTTCGGAAGGCGCTGGTGGAGGGACCCAGCGGCGGCGGCTGCCGCCGCCGCCCCGCCATGCCCAGCAAGCTGCCCGCCTCCCCCCGCAAGTTTGGCGTCCGCAGCCAGCTCGCACTTCGCTCGAGGTGAGATGATTTGCCTCAATGCCCGCACATGCATTCGCCATGCAGGCAATTCTGGCAACACTGGAATGCTGCCTTGTCGCCCGGGGATGGAGGCGGTGGGGGAGGCTGTTCGGCTCGGGGTTGCATTGCGCTTAGCAATCCGCGAGTGTGTGATTGATAAATCATGCAGGGCGAACGGGCTGGCGCCGTGGTCGGCCCGGCCCCTGCCAGCGGGCAGCCCGCCGTCGCCTGTCGATCAGGTGGAATTTTGCAGCTGAAAGTTTACACAAAACGTGGGCTGGCGTGCAAGCATACGAGTATGCCCGCGCATAGGGCTTTCTCATTCCCGGCACTCGGTGTCGATGCCCTTGCTGTGTGTGTTATGCTTGAGCAGTTACGGCCCTGATCATCACCCTTGAGAGTAGCATTTGTCACCGCTGGTGACGTGAGTGGTGTCGACGCTTGCAGGTGCCAGAAATCCCGCGCAGAACCCTGCTAGAGCGCAAGAAGCACGTGTCCTGCTTCGTGGTGCGTTCTGTTTTGGCACTGAATTGCATTGTTCTGTCCATATAGCTTTGAAGCACCCAGCCGCTGCGCTGCATTGGCTGCTGAGCATCCCCACACACAAGTAACAGATGTCAGACTCGTGATCTGACAATCCAAGAGCTGCAAGCTCACCTGCAGAGGCAGCAGCACAGTGCAGGAGAAATCATTGACCCAGCAGCGATGCAATTCTGCATCCTTGTGGCAGGCGGACTCGCCCGAGGTGAGCTGCGGGGCGGCGGACAAGCGATCGGCTGAAAAGCTCGAAAGGCAAAGCACTGAACAGCCATCGGCCTGTCCACTGCAGGCGGATTTGCCTAGGGTGAGCTGCCGGCGGCGGCGGAGCAGGAGTTGGAGCAGAAACGAAATCGCAGAATGAGAATCGCAAACGAATGCGTCAAGAAGCCTTCTCTGCCCCTCCCATGCAGGCGGACGTGCCAAAGGTGAGCAGCAGGACGGCGGCGGAACAGGAGTTCCGAGAGGCGTACATAAACTGCAAGTTGGCGCGGCACTGGGCCAGCGCCGTGCCCTGGGCCGCCCTCGACTTTGTCGGCGTGGCCTTCCCCGCCGATGACATGTGTGCCGCGCACCAGGCGACCTATGAGCAGGTGCGGGCAGGGTTTATGACATGTGTTGAAACCATGGATTTCTATTGTATTGATCACAGGCCTGTGAGGAACCTGAAGCCGTCCTCCCTTCTGCTCTGATGACCATTTGTGGCACCCAGATGCCGAGCTTGTCCACCCTGCATCGCTGCTGGGGCCTGGGTCAGCATCCCTCTCATCACTGTCAAGGGGGCCATGCCACCTGATGCGCTGCACATGTTATTTCGGGCTGCTGCTCCAAACCGTCGTTCCCGGACTCTGCGAGGGAGCCCATGCTGAAGTGCCGGTGGGTTCGTAGGTGGCCAAGAGGACGGTGACGGGGTTGGGCAGGGAGGCAGCGCAGGCACTGCAGGGCCTGGTGGAGGCCGACTGGCAGCGCTTCAAGGCACTCCGCCGCCGCTCTGTCGGGCAGCAGGCGCGTGCAACCTTGTGCTCTGTCGCATTTCCTTCTTGTGCTTCTCCGGGCAGCAGGCGCGCGCTGCCTTGCCTCCTTTCTGCTTGTTGGTGCTTCTGCAGCCAGCAGGTGTGCTGCAACCATTGTGTTCCAACTCAGGGATGCTCAACATGTGGCTTGCAGCTCTGAAAGTGCTGCAGTGACAGCGCTAGGTCTTGTGTGTGACGATGAGCCCTGTGAAACGCCTCACTCACCCCTCTTGAGACGTCTGCTCTGCGTCTGCTGCAGGCGAGACTGGCCGGCGGCAGCATGGAGGCGGCGGCGGCGACGCCGGTGCCCCGCAGCATCCTCAAGCGGCGGCCGCTGCCGCACGTCGTCGCGTCGCCCGCCGGCGGCTGCGCGGTGCTGGCCACGCCGCCGCACGCGCCTTTTCCCGGCGCGGCCGGCGGCCTGCACAGGCCGCTGTCGCCTGTGGCGCCGCGGGAGGTGTCGCCTGCGGGCTGGGCCGTGAAGCGGCGGCTGTCACCAGGGCCGGGTGCCGGCGGAAACCAGGCAGAGAATAATGCTGGGAACAATGCGGGGAACGATGCGGGGAACAACGCAGGGGCAGGTGCAGAGAATAACGGCGGGGGGGAGGTCGGGGCGGCCGGCGACGGCGGGGCATGCCACGGCAGCCCCAAGCGGCAGTGTACGTCTGCGGGCCGGCCGCGGTGCGCGCTCAGCAATGGGCTTTGAGTCGGCCGTGGAGATGCCTGCTCAATCACATTCGCCACTCTCAATAAAGCGACTAAATAAAGCTTTCGTCAACTGTAGTTGTTTTGCTTTGGCTTTTTGAGCATCAGCCCGTGGTGCATGATGTTGGCGTTGACCTTGTCTGCAAGGAACAAGTTGGTCTGGCATGCCGGCAGCCGCAATGCTTGTTCGTCAAGGGATGTCGATGCGGAAGGTGTATACTTAGGTAGCTTCAGATACATGGCAGTCAGCAGTCGAGCGGTATCACGTGACGCTGCAGGTTACAGCTTTGCGTTGCTCCTGAAGTTCATGCATGTACTGTTGTCCTCATTGCAGCGGCCACATTGTGGGACTCGTCGCTCTATCACGTGGACCAGCTTGCGGTGCTGTGTTGCCGCAGAGTCGCGGTTATTTCAAAAGGTCTGTCCCACTTTGCTGCAGTTTTCCACGGGAACAGCGGCTGTCTTGACAGGCACCAACCCGCCCCGCAGGCGAAGCTGCCGAGCCCCCCAATGCCGCGCTTTTTGCTGCCAAGGCCCTCCAAAGCGTGGCCGGGCCGGGCGACACAGGGCTCAGGAGCCCCGGACGCTCACAGGGGAACAGGAATTGGGCGGGCGCAGTGCTCAGACTGCGATCGGCTCCGCCATGGGGGCGGTTGCAGGGCTGGGCCGCCCCCGGCTGCTGCCGACCAGCATGGTGCCCACGCCCTCGTCCGTCAGCAGCTCCATCAGCAGCGAGTGGTTCTGCGGGATGACACAACACGAATGTATCAGCCACAGGAAGACGTCACAAAGGGCACTTTGCTTGAGAAACAATCTCCATTTTTGTTGCGGCGAGTGTGCGCTGCAGCCAGCATCGGCCTGTGGCGGGAAAGTGCACGCCTCGCACACCACTGCAAAGTCCAGATGCAATAGCTCTCATAGGCTGAAAACGCATGGCTGCGCACACGCCCAAACAGCTGTGCTAACAGCTAAGATGTTCTTAACGAACACAGCGACCGCGCATGCGAATCAGCGGAATGCCGTGCGCGCACCTGACGGCCGTCGATGATGTGGGTGGCGCCGACGCCCTGCGCCAGGCACCGCACGCAGCACTCCACCTTGGGGATCATGCCGCCGGCAATCACGCCCTCCGCCACCAGCTGTATGTCCAGAAAATACTTCAGCTTGAGTTTCAGCGAAACACCATCGGACCCCTGGGGCGTGAGGCACCACTTTCGGGATCATGCCGCCGGCAATCACGCCATCCGCCATCAACTGTACGACAGCCACACACCCCAATGTGAACCAAAGAATCCATCTGAATCTTTGGTGGCATGGGACTTTGTTGTGGGGATCCTGCCGGCAATTATGGCCTCCGCCGCAAGCTGCACCCTCACAGGCAATGGTGACCGTGAGGCTCGCTCGTCTCATGTATGTCCGAGTGTCTGCCGGGGCCCTCGCGGGCAGACAGGCCAGCTCACTACAGCAGCGCAGGTGTCCTGTCGCCCTTTCCTGCATGATGCAGGTGCTCAAGCCAGAGCACGTGCACGGGCCTCGGTAGGAGATCTGCCCACCTGGCGGGTGTCGCGGATGTCCAGCTCGGCGAACTTTGTGGAGATGTCGTCCTTGTCACGCATCACGCCCGGCACGTCCGTCATCAGGATCAGCTTCTCCGCCTTCAGCGCCGCCGCCAGCTGCGTAGTAGTTGAAGATGTTGATTCGAGTTGCATCCACATTGAAATCCTGGGCAAGTTGATAGCAAAAGCAAGATTCTCAATCCGTCCATCGGGATCAGCTCGTCCGCCTTCAGCGCCGCCGCCAGCTGCGCAGCAGGGAGAATGTGCATTTCGACTCGCAAGCAGCACACACCCCCATACTAGACCACTGGCCGCAACCCGTGCGCCAGCTGTTCTGCTCGTCTGCTGGATGCAGCAGCAGCAGCACGTGCATCGTGGCATCCAGGTCATGGGGAATGGGTGACAAGGGCGCTTGAGGGAGGGTGCCAACAGCGCACCTCGCCGGCGGCGATGTCGGCGTTGACGTTGAGCGATTCGCCGGTCGGGGAGGACGCCACAGTGGCCAGCACCGGGATGTAGCCGTCCCTCACCAGCGTCTCGATGATGCCGGCGTCGACCTGCAGGGAATGACAGCATTTCAAGAGCGACAACGAGGCCGCTGCAAAGTACATAGTGGAGATATAACGCCACGATGGCCAGCGCCGGGCTGTAGCCGCCCCTCGCCAGAGTCTCGATGATGCTGGCGTCCACCTGCAGAGGTCAACCAGTGTTTCTTGTAGTGGCCACAAGTAGTTGGCGCACCTGTTTGCCGGAGACCGATAGACGTCAAGGCGCTGCATGGAGCTTTTCTGTGTGTGCTCTGGAGCCACGAAGCCGATGTCCTTCTCCACCATCTGGCGCAAACTGCAGAGATGCTGCAGGCCATTCACCCTTGGTTCTCATGACGGTCTCCAAAAAGGCCGCACCTTGGTGACCTCGCCGACGAAGCCGATGTGCTTCTCTGCCATCTAGCGCAGAACGCAGACACAGCGAGCCACATGGACACTCCTTCCACTGATTCATCAAAACCGTACCTTCATGACCTCGCCGTCGAAGCCAGTATCCATCTCCACCATCTGGCGCAGAATGTGCCAAACATGTGCAAATTTCTCATGAAACTTCCGAAAACACACCCACCTTGGTGACCTCGCCAACGAATCCGATGTCCTTCTCCACCATCTGGCGCGCCTGCAGGATGTTGGAGTCTTTGCCGCAGAGCCCCACCGCGCGGCCGCCGGCCTGCTGTATGAGCGTCACCAGGCTCTTGTTGACTCGCCCCGTCAGCACCATCTCCACCACCTCCATCGTCGCCGCTGCAGGCGCAAAATTCTCCTTGTAAGAACTTCACAATAGGATGAGTTGCGTCACCTGCGGATCAGCTGCGTCATCTCCACCACCTCCATCGTCGCCGGTGCGGGCGCAACAGGTCTGTGAGCAGGAGCTACCCAACAAGTGCCTGCGTCACATTCACCGCCTCCATCATCGACGTAGACGCATCATGGGTAAGACATGGGTAAGGAGGGGTCCTACACCTCGACCGGGTGAACTGCGTACCTGTGAAAGCCCTGGCTACCGGCGGCGCCTCGCGTTAGCCGTACCTTGCGTGAACAGCGCCATTCTACCGCAACAATTCGCCACGCAATCCTCACCATCGGTGACGCGCAGGCCGTTTTTGAACTGCGCCTCGATGCCGACCTTGTTGAGCCAGTTGTTGATCTCCGGGCCGCCACCGTGCACCAGCACCGGCCGGATGCCCACGCACGCCAGCAGCACCAAGTCCTTGATCACGCCCTCCTGCGCGGTTTTGGCTGTGTTGTTGTTTCACAGGTTCACAGGTGGATGTGGCAGGGTGCCAACAGGACATGGTCAAGTCTGACCCGTCCACACAGCTGCGCTGCTATGATCGAGTCGCCTGCCCTTCTGAAGTCCCTCGTGAAGTTGCACCGTCAAGCAGGACGCTCCCAAGACATGCAAACCAAGCCAAGGAGCTTCTCAATGCCTTCGTGCAAATTTGCGCTTTGGCCGACACACCTTGAGGGTGGGATCTTTCATGGCGGCGCCGCCGTATTTGATGACGATGGTCTTGCCCTGGAACCGCTGCAGGTACGGCAGCGCCTCCGACAGCACCTTCACCCGCTCGAAGGCCGAAAATTTGTCCAGCTGCGGGGTGCACCCAGCGACGGTCAGCCTCGGCGGCTGAAATGCTCAGTCATTCCAGACATGACACGTAGAGAGTTTAGAGAGCCAGGCGTCTCACCCTCAAGTGAGTTGTACACAGACCATTTGCTTGCAGAGCGGCGCAAGACAGCTTTTCAATGAGCTCCATCTGCAGATGCACATGCCGAGACACGGAGCGGCGCCGGACAGAAGCGACATCTGTGCTCGCTTGCTGCAGGCTCAGACTTACCAGCGGAACGCACTCCTCTGGGACGTTTTGGTCTAGCGCTGCCGAGACCCGCTGCGCTCTCCTTGCACACCGCTGCTGCGAAGCGCGCAGCTGGGGGATGTGCTGAGATGCAGGCTGCCTGCTGATCCATTTGAGACAGACTGGCGGCGTCGCCAGGGGAGCGCACTGACGCATGGTTGCTCCAGACATATTTGCCGTGGCTTCCCGGAAACCTCCCAGAGCACACCAGCACTTGGCGGTGGACCCTAAGATCGATCCGATCGCCAACAGCCCAAGCTACCGCTGTCCAACACGACGCCGATGCGAGCAAGATCAAGTTATGAGGTAACCTATGTTCTGCTGTTGCAAATGGAAAGCCGATCTGAAGTGGAGCGTTGATTTTCTCTCGCAGATTACGTAAGCGCCTGCAAATTCACGTTCAATTTTTAAATCCTACCTGGTTGCAGAAGCAGCTTTGGCTTTCATGACGTCCGCTTTCCAGCGTGTGTGGATGCTAGCTGGGTGTACTGCATTAGAGCAGAAGCTACTGCCATCAGCGGAAGTGCTCCAGCATCAAGTCCTTATTGATGAATGCGCGCGCACGCGGCGTTCGAGCGAGCTGACATGAAAATTGTCATCGTGCATTGTATTCTGGAGTGCTGACAGAGCAGCAGGGAGCACCAGGTTATGAATGATTATTGCTTGAGTGACATCGCCATTGAATCACGCTGTTAGGCAGCGTAGCGATGGCCCAGCGGCAGCGACGCATAACAAACATGTCGGCGGACCTGGAGACAATATATAGTACTTTGTTGCATTATTGGCAGTTGACACTTTGAAAGCTGGCTGAGGCGAAATCAGGTAGCGACTACGTCTTCAGCTGCACGACCGAATAGCACCAAGTCTTATTCAGTGGCAGTTTCGAGAGAGACCTGGACACGCTGCATGCGGCTCCGCCAGTAATGTGGTTTGAGCTGCTGGATGCGCCTGGGTGTGATGTAGCTCGCATTCAATGACAGTGCAACCTTCGTGGCCTTTCGTGTCAGAAATGGGGGAGGATGTGAGTGAAAGCAAGGATCCAAACAGTGTGCTGCCGACTTTGCCAAATCGCCATCATCATGTTGACAGCCATGCATGGCACACAATGCCGATCTCAATCACAGCAGCGCAGCAGCATCAGATGAGCACCCGGGTCAAGCTGCGCTTATGCGTGCGCGCGCTGCATACCGGACACTGCATAGCCGTCGCGATCGCCTTCACCCAGCAGGCATTGCATGCGGTGTGCTGGCACGGCGCGACCCAGGGCGCCAACATCGCAGGCGCGCTGCACACGGGGCACGGCCGCTGCACCACCACCTGCGCCACCGCCGCCGGCGGCAGGTTTCCGTTGGCCGTCGCCAGCGCGGGTCGCCCCGTCGGCTGCCCTGACAGCTTGATGCCGCCACCGCTGCCGGCAGCACCTCCGGGCTGCTGCCGGGCTGCTGCCTGCTGCGCGGCAGCCGGGGGCTTGGCCAGCTGGCGCAGGTCATGCGCCATTCGCCGCTGCTGCTGCGGCGGCTGCTGTTGCGGCTGCTGCTGCTGTGCCGCCGGCCGCTGCTGTAAGGACTGTGGTCGCGACATGCCCTGCTTGCCTGCTGCGGCTGCGCCAGTCGCCCCTTGCAGCTGAGCAGGACGCCTGAGCTGCGCGGCGCTCGGCATCGCCGGTGACGGCGGCTCCCCGACAAACACGCCTGTAGCGGCCCCAGGCGATTGCACGATCCCGCTCTGCGGCCGCACGCCCGGCCGCTGCTGTGCCGGCTGTGACGGGCAATGCTCGGCCGCAGCGGCTCCGCCGGTCGCTTGGCGCTGGGCAGGAAGTGGCGGCTGCGCCGTGCTCTGCGTCGGCGGCGACGGCTGTTCCCCAGCAAACACGCCCGTGGCGGCCGCAGGGGACCGTGCTGCATGCTGCTGCTGCCCGCCGGCTGCCGCTTCTGCGCTGCTACCGCCTGCCTCGTCCAGCAGTCTCCTGCAGGCGCAGCATTGCGAACAAGTCACAGCCAGATCTCCTGCAGCCCATGGTCCAGCATACCCAGCGCAGATGTATGATGATGAATCAAAATGTTTCGTGATGCACCAGAGACTTGGCGGTGCATGATCAAAAGCTAATGTGCAGCGTGACTTCTGCAGCGGCCAAGCGAGGAAAAGCCGCTGTGCAGCGCAATGCCTGCAGCGGCCAGCCGACTCTGGCCAGTAAAATTCTCACCCGATCCTGTGCTGATATGCCGGGCGGTCGGCCGCGGGGAGGAAGGTGGTGAAGCCCTGCAGCAGATGCCGATGCTGCGGCTCCGAAAGAACCGCCAACACAGCATCCAGGAGCACCCGCATGCCGTCCGCAACTGTGCATTTCCTGTTTGACAGCAAAGATAACGACGTCAAGAATGCTGGGCGGCTGGTGCTACCCTAGAACCCAAGATGTGGCCGCAGACTTGGCAAGGCAACAAGCAGGGAAAAATTGGGCAGGATGCATCACTGGACGTGTCACTGGAACACTGCAAAGGGCAGGGAATTGGCAAATGTCCTCGCCGGCCACACTCACTTGTATGTCCGCACGGCCTTCATGACCGCTGTGTAGTCTGACAGCGGCAGGTCGCTCTTCAGCCTGCTGTGGTACTCCTGGATGCTGTGGATTGCCGGCGCTGAGGTGCCGCCGCCGCCGCTGCCCGCCGCAGAAGGCTGTGCTTGCGCAGCGGCTGGCGCACGCGTGTGGCCGCTGTCTGGCGCGGCAGCGGCTGGCGCCACAGCAGCGCCGCCGGCGGCCACTGCCGCTCGTCCGTTGACGGCGCTGGCCGGCGGCGCCGCAGCAGTGGGCTGTCGGGCTGCATGCACTGCCGCGTCGCCGCCCGCGCCCTGCTGACCAGGCTCAAAATGTCCTGCAGACTGCTGCCGGACGGAGCCGCCCTGCAGTGGCCTATGCAGGCCGCTGGCGGGTCTGTGCTGCTGAGCGGCAGCCGCTGTGGTGGCGGCCGCTGACGGCTGCGGCGACCGTGCTGCCACATGTGCTGCAGCCCGGTCCGGCTGTGCTGCAGCCTGCGCCGGCAGCTGGGGGCCGGCTGCTGAGGACCGACTGCTGGGAGCAAGCTGCTGGGGGCCGGCCTGCGCCGCCCTGCTGAACATGCTCCTGCTCTGAGGCTTGGGGTCTGATGGCGCCGCAGCAGACGAAGCTCTGCCTGCCGCTGCCCCTGCCGCTGCTGCTGCTGCCACAGGCGGCCGGGAGGTGACGCCGCCGCCGGCTTCGGTGCCGCCGGCGGCGCCGCCCGCGCTGCCGCTGCCACTGTTGCTGGGGGTGGCGCCGCCGCTGCTGGCCGCCAGGCGGGCCCGGTGGCGCGCTATGAGGTGCGCCGGACCCACCGCCTGGGCGGCGGCGGGCGCCGTCTCTGCCGCTGACCCATGCGCGGCCGCTGCCGCCGTTGGTGCTGTCAGCTTGGCCCGCTTAGCTGGTCGCCCTTTGAATGTCCTGCGTTTGGCACTGCCTCGGATCGCCACAATTTTGCCGCAAATAGGGTCGGCAGAGATTGTTTCAAGACGTTGCCCGAAAACCAGAGATGCATCAAAGCCAAAGCCGATCGAGGCAGGAAAGGGTTTGCATGATGGTCGACTGGATTGTCAATGCCAGGGTCACATGGACGAAAGCCACGTGCCTGGGGCCGCCGCTACCGCCGTCCGAGCCACCGGCCGCTGACGCAGCACCTCCGGCGTCGTCGCCGCCCATGAGCGACGCCAGCACGCCGTCCAGTCCAGAGTCCATGCCCTTGCCGGCTTTGGACGCCCCTACCGCCGTCCTGGGCTTGTTCGCGGCTTCGGAACCAGCGCCTGCGCCGTCGTCGCCGAGGCGCCCCAGCAGGGCGCTGCCGCCTGCAGCCTTGGCGCCTGCGGTGCCGACACTCGCAATGAAATGTGGAGTAGCTCGGATCACATGTGCAGCCTTTCTGCAGATCGTCTCGTCAAGTGCTCAGCATGCCGACGGACATTCAAGGTGCTGCGCCCGTCATGTGCCAGCGAGTGCAGCATGGAGGTTCACCTGCGTCGCGCGGGCCATGCGCCGGCCGGCCGAACACGCTCATGATGCTGCCCAGGCCGGTGGTGTCCATGGCCGCTGGCACCTGCACAGCACACGACAGGTGGTTCGATGACCAGACTTTGTACATTACAATTCTAGGATTTCCGCAACATCTTGCTCGTGTTCTCACTGGCGCACTCCCACATAATAGGCTGCCCAGCTGAGTGTCCTTAGCGACTGCATCAACAATGGACCGGTTGCCAATTGTTTCACCTGCAGGCGACCCTGCGGCTTGTCGAACGAGCCTGCACCTGCCACGACGCCGCCAAAGGCACCGCGAGGCGCCGGCTGCGCTGCCGCCGGCGCGCTGCCGGCCTGCTTGCTTGACTGCGCCTGCACATGGTACACACAGCACACGTAGCATCCCAGAGGCCTGACCACGCACGATGCAAGCGCCATGACTAGGCTTGTACCAAGGGTACAGGAGAAACGCCGCCAGCAGACTCGCAGGAACACACAGCAGGCTGCAGGGACCAGAGTCGCTGACACCGCCTGCGAAAAGTGATTCTTTTTGAGAAGCAGATTGTAAAACTCCCAAGAAAAATCCTTGCCGCGCACCTTGAAGAAGGCCTTGAGCGAGTTGGACGCGGCGCCAAAGTTCTCCTGCGGCTTCACGAAGTCGCGTAGCCAGCAGGAGATCTGCTTGCGGGTGGCCTCGCCGCGGAAGCGCTCGTCCGCGAGGATGATGGCGCCGTAATCGTGGCGGTGCCGGATGACGCGCCCCATGGCCTGGTTGATTGCCCTGCGCATTGAGACTGTGATGGGCATCATGACATTGCGCGTGTCACAGAATTGGCGATGGCGCCACAGTCGTGGTGGTGCCGGATGACGCGCGCCCTATCGCCTGAGTGATCGCCCTGAAGACGCAGACAGACATGTTACATATTGACATCGTGGGGCACCAGTGTGTCTTAGTGGCGGTGCGGTTGTAAGTTTTTAAAATTTGAATTTATGCCAGTGCCGTGCCCCATCGCCTGGTTGATGGCCCTGCACACGTGCACAGACATCGTCCTGTCTGTATTCAAGCATCGGCTCTGACATCGGCGAGTGCACCAGCGGCGTGAAGAAACAGCGAACATCACCCCACATGCCAGAGTTGCATGGTCCCCGCAGGACGGTCCCGAAGCTTCTGGTGCAACACGTGATGCGTTGCAGGCGGCCGCAGCGCGCCTGGTTGCCTGCAGCGTGTACCAGGCCTGGCCTGAGAGCGTGTCGCCCGGCGGCGCGCCGGCGGCCCGCGCCGCCTTGGCCGCCTCGTCCAGCACCTGCTGCTTCAGCAGCACCTGCACGCATTGCAATCAGGAATGGGAGTGTGCAGAGAGCAGAGTTGGCCTGTATTGAAATTTGCTGCAAACGCACTGTTCCGGAGCAAATGTGCCTCTGCCAGGGCCTAGTGTAGACGGTGTCGCTTAATGCGCAGGGCAATCACCATGCCGGCCTACACTCCCAAAGTTTGTTTGCTGCGGCCGCGGCCAACGGCAGGGGGTCAGGCATCAGCGAGCACTGCACCCTGAAAGAGCACCTTGGCGTCATGGCGCGGAGCGTAGGGGATGCCGGTGATGACCACCGCGCGGCCCGCCGCATCCGCAAAGTCCAGCCCCTCGCTGACCTTGCCCCTGCGTGTTGCGTGTTGCGCGCGGCAAGCCGGTTACTGCCAGGAACCACAATGCCTCTCCTCGAGTCGAGTGAATGTTCCACCGGCCCTGCAAGTTCTCAAGTGCGGATGCATCAGGAACATGCATTGGCGTCACCCAGGTGCGAGGCTGCAGGGAAAGGCGTGATGATCAGCTGAGCTGCCCACAAGTGCAACTTCCGGCAGCACAAGCACCTGCAGACGGCAGAGGAACACAGCGCTGCACTCCGCCAGCTGAGCACGATAATTGTCAGATGGTCACAGCGAGAAGAATAGCCAAAGCCAGTATAGTTAGAAGACCACGGTTCGGCGGCGCGCCTGCAGACGGCAAAGACGACGGCGCCGCTCTCGGCCAGCTTGGCCTGATGCAACCATCTTCACAACAGTGGGGGATAACGAGGGAACGAAGAAAGCCCATGGTCTTGCGGCGCGCCTGCAGACGGCGAAGAAGACGGCGCCGCCCTCTGCGACCTTGGTCTTGTACAGCTGGGCGGCCTCCGGGAAGAGCGCCGCATCGCGAGGCTCCACCACCGCCGCCTTGCAGCGCAGGATGCGGTCGTAGATGCTGGCGCCGCCTGCAGTCACGTCTGTTTCTACTCAAAATGTCTTTCCTCAGAACCGAGAAAACTCGTCGACAGACAGCAGAACCTTACTGCGGGAGCCCGAGGCTGCACCAGAGCCGCCTTGCAATGCAGGATGCGGTCGTAGATGCTGGCGCCGCTTGTGCCGGTCCCGCATATCTGACAGGCCTGCATAAACACCACCTGCACCCAGATACTGCTCGCGTGGCAGCGCTCCTGGGGCAGCGCTCCGGGGGCACATGGGCATGCCACAGCGAATGCGCCGACGACCGATGCGCCAGGGTCAATCGGAACACACTGACGCCGGGGCGCACCCGAGGCGGAGGTGTTCTTCCAGTGGTCCACGCACGACTGCAGGACGCCGTAGGATGGGAAGAACACCAGCAGCCCGTCCGGCACCGTGCCTGCGGTCTCCCATTGCCGCACATCAGCCCAGGTTGTCAAGAAATTGACTTTCTCTGGCACTGCAGGTGGGGCCTGGCGCTTCTGAGCTTTAGCCAGCACTGTGGCGTGAGTGCAATCGTGCCTCTCGAGGCGCAGCAAGATGTCAGTGTCAACATGTGTCAAAAAGGCGAAGGAGTGTTTGCGCAACAACCATAATCCGATTGGTTTCAAGTTGGTAGGTGAAGCTAGGGACGTGCCCGCCAGGCTGGCGATGGCATTGCCCAGGTCGGTTTTGTACTCGGCGCGCTCCCGGTTCTGGAAGGTGGAATTGAGCGCCACGCCCGAAGGCCCCACCGGCAGCACGCCCACCCACACCTGGGGGAGGCACTTGCTAGTTTGCTTCATGTAGTGCATGCAGAAAGGATATTGATTTCTGGACTGCCAACTCCAGAGACTGGCCAAGCCTCAGGAGCTATCCCTGAGGCTGCATGCAATCCCGCGTGTGGGATACCGGCGTGACTGCGCCAGGATGCTCGACAATGGCCAATTCGCGCACTCCATAGCCCGTCAGATTCAGACATATCCAGGCACCTGCTGGGGGTCGATGACGTGCGGGTTCTCCAGCTTGACGGGGAACGGCAGCTGCAGCTCCTGTTCAAAACTGCCCAGGGGCGCGAGCGTGCCGCTGGTCAGCAGGATGCTGCGAACGCCCAGCGCCTGCAGCGCCCGCATCGCTGCGCCCGGCTGGAAGCACCAGTAGGACAGCGTCGGGCTTGCCACGCCGTTACCGCCCTTGCCCTGCTGCAGAGACCATCGAATCAAGATGGAACCTCGTGTGAGATGCCTTGCTCGAGGCCGCAGGTGTGCGACAGCAGCGTGCATATGCCCACGATAGATGCAACCACACATCGTGCTGGGAACGATATGATTCCAGACACAAAAGCTAGGCATATGCAGCTGACAGCGCTACGGCGGCCAGGTGAGGCATGCCTTATGCACGCACCCCAGCGGAACACTGGCGCCATGGCAAGCGCCCTACCACTGTGTGCTGCTGCGGCGGAGCATTTACAGACTGACAGAACAACAAATGCGTGCCTTGGGCTTGTCCATGTGGATGTGCACACGGTAGGCGGTTGCGTCCGGTCGCCCGCCGGCCTCCGTCTCCAGGCTGCTGGTGCCGAACGCCAGCTTCAGCGCGTCCGCCAGCAGCCCCAGCTTGAAGCTACCCACTGCTGACGCCGACCTGCGCATAATGAATGAGCACTTCAGGGTCATGCATGGGCATGGTTCTACTTTACCAACACAGTCGCAGCGCGTCCGCCAGTAGCCCAAGCTTGGAATGCCACTTGCCGCCGCCGATCCGAATGCAAGTCAACACATGGTCAACTGCCATGTGTGGCAGGACCGGCCGATGCGCAGCTTGATCTTTCAAGGAGGGGAGCATGCCTGCGTGCCTCGAACTTCAGAAGCAAGTGGATCTGACCCCAACACCTGGCTGGTGCATCCTGCAGCACCAGTCTCAGTGGATTTGCCATGCGGTCTGACGGGCGGCAGCATACATGCTCCAG
>JAABUW010000933.1_pt1 | contig 52767 bp, 10 predicted proteins | sample 5560081 | NCBI WGS metagenome assembly JAABUW01 (sample SAMN10711882, study PRJNA513363) | rock metagenome | isolation source: Antarctica rocks | place: Antarctica: Victoria Land, Knobhead sud | reverse complement strand
TTTCTTTAAATATATAGAGTTATTTTGTTCTTAATATTTAAAATATATTTATTGCTTAAAACTTACAAAGCTAGCTTGCTCTACTTACTTAATCTTTTACTTATTAGGTATCGAACAAATAGCACAACATTAATTAGACTTTTCCTAGTTATTAAATGTCAAGCAAGTAGCACGACTTTAAGTAGATTGATCTTGCTCAATAAATATTAAGCGATTAGTATAATTTTGATTAAAACGCTTTCGATAATTAGATATTGTTTGTATTTAAATACTCGACTAGTTTTGTTACTTATTTATATATCTATAGCGATATTGTTTATAATTAATTGAATCAATCGAGAGATTCGAAAACTTGTTAAGAAAATAAAGTATTTATATCTTAAATAATAGAGCAATTGCGTAAGTTAATGTGTCGAGAAATTTAATAGTTCGATTAAGTTAACAAGAATTCTTAAAGACGTTGTTATTTAAATAGAAGCAATAATTAAGACAATTCGACTATTTTAATTAATTACTTTAGAGCAACAAATCTAGATTTTTTTTATTTAGATATCTTAAAAAGCTATAGATTAAATAATATTATTTTCGCGAATAAAGAGACAATCTATCGAGAGATTTTTATATTTGTTGAGCAAATAAAAAATTATATTTATATAGTCGACGAAGTTGCAATAAAAAATAATCTATTGTTGTATTTTTGTAATATTGCTATAATTTAATATTTGAAGAAAATCGAAGAATTTAAGCGCAAAATATTTAGAAGTCTTCTATTTATCGACTTTATTAACAAACTAAAGACGCAATTTAAAATAAAAATTAGTAAAACTTTTAACAAGTTTATTTTCGAGATCTTTATAGCAAAGAATGCGCAAAATAATTGTAAAACAAACAATTTTCTTCAAAATATTATTTTGTACTTTTAATTAGTTGATATCTCTAATTTACAAAATCAACTTATATAGATTTGAAATTAACTTAATTTAAAGTTGCATTTAATAATTATTATATTAACAACTTATATAATTGTTTAAGACTTTATTGAAGAACTAAATGCAAAAAAAGAACTATAAAAAACAATAATAAATATTTGTCAATTATTAATTTACAATTGCGATTGCACTCAAAAATTTAAGAAACGCAATAACAATCTTAGAAATAGCAATTAGCAACAACAAATTTGTTAATTATTTGTATTTTATTAATTACGCTTCTTTTATATTTTGCGTTCTATTTACTTTAATCTATATTAATTGCTTACAAACTATTAGATTTGTTTATTTTTGCAAAACGCGTCTAATTTTAATAATTAATATTGTTCTACTATATTGTTATCTTTTTCTTCTAAGTGTTTTGCTATTATTGTTGTTAACGTCAAGACGCAATTAAATAACAAAAACAAAAACTTGTTTCTTCTTAAAGCAAATAATTGTTGTATCAAAAGTAAAAATCAACAAAATTATAATAGTTATCGATCTTAAAAATATTAGTTGTTCTATTAATTGTCAATATATTAGCAGTTATCTTATTAGCAATTTGAATATTAATCTTTTGTCTTGTTAACGTATTAATTAGTTGTTATATCGACTTATTATATAAATTTTTTGTTATATAATAATCTATATTATTCGATCTAGTTCTACGACATTCTTGCGTACTATTTAGAAATCTCGCAAGACAATGTCTATTATGTTGAAAAAAATTATTAGAAAGAGACTTTATCGAAAGAATAACGCAAGAATTTATTAATAATTGTTGATATCTTTTATATCGATTTGAAGATAGAACTTCTATTATTTAAACAACTTACTTGCACAAAATGCTATTATATTTTCTAGTTAACTAACAAGCTTTTTTAACATATTAAAAAAAGACACAATTTTGAGTATTAAACAAGACAAGTATTTGTCGAGATCTTTTACGTCGACAAAGCGATAATAGAATTAAATTAAATTATTAATAATTTAGAATTGATTAAGTTAAATATTAAAGCAATAGTCGATACAAACTTAATCTTTTGTTTATATTATTACGTTACTATTTTGCTAGAATTTGTTTAACAAAGCTTGTCGTATATTATATACGTAAATATCGAATATATTATAACTTTTATCGATTGCAAGTTTCTTAAGAATCTTGTATTAAATTTTTTAATTAAGAAGATACAAGTATTTATCTTTGTTTGCAATATTAATATTGCGAGATACTTAATTAATAACTATCTTGTATTAAATATATATATTAAAAACTATATATGCGACAAGAAGTCTATTGCGCATATTTGTTAAAAGATATATATTGTTAATAATTTTAAAATTAAATTGTTACTTAATATAAATATTATAACTTCTAAACAAATAATTGTTAATCTTAATATCAAACAACTTACTCTAAATAGTTGTTGAAAATTGACAACTAGTCTTAACGTTATAGTATAAAATAACATTAAAATTTGTCGAATTTTAAAATTGAAATACAAAATAATTGTTGATGTAAACAATATTGCTAAAGTGTCTATTCGAATTAATTAGTTTCTATTAAATTATAATTTTCTATTTAAATTAAATCTTATTGACGCTTATATATATATAATAAATATCTTATTGTTGACAATTTATATGCGCAACAAAAGCTCTTTGTTAATTATTATTTATAAGTCGACAAATCTTAATTATCTAATTAAGTTCGAAGAGCAAGACTACTATTAAATTAGCTTCGACAAATATAATTAAATTGTTAAAAGTAATATAAAAGTAGAAATATTGTTGAACAAGTATTAAACAATTCTATTTAATAATATATATATTTGTAATTTATTAATCGAGATAGTCGAGCTTCGCATTCTTATTAATAAATTTGTTGTTCTTTAAAAGAACAATAATAGAATTGTTAAATTAATAAAAGACAATTAAATAATTGTTTTACTAAATAACGATTAAAACTTTACGACAATTTTCAAAATAGTACAAAAAGTCTATTTGCTAGACAAACAAGACAAAATAGTAGTTAATAAAAAATTCAACAAACTCTATTAGCAAAAAAAGATAAAATAGTTTATACAATTAACTTCTTTTAATTTCTTAATCTTTATTATTTAATATACAATTAACAACTTTAATAGTTAGTCTACTAGAAAGTATCAAATAATTACAAATATTAAAGATCTAAACAAACTAACAATTATTAATAATTACTCAATATCTATATAGAGCAATATTATAGCGTAGTTGAAGAACTGCAACTATATAAGTTTAATAAATAATCTTATCTTTTTTTTTCAATTTGTAATAGTCGAACAAAATTGTTACAAATTCTTGTTTATTATTTATTGAGATAAGAAACAACTTAATATTGTTGCTATAAAATTTAAAAACTTCTTAATTTATATATAACAAATAATAAATAAACAATTGCGACTTCTACACAAATTCTACAAAATATATATCGATAATATTGTTATTTTTTCTAAATTTTTTACAAATTATCTTAGTTATTTACGAAATCTCTTTATTAAGTTTGTTGAGCTTTAGATTACGTTAAATTCTACAAAAATCTATTTTAACTATTTTAGTATTATTTTGCTTAAACAAAAGATTAATGTCTTCGATTTATCTATTATCGAGAAACAAATTGTCGCAATTAAAATTATTTAATTTTTTAAAAATCTTAAAGTGTTAGAAATATATTTAAGTCTTATTAATTATTAATACGACAAAATTGTTTAATATGTACAACGTATTAATTTGTTGTAACAAAAAAAGATACAATTGTTTAAAAATTTGTTTGCGCAAAATAGTCAAAAGTATAAAACGTATTTTCGAAATATTTCTATTAAGTAGTTATTAGACTTGTTAAGCTTTTTCTATTAGCTTTAGTATACTTTTATAGTATCAAATTTTTTTATCTATTTCGATATTAGTTGTTGTTTGTTTGTAAGACTCGACGCAACAAAGAAACAAAAATATAGAATTAAGATCTATTATGTTAAAGACAATTCTATTAACAATAACTTTCGAAAATCTAATATTTAGTATATATTGTTTTTGTTTAAAATATTGAGTATTGTTAAGTCTTACTATTGATCGATAGAACTAAAGATTGCTTGCTTAATTTAAATAATTAAAAAAACAAAACATTTGATTAAAACTTTTAAGTAATCAACTATTGTCTATATAGATTACTTGACTATATTTAATATTATTAAGTAAACAATCTTGTTATTATTTGTTACAAACAAGCTCAATCTTAGATTTATACGCGTATCGCAATATCTCTTGCAATTTAGTTTTAATATTTGATACAAAACAAATTGTCTAAATACGATACTTAATGCTTTGTTTTAATTGTTAGCATTAATTGACAAAAAGAAAGCAAATAATATAAAAAAATTTAACAAAGTTAATACTTTTGTATTTAAGATCGAAGTCTTAAAAATAAACAAACTTGTTAAGCAAATTTTTAGAAAAAAAAAAAATCTAGTTGCATAAACAATCTTCGATAAAGCAATATTCTTTTATATTTGTTTAATAGAAATAAGTACTAATTTTAAAAAACAATTGCTTAACGTCTATATCAAATTTGTTAAATAGACAAAAATTATAAATACTATTTAGAAGTTTGTTATATTGTTAGATATATAGTTTTTTGTAGAAGATAAGTTGCTATACTATATAAATTATATTAATCGAAAAAGACTTTATCTATTAAAGAAGTTCGAGAAAGAGATTTTTATTTAAGTATATAACAAGAATTACTATATCGACTTTACTTGTTTATATAAGACAATTTTTATTAATTTTTACTTTCGCAAGTTAAGTAATTGTCTATAATATTATATAATATATTGTTAAGAGTGCAATCTTTGTTAAACAAAGTATTATTAATTGTACAATACTTTAAATTTTATTATTAGTTCTTCAATACTCTTTTATACGATAAGCTTCAATTTTATATTGATTTTATCAAATAAGCAAGATATAAACGTTGCACTTATTGCAATATATAAATTTTTCAAAAAAGTTATAATTATAATTGATAAAAATACGCATATTGTTAAGAATTAAGTTAATATAATAGTAGACAAACTCGCAAATTAAAGAATATTAAAAACTTTTATATATAATTGTAATAGAAAGTTTCTATTCGAGTTCTAGCGCGTTGTGTTCAAGAAACTCGATATTAATTTTTTAATCTTTGTTGCTGTTACAAGTCGCGTGCTGATATATACTAGTTGTTGCGCATCGCTCTTTACAAAGATAATCAGAAAGAGAAGATCTGCTGACAGAATTAAAATAATTAAAATAGTTTAACTTTTGAATATCTTGAATTCTGATTAAGATAATCAAGATAATCAAAATTTTGACTATTTTGAATATTTTGAATATCTGATAATAGAAAGATATATAGCTTTCGAACACAACTTTTTTATAAATTGTGTTCAACTCAAAATAAGTTCTTATTTATTGTTATTGCTATATCTAGCTGCAACTCTTGTTATTAAGTAATTGTTTGTATTGTCTGAAGATATCTACAGATTTCTTTAACAGTACATTTTTTTCTGATATTCTAAAACTTTTTAGAAAATAGCAGTATAATATTTTGAATACTCTAAAAATATCTGTATCAGATTAACGTGTCTCTATTTCGAGTACTAGTTTATCAGTACTATATTAACTATCGATTATAAAAAATAACAAAATCAGAATCAATAAATTCGATATCTATTATAAAAATTGTATCGATCTGAAAAACTGATTTATACAGATAGATATCTACTTTATTTTCTATTCTGTTTCAGCAAATCAGAAAACAATTTTTGTATTAATATTTCTCAGAGAGAGAATTCAGTATTAATTTAAATTAAATTTACAAAAATATTTGAAAAACTATAACAAAAACTTTTGTATAATATTTACAAATTTCGACAACTTCAAAAGAGAGTTTCGAAGAATTTTTAAAATATTTAACAAAAAACAAATTGCAGAAAAAGTAATTCAGTATCTAATTTAACAAATTTCTGCAGCAGACTATACTGCTAGATTTCAAAAATATATTAATCTAATTAAATAGAACAATATTGTATTTATAACAATATTTTGATAAAATCTAAAAAACAATCTCAAAAACAAAATTATATATAATAGAAAAAGTATCAGCAATATATTCGATTTTATCAAAATAGCTATCGATTTCGACAACAAACTGTATAAAAAAGCTATAAAAAAAAGATACAATCAATTTCGAGAAAAAGCAGAAATCTTCTTTAAATTAGTAATTAAATATCAGCAGAGAAAATTTTGTTCTAATCAGAAATACAGTAATTCCGACTATTGTAAATCTGTATCTATAAAATTAAATTTTACTCAGCAATATAAAGAGAAGAACTCTAGAGAAAAGCAAAATAATAAATTTCAGAAAATATACTATTTATATAGCAAACCGAGTTACTTTGCAAGAGATTGCCGATTACAGAATTTAATAAATTGTCGGCAAATCAATACTATATTAAAAAAGATATTCGATAGTCAGAACAATATTAAAAAATAAATTAATACAGAAATAGATATTTCTGAAATTGAATCGAACAACAACTACTATCTGATAGAGAATTCAGATCAGTTACAGAAAGTTCTAGATAGAATATTATCAGACAAAATATTTGTATCTATATAGAAAATTAATTAAATATTTAATAAAACTATAAAAGCAAAACAATCAAAAACATTATATTCTTATTCAGCAACAGACTCAGAAAATAAATATAACTGAAAAAACTTTTACAAATATCTAAACAATATTACAGAATATCTCGAGACTTTAATTAGTTTATCGAAAAAATAACAGATTAATTAAATTGTAAACAAATACAAAAAAGCGCTAGAAAACAATATTACTATCAAAAAAGAAATTTCTGATAAAATTGAACAACAACTGAGCAGTATAAGTCTATTCCGAGAAAAAATAGAGAAAGTTAAAAAATATACAATATTTAGTTAAACTGAATACTACAACAACTTCTGTTAAACTTATATAGAAAACAAAGAAGAATCTGAATAATTCTCTAGAAAACTATCTATTTTTAAACAATAGCAGAAAAAAGTTCAGCGCAAACAGATACTTAAAGCAGAAATTGCAGTATAAAAACAGAAAAAAATTCAAATTTCTTGATAAAAAATATATCAGAGAAATACAATATATTAGTTTAACAGCAGCAATTAAACTTAACAGCATATATACAATATTTTACTATATCAGTTAAAATTAATAGCTGTCGACTTATCGCAATAATCGATTCTGATACAACAGATAATTTTATAATTAGAACTTTTGTTAAAAAAGAAAAATATTTTACTTAAAAGAAGTCTGATATATACAATCTAATAATTGTAGATAGAAATCTATTATCCGACAAGAATAAAAAAATAAATAAAGAAACAAAATTATTATCGATAGCTATTCAGCAATATTACAAGAAACTAATTTTTAATATAGTAAAAATAGTTATTTACAATATTGTTCTAGAAATATTTTGATTAAAACAGCACAATTCAGAAATCGACTGAAATATATAAGTATTCAAATTTGTACAATATAATTATATAATTTATATTTAATCTACGTATCGGCAGTATTCAATAGTAAATAAAAGAATAAGTCGAAAATCGATTGCAAACAGCAAATTTATATTTTTGCAAAAAAACAATCTAACAAAATTCGATTCGACAGATACTGACAGAAATTAGTTAAATTACAAAATCAGAATAAATAAAAAAAATTACAAATTTTCTGAAAATTTTGAACTATCTGATACAGCAAAGAAATTGCTAAAGTATATATTACAAATATACAACAGTTGGAAATATCTGTTTTAAAAAAAGAAAACAACAGAGATTCTTTCTAAATATTAATTGTAGAATTACAAAATCAGACTTGAATTAAACAAACAGCTTATATTTAAATTTATATATATTTTATCCGAGAAAAAGCTCGAAGTACTTTGCGAATATCTAACAGAAAACAAAAAAAAAATTTTTATTAAAAAATTCTAATTACAGACAGAATACTCGATTCTCTTTATATTAAAAAAAAATAAAACTTTTTATCTATATATCGATTATCGAAAGCTAAACAATATTACAATTAAAAATCGATATTTATTATTTAATATCAGTAAACTTCAGAATCGACTATTTGAAACAAAATATTTTATTAAACTGAATTTATAAGAAATATACAATCAGATTAGAATAAAAACAGAAAAAAAGTAAAAAACAGTTTTCTGTATACAATATAGATTATACAAATATACAATAATACTGTTCGAACTTACAAATGTTTCGACAATATATCAGAAAATAATTAATAATATACTATAACAATATCTGAATCGATTTGTTATAGTATACTTGAACAATATTATAATTTATTTAAAGATTTTGAAAAAATATATTAGCTATATTTTTAAAGTATTGAAATATCTGAATATAAAAAACTTATATTTTAAGTCAGAGAAATACAAATTTTATCGAAAGAAAATTAATTTTCTCGAATTTATTGTTAAACAATATAAAATATATATAGATTTCGAGAAACTACAAACAGTCAGAAAATAGAAACTATCAACAAATATTAAAAAAATACAATTTTTTCTAGATTTTATAAACTACAACAAGAAATTTATTAAGAACTATTCAGCAAATACAATATTACTGACAAATTTTACAAAGAAGAATACGCTATAGTTATAAGAATTTGCAGAAAAGAAATTATTTCAAAATTTCAAACTAGAATACTTAAAAAAGTTAGTACTAAAAATATACAATTTACAATTATTAAATAGAATTGAAATCGATATATCAGATTTAGTTATTAATATATATTTTAGTCAGAAATATAAAAATATATAATATTTAGTAATATATTTTTCGAGAAAATTCTTGTCAGCTGAACAAAACTATAATATTTACAATAAAAAACTACTTGCTATAGTAGTTTTCTTGAAATTATAAAAAATATATACAGAAGAATTGTCAGAACTTACAATTTTTACAGATTACAAAATTTTTGTATATTTTACTACTACAAAACAGCTTAACAGAAAACAAATATAATAGTTAGAAAGATTTAAACAGTACAAATTCAAAATACAATATATTTCAGACAAAGATAATAGCAGAACAGATATATTTAGCAGAAAAAATAATTATATAAAAACAAAAAAATTGTTTAATTACAGTATACTTAAAATTAACAAAAACAGATTACTATCAGCAAACAAATACAAACTAAATACTATATTACAAATACTTCGAAACAATACAAAAGAATTTTTAATAGAAAAAGAAAAATTTCAGATATTTATCGACAAGATTAACAAATATATAAAAAAATATTATAACAGATTACTGCAAAAACATTCAGAAATAACAAAAATTTTTCAATTTTTATATTAGTATTGTCAGTTTCTACAGATAAAACAAGCTGTCGAGATATATATTAAACAATATTTTAGCTGTCAGCAGAACAAATATAGTATATATATAAGCTATAGCAAAATTCAATATCAGAAACTATCTGAATTGCTATAAAATAAAATTACAATAAATTTTATTATCAAGTTGTTCAAGTCGACAGACTCAGCAACTGAAGACAGATATAATTTGATACTAATAATAGTTAATAAATTTATTAAATACTTATATATTATTGTATACAAAGAGAAGTTTATCGCAGAACAACTGAAATATATTGTATTGAATCGATTTATACAGTATTATAATATATTTAAGAAACTAATTAGTAACAGAGACAAGCTCTTTATATCTAATTATTAAAAAATACTTTTTTCAATATTAGATACAAGACTTCGAATATTTACTGTCTATTATTCGATTACAGATAGTTAGACAGAAAAAACAAATCAGAATTTTAAATAGTATCTGAAATACTATATTAACAATATTTATAGCAATTGAGTATTATTTCTATCTATAACACAACTAGTACTCAATACAAAGATTTCGGATACTATTAAAATAACTCTATTTTTTGTTAACTATAGCAAAAAATTAAATTTTTTCAAAAAAAAGCGCATATATCTGTCTGCGCAGTCAGCTATCGAAAAAATAGCAATACTAAAAAAGATATATAACAATATTTCAAAAATGCAGAAAAAGTCGGTCAAATATTAAAATAAAAAACAAAAAACAGTATCTCAGCTAAAAGAGAGAGATAAAATATATCTTTTTACAAAAAATCTTAGAACAAAAAAATTAAACAAGAAATTGAACTATATCAAAGTCGGATTGTTTTTTGTTAAAAAAACTAAAAAATCAGTTAACTACAAACTCGACTTATTCAAAAATGTCAGAATATTTTCAGTATTTTATATTTTATTGTTGAAATTAACAAATTCAATTATATTTTTACAGAATATTTTTTATTTCTATTTACAGAAAGAGAAACAGTTTGAGATTGAGAGAATTTTACAACAAAAAAATCAGAAATATTTTATTAAATAGAAAGAATATTCTATCTCTGAGAATATATAGAAATTACTCAAGAATCTGAAGAACTGTTCTGATATACTGCAACAGTTTTGTCAGCAACAAAATTATTTATAAGAGAAAACAGAGTATCAGAAGACAAAAGAGCAAACAAAAATAGATTAATATTTGTATCGAATAGAATTTCGAATATTTTTTCAGTATTTTTAATTTTTTTTTTGTTTTTCTCGATTTTCAGAATATTTTTCGACTCGGCATTATCTATATTTTTCAGACAACAAAATTAGTGTTTTTTTTGTTTTGTTTTATATACAATTTTTAGATACAATTTAGTTATTTTATTATTCAGTTTTTCAGTCTTCTTTATAGTTTTATCTATTTTTTGATAGTTAGAAATCAAATTATATTTTCGATTCTTCCGATAACATTTCTTATACTTGAGATATTCTCTATTTACTCGACAGAGCATATCAAACAATATATAAACTCGACAAAAATATATTAAGATAGAAGCGTATCTATAGTAACAATCGACAATCGAATTGCGACGTTGTTCAGTAATCAGTTTTGTTAATATAATAAAAGAAAGAATAAATAATTTCGGAACAAAAAACTTTTAAAAAAAAAATAGTATTACAAATTGCGTGCTGATATATATTAGTTGTTGTGTATTGCTTTTTACAAAAGTAATCAGAAAGAGAAAATCTGTCAACAGAATTAAAATAATTAAGATAGTTTGATTTTTGAATATCTTAAATTCTGATTAAGATAATTAAAATAATCAAAATCTTGATTATTTTGAATATTTTGAACATTCGATAATAAAAAAATATATAGTTTTCAAACACAACTTTTTTATAGATTGTATTCAACTCAAAATAAGTTCTTACTTATTGTTATTGCTACATCTAGCTGCAACTTTTGTTATCAAGTAATTGCTTGCATTGTCTGAAGATATCTACAGATTTTTTCAACAGTACAACTCTCTCTGATATTCTAAGATCTCTTAGAAAGTAGCAGCGTAACAGTTGTGTACTATTTTTAAATCGATAGTTAAAACAAAAAAACTAATCAAACAATAAAGCTTGCTTTTTGCTATATAATAGCAAACAATTCTAAACTTAATTAAGTATTTTTTCTCTTAATTTTTCAAATACAATTAAACAATTTATCTAGTTTCTCTATCGATTTTTTGTTGAATAAGATAGTTATAAAATTCAAAATTAGAAACTCTTTAACTCTTTTTAAATTTAACAATCAAAAAAAGAACTAATTTAAAAGAAGATTAATAAATACAACAAAGATTAAGATTGCAATTGTCTAAATTAATATAACAACAAAGAATCTCTACAATAGATATTATTAATTTTTGACTTTTTAAGTAAGTAAATAAGCTTTTCTTTGTTTGCACAAGAGTTACAATCTATTTTTTGTAAAATTAACAAAATTAACTATTTAGCAAGTTAATCTCTTTATAGTTCTTAAGCAAAAAGATAATTTAATTTATAAACTTAACTTGCTTGTTAATTGAAAAATCTATTTAGTTATTTTTATTGTTAATTTAGAGTCGATTTTTAAAGAAGACAACTTTTACAATTGTTTGCAATCTAATTACTTTAAATTAGTTATAAAATTTAATAACAAATAATATATTTACAAAGTTAATTTTTTTGTTAATTATCGACTTTGTTGTTACAATTGCGAGAAATCTATTTCGAAATATTTAATTTGTTAAAAAAATTATAAATTCGAGTTTAATTGTTAATACAACAAGGATTTGCTAAACAAAATCGAAGATCTTGTTCAAAAATACAAAATAAAATATAATATTTTTGTTAATAATACTATGCGATGTTTCGATCAATCTATAGAGTCTATTATAATAAAAGACTCGATTAAAAAAGTTATATCTACAATATTGCAACACTTTTTAATTAACAAAGTTAAAAAGATTTTACAACAAGATTGTAATTGTTTTCGAAAATTATAAGACAAATATTTTTGTTAAGTCGAGATATTAAACAAACAAACTATTATTAATTAAACAACTTTTAACTCTATTAATATAGTTTAGATTGATATCTACAACAAGCTAATACTAAACAATTAATTTTTGCAACATTATATTAATAGTAACACAAAATATAAATGTTAATCGACATTCTTGTTAATATATTAATAAAATCAAATAACAAAATCTTATTTATTAGATATGTAATTTCAAATACTATTAATATTTACTTAGTAATTTCTTCTCTAAGATCAACAACTTATCTAATTTTACAATTTAGCAAATTGCGAAAATTTATTATTTGTTTGCGCGTTGTCTATTATCTTTATCGATTGTTCAACTTATTAAGTATTATATTATTATTATAAAAATTTTCGAGTTTGTCGATATATTTATAATTGTTGCTTAGAAAGTTGTAGCAACTTATTAAATTAAAAAGCACAAACAATAACTTGCTATTTAAAAAAATATAATAATTAAAGAAGTTAAAAAGCAAATTATCTTTATTAACTTTAAGTAGTATATTGAACACAAAATTATTAAAGACAAGAACAATAAAAATTAAGATAATAACAACAATAAGAGTTTGCTCAATTATAGTTATCTAAATATTTAAGCTCTTTCGATACTTGTTTAGAACAAAATTAAGAATTGCGACAATTCTCTTATTATCGAAATGTACGCTTGCTACTCTTTTTTAAAAGAATTAAAATTTCTTGTCTTTAAAAGTAAAGTATTTGAGACAACAATTAAAGACAATTATTTAGTTTTAAATTAATTTAAGTCTAACGTCAAACTTGTTAACTTAGTTAATAGCAACAACAAAACAATCTAATCTTAGACTTTTATTGCGTTAATTAATTTTAATATTGCTTGCGTAATTTTTATTAAAATTAAAATTAACAAAAAAAATCAATTATAATTAGCGATCTTTAATATTAATAATAATTTACAAATATCTCGCAAATTACTCGATATCTTTGCGATTATAAAATACAAAAAACTATTTTATATATTAATCTATAAACAAAAGTATCGACTATATAACAAGAAAATCGATATTATATTTATTGTATCAAACGCTAGCTATCGCATTACAAAAATCGACAATATAGCTATAAATTTAATAAAGAACAAAATCTATACAATAACGAAATTTGTATTAATTTTATTTACAATTAAGAAGTTTCTACAAATTTATATACAAAATATTGTAGATTAAATAAGTCTAATAAATTATAGTAGTCTTTATATCGACTTTGTTTATATTAGATTTATCAAATCTAAATTTAAAGCTATTAAGAGTAAATTTTAATTTGAAAAGATTATTAATCGAATTAAACAAAAGTTACAAAAAGTATTTGACGCATTTATATTAGTTAAAATGTATGCGAGAAAGAAGATAGCACGTACTTTAAACTTCAATTACAAATCGATTAAGTATTACAAATTTGTCGACTTATTTAATAACAAAATTAAAATTAATTGTTTTAATAGATTAATACGCACGTTGCGTTCGCAAAGTAATGCAAAGAATAACAAGTCTTCTTCGAAACGCAAAACGAATATCTCTTTAATAGATAACAAAGAGAAATTGCGAAAACAAATCTTTGTCTTGTTGTTTTTCTTGCGCAATACGTCGACGAACAATACAAAAATTACAATTTTTACTTGCTTTGATTTTATAGAAATCGAGACTATAAAAATCTTTAAAATTATTAATATTTTAATTGACAAGTTATACAACAAGTTTTAAGAGATTGACGCAAAATTCGAAATTATTGCAATAAGTACTTTAACAATACAAAACAATAATATTACAAAAATATACAAAGATGTTGTTCTAAATAGTATTGCTAAATTTGTTTAAGAGTTGTTAAGTTTGCTAGCTTCGATTCTTAGAAACAAACAAATTATACAAAGTAACGTGCATTTTATTAGTCAATATATATACAATATGTATACTATAGTCTTCGAAAAGACTTATTAAGAACAATCTCTTAATTTCTATAATTTGCTAATTATTATAAAGAATTAATCTATTGCGTTTATTGAATACAAAAAAAAAAAAATTGAGAAACATAAGAATGCGAGTAATAATAGCAACGCGATAAGTTGTTTGTTGTTTAAAAAATTACAATATATAATTTAATAAGTATTTGTTAATAAATAAGATCTTGTTTTGATTGTTGTTTGATCAACATATTACTACAAGTTAATAAATAACAAATAAGTCGACTAGTTTGTAGATAAATTAAAAATCAAGAATTTAACAATTGATTATTTTTTTTCTTCTTTTATTTTCGCGATCTGCTCTAATTGTTTTATAGACATATTATTATAGATTTACTCGACAAGCGTTTTTGTTAATTATTATTAACAAAAGCGTTGTTTTCTTTTTTCGAGAAAGACATTTGTTATATATCTAGCTAGCAAATTGTTTTACTTGACAAGTTTTACTCGACAAGTTGCGCTAGTTTCTAAGAGAACTAGCTTGACGAATAGAGATAAATTCGCGCATAACTAGATAGATAAAAAATTCAACTATCTATTACAACTCGTCTAGTGCTCGCTTTGTCTATTTCTCGCCCTGCTTTCGTAATAGATTTATAATATTAGCAACTTCGAATTAACAATATTTAGAGAAGATAGTTTCTTTAATATTTTAAATAACAATTTAGATAACTTTAGCAAATCAAAAAACTAAATGTTCTTAATAAGAGTTGCAATTCAAAATAGAAACTAATACTTATATAAAAAACAATAAAAGAGCTTAAAGTTATATTTAATTTATAAGATAAAATTTTGTTTGTTAAAGTCGAACTTAATTCTAGTATTATTAATAACAAGTTGTTTAACAATTAATAACTAGATTTTTATATTAAAATTTGTTCAAATTAAGTTTATCTACTTTTTGATAAATACTATATTAAAACAATACTACTTATTAATATCGAAGTCTTCGATAAAGTTTTTATAGATAAAAAGTTTGTCAAACTTTATAAACTTTTTATTATGTTGTTTCGAAATTTTATTAAATTGTATCTAATTAATAACAAATTCGTCTCTAATATTATTTATATTATTTAAGTTATTGTTAATCTTAACAAATATATTAATATCTTATAGTATTTAATAATCGAACTAGAACAATTCGCAATTATTTTTAATATATTTTAGATTAAAAAGTATAATATACAAATTAAAGACAATATACGATTTCTCGAATTTAATTTTAATTATTGTATAAAATATTGCTTGTTAAATTAACAATTGTTAGAGATTTTTAGCAATTAACGCAAGCAATTGAAATATTTGTTTTTAAAATCTCTCGATAAAGTTAATATTTATTAAATAAGTATTTTTGTATTTTTAAAACTTGTTAACAAAGAAAGCTACAAAATAGTTGTTATATTATTTAAATATTTTGTTATGCTAAATTAATTAAAGAAAAACAATAAATATTTAACTTGTATTATAGACAACAATATTACAATAAACGTTGTAGCTATTATTTTCGATAATTACAATAAATTTTATGCAAAGCTTAAGCAAGATTCTTCTAATTTAAAACAATTAAAAAAGCAAATATATTCGAAATTTAAATACTAAGTTAAGCTCTTTAATTTATAGAAAGCTAACAAGTTGTTGCTAAATAAAAGTATTAATTATACTATTAATCTTGTTTCAAAAGCAACTTCTTCGATCAAAAAAATCTATAGTATTTTCTATTAAAAAGAAGAGATTATTAGAGTTTATCTAAATAATATAAAAAACAAAAATCAAATTCGCAACAACATTTTATAATATATTGCTTTTACTCTTATAGTTAAAAAGTCTAATAGAGATTTGCGTGTTTGCGTAAACTATAGAGATCTTAATACTTTAACAATTAAGAATCGCAATACTCTATTGTTAATTCGAAAAATCTTGCAACAATTATGCAAGATTAAATACTATAATAAGTTTAATATTATCGCAATCTTTAATAAGATTCGAATGTATTTCAATAACAAATACAAAATAGTCTTTATTATTTGTTACAATTTGTTTAAGTATATTGTAATGTCTTTTAAACTATATAATGTCTCGATTATATTTTAATCTTTTATTAATAAAATTCTTAATCTCTATTTAAACAATTTTTGTATTGTCTATATAAATAATATTTTAGTCTACAATAATATTAAGACAAAATATAAAAACTATATAAATAAAATTCTCGCTAAACTTTATAACGCAAATCTTTATTTAAATATTAATAAGTATATTTTCTTTGTTAAGCAAGTTAAATATTTAAATTTAATTATTATTATTAAAGAAATTCGAATAAATTTTAAGAAAGTTAAATATATTTTTAAGTAGAAAACTTCTATTTGCGTACGCAATATATAGATCTTTTTAGACTTTATTAATTTTTATCGATAGTTTATTTATAATTATTTGAATCTAGTTAAATCTTTATTAGCGCTTAGTAAGTTCGAAAATAAGAGTCTTAATTTTTTATAACAATTTAACGATTTCAAAGATCTTGTATTTAAAACTCTTAAACAAATCTTTATTAATTAGTTTATTTTGTATTATTTTAATTTTGATTTAAAGATCTAAATCGAAAGCAATATCTTTAACTTTGTAATTGTCGCTATATTGTTTCAAATAAATTTAAATAAATTGCTTTATTTAATAATTTATATATTTAAAATTATATTGTTCGCAAAGTGCAACTACAAGATCTATAACAAAAAACTATTAATTATTGTTTGCGCTTTCGAGAAATAATATCTAGAGTATATTAATATATTTGTCGAACAACTTATTAAGATTATTATCGATTATTGCAATTTGAAGTATTTTATAACTATTAAGCAACTTAATTGTTGTTAAGCTTATTAAATCAAATTTTTGTTTAAATTTAATTTTAAAATTATCTATTGATTAGATATGTTAGACGCGAAATCAAATAATTTAATTAAACAATTGCAAGATTTGCTTTCTAATAGCAATAATTTTTGCAATTAGTTTTAACAACAAACAATTTTTAAACAATATAATTTAAGATTAAATATAGTTAAAGTTGTTGTATTAATTTTGCTATTATTAAGTGTTATTTACAATTTAGTAGCAAAATTAATTTGTTTGCTTTAAGACTTTATCGAGTTTAAACTAATTGTTAACAAAAGAATTGCAAAAGTTTGTAAAAAGTTTACTTAAATCTTGCTAATAACTAACAAAAATATAAAATTATTTATATCTTTATTGTTTGCAATATTTGTATTACTTTAACAAGACAAATTTTATTTTGCTAAATCTTTATTTTTAGTCTCTTCGCTTATTATTGTTGAATTTACAATTTTTTAATTTACAATTTTATTGTCTTTAGTTGTCGATTTTCTTTTTCTTTTAAATATATTTGTTTTGTCTACAACTTAGCTATCTATATTCGCAATTTTTTTTACAATTTAATTCTTACTTGTTGTTGCAATTAATTTAACAAAAAAAAAGAAACTTAAGATAGAACTTAATTTCGAAATTTTTGTTTAACAAATATTAAAAATATATTTGTATAATAAAAAAATAAAACAAATTATTTAGATTAAAGAAACTAATAAACAAAATTTTTTAATTATTTTTCGCAAGACAATTAAGCTAGAATTTGAAAATTGCACAATAGTTAAATACTTAACAATTAATATTAAATATTTGTTTGTTTAAGACAAAATATATATATTTTGAAGTACAAATAATATTTTTCGAATCGAAGCAATTAGATTCTAGTATAAATTGTTAAATATTAAATATCTAAATCGAACAACTACTTTTAAGAAAATATAGTATTATTATTATTAACTTATACTATATTTAGATATTAAAAAATATATTAAAAGCTATTTAATTTGCAAATATATTAAATTATATCGCAAATATAGATATAATTTATTAAAATTTTTGTCTATTTTAGATTGTTATTAGCAAAATATATTTTGCAACTTTATTATCTTTTTGTTGCTATATTGTTATAGAGAAAAAATCTTTTAATATATTTTAATAATAATTGATAAACTATCTAAGAATAAGAAGTTTATATCTATAAATTTTTTAAAAGTCAAAATTGTTGTTTAGATTTTTATTAATTTTGTTTAGCATATTAAGAACTTTTTAATTATTATTGTTTTCGACAAAGATACTTAATTTATCGCTTATTTTTAACAATATTTTTGCAAAAGATTAAAAATTAAATCTAAATTATTAATTGCGTTTTATTCAAAAATCGACAATTAAATCGAAAATATTAATATTGTTCTTAAGTAGTATCTTTAAACATACGTGCAATACAATTAAGATAACTAGATTAGTTATTTTGTTATTGTTAAATTTGTCGCAAACAATTATATTAGCAAGTCTATTAACTTATTACTTTTCTTTGCTATTAAAGACTATTTGTTACAATTAAGTTTAAAATTATTTACAATTTTTTTTAACAATATTATATTCGAAGCTTGTCGCAATATAAAGAACGTTAACAAGATTGCCAAAAAAATTAAGATTTTGCAAAACTTTCTTTATTAAGAGCTTATTTAAACTTAAGTTAAACAAGTAGAATTTGCTAATTGTAGACGCGCTACAATCTCGAAATTCAAAATCGATAATTAAGTTATATTTAATATTTGAAATATTAGAACAACTCGATTATATAAGTCTTTAAAATATAAAAATACAAATCTCTATAAGATTATTTAAGCAATTAACAATTACGTTTATAAACTAGAATTGTTCGAATTAATAAAAATCTATTTAGTATTTTATTTATAATTTTTGTATTTTAACAAGAGCAAGTTTTTGTCAAATTAACAAATTAAATCTTTGTTGCTTGTTAATACTATTAACAATATTAATAACAATTTCGAATACTATATTAAAAATATTAAGACATTATAATACAATATATGCAAAAATAACAATAACGTAAATTTAAATCTAATTGTTACTAATTATAGACGCAAAATACTACAATATTAAATTCTTTTTACAAACTATATAAACTACAACAATAAATCTAAATAATTAAACTATTTTATAGCTAACAATTGCTTTAACTTTGTTGTCGATTTTTATTACTAATATTTTGACGCAATAGAATCTTATTAAATATTTAAGACATCTTCTAATTAAGAATCTAATAAGTAGAATAGTTTGCATTTATATGTTTTTGCGCTCTATTATTATTGTTGTCTAAACGTTGTTTAATATATATTTACAACTTTTGTTGTTGCATCTACAATTAACTTCAAAAACATATTGCTAATATATTACTATTGTTAAAAGTTACTTGTTATATATTTGCAATTAAAATTAAATTTAATATGCTATCTTGTTTTCTATTGCATTTAACAAGAATTTCAAAAACACATTATTAATATATTACTATTGCCAAGAGTTAGTCGATATATATTTAAGATTCTTATTGTTGTCTCTATAATGCTTTTGTTAGACACTTTATAATTGTCTTTTCTAAAGATTCTTCGAATTAGAATTGACTTAACATTTCTAAATATACGCACAATTGCGTATAAATTGCTATCAAAACACTTTTACGTTATTTTCTCTTTTTGTGTTGCAAGTTTAGACAAACATATTTAAATATAGTTGAAATTCGACAAATTTCGACTTTTCAATATTGCTATTTCTTTTATTGTTGTTAATTCTTTTTAAAATTACGTAACTAGTCGATCTCTATCTTGTTATCGATTTTTCGATTTTCGTGTTACGTAATTTAGACTTACTTCTTAAAATTAAAATTAATAATCTTTTGTATCTTTTTTAATTTTTTTACATTTAATATTTTCTTAAAATTTATTTATCTCTTTTCTTTTCTCAATCTTGTTGTTGTTCGACAAATCGCTCGAAACTCGATATTTGTTATTCGACAATTGTTCGAAACTTAATTTTTACTATTTAACAATTACTCGACGTTTGATTTCGAGTATCAAATTGTATTTGACAAATATATTCGATACTAATCGAAGATAGCTAGAGATTAACTAGAATATTATTTGCAATATATATGCTTTTTGCTTTGCATATTATTGTTTTTTTTTATATTTTGTTTTAAAATTTTCGATTATTTCTTCTATTTAACAAATTTATTCTTTCGTTTAACGCGCATCGAAAACTTCAATTTTAATTATCGAATAATACTTGATATATATTTGACATTAATCGAAGCTTATATTTAACAAGTATTTAATATTAATCGAAGCTTGTACTTAACAAGCACTCAATATTAACTAAAGTTAACTAGAAATGCTAACTAAAAGACTTGATATTACTTTGTTGAAGTTTGCGAGTAGAAAAAAAAATAGTGTTACAATTTTAGACTAGACAAACTTTGTTCTTCAATTACTCTCTAAATTTTTGCTCTTTAGTCTCGAATATACTACGAGTAATATCTAGTGTCTTGATACTTATAGTATTTATACTTATTTTCTGTACATAGTTAGTTCTGCATAGCTAGTATTCTCGTTAATCAACTATATACTAGCCATCAAAGCTCTAACCCTAATAGCTAAATATTATTATTGTTTATTAAGTCGCAAAATGTCTTTCTAAACTCTTGATCAAAAACTTTTCTAAAAGTATTTGCTCGAACTCGATCTATAAATTTATAGACAATATTCTGAAATCTCTCTAGATATAGCAAATTGTTAAGATTATTATAGTAATCGAATTAAAGACAAAAATCTATTCGAAAATATTTTGTTTCTTCTATTATAAAGAAGCAATATTTAAGATCTACAATAAAATACAAAGTTAAAAAGTAAAAGACAATACAACTTAAATATATTGTTGAATAAATAAAGATAGTAATATGAAATCGCTCTAAGTATAACAAGTATTTAAGATAGAAATCTCGATCAAGATTTATTAAATATACAAAAAAATCTTGAATAAGTAATATTATTTGCTTCGAGAATATATAGTTTGCATTTAAAAGAGTATATAATTTAAAATATTTATCTTGTATTTGAATGCAAGTTTGTTAAAGAGCAACAAGTTTACAAACAAACAAAATTATACATTAACGCAAAAATCGAACTTCTAGCACACAAATTGTGCAAAATAATAGAAATAAGTAATTTAACTTTTTAACAATTTCTTTATCAAATATTTAGAATTTGTAAATTGCAATATATTTAGTCGATTTAACGCGCATTATTACGATTGCAAGACTTAAGTTTCGAATTGTTTCTATTTTGTATTATATTTTTTTAGTATTTTAAATTGTTTAAAAGCTATAATGCAATTGTCTTAATTATAATTGTCTTTATTGCAAAAACTCGAGTCTATATAATTGCAACACAAGTTAATTTATATTTTGTTTAAGCTTTTAAAGAAGAAGAGATTAATTGCGTAATCTATATTAAATCTAACATATTTAAAAGATCTAGTATTAATAGAACTTTTGCTATACTTAACTTAATTAATTAAGATAATCTTAAAAAAGATCTTATAACAATTAAATACAAAAATATATTTTTACAAATTAATTAAGAAGTTAACTTTTTATAAATTTTTGTTTTTATTAAGTATTAATATTAATATTGTCAAATTGTTATTTTTATTAATACTAGAGATCTTGACTTTGTAGTTGTGCTATTAATATACTATATTAATCTTAAATTTCTTAACAAACAAAACAATACTAATATAAACTTTTACAATCTTCAAGTCTTATAAATCTTGTACTTTTTACTAGTATTTTTGTTAAAGCTTGCATTATTTATATTATCTTTAATATAATTAAAAAGTGCTCTAATACAAATACAAAATTTTGCAAATAATATCTAGAAATTATAATAACTTAATTGTATTGCTCTATATATATAGAAATCTAATTTAAGAGAATAAGCGCAACAATTATATTAATATTTTGTATAATATCTTTTGTGTCAATCTAAGTTTAATTGACGCAACAATATTTCTATTTAAGTAATTTTAATAATTAAGTATATTAAAAATACTTAAATTGCTATACAAAAGCTTTAAGCAAAAATTCTCTTACTTTAAAATTTAATTAACAAATATATATCTTATAATTAAGAATTGCAAAATTATTAACAAAATTACTTAAAAGAAAATCTTTATCGAATTAAAATCTTATTATTGTTAAATTGTTTATTGTTCTAACGCAATAATAGAGCACTTAAAATACTCTAAATTTGATTAATTCTCGAAAAAACAATATTCGATATTTTGTTTAAAAACTTAATAGAATCTTATTTATATATTGATAAACTATAATACTAGAAAACAAATAATAACGCTTCTTATCTCTCGAGACAAGATCTTGCCATCTTAGTAAAACAAAATTATTGAGCAAAATATATAACTAATCTAATTGTCGAAGAGTTCGATTGCTATTGTAAAGTATGTTGTTGCTTTAAATGCAACAAATTGTAATGTAACAAATATAAAACGCATTCTACTTGCTAGCGCGACAAAAATTAAATTAATAAGAACGCAAATTTCAATTCCAATAGCGTTATTGCTAGACAAAAAGAATTTTAAGATAAATCTTAACAATGCAAAGTCTAATATTGAGACAAATCTTAATAATACTAAGTTTAAAATAGCAATCTATATAAACAAAAATTATTAATTTTTATTTTATCGAAAAGATTTCGACTCGTCTCTATATATTTTATTTAAAAAAAATATATATCGAAATTAATTCGCAAAAGTTCTAATAAAGCTATACAAAAAAAGATAGATTCTCAAATTCTTTTAATATATTATCGAACAACATCAATAACTATATAATAATAAATAATATATTTTGCTTAATCTTAAAAGATAAAATCGAATATATTAATATTTAATAGCAATATATAAGTAATTTTAAAAGAATAACAATTTTTACAACAAGAACAATAATTTATCTTGTTAAGTCTAGAATTTTTATCAACACATTTTAATTGTTTAAATCGACTTTATAAATACAAAAATAAAATATACTATATTGTTAATTAATTACAACAAGTTTTATCGATTTACTATATTAGTTTTTTAAGATGCATTATTATCTTTTGTTGTTAATAATTTATTCTCTTAATCTAATATTTAATTAAAACACACTCGATTGCTTTTTCTCTTCAAACAATTGTTCAACAATTATTCTTACTTTTGTTATATCAAAGATAAACTTTATCGTCTCTAAATCAACAATAAATTGATAAATTAATATTATATAAATAAAAACAAGTTTTTAAACAAAATTATAAAAGTTCTCTCTAATACTAAACAAATTATAATAAATTTTAAAAGCTCGATATTAGCAACAAATAATTACTATTGTTTGTTAAAAAAAATCTTACAAAACAATCTAATCGACGCTCTATTAACAAAGAAGATAAACATTTAAACTTTAATAAAACTCTTGATAATATTTTTTACAATAATTAACAATTAAGATTTTAATATAATATATATTTTCTATAGTTTATAAACAATTGCTAATAGATCTAACAATTAATATTGCTTAAACATATTATTTTAAACAAGAAGTTGCATTTTCTTTGTATTTGTTTTAAATCTTGTCGCAAAAATATCAATATCTTTTTGAAAATAATAATAATATTTAAGATACGTTCGAGATATTAACGCAAGTATTGCTTTTATTTTAATATCTTCTTAATTATAGTTGTTTAAAGCAATTATTCTCTATATTATCGTTAATCTTCTTTTTATCGACAAACAAATTTGATTATTTTTTAATTTTTAATTTCTTTCGAATATAAAATTCAAAAACATAATATACAACTTTAATATAAAAATACTATTTTAAATATTTAAAATTCGATATTGATTTGTACTCGAATCTAGAATTAACTAGATAATTTATATTGATATTGCTCTAACAACAATTTTAGAGTTTAAGAAATATATCTATATATTTTATTGTCTTTTATATAGCTTTGTTGATTGCTCTTTAAACATAAAAGTCGTAGATTAATTTAAATAGTCGACTATATTTTTGCAATCTTTCGCTAGTTCTCTTTCAATCTTAAAATTAAAAAAGATAAAAAAAGTATATCTAACGTATTTACGCGTAAGCATATAATTAATAAGGTAATTTTATATTGCTTTATCGACGTTTTTTTTTGGAGCTCTAAGCTGCTCTGAGCAAGCTAGCAAGGCTGAGCAAGATTAAGCAGTTAAGAGCCACTGTGTCTTAAATCGGGCGCAAATACGACTCGTAGAACTCTGAGCATAGCTAAGAATCACGATTATTAATTGAGCAACGCTAATAACGGGAGACCAAATAAGTTTCTCTTGGCAAAATGTTAAACTTTCGGGAGATAATCAGGGTCTCTCTCGTTTCGTCTAACAGCATTGTACTTGTCTATTTGGAGACGTCGACGTCGTCTCCAACGCACACATGAGATAACTAGATTATCAAAATTTCTTATCCAACTAAACTTTGCCCGAATCGATCGAATTTGCGATTTATAAAATTTTGACGTTGACGTTGACGCAACTATGCGACTACCGAGCGCGATAATAAATTTTGAACATCAAAACTTTTTGAAGCTAAGCCCGATTGAGGTTGTTTTGGTTTGTCGAATTTTGAAAAAAATATAATTTCTAAAAATACGAATTTCGTCTATTTAGATTATCTTAGTTAGTCACGTGACCTAACCCTAACCCTAGACTTTCTCAGGGAGCTCAGGAAGCTCGGAGAGCTATGGAAAAATGTTATTAAATCGAGCTCAAAAATAAAACGCCGATATTGTCTTGCTTGTCTTGCTCTTGTTTATCTTGCAATACATTTCTATTAACGCGAATATTATTTTAATCTTCTTATCTATATTTGTTTGAGTTTCTTAAATAATATAATATCAAATCTATAGTTCTATATATATATTTCTCAATTAATATATTGTTTTTAATAAATTTAAATCTTAAAGTCTTAATTAGAATCTTATTTGTTTTGTAATAGATTCGAACAATACAATATAATTTATTTTTTTCGACTTTTTCGATTTGCTAATATGTAAAGAGTTTTTTATAATAAATAATAAAACACTATTAAATAAAAGATATATCTTAATTAACAAATTATAATTTTATTAAAAAAACTATTAATAATTGATACAAAGAAAAGTTTTCTTAACAAATTTCTTTAATTGCTTTAAACTTTGAGCTTGTCTTAAGTACTCTATTTGCGAAAAATAATAATTATTGTTGTTTTCGATCTATTCTTAATTTAGTCTTTCGAATATGTCTAATTTATCTAGCTCAAACAAAAATAAAAAGAGAGAAGTTATCTTATTCTACAAAAATACTGGTGCGAAAACGCACTGAGAAAAGAATATTGATAATAGGAATTATAATTGTATTACTAGCTAGGAAGAGGAAAGTCCTCTATCTAAATACTACTATGCCAAGAAATATCTTGTCAAGCAAGAAAGAAATATTTTGCTCAAAAGAAAAGTAATACTTTGTCTCGAAGAAAAATACAATAATTGTAACATTTCTCTCTAATCTCTCTACTATATTATTGTTCTCAATAGCAACAAATGCGAAAAGAATAGACGTAGAACAAACAAGATTTCTGTTGTTAAAAAGATAAATTAAAAAGAATTTTTGTTGTTAAAAAAGTAGTAGAGCAATCGAGATATTATAATGCTTGTAATGTTAATATAGAAAGAGAATTAAAACAATTAAAGCAAAATCGAAAAATCTATAATAGTACGTTTGTTTTAAAAAAGATTATCTATAGTATCGAAGTTCGACAAGATTTCTAAAACAATTAAAGCAAAATCGAAAGATTTATAATAGTATATTTCTTTGTTAGAATTTCAAATCAAAAAGAGACTTTGCTTACAATTTTCTCAATAATATATAATTTTGCTATAAGAAAAGTCTTATACTTTGTCTTGTATTAATAAATTGTAACGTGCGACAACTAGTTTGCAAATATAGTAAAATTCGAATTTTCTATTTTTGTTAAATTGATAAAAGTTAACAACAAATAGTAATAAATAAGTGCTAATATTAATATGTTTGCGAAGTTCTTAATTGTATTCTATAATTTCTTTGCATTCTTTGTTTTCTTTTTAAAGAATTCGACAATAATACTTATTTTAATTAATAATTGTATACAAAGCAAATTCTTGTATATATTAATATAGCTTTCTATTAGAATTGCAATTATACAATTTGCTTTTAAAACTAAAAGCGCCAAAATCGAAATATTTTCTTTAAAAGATATCGAAATATTTAACTCGACTAAAACAATCTTCTTCTTAATTTTCTTAATATTTTTTTTCTTAAGATAGCAACTCTTGCGTTTGTTGTTCTTTGTTTTATTTTTTGTTGTTTTCTTAACTTTTGCTTTTGCTTCTTTGTCGAACTTGTTTTCAAAAAATATATTATTTTTATCTTTGTTGTTATTAGATTCTTGTTCTAAGACAAGATTTTTAAGAAAAATTGCTAACTTTGTAGATTTATTAATAGCAATTTTATTTCTTTTCTTAACAAAAATACTATATTTATCTTTAACGCGTTAAAGATTATTAATAAGCTAGATATTCTTGTATATTATAATATAATAATTTTTCTAAGTTAATAAGTTTGTAAACACAATTAATTTTTTGTTACTTAATATATTAATTTTTATTGTCTCTTTGTTAACAAATATTTTTTATCAATATAGTTCTTGCGTAGCAACTTTAATGTTACAAATCTTGTAAAATTATTAATCGAATAGAATTGCGCAATTTTTCGAAAAATATTCGATAAAAGAATTATCGAAATTAAGTTCAATCGATATTGACATATTATAAAAGAGAGAACGCAATTTGTTGTTAGCTAATATATTTGATATTGCAAAATCGAAATTAACAAGATTTTTGCAATCGAAATCTTCGAAATCGAAATCTAAAATTGTAAGATTAAATTCTAATAATATAATGCAAATATAGAAAAAAGATAAAAAAGTATTAAAAATTGCAATTGCAAATTTTTAAGTTCTTTTAAATATTAATACTAAGTTGCTAGTAATTTTGATAAATAAAATGCTTTTAATAGACGCATTAAAAAGAGCGCGTATTATTAAAAATTTTAGTAAACAAATTTCTATTACTATTATATTGTAGTGCGCAAGAAAAAGTAGAATTGCGATTAATTTGAAGTTGTTGTATTTATTAAATTGCTTAAGAACATTAATAGCAAATATTTCTTTTACAAATAGATAAAAGTTCTTATTTATATTCGATATTTTACAAGCTCTTAATTTTGTATTATATATATATATAATTAATCGACAAAGTAGAGAATCTTAAAATACTAATTTTGTTAAAGTTTTTAAAACAACTTTGTATTTTTTAAATAACGCAACTATATTTATTTCTAGCAAAATAATAAATTCTTGCTTAAGAGATTCTATTCTTATTTTTCTAAAATATATTTGAAATAGCAATTGAACAAAATCTTTAAAATTGTTATTTTAATCGAAAATCTTAAATAAATTTAAATTCTAAAGATAAAGATATATTAAGTATCTTCTTTATATTTTAAGAACAAAATATTTAAGATTAGTAGATTTGTTTCAATAATCGATTATTGACAAGTTTAAAATAGTAATTTCGATTTTTAAGTAAATTACTAAAGAGAGCAAAAGTTTTGCAATTGTTATTATATTATAAATAGATAATATTAACAATACAAAAATCAATTTTTTTCGATTGTCTTTGTATACTTTAAGCAATTTCTTTAAAGTCTTAATTTTATTTTTTAGATATTTGTTTTGTTCTATTAAATCAAAAATGTATTAACAATTGTTTGTAATTGTTTTTAAGTAGCAATTCTCAATTATTGTACAATTTTGTTAAGTAAACTTCTTTTTTGTTAATAACAATAATTCGAATCTATACTTGTTAAAAATTAAAGTAACAATTAATTTCTTTCTTAAATATAAGATTAGATTCGAAAGATTTAGAATTTATAAAATCATTTTTTCTATTATTTTAACAAAGATTTCTTAAAACTTGTCGAATTGCTAATAGATTATATTAAGTAATCTATTCTTTAATAAATTTTTGTTATAGTAAGATAGATAGCAAATTACAATAGCTTTTATTAATATAATATTCTATTTTTGAAAAACTTTTAATGTTATTTTTAGTCTTGTAGTAAATATAGCAACTTTAATAGTTATTAAATTTTGCAAATTGTTTTTCGAATTTAAATTTAAGATTGTGCAATTTTGAAACTTTGTTGCGTAGATTGTTTTAACATAAATTAGAATATATTTGTTGCACAATATTAATCTATAAAGATATTTTTTGAGTCTATTTGTTTGTTTCTTTTTTTCTATTGCTATAATTTGTTTTGTAGATTGTCGAATTTGCGCTCTTTTTTTAATAGATAATATAATACTACATTAAATATTGCAAAAGATATTTCTTTAATAATTTTGTCAAAAGAAATATTATAGTAGAAAGAGAATACAATAATAAAAGAAATAAATCGAATATTTCTAACGCTAGTTTTGTAAACAAACAAATATATACTTAATTCAATCTATTTATTGTCTTAACTTAGATATACTTTTCAAATTTTTTTAACTTAATATTTTCTAATAAATTGCGCACTATAGATATCGAGATAATTGTTAATAAGATTTTGTACTTCGATTAAATCTATTTTATTATATTAAATATTGTAGACAAAATTTTAGTTCTTTTACTTGATAAGATACTAAACTATTTCTTTTTTACAAGTATTGCGTTCTTGTAATGTTATATATCTATTTAGCAATTGCTAAATTTTATAGTTGTTATTTGTATTTTTGTTTTTTTCTATTAAAGACGCATTTGCATTGATTTCTCTTGCGTATAAATTGTTTTTTTTTGGGACAAACTTCAATATAGCAATAGAAACAACTAAATATAATTTTCAATTCAAAAATAACTTTAATTTGAAAGCAAAATAACTATATATTTTTAAAATTTTGAACAATTTCGCTCTTTAATTGAAGAGTTTAAAATTTTTTAATTTCGAAATCTTATATTCTAAATATAATTTCAAAAAAATCTTATTTTTCTTTTTTAAAGTAAGTAATTAATAATAACTATTATAACAAAGCTTTATTTTTGTGTTTGCGAAAACTATTAACGTTGCAACTTTGTTTTGATTTTTTTCTTGCTTAATAATATAGTTAGTGTTTTGTTAATAAAAATCGACTATAGACAATTCTTTACAAAAAAAATTCTTATAAATAAATTTGTTTAAGAATTTTTTTATCGAAATATTCTTAAAATTGTTAAAAATATCTTAAAGTCTAATTGCGAAATATTTTCAATTTGTCTTAAAATTTAAGATAAAATAATATCGCAAAACTATTTTTATAATTTAATTAAATTGTTTCGATTAATTGTCGAATTGTAGATAATAGACAATAGAATAAAATAGATATAAGATTACACAATTGTGTAATAGAAGTGGCGCTATCAAGACGCACGCTGTGCGTGTAAAGAGCGAAATAGGAAGATAGATCTACAATTATAAGAGAAATAAATTGTAAAAATTTAGAGAGAAATTCTCGAGAGAAAAACTCTTTACTATCAAGACAAGATTTGAGCGCTATCTTAACGTATAATGTAATTTGATTACAAGTTACAACAAAGTTTGAAATATTATAATTATAATATTACAATTGTCTTTCTTTTTAGAATTTTAATTTCTAGAATTAATATTGTATTTGTTAATTGCTATACGTTGCGAATTGTTACGATTCTAGCTCGTTACAGCCGATATATACCCTACAGAGTAGTCTGTAGTATATAGCACGATTATCTGCATAGCTCGATACGCTAGTAAGCGAGCATTGCTCGACACGCTAGTAGACAAGCTCGATATGCTCGACAGCAAACAGAGCAAACAGAGCTCGATATATTTGACAGCAAGCAGAACAAACAAAATTCGATATATTTAACAGCAAGTATAGTAAGCAAAAAAAATCTTTTTAGTATATATAGATTTTTTAGATACAACTCTTTTATAAATTGTATTCAACTTATCTATTAAGTTACTCTCTATTATAGATACAAGCTGCAATTTTTTGTTATCAAATAATTGCTTGTATTGTCTGAAAACGTCTACAGATTTTTTTAACAGTATTAATCTATTCTGATACTCTAGTTGTCTAGATAGCAGCGTAACACTTTGAATATTCTAAAAATATCTGTATCAAATTAACGCGTCTCTATTTCGAATACTAGCTTATTAGTATTACGTCAATTATTAGTTATAAAAGACAACAAGATCAGAATTAACAAGCTCGATATCTATTATAAAGATTGTACCGATCTAAAAAACTAATTTATGCAGATAGATATCTATTTTATTTTCTATTCTGTTTTAGCAAATCAGAAAACAATTTTTGTATCTATATTTTTCAAAAAAAGAGTTCAGTATTAACTCAAGTCAAACTTACAAAAGTATCTAGAGAATTATAACAAAAACTTTTGTACAATATTTACGAATTTCGACAACTTCAAAAAAGAGTTTCGAAAAATCTTTAAAACATTTAATAAAAAACAGATTGCAAAAAAAATAATTTAATATCTAATTTAACAAATTTTTGCAGCAAACTATATAGCTAGATTTCAGAAATATATTAATCTAATTAAATAAAACAATATTGTATTTATAACAATGTTTCGACAAGATCTTAAAAACAATCTAAAAGACAAAATTATATATAATAGAAGAATTCTCAACAATATATTCGATTTTATCGAAATAGCTATCGATCTCGACAACAAACTATATAAAAAAACTATAAAAAAAAGATACAATTAATCTCAAGAAAGAGCAGAAATCTTCTTTGAATTAACAATTGAATATTAGTAAAAAAAAATTTGTTCTAATTAGAAATACAATAATTTCGATTATTGTAGATCTGTATCTATAGAACTGAATTTTACTTAATAATATAAAAAAAAAAATTCTAGAAAAAAGCAAGATAACAAATTTCAAAAAATGTGCTATTTATATAGCAAATCGAATTACTTCGCAAAAAATTGTCGATTATAGAACTTAATAGACTGTCGACAGATCAATACTATATTAAAAAAGATATTTAATAGTTAGAACAATATTAGAAAGCAAATTAATACAGAAATAAATATTTTCGAGACTAAATTAAACAACAACTACTATTTGATAGAAAATTCAAATCAGTTATAGAAAGTTCTAGATAAAATATTATTAGACAAAGTATTTGTATCTATATAGAAAATCAATCAAATACTCAATAAAACTATAGAAATACAACAATCAAAAATACTATATTTTTATTCAGTAACAGACTTAGACAACAAATACAACTAATTTTTTTTTTATAAATATCTAGACAATATTACAAATTATTTTAATACTTTAATTAGTTTATCAAGAGACAGAGAAATAAATCAAACTATAAATAAATACAAGAAAGCGCTAGAAAGCAACACTATTATAGAAAAAAATATTTTCGATAAAATCGAACAACAACTAAATAGTATAAGTCTATTCTAAGAGAAGATAGAGAAAGCAAAGAAATATACAATATTTAGTTAAACAAAATACTATAACAATTTATACTAAACTTATCTAGAGAACAAAGAAGAATCTAAATAATTTTTTAGAAAATTATTTATTTTTAAACAATAGCAAAAAGAAGCTCAGTGTAGATTGACACTTAAAACAGAGATTGCAATACAAAAACAAAAAAAAAATTAAATTTTTTAATAAAAAATATATTAGAGAAATGCAATATATTAGTTTAGCAGCAGCAACTAAACTTAACAATATATATACAATATTTTATTATATTAGTTAAAATTAATAGTTGTCAATTTATTGCAATAGTCGATTCTAATACAACAAATAATTTTATAGTTAGAATTTTTGTTAAAAGAGAAAAATATTTTACTTAAAAGAAGTCTAACATTTACAATCTAATAATTGTAGATAGAAATCTATTATCCGACAAAAATAAAAAAGTAAATAAAGAAACAAAATTACTATCGATAGCTATTTAGCAACACTACAAAAAACTAATTTTTAATATAGTAAAAATAGCTATTTACAATATTGTTCTAGAAATATTTTAATTGAAGCAGTACAATTTAGAAGTCGACTAAAATACAAAAGTATTTAGATTTGTACAATATAATTATATAATTTATATTCAATCTATATATCGATAGTATTCAATAATAGATAAGAGAACAAGTCGAAAATTGATTGCAAACAGTAAACTTGTATTTTTGCAAAAAAACAATCTAGTAGAATTCGACTCGATAGATATTAACAAAAATTAGTTAGATTACAAAATTAGAATAAATAAAAAAAATTACAAATTTTTTGAAAATTTTGAACTATTTAATACAGCAAAAAAATTGCTAAAATATATATTACAAATATACAACAGTTAAAAGTATTTGTTTTAAAAAAAGAAAACAATAGAGATTCTCTCTAAATATTAATTGTAAAATTACAAAATTAGATTTGAATTAGACAAGCAGTTTATATTTAAATTTATATATATTCTATTCGAAAAAAAACTCGAAATACTTCGCGAATATCTGATAGAAAACAAAAAGAAAAAATTTATTAAAAAATTCTAATTATAGACAAAATATTCGATTCTTTTTGTATAAATTTTTTTTTATCTATATATCGATTATCGAAAGCTAAACAATATTATAGTTAAAAATTAATATTTACTATTTAATATTAGCAAACTTCAGAATCGACTATTCGAAGCAAAATATTTTATCAAACTAAATTTACAAAAAGTATACAATCAGATTAGAATAAAAATAGAGAAAAAATAGAAAATAGTTTTTTGTATACAATATAGATTATACAAATATATAGTAATACTATTCGAACTTACAAATATTTCGACAATATATTAGAAAATAATTAATAATATACTACAACAATATTTGAATCGATTTGTTATAGTATACTTGAACAATATTATAATTTATTTAAAAATTTTAAAAAAGTATATTAGTTATATCTTCAAAATATTGAAATATCTAAATATAAGAAACTTATATTTTAAGTCAGAAAAATACAAATTCTATCGAGAGAAAATTGATTTTCTTGAATTTGTTGTTAAACAATATAGAATATATATAAATTTCGAGAAGCTACAAACAGTTAGAGAATAGAAATTATTAACAAATATAAAAAAAATACAGTTTTTTCTGAATTTTATAAACTATAATAAGAAGTTTATTAAGAACTATTTAGCAAACACAATATTATTGACAAATTTTACAAAGAAAAATACACTATAGTTATAGAAATTTATAGAAGAAAAATTATTTCAGAATTTTAAACTAGAATATTTGAAAAAGTTAATATTAAAAATATACAATTTACAATTATTAAGTAGAATTGAAATCGACGCATTAGATTTAGCTATCAATATATATTTTAGTCAAAAATATAAAAATATATAGTATTTAGTAATATATCTCTCGAGAAATTTTTTGTCAATCGAACAGAACTATAATATTTACAATAAAAAACTACTTGCTATAGTAGTTTTTTTAAAGTTATAAAAAATATATATAGAAGAATTATTAGAACTTACAATTCTTATAGACTACAAAAATTTTGTGCATTTTACTACTATTAAGTAGCTTAATAGAAAACAAATACAATAGTTAGAAAGATTTGAACAATACAAGTTTAGAATACAATATATTTTAGACAAGAAAAATAGCAGAGCAAATATATTTAGCAGAAAAAATAATTATATAAAAACAAAAAAATTGTTCAATTATAGTATATTTAAGATTAATAAAAACAAATTACTATTAGCAAACAAATACAAACTAAATACTATACTACAAATACTTCGAGACAATATAGAAGAGTTTTTAATAAAAAAAAAAAACTTTAGATATCTATCGACAAGATCGACAAATATATAAAAAAATATTATAACAAATTACTGCAAGAGTATTTAGAAATAACAAAAAAATTTTAATTTTTATATTAGTATTGTTAGTTTTTACAGATAAAACAAGTTGTCGAGATATATATTAAACAATATTTTAGCTATTAGTAGAACAAATATAATATATACGCAAGCTATAGCAAAATTTAATATCAAAAACTATCTAAATTGCTATAGAATAAAATTACAATAAATTTTATTATCAAGTTGTCGAAGTCGATAAATTCAGCAATTAAAGACAAATATAATTCGATACTAATAATAGTTAATAAATTTATCAAATACTTATATATTATCGCATGCAAAGAGAAGTTTATTGCAGAACAACTAAAATATATTATATTGAATCAACTTATACAATATTACAATATATTTAAGAAACTAATTAGTAATAGAGACAAGCTCTTTATATCTAATTATTAAAAAACACTTTTTTCAATATTAGATACAAGACTCCGAATATCTACTGTCTATTATTCGATTACAAATAATTAAACAAAAAGAACAAATTAGAGTTTTAAACAATATCTAAGATATTATATTAACAATATTTAAAACAATTGAGTATTACTTCTATCTATAGTACAATTAGTACTCAATACAAAGATTTCGAATATTACTAAAATAACTTTATTCTTTGTCAACTATAGCAAAAAATTAAATTTCTTCGAAAAAAAGTATACACATCTGTTTGCACAATTAACTATTAAAAAAATAGCAATATTAAAGAAAATATACAATAATATCTTAAAGATACAAGAAAAATCGGTCAAATATCAAAATAAAAAACAAAAAACAATATCTTAGCTAAAGAAAAAAGATAAAATATATCTTTTTACAAAAAATCTTAGAACAAGAAAATTAAACAAAAAATTAAATTATATTAAAGTCGAATTATTTTTTGTCAAAAAGACTAAGAGATTAGTTAACTACAAACTCGATTTATTTAAAAATATCAAAATATTTTCAGTATTTTATATATTACTATTAAAATTAGCCGATTCAGTTACGTCTATACAGAAAATATTTTATTATAAATTACAAAAAAAAAATCGATTTAAGATTGAAAAAATTCTAGAACAACAAAATCAACAGTATTTTGTAAAATAAAAAAAATATTCTACAACAAAAAATACGTAAGAATTAATTAGCAATCTCGACAATTGCAATATTTTTATTTAGAAATTCTATTAACGCTCGAAAGATTATTCAGTATAGCAAAAAAAAATTAAATAATAGAAAATATTTTAATCAGAGTATTTGCAACAGAACAGTTTGACAACTCTGTAGTATTTAATTTTTCTATATTAGACAATAGATATTGTATTTTTTGTTTTGTTTTTGTATTAATTTCTTTTAGTATCTTTTTATTACAGAGCAATTGTATAATTACAATTGTTAATACAATTTTGTTTTTTGCTATTTTAAAGAATAGATTTTCTCTAATATAATTCAAAAAAATTTACAATATATTTATACACAATTTGTTCGCGCGAACACATTCCGAATACTTTAGACAGAATAATAAATTCTCTATAGCAATACAAGATTTATTAATATAGCAACAATATTTACAAACAAAATTAACAAATATTCTGTAACAATCTATTTCGAAAACAAGACAAATACAATTTTGATAAAAAGATATAATATACAAGTATCTGTTTTTCGAGACAAAAAAATTTAAAAAAAAATAGTGTTACAACTCTAGCTTGTTACAGCCGATATATATTCTACAGAGTAGTCTGTAGTATATAGTATAATTATCTGCATAGCTCGATATACTAGTAGACAAGTATTGCTCGACACGCTAGTAGACAAACTCGATATACTCGACAGCAAGCAAAGCAAACAGAACTCGATATATTTGACAGCAAACAGAGCAAGCAGAGTTCGATATATTTGATAGCAAATATAGCAAACAAGAAGAATCTTTTTAGTATATATAGATTTCTTAGACACAACTCTTTTATAGATTGTGTTCAACTTATTTATCAAATTATTTTCTATTATAGATACAAGCTGCAATCTCTTGTTATCAAGTAATTGCTTGCATTGTCTGAAGACGTCTACAGATTTCTCCAACAGTATTAATCTATTCTGATACTCTAGTTGTCTAGATAGCAGCGTAACACAAATGTGTAATAATTGCAATTACGTTTTGCGTTTATTATTAATTTGTTTGTTAATAAAAATATATAAATAGATTCTTCTTATATTGTTTTCTATGTTTTTTATATATTACGAGCAAAAAATTGTTGCAATAGCAACGAGAATGCTTCTCTTGTATATTATTAGATAATAATTTTGTAATTAAGCAAAACTTTTATAGATACTTTTTAATTATAGATTAAGAATTCGAAAAGAGTTTTTTATTTATTGTACAATAGTAGTTTATCTTTAGAAATTACAATTAAATTATGCTACGATTTTAAATTAGCTAAAATCAAAATATTATACGCGATACTCTCTACTAGATATTTTGTTTTCTATATAGTATTAACTCGTAATTTCGCAATAAAAATTTCTTTGTTTTGTAAATTATCTCGATTTATACGCTTAAATCGAATTAAATTAGCGCAATATTAAATACAATAATAATATTTATTTATTAAAATATTGCATTCTTTTTATTATTATAATATATTTAAGATAGTTTTGTAACAATCTTTTTGCAACTTCTTTTTAATATATATAATATTAATAGAGTTTATCTATAGTTGTAGCAACAAGAACAATAAGTTTTCTTAACGTTTTGTATAAATTTTAGAAATAATATAAACTTCTAATAATATCGATTAATATTTAATAGAACGCAATGTTATTAATATAAATATATATAGCAAAATTGTTGTAGAGTTTTGCTAAAATTGATGTCGATAGCAATTCTTAAATAAAGTCGATAATTTTTTTGTTTGCATTTTTAATATTGTTTCTTTTGTTTCTTTTTATTGTTTGCAATGCTTGTATTATTTGTAGAATAATAAAAAAACAATAATAAACAAAACTTCTTTTGCAATTCTTTTTTTATACTAATATATTATATAGTATATAAAGAAGAAAGACTTGTATTGTGTTTTTTATATTGTTGTTTGTTGCTCTATAAATTTAACTTGTATAATTGTATCAAAAACTAATATATTAGTATCTTAAAATTCTCTATTGCTTTTGCAAAAGAGTTATTAATTTGCTAATATTTATATAGCAAGTTTTAGCTAAAAATAGTAGCTTTAAGTTGTTTAATTTTTTTGTTAAAATTAGATTTATTTTGCATTTTATTAATAAATAAAAATATAATAACAAGAAGTTGTTGTCTTTAACAAATTAACTAAATAGTATAAAAATTACTTTAGTATATTTGTGTAATATCTAGCAAAAAATGCTAAATATAATACGTTATTAAGTATATTTATCGAATTTTTTTTTAAAGAAGAACAACTTTAATTCTTCGAAAAAGAAAAAATTTGTATTAATTGATATTAATATCTAGATAACGTATTAGATCTAATCTAAGAAAAATTTTGCTAAAAACAATATTATTTGTCTCGTTTTTAGTTAGAGATTATATTGATTAAACTTTTTTAAAAAAAAGCAATATAAATATTTAGATAAGAGCTTCTTTTATATATTAATATTGTTGTTAACAATATATACAATTTTGTTTTTTTAAGAATTAAACTAAATGCTTTAATTAAACTTTTAAAGATATACTTGTTTGCGAAATAAAAATTATTGCTAATTATATAAGTATATTTTTTATTGCAATTACAAAGACTTAAAAATATATTTGCGATTGCTATATTATTGCGCACGAACAACAACAATAAAAAATAAGTTAAAAATTAATATGCGTAACAATTAAAAGAGAGAATTAAAGAAAATTTTTGTTATTAAATACAATTAAGTTAATTTAGATAATAAACGCAATTAAAATTTATTGTGCATTTACTAGAAGATTATTTGAGCTAGAAAATCTATTTAGAAAAAATATAAAATTAGATAACAAAAGTATATTATTTTTTATATTATTGTAATCAAATTTAAGAAGTTGCAATTTCTACTTAACTTCTTATATATTTTAATAATAATAAAGATTCTATTTTGTTTGCGCAATATTGTTGATTAAACTATATTAATTTTGCTTTGCTAGATTGTTTCGATTTATTCGAAAATATAATTTTTTTGTTTTAAGAGCAAAAACAACAATTTGTTATTGTTTGTAAAATTGCTTTAGTATTGCATTTGCATAAGTTAAAAATTGCTTTAATATTTAATTGTTTTCGCAAAAAAGAAATTCTTTTTATTAAATAAAATAGTAGAATTTTCTTTATCTCTTATTTTTGTTTAGAATTTTCTTTATTTTTTACTTTTTGTTCTTGCTTATTAGTATTATTTGCGTCGATTCAACAATATTAAAATTCTAATAGTAGAGTTCGAAAAACAAGACATAAAAGATTAAGTAAATTTGTTAATTATTTAAAAATTGTAATTGATATACTTGTGTCTCGACAACATTTATAATAGAGAATAATTTTATATATTTATAAAAGAGCTTTTTCTTAAATTGAGTATTCTTAAGATTTTTAATAAAAAGCATAATTTTATCTTCTACTTTATAATACTAAAACTTGATTTTTTTATTATAATATTTTGCTTACGCTCTTTGTGTATTTTTTAATTACTTTTTTATATAATTGCATTTATTTTACAAGATTTGTATACGCTTTTAAGTAACAAAAATGTCAAAATATTTTTTGTTATTCTAACTAAAATCGAAATCTAAATAATATTTAAACGCAATCTTGAGAAACAATATATTCGAAAATAAGTAAACAATATTATTATATATATATTAAGCTATTAATAAGAGAAATTTCTAGTTGTTTTGTCGATAATTGCAATAATAGCAAAGATAGTACTTTAGTATTTAATTTTGTCTTTTTGTTTGTCTATTTGTTTGCAAATAGAAAACAATACTTAATTTTCTTTTTATACAAATATTATAATATATTGCAAATTAATAGTTATTAATAAACAATACGTCTTTGTTAAATACAATTTTCTTTATATTTAAAAAAAAAAAAAATTCTTTTAAACAAAATATTGATTAAATTTTTTGTTGTCTAAATTGATTTAACTAGAATATATAGTACTATCTTAAAAAATTAATCTACAATAACAAAAATTGTATTATAGATATTGTTGCTATTGCAATTAGAGAGAAGTTCTATAATAAAATTTATAAAGATTTTCTTTTAAGATCGAATAAATACAAGTAGCGCAAAAAACTTATTATATAGACAATATTAAAATATTTTAAATTGCTAATATATATTGTATTTTCGAATATATAATTCTATTTTAACAAATATACAAGATTAATAGAACTTTTAATTAATTAATATGCAAATCTTTTTAACTTTAAAATAATTTTTGTTTAAAAAATTATTGTAATACAAACGCAACAATTTCGATTTTAACAAAACTTTATTCGATATATAGATTGCGCAAAAATAGTAAAATAAATTGTTGTTAAACTTCTATTTACATTTAATATATTTGTTGCGCTAAAAAAAAGCAACTAACTATTGTTTTACTTTAAATATTAGAGTATTTTTTCTTTAAAATATCTCTATTGTTGTTAACAAAATTAAGAAAGAGAATTTTATTAAATTCTTGTATTTGTATATTGTGTTAATATTGTTATATTACAATTGTTAAATTACAATACTTTTCTCTATATTCGAGTTAATATTATTAGAGATTTTAAAAATATTTTTAACAAGTAATTTATTAAGTATTTTAGTATTAAAGATATTTTAAACGCGTAAAACAATTTTAGTACAAATTGAAATCAATATTGCTTTAGTTGCGTTTCTAATTAAAATAAAAATTATTTCGATAATTGCAATTGTAATATTTTTGAGCTTATTTTAAAGAGTAGACAAATAAATTTTGTTATTTGTCTTGCTTTTGTAGTTTAGTTGTTTTAATAATCTATTTGCGAAATTAATTTTCTTTGTTTAATATTTAATTTTGAAGTTATATTTAACAAACAAAAGAGTTTATTAAGATTGATAACAATTAAGAGATATTGTTGTTATAAAATACTTTAAATTGTTATAGTTTGTTAAAACAATAATTAACAAATAATTGTTTTTAAAATAGTATTGTTATTGTTAAAATCTCGCAACAATAGCTAATAGCTTTTAATTATATATTTTATAGCAAATTTTAATAGAAATTATTTTTCTAAAGTAGAATGCGACAAAATACTATATTGTTTGATTGTTGTCTTGCGTACAAAACACAAGCTAGAAAAGAATAGTTGCAATAACAAATCTTAATATATCGATTTTAATTATAATTTAATTCTTAAAATCGAAATACATTAATATAAAAATAGTAATAAAAATATTAATAAAAGTTTGAAACGCAATTAAAGCAAAAGTATTAAACAAAAATAATTTATTTTACTTTTTTTGTTTGCTACTCTTAAGTAATTCGATTAAGAATCTAATTATTTTTGCAAAATATTTGACAAAATATCGATAAAAATTTGCAAATTTTAGAAATATTTGCAACTTTTGCAATATAATAGATTAAAATTATATATAAATTAACTCTATTTATAATATATTTATAATAATGCTTTTGTTACTAATAATATAGTCTAGAAACTTAACACTCTATATTAGAAAAATATATTTAGAAAGTTTTGTATATAGTTTGAATTATCTTAATTAATCGAACATTTGTTAAATATAATTTTAATATTTTTCGCAAATTTTAAAGTAGATTAAAATATTATTTAAATAAACAACATAAATATAGTTTATTAAATTTTGCAATACTTTGTTAATTAAAGCTTAAAAAGTAACAAAAATATTAAATAAATCAAAAAACATAATTGTATACTTAAAGAGACTATAGTATATACAAAATACAATCTTTTATTTATCTTTCTTTTGTATACAAATACAATAGTATATATTTTTAAAATTAAACTTAATAAAGTAGTATATATTTATTAATTAATTTAGCGTCTTTTTAATAAAAAATAGTAAATATTTGTTCTTAATAATTATTAAATTTAACTTTTAATAATTTATATAAAGTCGAAAAATACTATCTTTTTTAAAAACAAACAATATTAAAATATTTGTGCAACTCGTAAATTTACAAATACGTTTTAATACTTAATTTTCGAGCAAGTAATTTCGAAACACAACAAGTTTTTTTTTGAACAATATATATAGAGATTCAAACAACAATTTTGTATTAAATTATAAATTTATAATATAATTATTTTTGTTATATTTTAAAAGTAAAGAAATATTAATTTCGAAAAAATAGTTTTTGTGCAATAAAATCTCTATTAAGATTTGAAAAATTAAGAAAAAGATTGCTTTTGCAATAATACTAATATTATTTATTAAAAATACGTAGATTGAAGCGTTCTTTATATATAATAATTTTTTTTTAAGAAAATCTATTATAATTTTGTCTTTTGTTATTTAATATTTTTATATAAAAGTTTATTAATTAATATACAAGTTTGTTTCTATTATTTATAATAGTTTGACAATTATATTTTAGACAATTTTTTAAAAAAAGTAAAAAACTTAACGCAATATATATTTTTTGTTATTGCTATTGCAAATTCTAATATTTATATTATAGAATTCTAGAAATTGTATTTTAATCTTGTAAAAAATTTCAACTTTAATAGATAAAAAATTTGCGTTCTTTAGATATTATATTTTTGCTTATTGTTTAAAAATGCAATTGATATATATTTTTTTATTTAGAAACATTACTTTTTTGTAATACTTATTTAGTATATATATAAACAACTCTATTAAAATTGTATTAATTTTTATTTTGCAATTTGCGACAATAACAATAATTGTTGCAAGTTTCTTTAGTTTTTCGAATTGTCAAAAATCTTGTTAATATATTAAGACAATAATATCTTTTGCGTAACGCGTAATATATTTAATTTTGCAACAATTGTTGTATTAATTTGCGAATTTTTCTTCTTAAAAAAAGAGCAATTAAAAAAGATATATTTTTGCTAGTTATAATTGTAATACATGTAAGTTTTGTTTGTACAATTATTGCTATTCGCGTTGTTTTGCAAAAGAAATATAATAATATTTTTATATTAATTTTGTTAAAAGAAATTGCAAGAATTTAATTTAAAAACTATTTTGTTTAATTCTTATTCAAAACAATTATTTCTTAAAATAGAACAAAATTTATAATTTAATTTTTAGAATTAATTCTTATAATTATCTCGCAAAATAATAGCGTCTTTTATGTGCGCAATTAACGCAACAAGCGCGTTTTTTGTTATAGAAAGATTAAAAACAACAATAACTTTTTTATAAGTTTTGTTTCTTAGCTTATTTAAAAATATATTTTGTTTCTAAAATTTAATAAAGAATTCTAAATTTGTTTTTAAAATTTTTAAATAAATAACAAAGTTGTTTACGTTTTGCGTAAAATTTTGTTTAATATAACTATATTTGATTGCAATAGTTAGTTGACAATTCTTAAATAATTTTATAAAATTTACTAAATATTGTAAAAATTGTTTGAATATTTAAGTATTTAAAGCAATAAAGTTTGCTTTTTTGTAATTGTCTTATTGCGTTGTCGAATTGTCGCACAAAAAAAATTAATATTAACAAATTTTATAACTTTTAATAAAAAAGAACTTTAAACTAGATTTAAATATAATTTTTATATTTTTAATTTAATTTTTATATTTTTTAAAGTTTTTTTTGTAGTAGTTATCTAGATAGAACAATCTTAAATCGAATATCAATTTTTGTTTTTTTAAAAATAATTTGTTGTTTTTTAAAATATTGTTTTTCGAAAACGTTGCACAATATTGTTGTATAAACAACGTATTTATTTTGTTATCTTATAATAAGATTTGAAGTTTTTAATTTTTTTTTAGAAAAAGTTAATACTTATACTTGATAACAAGTTGTTTCGATTTTTTTTTTTCTTCTTTAGAAGAGTTTTGTAATTAATTTTAAAATTGTCGAAAATAGAACTTACATTTGTTTGGAATTTGTTTTTAACTAAAAATTTGTTATTAAAGTTGTTATACTTTTTGTTTGATAATTTTCGAAAATTAATAATTACGAAGAGTTTTTAGTTGCAATTGTATTGCTTTTTGCGATAGTTATTTTTGTTGCAAATTTGCTTTTATTAAAGCGAGTTGCTTTCTTAAATTTTTAATTTGATATTTTAACAAACAATTGCTCTTAAAAGATTAGACAATTTATTATTGTAAAATTATATAATTGTATAATAGAAGTAACGCTATTAAGGCGCATGCTATGCGTATAAAGAGTAAAATAGAAAAATAAATTTACAATTATAAAAGAAATAAATCGTAAGAATTTAGAGAGAAATTCTTAAGAAAAAAACTTTTTATTGTTAAGACAAGATCTAAGCGTTGTCTTAATATATAACGTAATTCGATTACAAGTTACAACAAAGTTTGGAATGTTATAGTTATAGCATTACAATAGATTAATTTTCAAAAAGTAAAATATTGTTCTCTACAAACTAAACAAGAATTTATTGTCTCTATTGAAAATAATATTTAAAGATAGATTTTAGTTTGCAAGAGCGTCGATAAACTTAATTGTCTATTTCTTGATTAAAAAAGTTGTCTTTTCGATTACTATTGTAATTTGTTTGAAGAATTTGTCTATTATTAATATAAGAGAATTGTATTTGTTTGCTAGCTTAAGAAGCGCAAAAATAAAATCGATAATAATAGTATAAAATATTTTCGACTTTGTAATAATAGACTTTAGCTATCTATATAAGCAATATCTAATTGTATTGTTAAGCTAATATAATAAACAATATTTTAGATATCTTTTTAATTGCTTGATTAAATTTCTTATATAATAATTGACTATAATTCTATTATAGATACATAAAAATTCTTTGTGCGTCTAAATATTATACAATAGCTTAAAAATTCTCTCTTTTATAGTTTTAGAGACGCACAATCTTAGTTGTTTGTTCTTTTTGTTTTAAAAGTAAATAAGTTTTTTTTTTAGTATAAATTGAATATTTTTTATTTTGATTTCTTCTAACTTAATTAATTTCTTCAATATTATCGACTCTTTTAATATTGTTAACTTTTTTAATATTTTTGACTTTTTTAATGCTATTAACTCTTTCGAAGTAATAGTCTTCTCAAAATTCTTTAATATTGTCGAAGTTATTAAAATTACAACAATAGATTTATATTTTATTATTTTCGACTTTGTTAACTTTTTTGTTATATTTGTTATATTAAATATTAGAATTACAACTTAAGTTTTTGCTAAAACTAAAAATTTTGTCGAAATAATAATAACAAATTTTTGTTTTTTCGAAACTTGTTTTAAATTAACTAAATAGATTTGAATTTCTTATTGATTACTACAATTTTTTTTGCATTAACTAAAAAGTATTTTGTAAATTTTAAATTATTTTTTATTGATTTTGTAGATCTCTATTAATTTTTTCTAAAAAATTAAAGTTATCTTAATTAAAATTATATAATAAGCAACAACTTTGTCGAGAATTTCTTTGCTCTTAAAATTATTTTTGAAATAATTTGTTTTAAGCAAACAAAAAAAAAATTTAAAACAATATTAAATTTTTCTATCTTTTAGCGTATATTAAGCGAAAATTGAGAAATATATTAAAAGATACAAATAAAACGCAAATTTATACAATTTAAAGAAGAGAAAAACAATTTAATCTACTTTGTTATATTTATTGTTGCAAAGTAATTTGTAAAAATTACAATTAATTTTTTCGATATATAGTTAAGTATATAATAGATCTTTTTTAGTGTCTATACAAAAGCAACAACTTTTAGCTCTATTAATCAATATCTTTTTTCGACATTATTTAGTATTTTAGAAAAATATATCTAAATATTAATTGTCTAAAAGAAATATATAGCAAAATTGTCTTTTATATAATAGATATAAATCTCAAATTTGTATTTCTTAAATTTGTCAATATTTATAAATATTTGTTGCTTAAAATTATAATAATACAATATGTTTTTCTTAATAAGTTGTTGCTAAAATATAGCAAAGCTTTAAGGTTCTATATTAATAAACTTAATATTAATATTTCTACAATATTGTACTTGCATCTTTTTACTTTTAACTAAAGATTTTTTTAGCAAAACTATCTTAAGATTTTGTAGAATTTCTATTATTTATATATAGTAGACAATTTTTGATCGAAATTAATTTGTTATCTTTAAATAAATTTTTAAGTTCTTTAATATTTTAGAAAAACTAAACTTCTTAAGTGCAACAAACTTTTTTTCGAAAATTTAGAAATCTAAATTGTCGATACGTTGCTCTAGTAATATTACAAATAAATATTCGATATACAATTTTTTGAATTTTAAAGAGATTTTTATTTAAGAAAACAAAATAAAGATAATCTTAAAATATATTAAATACTTGTTTATATTGCGTAAAAAGATTACAATATTATCAATATAATATTTGCAAAAATCGCAATAAGATCTAAGAAATTTGTCTATTTTATTCTAAATATACAATACTAATTCTTTGAAGCTTATAAGAGCAATATTCGATTGCTCTTTTTTTTTGTAAAAAATAATTGTAAAACAATCTCAATACTTCTTCTTAATTAGAAATTAATAAAACTAATTATTGTTATTTACAACAATAATATAAGAGCAATTTTGCAACTTAATTATTATATCTTTTTGCAATAGCAAAAAATAAGAATTTGTAATACTAATAGCGTTTAGATCTTAAATATCTATTACTATTTTGTTTTTTTAAATAAATTTTTTGTTTAAGTCAACATATATAGTTTTCTATACTACAAAGATAAAAAATTTAAAAAGCATAAAATTTTCGAACTATTTTAATCTTTTTTGTATATATATCTTGTCGAACTTTTTATTAATTAAAATTTTTAACTTTTGACTTAATAGATAAAATTTGTGTCGATAGTAGTTTGTCAATCAATTACTATAGAGATTTCTATATACTTTTCGAAAGAAAGATCTATTGTATTGTTAATATTCTCTTAAATTCTTAAATAACAATTAATAATCTTAATATATTTTGTTACTTTGTCGAATAAACTATAGATAATAATATTGTTTTTCAACTAAGTTTTTATTTTCTTTAAAATAATTTCTTGAAAAAGATATATTTTAGCAAAATTTAATTTCGACAAAATTGAATAGTCTTTAAAAAGAGAAATTGTTGCAAAAAAGTAATTTTTCTTTTCTACAATATAGTATTTTTTATCTTTTTATTCTACAATATATTTAACACAATAACAATTATTTAGTTTTAACAAGAATTCTTTATTATTGCAAAAATTGATAAACTAAAAATTTGTGTTTACAAAATAGATATATATTTTAGATATTGTAAGCTCGAAAAGAAAATTATATTTAAAGAGTTTACTTTTTTTTTTAGAATTATAGCAATTTTTGTTATTAATTTTGCAAATATTATTTCTTTTTTTGTTATACAAATTATTTGACGAATTCGAATATTGTTTTTAATTTTTATTTTGCAAAATATTGCAACTTCTTTACAAGATTTGAATTTTAGTTTTCAACTTAGTATATCTATAATTATTTGTTTCGATTCTAGAATATCTATACTTATAAGAAATTTTGTTTTAAAATTATTTATTAAATAAACTTTGTAACAAATATAAGTAATTATTTTGTTATTATTTTTGTTCTTGCTTTTTAAATAGACGTTTACAAAAAACTACTTGTTCAAAATATATTTTGTTGCGTCTATATTTTTTAATAAAATCGAAAAATATTTTCTAATCTTTATATTAGATATTTTTGCTTTAACAAAAGCGCAATCTATTATAGATATATTGCAATTAAAATTTATGCAAAAGAGACTTGTTAAATTGCTAATACTATATTTAACTATTGTTATAATATAATATTATATTCTAAAAGCTATTTTGTTCTTTTTGAAAAATATTGCGAAAAAGATTATTATTTTTGATATTGTTATATTCGAAAAAGTTGTTTTCGAAAATTAATATTGTTAAGAATTTTTAAAAATAAATTCTAATTGCTTCTATTAATTTTTTTTTTGTATAATTGTATATAAATATAAAGCTTGTTTCTAAAATCGAAAATATTCTAATATTATTAATAGATTGATTTTTTAACAATATTTTTTTGTAAAAAGATATAGTATATTATATTAACAAAAAAATTATTAATATTTTTGTTATTTTTTTTGTTATTATTTTTCTTTTTATCGAAAATCTTGTTACGAAAATTAGTTTTACAATTTTAAAAATATGTTGATTCGATATTTGTTAATACGTAATTGTAGTATATTTTTGCTTCTTTTTTATTTTTTTAATTTTAATTTTTGTTTTGATTATTAAAGTATAACTAAATCTATTAATATGTTATTTGCAAATCTAAGATTTAAAAAAAAAAATTGCGTTGTTTGTTTTATAATAAGATAGAAATTCGTTGCGTTCTTTTTTTACAATAGAAATTCTATTTGAATTGTATAATCTATTTTGATAGAAATTGATATTATTGGCAATAATTATTAGCGATTATTTTGTCGAAAATAAAACAATCTTTTAATTTTAAATATTTTAAATATTTGATTAACTCGAATAAGTTTAAGTCGAATTCAATTTAAATATATTTGTGTTTTATTAATTTGCGTAAATTTCTATTCTATTATTAATATAAGAAAAATTCTAATTTTCTTTTTAATAGAAAAAGCTTTGTTGCAAAGAAAAAAAATTCGATTAATAAAATAAAAAATTTTGCTAATACAAAGAAAAGTAAAATTTCTAATAATTTGAACAAAAGTCTTCTTGTTCTTGTTCGAAATAACAATTGAAAAAAAAAAATTGTAAAAGTTTTTTTATTTGTTTGTGTTTGCAAACAATTACAACAAGATTTGTTGTAAATTTTTAATCTATTTTTCGATTTATTTAAAGATTAACTTTCTTTTTTACTTTGTTTTTTATTCTTCTCTTAGAATAAAACAATACGCTATTATATTTTCTTTCGATTTGTTATTAATTTGTCGAATTTTCGAACTAAAATATTTGTTGTTAACAACAATATAATTATTTAAAACTCTAACAACAAATAATTTTAAATTTAGATTGTTTTAGTTAGATCTTTATTTAAATTTGTCTATATAATATACAACTTTATATTTTGTATATATATATACAACTTTTTTTTGTTTTGCAAATTTTTTACAAAAAAGATTTCTTAATTTAGTTTATTTTGAATTGTTAATATAAAGATTTTAAATTACTTTTTTAGATAACAAAAAATATGTTTTAGTCTATTAAGTAAGATTGTTATTGTATCTTTCTTATTTTAAATAAAATTATTTAATTATTAGTACAATATGTTATCTCGAAAATATATAGATATATAATTTCTAATTTTCTCTTTCTTAACAATAGTAGTATAGTTGTCTACTCTACAACAAAAAGTATATATCTCTTAATAAATAATTTTTTTTTCGATAATAACAATATTGTCTTTGCTATAAAAATTTTTAAGATCTAAATAAAAATAGTCTAAATCGAAAATTCGAAATATAATATTATTTTTTAAAATATTATTATTTGTTAATCTAAATAGTTTAGAAGAATTTTGTTGCTTTAAAGAGTTTTGCTAATTAGCAAAATTAACTAAATTTGAAAAATTGACAAACAAAAACAATTTGCTTAATAAAGTATTATAATTTGCTAATACTCTAGTTATTGTTTAATTAATAAGCTCTTATATAACAAAATTGTTTAATAGATTTTTGTTTTTTGCTATAACTAATATTATTGTTTGTAATATATTTATTCGAATAAGCAAGATATTTTTTTTTGATTGTTTTTAAATATTTTGTTTGTTTCTTGTTTCTTTTTTTTTGAAACATTGATAATGCAAGCTTCGAAAAAGCTTAATTCGAAAAATATTTGTATAAAAGAAGATATAGATTTGTTTTAAAAGTCGAGAAAAGTCTTCTGTATAAATAAAATAAGAAAAATCGATAAAATAAATACAAAAAAATTAAACAAATATTAATTTCTTTTCGATATAAAAGTATTATTGACTTCTTAAAATTGTATAACAATATATAAAGTTAAAGACTTCGAGTTTTGCAAAATACTTTCTTTTTTAAATAAATTTTTTGACTTTTTTGTCTATAGAAAAGAAAAAAAACTAAAATAGATCAAAATTTGTCAATAAATTTTTATATTTGTTACAAAAATCTTTACTACTTTTATAAAAGTCGATCGATCTATAATTTAATCTAATAGATAGTAGAACAACTTAGCAAACTTTAAACGTTTACTAATTCTAATTGCTATATAAATAGTTACTAATTTAAAAGTGTTGTTTAGTATACTTTGCAAAATAGACAAGAATTTCTTAAGTTATTTTGAAAATAATTTGCTAATTTTTATTAGAAAATTGTTTAGTTTTTAAACAAGTTCAATAATTTTATTTAACAATTCTAGCGAAAACGTCAAAATTGCTAACAAGAAAAAAATACAAAATATTGATTAAAAGAAAGATACGAAATAATAATAAAATATTCTCTTTCTAATAGACAATTTTTGCAATAAAAAAGCAGACTTTACAAGATAATAAAGTAGACTTCTAAGAAGCAAAAATAATAGTGAGATAATTCTCTCTAATAATCAATTTTCTTATAAATAAGAAAATTCTTCTTTGAAGCTATCAAATAGTGCGAAAATATACTAAGAAAAGAACACTAATAATAGGAATTATAATTGTATTACTAGCTAGAAAGAGAAAAGTTCTCTATTTAAATACTATTGTGTCAAGAAATATCTTGTTAAGCAAGAAAGAAATATTTTGTCTAAAAGAAAAGTAATATTCTGTTCTAGAGAAAAGTACGATAATCGTAACAAATACAAAACAAGAATTATTAAGCGTTCTTAAAAACTACTTAAGTAGATTAAAAATAATCTAGTATATTAACTAGCTTGTCTAAACAACACAAGAAGATTTTGAGATCTAGTTAAAATTTCTTGTATATTATAAAAGTAATACAACAAAGTTATTATAAAGAGATATTTAACAATTTAAGATTAACACAAAGCAAAGAGTATTACTTACTTGAACTAAATATTAACTTGCAATAATATACAAGTTATATATCTAAATACAAGTCTTAAAAAATTAAAGACTATTAACGTTTGTTATCTACTTGTTTAACTAGTTGATTGCATTAAATTTCTTAATTAACAATAAATACTTAATTTCGAGATACAAAAGAAGATATTTTAGTATTATATTAATTATTAATAGTCTCTTTAATTAAAAATGTATTTTGTATTTAAAACAATCTTATTGTTATAATATAAGTGCGACTAAATATTTGCAATCTACTTGTTTTCAAATCTACAAAGATAGTAAGTAGAGTACTAATATACAAAAAAATTAATTCAACAATTTAAGACTAGAGTATCGCAAACATATTAATAAAAATTAATAATAAGATAAAAAGATATAGATAAGTCTACAAAAGATATATTAAATATTGTAAAAAATACAATCGAGTTAAGTCAATCTATTAAAATTGCAAATTAAGAAAAATTAATATATTTACAAATTATTGTTAAAAGATTTCAATTGCAATTGCTATTGCAAAAAGAGTATTAAATATAATAAACAATTATTAAGATACAACAATTGTATTAAAGAAAATAAAGAATATATCTATAGCAATTAATTAAAAAAAAATAGTTTATATACTGTCAATAGATCTTCGACAAAAAAAAATAACTTCTAACAATATTATAGAACAAACAATCTTAAGTATACAATAATTGTTACAAGTTAAAAAGAAAATATATTAAACAAAAATTAAGATATATAAACTATATTATAATAAATAAAAGTCGTATCTTTATATTCAAATACTTTATTTAAGTATTTAACAAAAAACTTTTAAAACAACGCAAAATTACAATATATAATATATATTAATTTCAAAAACAAAACTATATTAAGATTAAATTTATTTGCAAAAATTGTATTTTGTAAAAAGCAAACTATATTACTACAATTAAAAATTATAATTAAGAATCGATCAAATTGTTTTTAAATTAAAAATTCTTATTCTTGTTCTTAACAATCGCAAAAACAAAGTTATCAAATATCGAAACAAAACAAAATAGAGAAATTAGTTTGACGTTAAACAAAATTGTTTTGCAACGCTCAAAAAATACACTAAGTTTAAGAAGTAAAAATCTTTTTTCAAAACAATTAAACAACAAGTTAAAGAGACAACAAAGCGTTACAAAAAAAGATATAACAATATTATATTGCAAACACGCAAAAGGTAATATAAAATCAATATCTAACTATAAAACTACTAAAGCTAGAAAAACTATTCTTATTGTCTAGCAAATCTTATTGGAATCGCGTAAGACAAAAAAAAACAATTAATTGCGTTAAATAGAAATAAAGAAAAAGCTTTTGTATTATATTGCTAATTTACAAAGTTGTTTAAATAATAATCGAGAGTCTAATCTAGATTGCGACTAAAAATTAACAACAAATAAAAAAATATTATACAATATATTCACAAAAAAATTACAATAGACGTATATATTGATACAATATTGCAAATTGTTAAGTATTTAAATTAAATATTAAAATTAAAATTAATTAATATGCGAACAAAGATAACATTATATTAAATTAAAAGATCAACTTAAGCATTTTATTTAATTCTTAACTTGTAAAATATAATAAAGAAATTGTATTTAAAAATAGCTAATTACAACTTTAATTGTTTTTAGAAGAAAGTCAAATATCGAAAGATGTTAAATAGATTGACTATAACAAATCAATTGCGACATTTTTGATAATAACAAAATTAAAATTTGAAGTTAACAAAGTTATTGAAAAAATAACAACAAGCAATTTAACTAAGTCTTAACTCTTAAAATATAATCAACAAACAATATTTAACAATAATCTACTACAATTTAATATATATATAAATATTTTAATTAAATTTTAACTCTTGTATATTTATAGACATTTTAATCTTAGCAAATAGATATTAAAATTCTTAAACAAAATAGATTCTTCAATTAAAATTAATAAAGCTATTTAAAATTCTACA
>JAABUW010000920.1_pt1 | contig 53568 bp, 39 predicted proteins | sample 5560081 | NCBI WGS metagenome assembly JAABUW01 (sample SAMN10711882, study PRJNA513363) | rock metagenome | isolation source: Antarctica rocks | place: Antarctica: Victoria Land, Knobhead sud | reverse complement strand
CAGGATGTAATAGTAAACATCTTGATTTTCTTTGGCAGCGATATCTTGATGATGATCATCTTGCAGAACAAGGCTAGATCTTAATTGTTGATTGTACTTGACGAACGGTTATTATTGCAGGAGAATCCGGCCATGTCAGTCATACCTCTTTTTCGGGCTGTCTCCGCTCATTGAAGTAGCGCGGAAACGGCAGCGACCAAGCAACAGTCGTACGATTCAATGGAACACGGAATACAGCAGCATGAGATCTCCAAGTGTTCAAAATTAGAGCCAAGGAGATGATGGCACATGTTGATTGCACCATTTTCATTTCTGAAATATTGTGGGAGAGATGCACAATGAAAGAAGAAGGCGGTGCTACTTCTGGAGCCTATCGCTTATATGTACGAGTACCACTTCTAGTCAGGCCAATTTACATATCTCTAATACCTTCTCTATATTATAGGTGACAGGTTCAGTTCTTTAAAGCTTAAAATAGTTTTGACATTTAAATCTTCCAAGAATAATATCGATTTAAAACGGGGTTACAGCGGGCGAGGGGTTGGAAAAGTTGAGCCCGGCTCAACTTCTGCATATGCTAACCATGAGTTCAAAATTATTCCAACCCCGACTCAGCTTACTGCATATGCTAATCATGAGCTCAAGAATTGATGCTATTATGCTAAAATAGCTAGAGGATAGAGTATGCACAAAACATGCAAAATCATGAACTCAACTTGTGACATGCTCATTCACAAGCTACTATCGCTCACGTCCTCTTCATCAAATCTATCTCATGCGTTTTCTTCTTCAGTCTCATCGTTCTGCCTATGATTTGCATCATCACTTTTCTCAGTCGTCTTCAACATTTGCCACATTGCACGAATCTTGAGCGAGCTGAGTTTCTTTTGAATATATGCGCGACGTATGCAAACTGTCATGCGACTCTCACATTCAAATCATTTAGTTAATCTTAGACTGATCGCGTCAAGTCGAGTACTTGAGTTCGAGTTGAATATTCGACCCGAAAAGTGTCGAGTCGAATTGGAATTTTTTTGAAAAAGTGTTGAATCGAATTGAGAAGTTGAATTTGAGAACTTAAGTCGAATTGAGAAGCTTGATTCGACAACTCGACCTGAAAATTCAATTCGATTCGACAAGATATTAGATAAATGTAAATAGCTTGATCAAACAGTTTACATGATTTTCCTTCATGACTTTCTACCATGTTTTTCCGTCATGACTCTCTATCAAAGTCAAACGATCTTCATGTTTTCTCGTCATGACTTTCTATCAAACGATCTTTATGTTTCTCTTTATGTTTCTCTTTATGTTTTTCTTCATGTTTCTCTTTATGACTTTTTATCAAATGATCTTCATGTTTTCTCTTCATGACTTTCTATCAAAAAGATAATGCAAAAAGATAATGCAAAAGTTGAAAAAATTTCTATATTTAGCTTTCTTGATGTCAAGCTCAAGTTCTTGACAAGTCGAGTCAAATTGACTCAATTCTCAGTTGAGTTGAATCATGTTAAATTGAAAATATGCTCAACTTGACTTGAGTTGAGTTGAAAATATGAGCAATTCGACTTTGAATCAAGTTGAATTCAAAATGTCAATTTGAAACTCAACTTGATGATCAGTCTAATAGACTGATTACATCAAGTTGAGTACTTGAGTTTGAATCAAGTACTTGACTTGAAAAGTGTTGAGTTGGGTTGAAATTTTTTTGAAAAAGTGTTGAGTTAAATTGAGAAGTTGAATTCAAGAACTTGAATCGAGTTGAGAAGCTTGATTCAACAATTCAACTTAAAAACTCAATTTGATTTGACAAGATATTAAATAAATGTAAATAGCTTAATTGAACAGTCTACATGATTTTTCTTCATGACTTTCTATCATGTTTTTTCATCATGACTTTCTATCAAAGTCAAACAATTTTCATGTTTTCTTGTCATGATTCTTTATCAAATGATCTTCATGTTTCTCTTTATGTTTCTCATCATGATTCTTTATCAAATAATCTTCATGTTTCTTGTTATAATTCTTGAGTCTATTCTCGTTCTATTCTTGATTCTATTCTCAACTCTATTCTCGCTTTATTCTCGACTTTATTCTCAATCTTGACTATCTCTAATCAAGTTTAGTGAGCATTCAAGCTAAAGATGATGTCATCGAGTCTTTGCATCATCTGTGTAGAATGTCAATTCTTTCAAGTCTAGCGCAAAGATCAGAAACACATATATAAGCTGCAAGTTCTTCTCTGTAGATACTTTTCTTTCTTAGTATTTATTTATTAGTTAAATGACATTCATATGACTCATTTTATGCTGATCTTTAACAGTAGATAAATGCTAATCAACTACTCTGCTATTGACATGTAAATGATACGAAATAATTTACTTCGTTCATTCAGAAATTCGCAAGAAATTCTTCAAATTTATATCATTTTTTATTCGCAAGAAATTCTTCGAATTTGCACTCATTTGTTTATCAGAAAATTCACAAGAGCTTCTTTGAATTTACATCTATCATTACATCATACATACACATATCATGACACGCAACTTTGAGTCAGTCGAGTCACAATCAGCTTGATTGATTAGAAGCATTGCAAATAAATAAGTTTTCATGCTATCTATCAATGCTTCAAATGAAGTCGAGAAAGTTGAGATCTCATGAAACATAAAGAACAAGAAACAATTGCATCAATGAGTCAAAAGTCAGCTCGATGAGATTATCAAAATGTTGAACAAACTTAGAGCTCAACAAAACATGATTCTGAAGTGCATCAAGCATTGAATTATCATGCAGATCAAACATAACAAGAGATTGAATCAACTAAAGATCAATCGCATGTCAATCAACACTTTAAAGAAGATTAACACTCAACTATGAAAAGAGATGTTGATACTCAAAGAGAAATGATCTCAAGCTGATCAGTCTCAAGAACATCAAGACATTGAGTTACAAGCTTCTATCAAGAATTGAACTTGACGAGAGACATTCACTCTATTTGAAAATGATCATCACAAGTTCTTCAAGTTTTTGAATTCTTCTATATTCACTGATGAAGATGAATCAACATGAGATAGCTGAAGAATCAAGATGAACGACAAGCTTCAGACAAATGTCGATCATTTCAATACTGAAAATATTCATATTGTTTATGTGATATCTAGACTAAAGAATAATGCTGTCGAGCACATTTTCATCAGACGTCGTCATGATGCTTCTTATTCATACACATTAACTGACGAGTTATTTGAGCATCTGAAGAAAATATATGATGACATAGATAAGAATCAAAAGTGTCGTCATGAGTATAATGCTTTAAGACAAATCAACAAGTCTTTCAATGTTTTCTACTTTAAGTTCATGAAGCTATTCAGCTATCTCGACTACAATGATTGCACTCTGATGAATGATCTTCAGAATAAAATCAATAATCGCTTGCAGAACATTCTATTGATTTGTCTCAAGAATTTTGTCTCACTCACTCGTCTAAGAAACTTTCTTCAAGATGTAAATAATAGACAGTGAGTTAACTTTCAGCTACGCAGCAAGCGATGAATCATCAAACTCACTGCAGTATCTGACAAATGCATTACTTTCTCATCAGCACTGTCAATCTCAATAATCGACTATGTTAAACTCATCATCTTTTCTATTCTTAAGCTTGATTGAGCGAGAACATCAATCATCTGCTATACATGCAAAGCATCAGATCACTTATTTAAGAATTGCTCTCAGCTAAACAAGATCAACATCTCAACATTTCATGTGTTCACTTCTCGTCTGCATGAGATAGTCATTCTCAAGAATAAAGAGAATGAGAAAATGTCTATCAAGAATGACGAGACAAAAAACTAGTGACTTTCATCAAAGATGCAATGAAAGATGTGTTAATTTCTTCAATGATGAGCATGTCAGATGATTCTTTTGCTTCTGAATCTTTGACTACTGAATGTGTACTTTCTAGCAATGAAATTAGTTACTCATTGAAGTCATTGATTGACATTGAAGCTGTTGATTTTTCATTCATTGATGAAGTGATTGCGCAGATTGTTTGTGATCAGTTGCAAATTGAGTCTTTGACTTTGATCAAAGCAAAGTCAATACAAGAATTTGACAATCATTATGCAAAAAAACTCATTACTCATGTTATTTATTCAAATCTGACGATTCAAGATCACATGATAAACATCGCTTTTATGTTGATCACTCGATTAGATCAACATCAAATGATTCTTGAAAAAACATGAATGAACAAAATTAATCTAGTAATAAATATGCAGATCAACTTTCTTTGATTTTCGAATTTCAATTCTCGTTTGAAATCGATTGTTTTATTCTCAAACAATAAAACAACATTGAAACAAAAGAGCTTGACTTTTACTCATATACTAAAGAAATCTTTCACTTCTGTTACATCTCAATCTAGTCAGAAATCATACTCTTTCAATCAGTTCAATGAGAAGTCAGTAAAACTAATTGAACAGTTAAAATCATGTGACGCGACTTTAACTAGCGTCAAAATTTTCAAACCGTTCTTTGATTCAATGAACATTGCAATGATAGAAACTGCTGCTTATAGAATGCTGATCAAACGCGTTAATGTAAACATCTTTGCTGTTATTGTCTTGAAAATTGATTGACTCATAACTATAGTTGAAAACAAGTCTGAAGAAGTGAATCTGCATGAGCTTTCACACGTCAAAACTCTTGAGAAGGTCAAAGTCAAGCTTCTCTTCAAGTATCATGACTATCTAGACATGTTCAATTGAGCTATGATCAATCAGCTATCATCTCATCATCTTTATGATCACAAAGTTGAGTTGATTAATGAGAAAACATTCTCTCGAAGCAGACTTTATAAGATGTTCAACTACAAACTTCAGAAGATAAAAGAGTATCTGATCAAACATCTGAACAAAGAGTTTATTTTCTTGAGCTTCGCTTTCTACGTCTCACTCATCTTGTTCATCAAAAAGAAAGATGATAGCTTGCGTTTCTGCATAAACTATAAAAAGCTTAATGCTTTGATCAAACGAGATCACTATTCTTTGTCATTGATAAATGAGACTTTCACTCGTATACAAGAAAGCAAGTATCTGACTCAATTGAACATAATTGTCACGTTCAACAAATTACACATGCACTTGAACAGCGAGAATTTGACTATCTTCATTATCTTCTTCGACTCATACAAATATCATGTAATGCTCTTTGATTTAATCAAAGAATCTGCTTTCTATCAGCACTACATGAATGATGTATTGTTTGAATATCTACATCAGTTTTGTCAGATTTATCTAAATGACATTATCATTTACAGCAAGACTCTGAAAGAGCACAAGCAACATGTACAATTAATCTTACAGAGACTACGAGAGACTGATCTACAGATAGACATAAACAAATGCAAGTTTCATGTGCAAGAGATCATCTTTCTAGAACTATTGATATTCATTGAGAAACTAAAGATGAATTCTTGAAAGATACAGATGATTGTTGAATGATTTATCTTCATCAATCTCACTCAGATACAGTTCTTCATAAACTTCTGCAACTTCTATCAATGCTTCATCAAGAACTTCTCGAAGATTGTTCATCTCATGATTCAACTTACTCAAAAGAAGATCATATTTGAATGAAATCAGGTCTGTCAGACGACGTTCAATCATATGAAGAAGTGCATGATTGAAACTTCAATACTTTGTCATTTTGATCAGACTTGCAAGACAATTCTTGAAATTGACTCATTCAACTACGTCAATAATGAAGTTCTGTCTCAGTATAATGACAAGAAAACATTACATTCTGTTGTCTTTTATAGCAAGAATCTGTCTCTCGCTGAGTGCAACAACGAGATATATGATAAGAAACTGCTGATCATCATTTAAGCATTTGAGCATTGATAATCTGAGCTGAAGCTGACTGACATTTCTATCAAAATGTTCATCGATCATCAAGTGCTTATGTCATTGATGAAAGATAAGAAGCTTAGCAGACAACAGATGCGCTGAATACAAAAGCTCGCTGACTTCAATTTCAAAATAATGTATTGATTTGACAAACAGAACATCAAGATCGATGCATTAACTTGTTGAGTCAATGTCGTGCTCAGAAATCTCAAGAATGAGTGCTGTTGTTATCAGCGAATCACGATTCTGACGTTGAATCGAATGAAGATTGCTGATTTAGAGAAAGATGTCAGTTAATCAATCTATCAACAGATTCTCAAGATTAATAGAATCGATGAGAATTGTACTCTGCTTCGCGAAGTTGTATCAAGAGATGAAACACAATGTGAAGACATCAGATTGAAGAATTGTCGAGTTCAGAATGAAATCTTGTATCATGATAATCAACTATGAGTCTCGTTCAATGAACTTCTACAAATGAATCTGATTCGTGAAGTACATGATCAGTCATTGATGAGTCATTCTGATATTCTTAAAACTGTGAAAATCATAAAACGAAACTACTATTGATCATTCATGCGAAAGACAGTAGATCATTATATTCGAAACTGTTATATTTGTCAATGCTCAAAGACGTTTAAAGATAAATCAAATGAACTGCTACATTTTTTATTCATACTTGAACAGTGATGACAAGACATAGTCATGAACTTTATTATTGATCTATCTGATTCGTACAACTACAACGCTATTCTGACTGTCATTTGCAAATTATCAAAAGAAAGACATTATATTTCTTGCATCATTAATGATGAAGATATCACAGTTGAAAGAACAGCTGAGATGTTAATTCAGTGAATATATCAAACTCATGATTTATCAAGCTTCATTGTATTCAATCAAGATACTCAGTTCACTTTCATTCTCTGAAAGTTTCTTTGCAAACGACTGAGCATTTCTCTTCGATTGTTCATCGTCTATCACTCTCAGATCAACGATCAAAGCGAACAAGTCAATCAAAATATCAAAAGATATTTTCATTTCTTCTGTTCATACATACAGAATGACTGATTTAAGTGATTGCTTATGATCAAGTTTGTTGACAATAACATCTTGTTTTCAGTCATTTTCTTGATTCTCTTCTTCATGAATAAGAACTTTCATTCTCATATGAGCTTCGATTCTGACATCATCGAGTATGAAAGCACTTGCGAACGCTTGCAGATCATCAGAATCGAAGATATATTTAATCATATAAACAAGATGTTAATCTTCGCTTGCGAAGCTCTGATCAAAACACAAGAATGAATGATGAAACAAGCTAATAAGCATAGAAAAAAGATCAATTACAAGATCAAATCAAAGATGTTTCTGAATGAAAGAAACATCATTACAGCGAGACTCTTCAAAAAGCTAGATGACAAGATGCTTGATTCATTCAAGATCACAAATTCTGTTGAATTCTTCTATAAGTTGAAACTATCAGACATTATGCATATACACAATGTATTTCATTCAGAGCTTCTTCGTTCTGTCATTGATGATTTTCTGTCTGATCAGAAGAATGAATTCTCGAAATCAATTATGATAAATGACAAGAATGAATGAAAGATCGATGATATTCTGAACTCTTGACAATATTGAAAACGACTTCAATATCAAATAAAATGAAAGAGCTATGACAACAATCTCAACTGATATAACGCTGACGATGATGAATTCATGAATGCTCAGAATGTTGTTGATGACTTTCACACTTGATATTCTGATCGAGCGCACTAAGAAAATACATTCATGCGAACATGAATAGTTGAAGAAGAGAAATAATGTTACAATTCTTGAGTCTATTCTCGCTCTATTCTCGACTTTATTCTCAATTCTATTCTCGCTTTATTCTCGACTTTATTCTCAATCTCGACTATCTCTAATCAAGTTTAGTGAGCATTTGAGCTAGAGATGATGTCATCGAGTCTCTGCATCATCTGTGTAAGACGTCAATTCTTTCGAGCCTAGCGCAGAGATCAGAAACACATATATAAGCTGCAAGTTCTTCTCTGTAGATACTTTTCTTTCTTAGCATTTATCTATTAGTTAAATGATACTCATATGACTCGCTCTATGCTGATCTCTAACATTTCTCTTCATGTTTCTCTTCATGTTTCTCTTCATGTTTTTCTTCATGTTTCTCATCATGTTTCTCTTCATGTTTTTCTTTATGTTTCTCATCATGTTTCTCTTCATGACTTTCTATCAAAAAGATAATGCAAAAAGGTAATGCAAAAGCAAAAAATCGGAAAAATTTCTATATTTAACTTTCTTAACGTCAAGCTTGAGTTCTTGATGAGCTGAGTTGAATTGACTCAATTTTCAGTCGAGTCGAGTCGTGTCAAATTGAAAATATGAGCAATTCAACTCAAATTGAGTTGAAAATGTGAGCAACTCAACTCAATATTGATTTGAGTTCAAAATGTCAACTTGAATCTCAACTTGATGATCAGTCTATTAACAAGTTGAGTTTAGTTTACATGTTAACTGTTTAATCAAGTCGCTAACATGTAAATCAAGCTTTAATACTTGACGTAAACGACGAGAATATTTTCGACTTTGAGTATAATTAGTATAACAATACTTGTTGAAGACAACAACGCGTTAATAACTTAATTAATGACTAAGCTAGTCAATATGTTTCACGAATACGTTAATGACTTTGTAAAGACGTTAATGTGTAGCTTAATCTCAGCTTGTTAGTCAAGATGAAGACTGCTACACACAAGATATTTTTACTATTTGCAAAATCAATTAAATCTATTCTAAGTAGATCTTTCAATAGATTTGTAATTCAATAACAACTTTTACTAAGACTAAGCTGAACACTTTTTCGTCTTTCATTCTTATTTACAAGCATGATATTGATATATGAGAGTCAGAGTGAATATGTGCATGTAGATATATTGACTATTTAATAGATAAAGCATACGAAATGAAGAAGAAAGAAAAGAAGTGAGTGAAGAGTAAATACTCATTCACTAGCGTTGAATCAATGCGAAGATTACTAATCACAAAGATAACAGTATCATTTTCTGTTTTCAACATTTTCAACACTTTCTCTTAGAAATTGAAGCTCTATATGAAGCTATTCAGACTCTTTACTGACTGTATATTCATGCTCTTTTACTCGTCGATGTCATGCTTGACGAGAATAGCTTCATTTCTTGAAGTTAGTCTCATGATTGATCTGAATCTCAGAAATTTGCCTGACTTCAGAGACTTGATGAAATCATTGATCATCATTTGATCAATGAGTATGTATTTCAATCTAATTGCTTTCTCTTCTACCTTGTTTTGAACATAGTGATATGATGTATCAATGTGCTTGACTTGAAGATGATTAACAAGATTGCTACTCATTTTTATAGTCGCTTGATTGTCAGCTAAAATGATAGTTGAATTTGTATTTGAATTATCATATCTCATCTCTTTCAATGCTTGAATCAGAAAGATCAATTTCTTGACTGCATTACATTTGTTGACGTATTCAACTTCAGAAGATGACGTGCTAATGCATTATTGACGTTTGAAGCTTCAGCTAATTGATTCATTTCATAGAAAAAACATATAGTTGAAGATGAATCTTCAAGAATTCAAGCAATTCGCATGAGCTGAATCAATATATTCAAAGAATTCAGCTTTCTCAACTTTCTTCACTTTGAAAGATTCATATCAAAGTCTCAGCTGAACAGTTTTGACTAAATAATGAATAATTTGTTTGACAGCTAGATCATGATCGAGAGTGTCATGATCATGTCTAGATGATACAATCAATGAAGATTAGAGTTGATAGTGCTTAATCTTTAAAGATAGCTATAACTAAATATTAAGAATACAGAAGAAGATTGATACAAAAGCTTTTATTTATGTAATGTTCAAAGACTGTGCTAAACTCAAAAGAAATGTGTTTGTGACATGAAAAGAATATGATGTAGATGAACAAGATGTTGTTGAAAGAAAAGAGTGTTGAGAAAGAAAAAGAGATTGAGTTCTATCTGAGTCAAACCTGAGTCAGATCTAGATCAGATTAGACTGATCATTGAGTTGAGTATTGAGTTGACATTTTGAACTCGAATCGATCTTGAATCAAGTTGCTCACATTTTCAATTCAATTCGAGTTGAGTTGAGCATATTTTCAACTCGATTCAACGTGACTCAAGTAGCAGTTGAGTCAACTCAATTCAACTCGTCAAGAACTTGAGCTTGACGTCAAGAGAGCTAAGAATAGAAACATAGAACAACATGTTTGCTTGTTATTTTCTTGCAATAAATTGCATTATCTTTTTGCATTATTCATTGCTCTATATATTATCTTCAAGCTATTCATCACTACTGTTGTCACGTTGCAAATACAAATCATTCTACAATACGACAGAATGTTTAGTTCGCTGACAACTTTTAATCTGTTCGATCAAAGATTTATGAAACTTTCACATTATTTTGAAAAGAAGAAAATTAGACAAGAAGCGATGAATAAAATTCATCAGAATTTTTCACAGCTCAAGATAAGAGAGAATAGCGAGTATGTTCAATGAACTTTGAATACAGATAACTCTTTTCTACGATAATGATTTCAAATCTCTGTTGTCGAGAGTATTTAAAACAAGACTCAAAAAAAGATAGTTAATTCGCTCTGATTCAAAAAAGTCAAAGATGATAAGCAATTCAATATATGAAATCGCTTTATACAGTTGACTTTGATAGTTGAAGAATTGCTCAAAATCTCATGCATAATCTGCAATAAGATTATGAATTATTTTACAGCTTTTGATAGCTTTAGCATGTCTGCTATGAAAAAGCATCTTGAATCAGACTTTTGCACAGCGACAGAGCGAAAACATGAACATTCGCAATCATAGATTGAACTGACTTTTGAACGAGTAAGTCATATCTGATAATGCAAATTGATAATGCAAAATTAATAAACTATTAGAAGAAAAGTCATATTGAGTTAGTCTTTGTCTTCAATCAAGAGAATTGAGAAGATCAATTATGCAAGATCTTTGTTGACTTGAATCTATTCTTTCGAATCATTGATAACGAGCAATTTCGAAAGCTGCTACACATGCTTCGTTCAGATCTGCAGATTGTGCATTGCACAAAGATGACAACTATGATTCTCTCTCACTATAAGAATATTTGTGATCAGATCAGAATGAATCTTAAAGAGTCACAACGTGTCTCTATTGCTTTAAACGTGTGATCTAGTTCTCAAAGAGTAGCGTACTTGAGAGTGTAAATATACTGAATCGATGTTGAATTTCAGTTTCGTGAACATTTTATTAAATTTATGTCTTTCAATATTGAGCATATCGATCGTCAATTGATGATGAAGCTAATGAAAATTCTGAAGAACTACGCTATTAAGAACAAGCTTTTCAAGATTGTTATCAATAATGCAAACAATAATAGTATCTTGAAAGAGAAACTTGAAAAGATCATGAGTTGTCGCGAGTTTCAATGAGACAGAATACAGAATTTCATTAATTGCTTGACTTACATCATCAATCTTATGATTCAAGATTTTATTCAAGCTCTTGAATTGAAAACAATAGCTAATAATGTTATTGCTCAATTAAAGAATAAGCAAGTGCAAGATATTGAGACAAGCAGAGAATTATCTGTTGTGATCAAAAAGATATTGCTTCAAATGATAATGCAAAAAAGTAATGCATTTATTAATTATGAAATTAGATTCATGCTCTGACGATAGCTGTCAACGACTCTTCTCAGTGATTGATTCGCTTCAGAGCTTTTCAAGAGCAGAATGACAAAAGATCTAGAAAACTGATACAAGATATTCACATTTGTTGAAACTCTATGTACTTAATGCTTCATTAAGCATATCAACTACGTGAATTTGTTGATCTTTGAACAGAGAAATACTACGAAGATTTCAAGATCACAAAGATCAAACTTGATGAAAGCGAGTGATTCATGATTTTGCTTGTTGACAATCTATTAAATTTCTTCTACGAATGCACTTTAGTAGTGTCACGAACAACTAATGCAGATATTCACTTGAGATTTCGAATATTTGATGCACTTTTCAATCATCTTGAGCAGATTGAAAAGAATATAAGAAGAAGTACTTGTTCATCAAGTGCTGTTATAGTAAAGACTTGCAAAAAAGTCTCAATCAAACTTGCAAAGTATTATGACAAGATTGAAGACAGCAATGAAACAATATATAATCTTACAAATATTCTGAATTTTACAATGAAGCTAAATCTTTACAAGACTTGAGACGATAAAGACAATGAAGATACAGATCATGATGAAGAGTCTGTTCACTACAAGATCAAGTACAAGACAGAGTTCAAAGAGTATTTTCATCATTACTACAAAGATTCAGCTGTCAATTTGAGAGCAGAAGCACAAAGAGCAAGAAGTGATGCTAACAAGATAATGCATTATGATAATGCATTTGATCATTTATTAACGATCTTGTAGTCTGTTGCAACTGTTAGAAAATCATTGCTTTGACAATCTCAATGTGCTCATTTTTTTCAAGATGAAGATGATTGATATCTTTGCACTGATGTTATAAATGAGAAATGTTCAACATGACAATTTTGAAAAGACAATGCTTCGAATTTTTCTAGATTGACGTAAATGACTAAAGATGTTCTTTCATGCTCAATATTTTCAATAGATATTGAGCGAACTTTCAGTCTTGCTAGAAGAGTATGTTGATGAAATTGATCACAGATGAGTTCAAAAACGATGAAACAAATAATGTTGATGAAGTATTACAATTGAACTATGAATTTGAATTCAGACGAAATTATTACTGAGTTCTGAAATATTTATTGCAGAGAGAAGAATGATGATCAAGAGATCAATGAGTCTGCTGATTCATTTCAAGTATCTTTGAAGACTGTTCTGATGCAGATTTATTCATAAATTTGCAATATCATCTCATTTATTAAAAGTCTTGCATTTAAAGCAAGTACTTATTAGAAGTACAATTGAGTCAATGCACAAGAATAATGCACAAGAATAATGTGAATGTGATTTCAAGAATTACACTGTTTATCTAACTGATGAAAACAGATATTTTCTAGTCTGTCTTGAAAAACATGACATCAAGATTCATCATGAGATTCTTCATAAATCTCATATTTTTATCTTGAATGATGACGCGTTTAACATGAATTGTCATCAAGTTGATGTCTGCATAGAGCAAAATATCAATGAAAATTCTACAACAAGAGTGATAATGCAAAAGAATAATGCACTTACTTTTCATAAAGAAAATCATAAAGTCTTCAATGACTTCTTGAAGAGCACTCAAGACAAAGCGCTGAATGCGAAAATCATATTGTAGCATGTTTGCTTAAGCATAATCATGTATAATCATTCTAATTAATCTTTTGAAGATCATTTTGAGAATGAGATTTTCTGTAATCTTCTGATATTTTCAAATTTCGCGCAACGCAACAGTGTCTGATTTGTAGCGTCTTTTCTGTTGCAAAGCATTAGTATGTCAGTAGATAATGCATTACTTATGTACATTATCTTTTTAGTAATAGTAGTAGATTTAAAGATTGAAGTTTCTTTGATAGCATAATGATCAGTTGAATGCATTGAATTCTTAGACATCTTATGTGCTGATGCATGTGCTAAAAATGAACTTGTCAGCAATAAACAAGTCATATTGCATTATCAATATGCATTATCAATAACATTCTTGCTGCATGTCATTGTTTATCAAGAATGATTGATTTGATTTATGTAAACTTGATTTTTGAAAGTATTATCTTTGAAAGTATTATTTATTGAAGTGTTGATTACTAAAATGATTCAAGAAAATATGATAGAAGAAGTGATTGAAAAATCAGAAAAGAAATTGAAGAAAATATTGAATAAGTGTTAAGAAATAAGTGTTAAGAATAATAATTAAATTTTTCTCGTTGCACTCAAACTCATCTCACTTGATGAGTTTTTTCCCTACTTTTCAAAATTCTCTATCTGTTCATATTCTATCAAACTACTCAAATTTCATCGATACTATTGCATTACTCAAATGCATCATCAAGAGAACAATGCTGACTTTAACAGATACTTTTCACTTTGTTCAACAGTTCAGAAATAATTCTTTGTGAAAATTAATTCATCTCACTTGATGTTATACTTCTTACTTTCTCAAATTCTCTACAAGTTCATATTTTATTAAACTATTCAAATTTCATCAATACTGTTGCATTACTCAAATGCATTATCAAGAGAACAATGCTGACTTTAACAGATAATGTTCACTCTATTTGTAAACTCAAAGTCTATTGCAAGTTGAAATCATGGTGAAAATTGATTCAATGAGATTAAAGAACACTACAAGCAACAGAACAATGATCATGTAGTTATATTCAAACAACTACACAAACTAAGACAATTCAATGTTTGACAAGAAGCGAATAAGATCGACAAAGCAGCAATGAAAGACAATGTAAGAGACGAGATAGAACAAGAGCAAAAGAACAAAGATATTCATGATAATGCATCTCAGTAATGCAATACTAGATAAAGCGTTGATCTGTTTATAATTGAATGCTTTGAATCGAAAATCAGACGCAAAGCGAATGCTGAGATTATCGCTGAAATGATAAAGCTTTTCAATATAACTGCTGCAACATAAGATGCAAATACTATTGCAGAGAAAATTGTTTTGAAAGCAATGAAGATATGCATTATCTATATGCATTATCTTTCAATTGTAGAAACTAATATCAATTTTAAAAGACAACAGATGAGCTGAACATGAATGAAGAGATATCAAAATTTATGATCTTTATAGTTCACTTAATTCAATAAAGAATTCTTCATCATGATGATTTGAAGAAGTTAAAGCAGACTGATGATACTAATTCTATGACAGCTTTTCAGAATTTTGCAACAGAATTCGTCACTTTCTTAACTGTCAAAGAACGAGAAATTTAGAATTCAATACATGCAATAAATTATAATTTGAATGATCTCATCATAGTAGAAAACAATGATGCAGAGATGTGCTATGAAGTAAAGAAGAATGAGAAGAAACTACAACATGATGAATATGAGATTATCAGTAGTGAGAAGAAAGAGAATAATGAAAGTGAAAAGAAAATAATAGAGCTGTTCGACTAGCGAACAGCGTTTACCTTACTTTCTAAGTTCTAAGCATAATTCATAATCTTATAAATTCATAGTGCATTATCTTTTTGCATTATCATGAAGAGTGTTCAATAGAAAGTCATGATGAGAATCATGAAGTCTTCATGATGAAGACTGTTCAATCAAGCTATTTACATCTATCTAATATCTTGTCAAGTTGAGTTGAGTTGTCGAGTTGAGTTGTTGAGTCAAGCTTCTCAATTCAACTCAAGTTCTTGAGTTCAACTTCTCAACTCAACTCAACACTTTTTCAAAAAAATTTCAATTCAACTCGACACTTTTCAAGTCGAGTACTCGACTTGACGCAGTCAGTCTAGGTCAGATCTCGACTAGATCGTTGACTAGCTCTAATCATTACGCAGAGAACTTGCTAGTGTTCACTGCGAAATTGATTAGAGCTTCAGTCTTGATACGCTCGTAACATTATCTTTCTCTTTGAAAATTCATGTTTGCATGAATGTAGTTCATTTGCTCACTTTTGTTGATAGTTATTTTGATATTTAGCGCGATTTGTTTGAATATAGCTTATGAAATTCGTTCAAAACTTTCTCTGAGTCATTGAATTTCTCTTTATTGACATAGTATCATTCGTCATTTCTATCTAGATTTGTTCATTTGACTTTGTACTGTATTTGATCTTAATAGCATCTGAAGTTCAATATATCATCTATCTTTCAGTGTTCATCGTCTTTGATAGTGATTAATCTGAGTGATTCTAAATGCTGTTCTGATAGAGAGTTTTCTGAATATAATTGCAGTAGCTTCAAGCTGAACATTGAATGTAGATGCTTCATGCTAACTGATAGATGAAGATGATAGAAGATACTCACTTTGACAGTGATTTGATAGAAATCTAGCTGTTTATCTTTCAAATCTTTGCAGAGTCTTGTTGTCTTGACGTTTCTAGAAGATAGTCAAACTCAGTCATTTACTTCATATATGATGTTTCATCTATGTTTATTAATCTGAACTTCAATGATCAGCTTCGTCTTTTTCAATTGTTGATAATTGAAGCTCAGTAGCTTTTTCATTTGAATGACAATATCATTTGCTTTTCTAGCTTCAAGTCGTTCACAAGTTGTTTTGTAGTCAGTCGTATTTGAATCAAAACTCATTCAAGAGTGAAAACTCTTATTGAAGTAGAACGAAGTCATTGAGATGATCGAGAAGATATTGAAATTCTCGCTGAATTTCATCATGAAGAGTCATTTCGCTCAGTCATTCTGCATGTAGTTACAGTAGATTCTTAATTCGCGTTCAACATCTTGATTAACTCATTTTAATTGATCATTGATTTCAGAATAATAGACTGTGAATAGATTAACTGTGATTCTCAGTCGCTTGCAAAGACTTTTTCACATAGTCAATATAAATTGAGAGTTTCTGTTCAAAACAATAGAACTGAATAAATCATGCAGTTGATAGACATTTCATAGCATGATTCAAATTGTTTCTTCGACTGAGATTTCATCGTCTCTTCAATGACAGAAAACATAGTGATATTCTTTGATGAAATAACATATAATTGTGCAAATGATGTTATAGTCTTCTGACAGAGATAGTTCAGTGATGAAGTTCATAGCTATATCTTTTCAGCGTTTCTGTGAAATCGAGAGAGAATGATAAAGTTCATTGATGCTATTTCTAAAGACTTTGCTTTGCTGACAAGCATGACAGTTTCAAATGTATCATTGAATAGTAGCTCAATAATCTGATCAATAGTAGAAACGCTGAACTAGATCAATGATTCATTTATTGTCAAGATGAAAGATTGAAGATTGATCATGTACTTCTTGTAGTAATTTCGTGTGCATGTTCTTAGAAACTCACAGTAGATTTTTTTTAAATAAAATGTCGTTAATGATCTTGCAGTTCTTCAGTTTAGTGATATGAAATTTGAGCTTGTTTTCGTTCATAGCTTGTCTATATTCGCTGCAGAACTCATCTGTTTAATTGATCATTTATACTTGTTGATAGAGATTTGCTTCTGATTCAATAGATAGAACATTGACTCTATTGAGAGTCAGAATAGTCTGAAAATAATCTTCAAGATGCTGAGCTGATTCAGAGACGTTTGCTAGAAACATTCTGATTAAAGCATTGACTTTAGTGTTTATTTTGCCTGATTTAAAGATGATCTGAAAGTTGAACTTCAATAGAATGTTCAGATAGTTGACTTGTCATCGACTCAACTGTTTGTTTTTCATGAGAATTTTCAAAGTCTGATGATTGATGAACATTTGAATGAGTAGTTCAGTGCATTTCAGCTCAAGTCATCAGTGTTTGAAACATTGAATAATGACTAGCAATTTCTTGTCATAGATGTGATAATTGATTTCAGCAAGAATCATGCTTTTGCTGTAGAAAATCATCGAATGAAGAACTTTCTTGTCATCATACTGAGATAGTATTTCATCTTTTACATAGTTTGAAGCATCAATCTTCAGAATAGCTTGTCGTTTGAGATCAAAGTGACGAAGTACTGAGACTGAGCTGACTTGTTTCTTTAGATTGTCAAAAGCTTGAACACAGATCTTGTTTCAAACAAAAGACGTGTTTTTTCTAGTCAACTGAGTGAATGATTTAACTAGCTTCGAGAAGTTCTTAATGAAACGACGATAGAAGTTAACAAATCTCACGAAGCTTTGAATTTCTTTTAGATTGATTGAAGTGATTCAGCTGACTATGACTGTCACTTTACTGAGATTCATACGAAGATTTAGTTCTGATACAATGACTTCTAGAAAGACAGTTTCTTCTACATTGAATTTGCACTTTCGAATATTCATTTGCAGTTCAGCTTCGCGTAGTCGATTCAATACTAGTTTGACGTGATCTTTATGTTTCTTTCTCATTTTGCTATAAATGAGAATGTCATTTAGATAGACTTGACAAAAGTCGTTCAGAAAGTTTCATAAAACGTCATTCATATATTGCTGAAAGAAGATTAATTCATTAGTCAGTTCAAATGATAGCATTGTAATGATTGTTTCTTTAACAACACAAGATATATACAGAGATCAAACAGTAATCACTATTACTAGACTTGAGATCTGAAGATAATTGAGACAATAATATGTATTGACTACTTACATGAGTTGAGCACGAAGCTTTTATCTAAGAAAACAATCATCATTATATAAATATAAAAGAATCATGTCAAGTCATTTCTGCTCTGAATGATCACTCTGATCATTCTTAAGCAAGATGAGCAAGATGAGCATTATGCTCATCATGCTCACTGTGATCATTTCTGATTCAAGCGATCAGAATGATCACTTCAAGACTCTGATTACTCAATGATTATTTAATCATTGCTGTTATGTAATTACATGCGAAAGAGTTTTAACACTAGATTCTCTTCTAAGATTTTCGTCTCAAAAATCACTTTTTCTTCATATCTTCTCATTGCACAATCAAAAACTCTATCTTGCGTTGCAGAGATTTTCTTGAGCGTATGAGTTCTGAGCGTGCTATCATGCGTTTCTGTGAACATTGCAGTTGCTTGCAAAAGAAATGTCGTGTTGACAATGAATTCAATCATTGCATTGAGTGTGTGCATCTCGATCGCAAGTGCAATCTTACTTTCTTGATGATGAAGTGAAAAAGAATAAAGACAAAACATGATCATGTTCTTGATGAGCTGCTGAACACTCACAAACAGATGCAAGAGATCTTCGCAAGAACTACTCATTTGCAAAATCAATTTGTGTTTCTGAAGAACAAGAAACAGATGATGATTGAACGAGAGTTTCAAAACATCATCAAGCTTGAGAAGAATAAGAGAAAAACTAGCAAATCATCACTGAATGATCTTTTCTTTGATGTGTTCTTCAAGCAGATTGAGCTTTTATCAGACTTTGACTGACTGAGTTTCTCAACTGAAACTGTTGCAGAAGCATTTGACAGTTCTTGAGATTTCTCTTCGATTCTCAAGTGTTCTCGATATGTTTATAATCTTTTCACTTGATTAATTAATGAGACTGATCTTTGATATTCTGTTGATTCAATATATTCTCTACTTTGTATTTGATGTTTTGATTCTCTGAATCAATTTCTGAAGATTCTGTTTGAATTGATGTATTCAAGTCTGCAAACTTCAAAAGACAGATATGAAATATCAAGTGTATTTTCATAGATGTTGATAGATTTAACTTGTAGTTAATTGATTCTTTGATTTCTAGAATCTTTTAAGATTTTAGCTTTGTGTGATTCAGTTTATTACTTGATCTTTTCGTTTTGATATTTTGTCTTAGTAAATACGCTTTGTTTCTCTTCTTAAAAGTAGATTCTTTATCTCTTTTTTTGTTCGCATACAGAATCATGCGCTTGCTAAGAAACTGTATGTTCTTCTGTAATTCTTTCTGCAGCAGCTGCAATTGTTCTATCTGTAGCGTAGCTTTTTAAGCTAATTGTGCAAATTCACGCGATTTCTTGAGAGTCTTCAACTCAAACTTATAGTTTGCAAAGAATGATGACATGCTAATTACTTCTGTCGTTGTGTTATTGAAAGTCAACTGTGCTACTGACAGTAGCTGTATTCAATCATTCTGCCTATAGTTAATATAGCATCTGAGATACTGTTTCAGTGTCTGATTCATTCTTTTCATTTGCTCATCTGTTTGCAAATGATAAGCTGTTAACAACTTATGATGAATTTCTAACTGATTCATCAAGAATTTTCAGAATTTCAATGTGAAGAGCTTGTCTCTATTTGAAATTATCTCGTCTGATAGTTCATAATTTGCTACAATCATTCTTAGAAATGTGTAAGTTAAATCTTCTGCGAATGTTGCTTTCTTATATGACAAGAAGTATTCATATTTGATTAATCTGTCTGTTATAATCAATATAAAGTCATACGTTGTTTCAATGACTCTTTTCTTCGACTTAGATAACTTGATTATAAAGTTCAAAGCTATGCTTTTTCACGCATGATCTGATGTGCTGAAACTTTTCAAAAGTTCATAAAGTTTATGTTGATTGTGTTTCATTCAAACATACACATTGCACTTTCTAATAATATTTTCTATCTGTTTTCTCATCTTTGAGAAATAGTAGATTTTAAATATTCTTGTTATGAGTCTGCATAAAGCGAATCATATGAGTGTACTCTAACTAGAAGTTCAAAGCTGAAGAAGAAAGAAGATGCAACACGTCGTGAGTTTTACTCACGAAGACACGCTAGGTCGCTAGCGTGTCAACATCAGCTCTATACTAGTCTATGATAGTCTGACATGATCTATGTTAGACTAACTCGAAGTGCACAATCGCAACATTATCTCTTCTCTTCATCTAGTAATGTTCTCATTGCTGCAGTTCAATCAATCTTTCTTAAGTTGATTTCTATCTTGACTTGTTTGAATATTGTTCATGAAAGTCATTTACAATCTTCGAGCATTCTTCGAATTCACTTTCATCGACGTTGTATCAATGTAGATCAACGTCGTATTCTTTTCAATTGACATGATATTGTAGTCGTTTATCTCGTTCATAGTGTCTGAAGTTCAGTATGTTTTTCATCTTTCATTCATCTTCGTCATCAATCACTATAGAATCAAACGATTCATTTCGTTGTTCATTCAACGAGTTCTTTGAATCTAGTCGCAGCAGATTTGGTGCAAACTCTGAATGTATCTTCATAGTTGATGATAGTTTCAGTCGATAAGCATGTTTGATCTTGATCAGAATCTTGAAGAATTCTAGCATCTTATCGTCTAGCTTCTTTAACGATCGTGAGATTGTTATGTTTCTAGAATTCAGAAACATCATGTCATTTACCTTGTAAATCATTTTCTTTCGATGCTTGTCAATCTGTTTCTTCATTGTGACTCTGACTCTTGTCAAGACTTGCTTGATCAATGCTAGAAATCATTTCATGTGTTCGAATATATTCTCTGCTTTGTCTGCTTTGATTCTAGCTTGAGTGATTTCATATTTAATTGAGTTTGAATCGAAACTCATATGAGAGTGAAAGCTCTTATTCAGAAAGAACGTTGACTGTTCAATTGACGATGAAATAGCATTGTTATCAACGAATTCAATCATGAATAATCAGATGAATCAATCATCTTGCATATATGAGCAGTAGCTTTGTAGATATCATTCTACATTCTGATTCGTTCTTTCTGTTTGATCATCAATCTGAGAATGATAATTGATGAATAGTTTCATCTTGATGTCTAGTCTCAGACATAGAGACTTTCAGACAATCGATATGAATTGTGAATCACGATCAAACATTATTGATCTTGATAGTTCATGAGTTTTGAAGACTCATATCAACAGTAGCTTGACTGTTTGTTCTGCGAAGATTTCTTCGTCATCTGATCAACATGATATATAGTGTCGTTTCTTAGACAATCGATCTATGACTGTCAGAATCGCGTTGCTTTCATCACTTTCTGATAGATTGATAATGAAGTCTAATGATATGTTCTGTCATCACTGCTTGAGTATGAGCAATGACTTCAGCAGTTCATTGATTCAATCTCTCGATGCTTTTGACCTATGACAAACGTAACAGTTTCGAATGTAGCGCTTGATCGTTATTCTCATCTTTGATCAGCAATATGATTGTCTCAGCAAGTTCAACGTTTGATTCATGTCAGAGTGATCACTGATCGAAAGATCATGTGCTTTTCTTATCAATAAAGTGATCATTGACTGAGAAACTCATAGTCTATCATCTTTTCAGAGTACTTCATCAAGTACTTTGCAATTGTCTAGATCAATATCTTGACAAGTCTTTCTGTTCTGTTTCATGACTATTCAAATATTGAAGCACAGTTGATTCGTTTGATTTTCGACTATAATCTGATTCTGAATAAAAATCATCTCTTCGACCGAATTTTGATTAGCTTTCAATTTGAGTTTTGAATCTGAGTCAGATTCTGAGTCAAATCTGAGCAAGGTCTGAGTCAGATCTTGATCAGCTTTCTGATCATCTTCTATTGACTGAAGTTCAAATCTGTCTTTTGACAATAGCATCTGATGCTGATATAACTTACGATCATCATTTGCTTCAACTGACTTGACGTCTGACATTCTGATCAGCGCGTCAACTTTCAGATTCTGTTTTCTCGACTGATATATGATCTTGAAGTTATATTCAGATAACTTCTCAGCTCATTTAGCTTGTCGTCTGATCAGTTCTTTGATGATCATGAAGTACTTCAAATTCAGATGATTGATAAAGATCTTAATTGAAATATTCGTATATTTCAATTTGAAGCGTCAATGCTTCAAACAGCGAATGATGATCAGCAGTTTCTTGTCATAGATCTCGTAGTTGCATTCTGCGAAAATCATGTTCTTGCTATAGAAGATCACTGAATGTAGAATGTCTTCATCGTTATACTGAGACAATACTTCGTCGTTGACATAGTTCAAGAAGTCAGTTTTCAGAATAACTTCTCTGATTGAGTTAAAATGCTTCAGAACGAGAGCTGTTATCACTTGTTGCTTCAGTTCTTCAAAGATCGTCTGACAGATCTCTGTTCATTCAAAGAAATGATCTTTTCAAGTCAGCTTTATCATGAGTTGAGCAATCTTTGAAAAGTTCTTTATGAATCATCAATAAAAATTGCAGAAGTCAATGAAGATCTGCATATGAGTCAACGATCGAGACACTTTTCAGTCTCGAATCACATCTACTTTTCGAGAATTCATTCGCAGATCATTGATGAATATCAATAGTTCAAGAAATGAGATTTTCTGAACCTTGAATTTGCACTTGTCAATGTCTATCTGTAGATCAACTTCACGAAGCTTTTCTAGCACTTTCTTCACATGAGTTCTATGTTCTTTCAATGTCTTACTGTAAATGAGAATATCATTCAAGTATGTCTGACAGAATTTATGCAGACAGTTGAACAACACATCGTTGATATAGTGCTGAAAGAAAGCAGGTTCATTGATCAATTCAAAAAGCATTACTCTATACTTGTAAACGTTGAAGAAAGTAACAAAAGTAGTTAAATCTTTGCTTTCTGAACTCATGCGCAGTTTATTGAACGCGATGATAATGTTGAGTTGAGTCAGATACTTACTGTCTTGAATTCGAGCTAGTACTTCGTCTATCAAGAGTATTGAATAACGGTTTCTTTTGATCAGAGCATTCAGTTTTCAATAGTTCACGCAAAAGCGAAGACTGTCATCTTTCTTTTTGACAAACAGTATTGACGAAGCAAAAGAAGCTTTACTGAGTGTGATAAACTTCTTCTTCAAATTCTCTTTCAGATACTCTTTGACCTTCTGCAACTTGTAACTCAACATGAAATACAATCAACTTCTAGAGAGTTGACTCTCTTCTTCTAATTCAATCTTATGATCGTATGATCAATGTAAAGGCAACTGCGTTGCCTTTTCTCTATCAAAAACATTCAGAAAGTTGTGATAAACTATTGAAAGCTTCTTCTTCAGTTCATTTAATGACATGACAGAAATCATTTCATTCAGTTTCGCGAAACCTTCGACTGAGCTAAGCACTTGATTGATTTCACTAATGATTAAAAAGAAAATCTTGATCTTCTTATTCTTGACTAGAGTTTGATATACAGCGACTTTGATCATGACAATATTGACGAGTTTCTTTGTCTCAGTTGGCTGAAAGAGACGAAGTTAATCGAAATCAACTTGAGTGCTTTGCTTTGCTATGAGAGCAGGTTCAATAAATCAAGTGAGTTCAATGAATCTATTCACTGATTTCTGATTCATGAGTCTCTTCAAGATGATCGTTGATGTAACAATTGAGTTCAAGTTCTTTCGTTTCATTTCGCAGATCTTGTTTGATTCAAACCTGTGAAATGCTGATTGACTGCTTGCTTTCGAAACAACAGATTTCAATGTTTGAATCTTCAATGATGATATTAATCAATCGTTTGCAGAATTTATCAACATTTGATTTCTTTTCAATCAGAGATTTTCAATGATTATCTTGTGCTGATCTAGACGAGTTATTAATAGAGACATCATTTCATTCTTGTGTTCTTGTATCATGATCAATGTATACAGAGCATGTGTAATCGACTTTCGATCAGAAGTTTCATCATACAATCAAATCAATTTTGATTTTGACAGCGATATTGACTGAATATCAAAGCATTCACATAGCTTTGACATCAAAGATTCATCAATAAAAGTCATGTCAGTGACTTCAGTATTTATCAGAGCAAGAAACCTGAATATCTTTTCTAGATTACTCAAGATGACGTCAACAGTGAACGACTTGAAATCAAATGAATCATCAGACATGCTGATGAAACAGAATATGAGTATATCATTCTCAGTCACTACTTTGATGAGAGCAGATCATTTTTCGAATTCGCAGCGATCTTGTGCACTTGAGTCGTCTCAAAACAGTCATATGCTCTATGTTCTGACTTCTTGCATTTGAAGCAAAGTTCTTTCTTAAACAACTCTTTCTGAATAAAGTCGAGATTTGATCTTCTGAGTTTCTTTCACGCAGAAACTGATGACGTGAATCGAGCAGACGAAGTGCTAGCGACAGAGCGAGCAGCTGAGATCGCTGAGACTTTGATGATCAATTAAACGTTCAATTCAGTCAATCTAACATCGACTTGCATGCAGATGTTAACAAACTCGTTCAAATTCGTGATTCGTTCATTGAGCGTTGCTCGCTGAAGATTTGAGCTGATCTTATGCTGAAGATCATCTAGTAGAGTCTCATTATTATACTCTAGTTCTGCATTAAATCTCTGAAATTTCATTCAAAATTCATGAAAGAAAATCTTGTTCTGATACAGCTTCAAGTACTGTCGTTGAGTCGTGTGATGATGATTGAGATCATTGTACATCTTATTTATGATCGACAGTATCTCTTCTGCTTCTAGAAATGAGTTCGTGATCGTGTTTCTCATTCGAGTTGCTATGTGTTTGACCGCAGTTTCATTGACTCGACTTTCAATGTATGCAATCTTCAGTTCTTCAATAGAAAAATGATTCTTGTTTATCTTCAACTTGTTTCACATTCAAGACAGTTAATTGTCTACATTCTGCGTCGAATCTTTGAACAGAAATGAGTTGAGTAACTTGATCAATTTCGAGAAACGATCTTCAGAAATTGAAGTGCTTTGTCGACTTGATGCAGTTTTTAAATGACGTATAATCACGTTCTTGTTTCTCATCTCTTTCTGCAGACGCGTTTGCGTAGCTTTCAACGTGATGTTTATCTCGTTAACATTTTCTAACATCTGAATCATGTCATTGTGAGTCTCGATTTTGATGTCGTGCTGTTAACATATGTACTTGATAAAGACAACAATGTCATCTACTTCATGAACGTTTATTCAAGCATTCAGTTCAGTGCTGATATTGATCTTGATCATTTCGTGATCAAAGAGCAACACGTTCATGTTCTCTTCTTCTGTATCTGATGACGCATTCGTGTCTTCTTCTTCTGATGCTGTTCAATTCTGTGATAGAAGTGATTCTCTTCTAACATTTTGAAAGTCATAGCGAGTAATGCTCACTGATTCTGATTCTGTGCTTCTAGTCATGATATGAGTAGAAAATTGCTGGTCGAGATTCTGATGTTACTCTATTGAACTTTCTGAGTTCAAGCAACGACTAGTACTCTATCGAACTTTCTGAGTTCAAGTACTGCTGAAATTTCTGATTTCTGATGACGAACTCAATAAAGAGTTAGTCAAGAGCAACGCGTTCATGTTCTTTGATTCTGATTCTATCGAAATTTCTGATTTCGAATCAAGATTCTTCTTTAGAAATTTCTGGTTTCTATCAAGCTTTCTGAGCTCGAGTTCTGATTCTGCTGTCAAAATTTCTGGTTTCGACTTTTGATTTGAGTTGTGTAACTTGTTTTTATATCGTTTACACGTCGATAGCAAGGTTAATGAGCTTTGAACTAATGTTATGAGTCTGCATAAAGCGAATCATATGAGTGTACTCTAACTAGAAGTTCAAAGCTGAAGAAGAAAGAAGATGCAACACGTCGTGAGTTTTACTCACGAAGGCATGCTAGGTCGCTAGCGTGTCAACATCAGCCCTATACTAGTCTATAATAGTCTGACATGATCTATGTTAGACTAACTCGAAGTGCACGATCGCAACAATTCTCTCAATGATTTTATTTGAACTCTGATGTTCATGTATCATTGACTTGTGATGATCATTTATCATCTCTTATCTGCATCTTGTTAAAATATAGATCAGATCTTGAAATGTTAGTATTTCATTGATAATCTCAAAGTTTACGTTGTTCTCAATATTCTTTATAATATCTTGCGCGACTGAGTTCTTTGCTAACTCTAGCTTTACTCGTTTCTCAAGATCTCTGTTGTTGATTCGTAAAGTAGCTGCATTTTGTTTATTATAGACAATTGAATTGTCTGAATTCTCTTGCAAGATAGTCTGATTTACCTGTGATTTATCTGTCATATGATTTGCTCTTCTGCTCAAGACATTGATCTTTGAGTTTTCAGATTTCTTTCGATATTGAATTTGAAAGTTGTATGATGACAACTCTTTTAATCATTTAACCTGTTTTCAATTTAAAACTTTCATGATCATAAAGTATAGCAGATTCTTATGATCTGTATATACTTGAACCTGATGTCTAGATTCTTTCAGATACACTTTTCATTGTTTAAAAAAGTTGATAATAACTAACAGCTTCTTGTCATGTATCTTATAGTTCAATTCAGCGTCTGTAAACTTTCTACTGTGAAATGCAATGAAATGCAGATGTCTCTTGTTATCTGATTGACTGATACATGCTTCAATAACTTTGTCTGACGCGTTCATCTTAAGCGTAATAAGTTTTTCTGATTCAAACATGATCAGTACTGACTGAAAGATGAACAATTTCTTCAGCTTCTTGAAAGCTTCTTCTGCTTTCACAGTTCACACAAACGATATGTTCTTTCTCGTAAGATTCATAAGTGACGAGACAATTCTGAAGTATTTCTCTATAAAGCATTTATAAAAGTTCGCAAATTCTAGAAAGAATTGAACTTTGATCTTTGACTTTGACATCGATCAAGTCGTAACAGCTTCTATCTTCTTTGAGTTCATTCTTAGACTCTGAGACGTGACTATGAATTTCAAAAACTGTACACTCTGTACATGAAATTCACTTTTTCCTGACTTGATGCGCAGATCGACTTTCTTCAAAGTCTGTAGAACTTTCTTAACATGTTGCACATGTTCTTTTTTCGTCTTTGAGTATACTAATATATCATCTAGATATACTATGATGAATTGATTCAGATAATGTCGTAGCACATTATTCATGAAGATCTGAAATGTGACTGAAGCATTGATTAAGTTGAAAGACATGATCAAATACTCATAATGTTCTAGTTGAGTGCAAAAGACTGTTTTTCACTCATCTTCTTCTTTAATTCATATTCAATTGAATGCTTCAAGTATATTGAATTTTGTAAATCATTGTGCACTCTGCAGTCTATTCTGCAGTTCTACTATGAGTAATAACAAATAGCTGTTTTTAATCGTGATGTTATTCAATGCTTTATAATCGACACATAGTTTTAAACTTTCATTCAATTTTGAAACAAACAGAATTAAGTATTCTGCTGACGATTGTGATTCTCTAATAAATTCTTTTCGCATGTTCTCTTTCAAATATTGTCGCAAAGCATCGAGCTTTTCTGTCAACAATGAATATATGAACTGTTTCGTGAGTTTCTTGTCATCAACGAGCTTAATCTCGTGATCTTATGATTGATGTTTAAGTAGTGTCTTCTGATCACTTTCTTTCTCAAACAGAATCTTATATTTCTGATATTCTTTAGAAATAATAGCGATAGTGAGATTCTTCAAGTGATTGCTCTGAATCTCTCTGCTTCATAACATCTGTGCATCATTGATTTCTCTGAACTCTTCGCGCATTTTTTCGCTCGTCATGACGAATATCTTCACATTTTGTGATGACTTCAATATCGAGTGCAATCACGTCGTTTCTGTATCTAGAAATGCAATTGTCTTGTTGACTCAATCAATCATTGAATTGATCATATGAAGTCATGATATGTCTAGAACTATATCACTGTTTGACTGCTTCGTAACATCTAAACGTAACTTCTTTCAATGTCATTCAAGTCTCAAATAAATGAGTTGAGTTTCTTGATTTATTAGTTCATTATTGTACTTCATGAGTGTTTCATCGAAGTTTCGCAGATTGTAAGATTCTTTCTTCTTCTGCGTAGATATTTGCGCTTTTTCAGCAAATTCTGAGAATATGTAATTTCTTGTGCAGTCGCTGTCTATGAATAGTTGTGCTGCATGATCATTAACTTTGACTCAGACTTGTAACTGCGACGAGTCATTAATGAAGACAAATATGCTTTTGATTTTCAATCTTCAACTAGACTTCTTTGATGATCTGTTAATAGAAGAGTCTTTTAGTTTTTTGAACTAAAAGTTCTTTTCTTCAGTACTTGTTTTATGTACTGAAATCAATCTGAATTGATCTTCTTAAGTGAATATTTCTTTGAATCACACAGATCAAACCTCTCTCTGATGACTTTTGTCATCTGTCTAAGCTTTCTGAATATGTGATCTTCATCGAAAAGTACATATTCTTCTTGTTTGATGAACTTGACTTCTGTGAGTGACTTCTTCATGACTATGTCACGATATTGAATGTCTTTGCGTGATGCGATTGACTCATCTTGCATAGTGTCATAGATAGCTTGATGTATATCATTCTTGATCTGTTGCATTCGCTGTGAAAAATCTTTCTCTTTCTGCTTAAAGAGAGTGTACAATTCGTTGTACATGCTTATAAAGCTTGCTTGACTTGTAAGCTTTCTGAAATCTTTCTTTACTTCAAGATGATTCTCTTCTTGCTTGAGAATGTCTTCTGCTGTAATAATGAATGCTTGTAGAATTTCGTTAAGTCAACTTTCTTCTTCGACTGCTTGACGAATAGCTTCTTCAGTGCTGTTCAATCTGTTCAAGTCATATGCTTTGCTGTTGAGAATCTTTGATTTCGCGATCATAGTGAATGAACTTTCATCACTATTCTCATCATGTACTTCTGATTGATGATGAGTTGCTGCGTAGAAATGATTCTTTCGTGAGAGTTTCAAGTATCATTCAGAATCTTTCTTATCACTCAGATGAGTGCAACAGTTGTTCTTGTAACATGCTGTTCATGACAACACTTGATGCTTGTCTTTCTGATCTTCTTTCATTGCTGCGAAAGATCTGTCTTGCTTATCATAAGACTTTGACTTGTTCTTGTACTTGTTCTGAGTACAATCTTTGAAGTAATGACTCAGCTTTTCACATGTGTAACATGTCTTGCTTTGTTGAACTGTTTTATTGCAAGCGTTCATCAATATCTTTCGAGTTGCATCTAACTTCATAGATTGAGAATCATAGTATGACTGTCGTCGTCTCTTCTTGAACTTTCGACTCAATACTATTGACATAGTCAATTCTTTACCTTTTTTCAGACGTCTCTCGTACTGTCTGTTATTGATGATCATCGCTCTGAATATCATCTTCTGCAAGTCAGCGAATCTATCAATTCTAGCGATTTCATTCTTGACTTTCTCTTGCAGTTTCTAATAGAACTGACTGATGAGAGCTGCATCGTTTCATTTCATATTCGTTGCAATATGCTGAAAGCTGATTGAATAAGTCGCTGCGAAGATTTTCTGTCGCAGATTGTACAGCTGACGTTCTGCTGTACATTTCTTGTCAATGTCTTCAAATACTCTTCTTAGACGTTTCTCAAACGTCTGAAAGTCACGAAATATTATGTTGATTTCTTCTTCTCGTTTTTCTGATTTCTTCTGCAGATAATTTGTTAGATAGTGATGAAATTATGTGAATGCATTATCTTTTAAATAGATAAATGCAAAGAGTACTTTGTTCTCAATGAACTTGAACTGAAATGAATGTTGTTTGACGTATAGCTTTATCTGTACTAGGTATGCTTCGAGTTTATTTTGATCGTCATGATACAAGTTCAATGTTGAAATCTTGATCTTATTTGCGCTGAAGATGCTTGCTTCTTGACTGAGCATGACTCATTCTGACTGACTAGACATGATTGAAAGAAATGAACGTCTCTGATATCTTGTGAAAGAATGATGCTCAAAGTGTAATGATTGTTTCTTTAACAACACAAGATATATACAGAGATCAAACAGTAATCACTATTATTAGACTTGAGATCTGAAGATAGCTGAAACAATAATATGTATTGATTACTTACATGAGTTGAGCACAAAGCTTCTATCTAAGAGAACGATCATCGTTATATAAACATAGAAGAATCGTGTCAAGTCATTTCTGCTCTGAATGATCATTCTGATCATCTTCAAGCAAGATGAGCAAGATGAGCATCATGCTCATCATGCTCACTGTGATCACTTCTGATTCAAGCGATCAGAGCGATCACTTTGAAACTCTGATTACTCAATGATTATCTAATCATTGCTGTTATGTAATCACATGCGAAAGAGTTTTAACAAGCATCTTATATTTATATGCTTTTAAAGCAGTGATAAAAGTGATGTAATTCTTGTTATCAAGATGCATTTGAAGTTTGATTGAACGCTGATATGATGTTCAATCTAGTCAGATGCTTGCAACTCACTATTTTACCAATGATTTCATTTATCAGCAATAGAGAATATTTATTTCTTTTGAAAATGACATTTAACTTTTGATAGTTCACGCAGAATTGAAAATCTTCATTTGCTTTGAGAGCGAATAGAACGAAGAAGAAATAAAGAGTCTGACTAGAAGTGATGAATTTCTTCGACAGATTCTCGTTTAAGTACTTCTTTACTTTCAGAAGTTTGATAGAAAACATTTGATAGACTTGACAGCAAAAGAGCGTTGAATCATTGATGAGCTCAATTTTATGATCGTAGAAGCGATGAGAAGATAGTTTATTCAATTGAACTCGATCAAAAACATCTAGAAACTTATGATATTTCAATGACAGCTTCGCTTTAATATCTTTCAAATTCTGAGTTGTTTCATCAATTGAAGAGATGTTTAAAGCGTTCAAATTGCACTGAGTGTTGTACGCGATTTTTCTATTGATGTCTGTCATGAATAAAGCAAAGACTTCAGTCTGATTCTTCTTTGAACAATTCAACAGTGTTTTAAACGAAGCTGCATTTATGCTTTGAATCAAGAATAACTCTTTCTGAGCAGTGATTGAAATGAGTCATTTAAGTATCATAAAGATCTTAGTCTGAATGATTAAAAAGAACGAAGATGATTGCAATCAACTTGAATGCTTTGAATTGAAGAAAATTGAAAAAATCGAAATAGAAGTATTCAATTGATTCGAAAAAACAATGACGTCGTTTCACATATTCAGTAATATTTCGTTTTTATTCATTCAAAGCTTACTCAATATGACTTCATGATGATTGATATCAGCTATCAACATTGATACAGTCAATTTCTTATGACTTTCAATGATGAGATTGAGTAGAATTTTATGAGTGATGATCTTCTTAGATATTTTCTCATCATAATCTCTTATTAGCTTCTCTTTTGCCAGTGATATAAATTGAATTCTCAGTTTCTTGCATACTTTATTAACTAGATTAAAATGTACAATCATGTAGATGACTGAATCACTGTCTATTAAAGAATGAAGATTGAAAGATTGATTCTGAGAGATGAAATGAGTGTCAATTAAAAATGACTTTTCAAAGTAATTTTCTTTCAATAAAATTTCGTCTAGTTTGCACAAAGATATAATCTCTATCTCTTTAATGATTTTTGAAGAAATGACTAGTTTTTTGAATCGAAATTCGAATTGAAATCAAAGCAATCATATTCATTGTTCACTGCATTGATTTTAGTAGGTCGATTGAGACACTTTTTAGAACTATGATCTGATTTATGACATACAAAACAGCTTTCAACTAGAATGTCTGTTTCTTTGACGTTAGTTAAAATCGCGTCGCGTGACTTTAGATGATCAAGCTTCGAATGATTAATTGACTGAGTGATAAAAGTTGCTTTATGAAAGATAGTTTTAGAAAGATCATTGACGCATTTGATCTTGTTCTTGATCTCTTGAATGACTCGCTGATCATTATTCAAATAAATCAGATAGAAACGAATTTCTTTTAGAAAATCAGGTTGAACTAGTTGATTTATTCAAACAAATTGAAGATGAGAATGTATTTTATCTTTCAGATCAGCGATCAGTTACTTCTCATGATAGTCTAGATAGAAAGATAGACGTTGAAACTGAGTATAAAATTCATTGAATTTCTTGAATTCTTGAACCAAGTTGTAGTATTCTCTATGAAAGTTAACTTTCTTATTCAAATCATCAAACAACTGAGCTAGCTCTTTCAAAAGATTGTTGACAATCTTATAAAGATTGACATAGTCATGTTCGCGTCTAGCTTAAATGATCTCAGCTGCGTCATTGAATAATCTAGAATGTATATAGTTCAATTTGACTCGTTCATTAGAAAAGAGATTGACGTTGATCTTTAGTTTATTCTGAATTTTTCCGTATCAGTTCTTTCAAGTAGAGTTCTTTTCATCAGTAAACAGCGAAGAATCAGGTATTTTTTGAGATCTAGAACGCTCAGAGTAGATGAAATCAGAAGAAGTGTTTTTTTTAGCTTGAAGTCTAGTCTTCAACTCTTTGATTTCGTCTTCTTGTTGTTTATTTAACTCGTAGAGTCAATTTGTTTCTTCATCAAGAGCTAGACTTTAAGCTTTTCAGATTTCGTAGAACATGAAGAGTATTATCATTTCAGCAAATGATTCGTCATCTTCATGAATGAATGAAGCAGCACTTGATGATTTCGTTCGTGATTTCGATGAATCAGCATCAGAGATTTGAGAGAAACGATTTTGAAATTCTTCAGAATACTCTTTAATAAACGAATGACTGAACATGATGAGATTTGTTTGAAAGAGAATTGAACGAATGATGATGCTTGACGATTTTAAGAAGAAAGACGTATGAGATGATGTTTAATCTTCAATAAAGAAGATGAGATTTATTTGTTAATTGATTTGATTGATTCTCTAACAAACAACGAAGATTCTTTATTGTTGAATCTATTGATTGATTTGATTCTTGAGCAATTCACGAAGATTCTTTATCGTGATTCTCATAATCGAGTGAACTTTGCATACTTAATGAGTGATAAGTAGTCTAGCAATTCAAACAGTCTTGTCGTTGATTTTATTCAATTCTCTAGTGTTGTTCTATCTTTTAATTGTCATCAATCATCAGATAAATGAATTTCTTTAAACTTGTTCTGTCTAGATGAGTATGTTGAATGAGTAATGAGATCAGTATCATATGATTAACGAATTCTTAATATAATGTCATGATCATGTCTAAATGATACAATCAATGAAGATCAGAATTGATAGTGCTTGATCTTTAAAAATAGCTATAACTGAATATTAAAAATACAGAAGAAGATTGATACAAAAGCTTCTATTTATGTAATGTTCAGAAACTGCGTTAGACTTGAAAGAAATGTGTTTGTGACATGAAAAGAATATAATGTAAATGAACAAGATATTGTTGAAAGAAAAGAGTGTTGAGAAAGAAAAAGAGATTAAGCTCTATCTGAGTCAAACCTGAGTCAGATCTAGATCAAATCTTGACTAAATCATTGACTAGCTTTAATCATTACACAAAAAACTCGCTAGCGTTCATTGCGAAATTGATTAAAGCTTCAGTCTTGATACGCTCGTAACAAAAAGTAGAATTCATTGAATATTTGCTGCATTTGCTCACTGCATAAACTATGTCTGATCATGTTTAACAGATTACTCACATCAGTGTTTCAATGATTGATTGATAGCTTTTTATTTCTTCAAAGATAGCTTGATACTCAACTCACTTTTTGAACTTTCAATAAACGTTCTTTTTGAGATGACATCTGTGATGCATCAATGTTTTAGTTGAGCTGCAGTCGCTCATGCTCAGAAGCTCAATGACTCGCTTGATATAAATGCTTTGATTGATTCAAAGAGTTCATTCAGCTTTATCACGAGTTATGTGCATTTTTAAATATCACTCAATTGAGTCAAGATTTTTCATTTGAAAGCGCTTTGCAAATTGCAGCTTCAGTGCTTTGATATCAAATATGTTCGATTCTAGAATGAGTAAATCATTCACATAGATAGCGATAATTAGACTGATTGCGTCAAGTCAAGTACTTGAGTTTGAGTTAAGTACTCAGCTCATCAAGACTCAATTCGAGTCAGAATTCTTAACTTAAGTATTCAAGTTAAGTTGAGATGTTCAACTTAAGTATTCAAGTCGAGTCAGAGAGTTGAAATCAAGTATTGATTCGAAATTCTCGACTTGACTCGTTAAGACATGAAGATAGATAGATTGATATTCTATTATGATTTTCTATTATGACTTTCTATTATGACTTTCTATCATAGCTTCTCTTCATGACTTTTCTTCATGACTTTTCTTCATGACTTTTCTTCATGACTTTTCTTCATGACTTTTCTTCATGACTTTCTATCAAACAGTCTTCATAGTTTCTCGTCATGACTCTCTATCATAGCTTTCTACCATAGCTCTCTATCAAAGCTTTCTATCAAACGATCTTCATGTTTTTCTTCATGTTTTCTTTATGTTTTTCTTTATGTTTCTCTTTATGTTTCTCTTTATGACTTTCTATCAAAAAGATAATGCAAAAAGGTAATGCAAAGGCGAAAAACCGGAAAAATTTCTATATTTAACTTTCTTGACGTCATATTCGATTTCTTGATGAGTTGAGTTGAAAACTCGAATCGAGTATCGACTTGAGATTGATATCAGGTCGAGTCAGAATGTTGAAATCGAGTATTCAAGCTGAGTCAAAAGATTGATATCGAGTACTTGAGTCAAGTCAGAAGATTGATATCGAAACTCAACTTGATGATCAGTCTAGCGATAATGATGTCATTATCATGAATGAACATTGAATGATCAATTTCTATTCTTTGATAGTTGATGAAGATGAGATAAACTTTCAGAGTTGCATATCATTCTTGAGACATCTGTTTTAATTCATATAGAGTCTTGTTTAAATGACAGGTCAAAAAGATTTCATTTAATTCTTTTTGCTTAAACTTTGAAGATTGCTGCATTCAGATCTCTTTCTTTAGATGTGCTTTTAGAAAAGCGATGATGACATTCATTTGTTCAACTTCATAGTCATATTTAATCATCAATGTTAAAAGCATTTTGATGATCATGATTCTGATCATCAAAGTAAAGATCTCATCATAGTCAATTTTCTGCTTCTGACGAAATCTTTTACACACTCATTTAGCTTTGTATTTGATCATCTTCTCTTTGAGTTCTCGCTTAATGATAGTTACTCAGCGCGTCGACAGTATTTGTTGATTCGACGAAGATGTTTTCAGAGTAAAGATGTTATTTTTGATGTGAGTGTCAAGCTCACTTCTGAATGCAAGCTTTCATTGTTCTCAATCGAAACTAACTTTAGCATGTTTCACTGTTTGTGAAGTATTCAATTTAATTTGAACTTGATTTGCTTTACTTAAACTGATCATTAAGTTAAGTTTTAAGTTGACATTTTGAATTCAACTCGATTCAAAGTTGAGTTGCTTACATTTTCAACTCAATTTGAGTTGAATTGAGCATATTTTCAACTCAATTCAACTCAACTCAACTGAAAATTGAGTCAACTCAACTCGACTCATCAAGAACTCAAGCTTAATGTCAAGAAAGTTAAATATAGAAATTTTTTCAACTTTTGCATTATTTTTTTGCATTATCTTTTTGATAGAAAGTCATGAAGAAAAAACATGAAGATCGTTTGATAGAAAGCTTTAAAGAGAAACATAAAGAGAAATGTTAGAATCATGTTTAGAGCAAGTCATAGAAATACAGGTAAACGAAGGGTAAATCAGGTAAACGAGAATTCAAAGCTAAAGAGCGAGATCTATCTAGATGCGAAGACTATATGTACAGAAGAAGAAGTGAGCGCTAGGCTCGATAGAGTCTAGATTCGCTCAAAGAACACGCGTTTCAGTAGAAGGCTGAGCACGCTTGTAACAAGAAACATGAAGAAAAACATGAAGAAAAACATGAAGAAAAACATAAAAAAGAACATGAAGAAAAACATGAAGAGAAACAAAAAGAGAAACATGAAGATTGTTTGATAGTGTCAGAAACTGAGTTAAACTAGAGATATTATCAATATAAAAGACTGATATTATTATTACTTTGATAAAATCTAGATATAAGACAATACATCAAATAATGTACAAGATGAAAGACAAAGAGCAAAAGAAAAGAATGAAAACTCAACTTTTATATACATGAATTGAGCAGAATCAAGACTAGACAATAGTTCTATTGACTTAAGATTGCAAAAGTTCATGCACATGACTGAGATGATTGAAACAAAATTGCTGAGATTAAATTAAAATGATGATGACTAGATTGATGACTTGATTCATTGAACTGCAAAACATTGAATCAAGATTATTTAAAATATCAATGATTTAAATTCTAAATTGAGTTAATGATCTGACATCATGACAGTAACTTCTTTCTTCAAGACTGAGCTTTTGTAAAATGATGAGAAGAAACAAGATGAAATGAGAAAGAATTGAAGATGAAGACTGAAATGAAACAAGAATTGATGTAAATGCATTTTAATGTGATGAAGCACAGACGAGATTAAAATAGATCTGAGTCACATCTGAGTCAGATTTGAGCAAGATGTCTGAAGAGTAAAATGAGATGAGACGCATTTTAACATGATGATGCATAAATGAAATTAAAATACATCTGAGTCACATCTGAGTCAGATTTAAACAAGATGTCTGAGTCAAATCTAAATAAGATCTGAGTCAGATCTGAGTAAGAAAAAGATGAAACATAGTTTAATGTGATGATGCACAGATGAAACTAAAATACATCTGAATCACATCTGAATCAGATTTAAACAAGATGTTTGAGTCAAATTTAGACAAGATCTGAGTCAGATTTGAGCTGAGTTGAAATGATGAAGATTGAACTTAAAGTTCTTGACATTGACATTGAGACATCATACATGATAATACATGTGATTCTTTGACGACAGAATTGACGAGATGATATTCATTGAGTGCTTGCTCACAATTATTCAGAAGATGAAAAGACTTTCAAGTAGAAAAGTGATCTTTTCAATTAACATAATACTTGAGCAGAGATGAATTATAGCATTTATCACGCTTGAAGTTTAGTATGCTGTTTACATATCAGAATCTTTTGTTATTCTTAATGATAATGAGTTCTCAAAGTTTCTGACGTTGATTTAAAAGAAAGTCACTTATGATATGACTCAAAAGAGTGACATGAAAGATTGAATAAATTTTCATGAATGTTGAAAGATTTAACTCAATGATCAGAGAATTATTCTTGAAGACACATTTGATCTTGAAGAGATCAACATTATGATCATCTAACTTGACAATAAGATGAGCAATGCTGAAATTACAAGCATTCAGTCAAACTTCATCTTCAACAAAGTATTTAGAACAAGAACAACAAGAGAGATTGACATTGAATTCATAAATGATCTGAGCTATAAACATCTCATCACGTAGATACTCAGTTAATTTCTTTATTTTCTTGATGAACTCTTTAACATTAATTAACTTGTCTTGAGCTTAAGATGTAAGATTCTCAAGCAAAGACTCAGAAGACTTGAAGTCTAAACATGAGTTTTGACTCAAATTGATCAAGAAGAGTGATGCTAAAGTAATTAATGACGATGCATTATTGATAATAAATTCAACTTCAGAAAGTCATTTAGCTCAGTCATTCTGCATGTAGTTGACGAAAACTTGAAGATAATGCTTCATGACAACATTGATTTTCTCAATTTGATCATTGATTTCAGAGTGATACATTGTTGATAACTTAATGTTTATCTTCAGCATTTTACACATATGCTTTCAGACATCAAAGATGAATTGTGTGTCTCAATCAAACATGAAAAACTCAAGTAAATCATGATGTTTTCAAACATAAGCATAAAAGCAGTTAATAACTTCTTCAACTTTCATAGAAGTGATGAGAACTAAATGTCTCATTTTGATAAAATGATTGACAAAGATTAGAATATATTTATATGTGATACTCATGAAGATATTGAGTGATAAAGAATTTACATAGTTCATGAAGATATCACGTCAACAACATTTGAAGATTGAAAGAGAACACAATCATTCTTGAGTTCATTGTCTAAAGAGCTTGAAATGTGTGTACATATGACAGTTTTGTACAAAGCATTGAACATACTTATAAATGTTTGATTATCAGTAGACTCAACTGATCAGTTCATAGCTTTTTACTCTTTCTGAGTGATCATTGATGATACTATTATGAGCGAGCTGAATGATATAAAGACGTAGTTTATTTAAGTTGAGTATGTACTTTCTTTCTTGAAAGTACAAATGATTCTCATGTTTTTCACACTCGACTAAAGAAATCTTGTTGTGATATCATGCTTCATTGCAAAGTGCTTCAATTATTTAAATTGCAAATTTGTCATTGATTTTGACTTGCTTTCACAATGTCTGAGTGAAAGTATCAGCAAAATCTTCATCAAGATTCAGAATGTCTTGATCTAGCTGAAACTTGTTGTTTTCAACATCAAATTCTTCAATTTCTAGATTCATGAGAGCTAAAATTTGCGAAGATGCTGAAATAACTGAAAACAGATGTAACTGAACTGAATCTAAAGCAATGACTTGTGACTGAAGCTTCATGACTTTAATGTTGAAGATGTTAAAAACAAGATTCTCAACAATATTGAGATCTAAAACATGAGTTTTCAGAATTGTCTGATGTTGATATTGATGTCAAGAATCAAATGTATTTCTTTCTTTAAAGAGATTTTCTGAGTGACGTGTCAGAGCATTCAACTTATCATCAATCTTGTCAAGATGATAAGCGATGCAATAGTTAAATTTAGACAGAAACTCACTTCAATGAGCTTGATGATGACTTAACTGCTTAATTAACATGAAATACTCAAGGTTTTTGTGATTCGTGATCATCTCAACAGAATAGATAAAGTCTTCAAGCTCTGATCATCATTTCTTGAAAGTGCAAACAATGATCATGAGTTTTTTATCGTAGATCTTGTAGTTACACTCAATTGAGTTATGCTTTTTCGAAAAATAAGCGACTGAATGAAGAATTTCGTTCTCATCATACTGAGAAAGAATGTTTTCAAACACATAGTTCAAAGCATTGATTTCTATCACAATCTTGTGATCTGAATTATAGTGACAAAAAATAATCTTGAAAGTGAAAACTTTCTTAAGAATGTTGAATGCAATCTGACATTTCTGAAATCAGACAAAGAATACATCTTTTCTGATGAAATGAGTGAGCGAGATAGCTATTCTACTATAGTCATAGATGAATTTTCTATAGAAGTTCGCGAAATCTAGAAAACTTTGAACGTTTTTAACGTTGATCAAGATGAATCAGTTGACAATGATGTTTATCTTAGAAGAATTCATCTTAATTTCTTCAATGATGATTATCAATTCTAAATATGAAACTTGAGTGACGTGAAACTTGCATTTGATTATATTCATTTGAAGATTTGCTTCTTGCAGCTTTTGCAGAATGAGCTTGACATGAATCTCATGCTCGAGTTCATTGTCGAAATAAATCAAGATGTCATTCAGATAAGCTGTACAGAACTTATTTAAATGTTTGCAAAGAGTATTGTTAATATACTTCTGAAATGAGACAGACTCATTACATAAATTGAAAAGCATGACTAAATACTTGAATAATTCAAATCGAGTGCAAAAGACAATGAAAGTTTCATCTTCTTCTTTGATTCAAAGTTGATTGAATGCAGAGATGATATTCAGCTTGATAAAGATTTTAGCTCAACTTAAATGATTCAGCATTTCTGAGATCAGAGACAGAGAATATCAATTCTTGACTGTGATAACATTCAGATCTCAATAGTTCATGCAGAAGCAAAGTTCTTCTTTGAATTTCTTAATGAAGAGAACAAAGATAATCATTTAAGAGTAATTGACTTGAATGAAATCTTTGCTTAAATTCTCATTCAGATAACGACGAAGTTCTAGAATTTCATCATGATTCATGTTGTACAAAGCGAAGACTGAGAGTTGAGCATCTTCTTTAAAATGTATAACATGATCATGAGCTTAATGCAAAAACAAGATATCAACGTTCTTCTTGAAGAAAATGTTTAGAAACTCAAAATATCTGAATGATAGAATTGTGACTGAATTAATGTTCTTGCTTTGTTGATAAACTTCAAGATCTTCTTGTGTTGTGAATGCAGTCAAATGAAATTTCTTTTTCATTTAATGAAGATTCAGACGATGATTCTTATCATATGTACTGTCTTGAAAGCGAGATGAAAACTGAGCAAGAGTTGAACTGTTCTTTGAATGAACAGTCAAAGTCACGCAATGCGATTTTGACTCATCAGAGTTTAGACTAAAAGATGAGATTGATTCAAGATTTAAGAAAACATTGATTTTCTTTAGAATGATGCTAAACACTTCAATGTCTTTGACATGAGCAGCATGATCAAAGCTTCAAGCTTTCAACTTAACTATGTCAAGTTGTATAAAAGATTGATTGAATTGATTTGCTTGAAAAACAACAGAAGTTTTAAAGAAAAAAGAATTTTGACACTTGATTTTTGATGAATATTCTTTTTGAATGACTTGAAGAATACAACTAGAAACTTCTTGTTTCAGACGAGAAACAAGATTGAACGAGATTTATTTCTTATGAACGAGCTGAGTATTAGTTGACTTTTCATGAGCAAATGAAAAGTTATATTGCTTCTTGTGAGCAGACAAGAAACTGAGTTGCTTCTTTCAAGTGAATGAGAAACTAGATTGCTTCTTGCAAGCGAACTGAAAACTGAGTTGCTTCTTTCAAGCAAATGAAAAACTAAATTGCTTCTTGCAAGCAAACTGAGTGCTGAATTGCTTCTTGTGAGCAATTTGTAGACTGAATTGCTTCTTGTGAGCAATTCATGAACTGAGTTGCTTTTTATGAGTGAATTGAGAGTGAGACTGAGAGAAAGCTACTGTTATGAGTCTGCATAAAGCGAATTATATGAGTGTATTCTAACTAGAAGTTCAAAGCTAAAGAAGAAAGAAAATGAAACACGTTGAGAGTCTTATACTCACGAAGGCGCGCTAGATCACTAGCGTGTCAACATCAGCTTTATACTAGTCTATGATAGTTTAACATGATCTATGTTAAACTAACTCAAGATGCACGTTGACATGATCTATGTTAGACTAATTCGAGATGCACGCTCATAACATTATCTCTTTTCTTCATTTAGCAATGTTCTTATTGCTGCAGTTCAGTCAATCTTTCTTGAGTCAATTTCTATCTTGACTTGTTCAAATAACGTTCATGAAAGTTATTGATGACTTTCAAGCAATCTTCAAATTCACTTTCATCAACGTTGTATCAATGTAGATCAACGTTGTATTCTTTTCAATTGACATGATATTATAGTCATTTGTCTCGTTCTTAGTGTCTGAAATTCAATATGTTCTTCACTTTTCATTCATCTTCGTCTTTAATCACTATAGAATCAGACAACTCATTTCATTGTTCTTCTAAAGCGTTTTTTGAATCTAGTCGCAGCAGATTTGACGCAAACTTCGAATGAATCTTCATAGTCAACGACAGTTTTAGTCAATAAGCATGTTCAATCTCAATCAGAATCTTGAAGAGTTCTAGCATTTTATCGTTTAACTTCTTTGATAATCGTGATGTCGTTATGTTTCTAGAATTCAAAAACATTATGTCATTTATCTTGTAAATCATTTTCTTTCAATGTTTATTAATCTGTTTCTTCATTGTGACTCTGACTCTTGCTAAGACTTGCTTGATTAATGCTAGTGATTATTTCATGTGTTTGAATATATTCTTTGCTTTGTCTGCTTCGATTCTAGCTCGAATGATCTCATATTCGATTGAGTTCAAATCGAAGCTCATATGAGAGTGAAAGCTTTTATTCAGAAAGAACATCAACTGTTCAATTGATGATGAAATAGCATTGTTATTGACGAATTCAATCATAAATAATCAGATGAATCAATCATCTTGCATATATGAGCAATAGCTTTGTAGATATCATTTCACATTCTGATTCGCTCTTTCTGTTTGATCATCAATTTGCGAATGATAGTCTGTAAATAGTTTCATCTTGATGTCAAGTCTCAGATATAAAGACTTTCAGACAATTGATATGAATTGTGAATCATGATTGAACACTATTAACCTTGATAGTTCATGAGTTCTGAAGATTCATATCAACAGTAGCTTAACTGTTTGTTCTGCGAAGATTTCTTTGTCATCTGATCAACACGATATATAATGTTGTTTCTTAAACAATGAATCTATGACTGTCAGAATCGCGTTGTTTTCATCACTTTCTGATAGATTAATAATGAAGTTTAATGATATGTTCTGTCATTACTGCTCAAGTATGAACAATAACTTCAGCAGTTCATTGATTCAATCTCTTGATGCTTTTGATCTACAACAAACGTAACAGTTTTGAATGTAGCGCTTAATCATCATTCTCATCTTCGATCAGCAATATGATCATCTCAGCAAGTTCAACGTTTGATTCATGTCAGAATGATCATTGATCAAAAGATCATGTGCTTTTCTTATCAATCAAGTGATCATTGACTGAGAAATTCATAGTTTATCATCTTTTCAGAGTACTTCATCAAGTACTTTGCAATTGTTTAAATCAATATCTTGACAAGTTCTTCTGTTCTGTTTCATGACTATTTGAATATTGAAGCACAGTTGATTCATTTGATTTTCGACTATAATTTGATTCTGAATAGAAATCATCTCTTCGACCGAATTTTCGTTAATGTTTGATTCTTGTTTTGAATCTGAGTCAGATCTTGATTAGCTTTCTGATCATCTTCTTGATCAACTTTTATTGACTGCAGCTCAAATTTGCCTTCTGACAATAACATCTGATGCTGATATAGCTTTCAATCATCATTTGCTTCAACTAACTTGACGTCTGACATTCTGATCAGCGCGTCGACTTTCAGATTCTGTTTTTTCAACAGATATATGATCTTGAAGTTATATTCAGATAACTTCTCAGCTCATCTAGCTTGTCATCGAGTCAGTTCTTTGATGATCATGAAGTACTTCAAATTCAGATGATCGATGAAGATCTTAATTGAAATATTCATACATTTCAATTCAAGATGTCAATGTTTCAAACAGCGAATAATGATCAGCAGTTCTTTGTCATAGATCTCGTAGTTGCATTCTGCGAGAATCATGTTCTTGCTATAGAAGATCATTGAATGTAGAATGTCTTCATCATCATACTGAGACAATACTTCGTCGTTCACATAGTTCAAGAAGTTCGTTTTCAGAATAACTTCTCTGATCAAGTTAAAATGCTTCAGAATAAGAACTGTCATCATCTGTTGCTTTAGTTCTTCAAAGATCATCTGACAGATTTCTGTTTATTCAAAGAGATGATCTTTTCAAGTCAGCTTTATCATGAGTTGAATGATCTTTGAGAAGTTCTTTATGAATCGTCGATAGAAATTGCAGAAGTCAATGAAGATCTGCACATGAGTCAATGATCGCGACACTTTTCAGCTTCAAATCACATCTACTTTTCGAGAATTCATTCGTAGATCATTGATGAATATCAGTAGTTTAAGAAACGAGATTTTCTGAATCTTGAATTCACACTTGTCAATGTTTATCTGCAGATCAACTTCATGAAGCTTGTTTAGCACTTCTTTCACATGAGTTCTATGTTCTTTCAAGATCTTACTATAGATGAGAATATCATTCAAGTATGTCTGACAAAACTTGTGCAGACAGTCAAACAATACATCGTTGATATAGTGCTGAAAGAATGTGAGTTCATTGATCAATTTAAAGAGCATTACTCTATACTTGTAAACATTGAAGAAAGTAACTGTTAGAAATCAGCATAGAGCGAGTCATATGAGTGTAAGGTAATGAGTGTTACGATTCTAGCTATCATCTATGTTGATGACTATGTTGATGACTATGTTGATGACTATTCTGAGAGCTATCGTCGATCGCTCGTCGCTAGAACATAGACTTGTTTCGAAGTCAACTTTATTCAGAGTTAGCTTATGTTCTTCTGAGTCATATAGATAGTCGATCTTTTTCTTCTAGATACTTTTCTTTCTTAGCATTTATATACTCGTTACATTACACTCATATGACTCGCTCTATGCTGGTTTCTAACATTATATAAATGCTTCTTCGTTACAGACGAAGTGAAATAATCTGCATCGATTTCTTCGAGTGCTTCTGCTAGTAGTTCTTTGTTGAGATCATGTCTAGAATCTAATCACACTGCAGCGAGATAGTGCGTAGCTGAATAGAATGTTTGATTAATAAAGATAGCTATAACTAGAATATTAAGAATACAGAAGAAATCAAAGAGAGTTTCGAGCTGTATCTATAGTAGGGCAAAACAAAGAGAGCGAAGCAGATTTGCTTGAGTATTGAAAGCGCTAGAATAAAGTGTTGAGGTTAGAGGTTCAACATGAATCAAAATCTCTAGAGCTTGTTGACTAGAAAACTTTATTCAATCTCGACACACTCGTAACATTATCTTCTTCTCTTTAAAAGTCATGTCTCTATGACTTGTAATGTAGTTCATAGCACTGACGTAAAGTCTTGATGCCTGCCTTTCTATCAATCTTTCTATTGATTCAAATCAACTCGTCAAATGCCTATTGTAGCAGACTCACTATGTGAAATAGAATGATCATTGAAGCAGACTCACTAGTCGACTTGCTCATTGAAGAGATCAACTATCGACTTGTCATTGAAGCAGACTCACTAGTTGCATGTGAACGTGAGGTAGATCGATTCACTGATAGATAGAGCGATGAGAGTAGATATGTCATTGCATTGACGAAGAGTGTCATTGTAGCAGACTCACTATGAGAACGTCATTTGTAGTAGCAGACTCACTAATTTGATCTGACGACACAGATTGTTTTGACTCATCTGATTCACAAGCTTGATTCAAGACGAAGAGAGAAAGAAATGAGTTGAACAGCTTGTTTTCACTCATCTGCTTCACAAGAATGAGTTGATTCTAAAGCAATTCACGAAGATTCTTTATCATGATTCTCTTAATCGAGTGAACTGTGCGTACTTAATGAGCGGTAGATTCTCTAGCAATTCAAACAGTCTCGTCGTTGATTCTATTGACTCTCTGATGTTGTTCTGTCTTTCAATTGCATCGATCATCAGGTAAAACAAATTTCTTTATACTCGTTTCGTTGTTCGTTGAGTAGCTTGAATGAGTAATGAAATCAATATTATGTGATAAACGAATTCTTAATATAATGTTGAGATCATGTCTAGAATCTAATCACACTGCAGCAAGATAGTGCGTAGCTGAATAGAATGTTTGATCAATAGAGATAGCTATAACTAGAATATTAAGAATACAGAAGAAATCAAAGAGAGTTTCGAGCTGTATCTATAGTAGGGCAAAACAAAGAGAGCGAAGCAGATTTGCTTGAGTATTGAAAGCGCTAGAATAGAGTGTTGAGACTAAAGATTCAACATGAGCCAAAATCTCTAGAACTTGTTGACTAGAAAACTCTATTCAATCTCGACACACTTGTAACATTCTTCAATTCTCTATCGACTTTGATCTAGCGACTTGTGTTCATGCAGCAGCACTCATCTTTCTTCACTCGTGCGCTGATCAGCGAGTATAAACAAACGATTGAAATCATTCAACTAGGTCAAAGATCAGCGAATTAACCGTTCATTCAGATTCGCAAGAAATTCTTCGAATTTGTTGAACAATCAAACGAGATCAGTCATAGAACTGCGTGAAGTCTCTATCTTGAGAAGCAAACTCTCAGTGAGTCTGCTTCAATGACATCGTCAATGCAATGATCTTCTCATCGCTCTATCTATCAGTGAATCGATTCGCCTACCAGTTCACATGCAACTAGTGAGTCTGCTTCAATGACACGTTCGATAGTGAGTCTGCTACAAGAACAGATAACGATTGATCTCGTCGACAGAGTCAGTCATTCGATAGTTAGTCTGCTTGAACAACACTCGAAGTGAGTCTGCTACAAAGACAGACAACGATTGATCTCTTGATTGAGTCGATCAACAAACGAAACAAGCTCTACTATGTAGTAGATCTGAATCAGAAGTGAGTCTGCTTCAATGACATGATCAATGCAATGATCTATCTACTCACATCGCTCTATCTATCAGTGAATCGATCTACCTTGAGTTTCTGTTCAACTAGTGAGTCTGCTTCAATGACATCGTCAATGCAATGACTCTCTCATCACTCTATCTATCAGTGAATCGATTCGTCTATCAGTTCACATGCAACTAGTGAGTCTGCTTCAATGACATCTTTCGTCAATGCAATGATCTATCTACTCACATCGCTCTACCTATCAGTGAATCGATCTGTTGACTCGTTCGCATGCAACTAGTGAGTCTGCTTCAATGACACTTCTACCTTGCATAGTGAGTCTGCTACAATAGACATTTCAATTCTACACAAGACTAAGAAAATACATTTATGCAAACATGAATCATTGAAGAAGAGAGATAATGTTACGATTCTAGCTATCATTTATGTTGATGACTATGTTGATGACTATGTTGATGACTATTCTGAGAACTATCATTGATTGCTTGTCACTAGAACATAGACTTGTTTCGAAGTCAACTCTATTCAGAATTAGCTTATGTTCTTCTGAGTCATATAGATAGTCAATTCTTCTCTTCTAGATACTTTTCTTTCTTAGCATTTATATACTCGTTACATTACACTCATATGACTCGCTCTATGCTGATTTCTAACAATGAGTATATAAATGCTAAGAAAGAAAAGTATCTAGAAGAGAAAAGTCAACTATTTATATGACTCAGAAGAACATAAGCTAACTCTGAATAGAGTTGACTTTGAAACAAGTCTATGCTCTAGCGACAAGCGATCGATGATAGCTCTCAAAATAGTCATCAACATAGTTATTAACATAATCATCAATGAAGATGCGTAGCTAGAATCGTAACATTATTTTCCCTCTTCAATGATTCATGTTTGCATGAATGTATTTTCTTAGTCTTGTGTAAAATCGAAATGTCTATTGTAGCAGACTCACTATGCAAGGTAGAATGATGTCATTGTAGCAGACTCACTAGTTGCACATGAACGTATGATCAGATTCACTGATGAGTAGAACGACGAGAGTGAATAGATTATTGCATTGATCGTGTCATTGAAGCAGACTCACTAGTTGCATGTGAACATTTGATCAGATTCACTGATAGATAAAGCGATGTGAGTAGGTAGATCATCGCGTTAACGAAAGACGTCTTTGTAGCAGACTCACTATTTGCACATGAACGAGTCAACAGATTGATTCACTGATTGATAGAGCAATGTGAGTAGCTGAGTCATCGCATTGACGAAAGATGTCATTGAAGCAGACTCACTAGTTGCATGTGAACTCAATGACGAGTCAGATTCACTGATAGATAGAATGATGAGAGTGAGTAGATCATTGCATTGAGAGTGTCGTTGAAGCAAACTCACTGAAATTTCAATATAGAAACAAGCTCAAAGATTTACTTGTTGTTGAAGACATTATTGTGTCATTGTAGCAGACTCACTAGTTGCATATGAACGAGTAGACGAATCAATTCACTGATGAGTAGAGCGATGAGAGTAGATGAATCATTGCATTGACGATGAGTGTCATTGAAGCAAACTCACTGTTGAGATTTGCTCATCGAGATAGAGACTTCACGCAGTTCTAAACTGATCTCTTTGATTGCTCTTTGAGATAAAGACTTCATGCAGTCATAAACTGATCTTGTTTGATTGTTCAACAAATTCGAAGAATCTCTTGCGAATCTGAATGAACAATTAATTCGCTGATCTTTGATCTAGTTGAATGATTTCAATCGTTTGTTTATACTCGCTGATCAGCGCACAAGTTCAAATCTTTTGTTTATTCTCGCTGAATCAGCTCACGAGAAGAGAGAGATGAGTGCTGCTGATGATTGCAAGTCAACTAAATCAAATGTTGATAGTGAATTGAAGAGTTGACAGAAGCACTCAAGAATTGATGCAGATTATTTCACTTCGTCTGTAACGAAGAAGCATTTATATAATGTTAGAGATCAGCATAAAGCGAGTCATATGAGTGTAAGGTAACGAGTATATAAATGCTAAGAAAGAAAAGTATCTAGAAGAAAAGAGTCAACTATTTATATGACTCAGAAGAACATAAGCTAACTCTGAATAAAGTTGACTTCGAAACAAGTCTATGCTCTAGCGGCGAGCGATCGACGATAGCTCTCAGAATAGTCATCAACATAGTCATCAACATAGTCATCAACGAAGATGCGTAGCTAGAATCATAACAGTAACAAAAGTTGTTAAATTCTCACTTTCTGAACTCATGTGCAGTTTATTGAACGTGATGATAATGTTGAGTTGAGTCAGATACTTACTGCCTTGAATTCGAATGAGTACTTCGTTTATCAAGAGTATTGAATAAAGATCTCTTTTGATCAGAGCATTCAGTTTTCAATAATTTATGCAAAAGCGAAGACTATCATCTTTCTTTTTGACAAATAGTATTGACGAAGCGAAGAGAGCTTTGCTGAGTGTAATAAACTTCTTCTTCAAGTTCTCTTCTAAATATTTCTTGATCTTCTGCAACTTGTAGCTCAACATAAAGTACAATCAACTTCTAGAAGATTAACTCTCATCTTCTAATTCAATCTTGTGATCATATGATTGATGCAAAGGCAACTGCGTTGTCTTTTCTCTATCAAAGACATCTAGAAAGTTGTGATAGACTATTGAAAGCTTCTTCTTCAGTTCACTCAGTGACATGACAAAGATCACTTCATTTAGTTTCATGAAATCTTCGACTGAGCTAAGCACTTTGTTGATTTCACTAATGATCAAGAAAAAGATCTTGATCTTCTTATTCTTGACTAGAATTCAATACACAGCGACTTCGATCACGACAATATTGACGATCTCTTCTTTCTCTGATGACTGAATGAATCGAGATTGATCGAGATCGACTGAGATGCTTCATCAACAAATTCTCGAGTGCTAATTAGTCAATCACACGCAGCTAATCATCACGTTGACATTGTTGACATCGTTGACAGCTGATTAGATCAAAGGTTCAATCAAACATCACTTAATTATGTCATTAATCTCGTACTTAGATCTAATAGCTGATAAATTGAATCATTTATCTTTGCGCATAGATAATTAAATGACTAACAGCATCATTAGACAGTTTGACAACATCTTCGTTCTTCGCATTCTACATGCTCATCTATCTACATGCTCATCATTTTACTCATCATTCTACATGCTCATCATTCTACTCGTCATTCTACATACTCATCACTTTACTCATCACTTTACATACTTGTCTATCTACTCATCACTCTACATGCTCATCATTCTACTCGTCATTCTACATGCTCATCACTCTACTCATCACTCTACATGCTCATCACTTTACTCGTCACTCTACATGCTCATCACTCTACTCGTCACTCTACATGCTCATCATTCTACTCGTCACTCTACATGCTCATCATTCTACTCGTCACTCTACATGCTCATCATTCTACTCGTCACTTTACATACTCATCACTTTACTCATCACTCTACATACTCATCTATCTACTCATCATTCTACATGCTCATCACTTTACTCATCACTCTACATACTCATCACTCTACTCGTCATTCTACATGCTCATCATTCTACTCGTCACTTTACCTACTCGTTAGTCTACTTGTTAGTCTACTCATCAGCTTGCTCACTTCAAAACATGCTTCATGCAACGTGTTTAAACATACGTCATTCGCTTCATGATCTACTTCATGATTTACTTCATAGTATGCTTCATACATGCTTCATACATGCTTCATAACACATGCTAATTAGCTCAATAGAACGCGCTCTTCATGACTCGATATCAAACTTTCTATCAAATCTTCTATCAAATTCTCTATCAAACTTTCTATCAAACTTTCTATCAAACTTTCTACATGCTTCAAATTATGAACGCATAACACAAGTTAAACAGTGCTTCAAACAATGCTTTCTATGAAGTACATGACTTGAAAACAGTATTGTTACCTCTGTGATTAGTAATCTTCGCTCTCAGTCAAAGATCGATGCTAGAAAATTCAGAGAATTCAAAGTATTTACTTCTTTTCACTTCTTTCTTTCTTCATAATTCTACTTTCTAAAACAACAACAATTGTATTTCAACAATGCTAACTAGTTTAATAGAATGCATTCTTCATGACTCAATATTGAACTTTCTATCAAATTTTCTACTGATCTTTCTACTGATCTTTCTACTGATCTTTCGATCGAGCTTTTTACTGATCTTTCTACTGATTTTTCTACTGATCTTTCTACTGATCTTTTGATCGAGCTTTTTACTGATCTTTCTACTGATCTTTCTACTGATCTTTTGATCAAGCTTTCTACTAATCTTTCTACTGAGCTTTCTACTGATCTTTCTACTACTGAGCTTTCTATCAATCTTTCTATCAACCTTTCTACTGACCTTTCGACCGAGCTTTCTACTGATCTTTTTACTGATCTTTCAATCAAGCTTTCTACTGATCTTTCAACCGAGCTTTCTACTGATCTTTCTACTGATTTTTCTACTGATCTTTCTACTGAGCTTTCTACTACTGAGCTTTCTATCAACCTTTCTATCGATCTTTCTATCAATCTTTCTATCGATCTTTCTATCAATCTTTCTACTGAGCTTTCTACTGAGCTTTCTACTGAGCTTTCAATCAAGCTTTCAATTGAGCTTTTTATCAAACACTCTATCAAACTTTCTACATGCTTCAAATTACTCGTTGATCAAGCGCATAACATGAATTGAACAATGCTTTCTACATGACTTCTTTCATGATTTTCTACCAAACAGTCTTCATGATTCTCTATCGAGCATTCTTCATGTTTCTTTATCGAGCACTCTTCATGTTTCTCTATCAAACATTCTTCATGTTTCTCTATCAAGCAGTCTTCATGTTTTTCTATTGAGCATTCTTCATGATTTTCTACCGAGCATTCTTCATGTTTTTCTATCAAGCACTCTTCATGTTTTTCTATTGAGCACTCTTCATGATTTTCTACCAAACAGCTCTCATGATTTTCTATTGAGCACTCTTCATGACTTTCTTTATGATTCTCTATTGAATACTCTACATAGTCAACAATTCATTCAAATATGTTAGAAGTCTGTCTAGAGTGAGTCAGATAAAAGTGTCATTTAACTAGAAGATAAATGCTAAGAAAGAAAGATAGCTACAGAAAAGAAGTTGACTACATATGTGTGTTTCTCAGTCAACGCTAGACTCAATAGAAACTAGTCAAGGTGACGAAGCGAGAATAAACCTGGTAAGACTAGAAGATTAAGTCTGACAAGGCTAGAATCGTGACATTACTTCTTTTCTTCAATGATTCATGTTTGCATGAATGTATTTTCTGCTCGACTTGATTGATTGCTCAATCATGATTTCACAGACTCAGATCTGTTAAATTGTGATTGATTGAATTGTCGATTAGCGCGATTTGTTCAAGTATCAAATATGAAAATTGTCAATGATCTTCTGAGCGTTCATAAATTCATCATCATCAGCGTTGTATCAATTGAGATCATTGTCATAGTCATTTCATTTGACTTTATACTGAAGTCGTCTTCGATATCAACGAAAATTCAATATATCATTGATTTCTCACTCGTCTTCGTCGTTTATCACTATTGAATCTGAGAGTTTGTTCTTTTGATCAGACAAGAAATTGTCAACGACAGAGCGAAGCAGATCAGAATGAAATACATCATGAACACGCATAGACTCTGATAATTTCAGTTTATATGAAGAGTCGATGAAATCTAGATTGGTGAAAGAATCGAGCATTTTGTCATCTAGCTTCTTGAAAGATCTTGCTGTAACGATGTTTCTTTCATTCAGAAACATCTTTGATTCAACGTTGTAATCAACTTCTTTTCTATGCTTATTGACTTGTTTCATCATTTGTTTTCGTGTTTTGACTAGCGACTTGCGAGCAAACTTCAATGTTTTGTTCATATGTTCAGATATATTCTCGACTTTAGCCGTCTGCAAGCGTTCACGAAAACTTTTATATTCAATGACATTGAATTCAAAGCTCATATGAGAATGAAAGTCTTTGTTTAGAAAGAAAGAGATCAAGAAGATGACTGAGAACAGAGCATTATTATCAACGAACTCAATCATAAGTAGTAGCTTAGCTCAGTCATTCTGCATGTACAAACAGAAGAATCAAAGATATCTTTCAACGTTCTGATTGACTCGTTCACTTTGATCATCGATCTGAGAGTGATAGACTGTAAAGAGTCGAAGATTAATGTTTAGTCTTTTGCAAAGCGACTTTCATAGAATGAAGGTAAATTGAGAATCTCGATTCGAAACAATGAAATCGAGTAAATCGTGTATTTGATATATTCACTGAAGCATTAGCTCAGCTGTTTTTTCTGCTGTGATTTTCTCGTCATCAATGAAGCAAGAAATATAATGTCGTTTCTTTATCAGTCTACATATCACTGTTAGTATGACGTTTTTGCCTTTCGAAGAAGATAAGTCAATGATGAAATTCATGACTATGTTCTTTCATCACTGTTCGAGTATGAGTAGAGAATGTAGTAGTTCATTGAATTTATCTCAAGAAGTCTTTGATCGCTGACAAATGTAGCAGTTTCAAATATATCAATCTATTGTTTTTCGCATTGAAGATCAATAGTAGTACCTTCTTATGATCTTCATCGTTCTGAGAATTTCGAAATGATCAATAGAAGATTGATCGTGAACTTCTCGAATTAGCTTCATTTGAAGGTGCTCATCGAAGAAAACTCATAGAAAATCACTTCGATATAGTATTTCGTTCTGAACTCGACAATCTTTTAATTTAGTATCTTTGTATTGAGCTTCTTCTTTTAATACGACTTCACGAAGTAGAATATAATTCTCGTTGATTCTGTTAGCTTCTAGAATCAATTGATAAATTGATTCATCATTCTCTTTCTCTTCTAGATCAGCAATTTTCATTCAATTCGACGTGAGAATTGTAGTTCGTTGATAGCGACATCGTTCATTCTTGAAGCTTCTAGAAACTGAATTGACTCAACAAGTCAATGCATCGACTTTGATGTTTTGTTTATCTGAACGATACATGATTTTGAAGTTGAAGTCAACGAGCTTTTGTACTCAGCGCATTTAACGTCTACTTAGCTCTTTATCTTTCATTAATGACGTTAAAGCTTGATGATCAGTGAACATCTTGATGA
>JAABUW010000916.1_pt1 | contig 53804 bp, 56 predicted proteins | sample 5560081 | NCBI WGS metagenome assembly JAABUW01 (sample SAMN10711882, study PRJNA513363) | rock metagenome | isolation source: Antarctica rocks | place: Antarctica: Victoria Land, Knobhead sud | reverse complement strand
GAAGCACCACCGCCGAGCGGGTATGAAGCGCCGCCGCCGATGGGCAGTGGACAGGGGCCTGTGTATGAGGTGGGGAATACGCCGCAGTATCAGGGGCCGTGGGAGATGGGGCAGCAGCATTAGGCGATGATAGGTAAGAGGGGATGACGGGGGGCGTTTTGATTTTGGGTTGCGGTAATGTGGGCGTAGCTGTGGGTTTGGAAAAGGGATAGGGGAGGAGTAAAGTAAATGTTTCAGTGCTAGTACACGGAGATGGGACGGATGGAGGCGAAGTCTGGTGTTTGAGCTATAGGCACGATGGTTATGTTAGGACGAGAATCCAAAGGTTTAGCCATCTTGAAAGTCGACGGCAAAAGCTCTAAAGTGGCTCTTTCGAACAAGCCAGTCCCCTTGGCCTTGGATCGACGAGGTCTTCCTCTCCACCCCCACGGTAACCTCTCTGTTCCGATGAATAGAAAAAAAAGCGGGAGTGGGATACCGGGGTGTTCAAAAGGTTGGTTTTGTTGGGGGAGTTGTGGGAGGTTGGCTGGGTATTTTGTTATTATTGTTGCGATCTTTGGGTTGCAGGGGACTTGTCCGATGGAGGGAGGGAGATCAAGCAGTCAATCCACAGGTATTAGTTATGAATAAAAAGTCCATGAATGCCACCAGCCAAAACTCCATCTCATGCACCGGCCCAATATCTACATATCACCTAAGCAAAAACCCAACACCCAAGCTATGCACCACCATATCCCCCCCCTCCCCCATTCACCTTACAGGAATCTCCCATCGATCCCCTTCAACGCCCTCGCCCTCGCCCTCGCCCTCGCCCTCACCTTCCTCCTCCATCTCATCACTATCCCACTCATCCTCCTCATCCCTCCTGACCATCTCCAGGAACCGCTGCAGCCCCTGCACCGGGGGTCCGCGCTCCACAAGACCGTGGAGCGGATCCCTAGGTCTCTGTAATCCGGCCGCCGCGCGAGGGTTGACTCGCGCCTGCACCTGGTCTTCGTTGGCTTGAATTCCAGCCTCACGACGTGCTTGAGCTGCTTCATTACCTCGAGCGGCCTCGTTGGCGTTGCGATTGGCTTGGAGGGCTTGTGCACGGGCGGCACGGCGGGGATGGTTGGGGATGCGCGCTGGTGGAGGCGGTGGTGGGGCCATGACTGGGGCTTCTTCGTCTTCGGAGTCGGTGTCATCGTCTGATGCATCATCTTCGAGGTCGAGCGGAAATTCGCCGCCTGCGAAGCCGTGGCCGATTTCACCTCCATCGCCGCCCTCGAGTTCCCAAAGCCGCATAAAGCAAGGCTTGTTCGCCGTGTTGAAATGCTGGTATGGGTTTCCCGCGTCTAACCATGAGCTGCACAAATAGCAGAAATGCGAGTTGCACTTGAAACATATCATATGATTACAACCCATAGTCTTCTGAGCGCGGGCGTCACAAGTCGGGCAGGGTGTGGTGTGTATGCGCATATAATCCTCGCTCGCTTTTTCTTCTGCCGTAAGTTCAAATTGCTTGCGCGGGAAGCATGAAAAAAATTCGCCATGCCAGGAGGCTTTGCAAACTTTGCAGAAGGCGAACGAGCAGTCTTCACATATTGCAAGGCGCTCAGCGGGCGGGGGAAGAGTAGAGTCATTAGAATTAGAATTAGGATCGTACGACTGTGGTTCATCTGTTTCGGAGTCGGAATCGGCGTTGTAACTCAGTTGAGTCTTCTTTGAACGTGCGGGGCCTTGACACCATTGGCGAGGACAGTAGACGGTGGTGCGATCAGATTCAAGCGTTTTCTTGCGCTTGAGTTTGACATAGCGTTGGACTTGATCTTGTGACAGGGGAATCTGGAGTAGTTCACTCGGGTCTAGAGTCCTGTCTTTTATCCGCCTACGCTTTCTCGGCCGTGTGAGCTGGACATCTTGAATTGCTTTGGAGTTATCGTCGTTTCCGCATTTAGGTGCCATGCATTTGACATTGATAATATCTCCTTCCGTTATACAGTTGTTGAAGTAGTCCTGAAGGCATTCCACACAGAAGACATGGGAGCACAATTGCAGTCGATGACATAGAGCACCCTTCTTTGGTTCCAGACATACCCCACATTCAAATGTTTCCTGCTCAAATTTGACCCGCATCGCTTTTAGATCGAAATCCAGGAGAGAAACCTTGAGATCTTGTGAGACTTCCAAAGCACCTCCTTGTTTCTCGACCAAACCAAAGCCTTTTTCTGCCGCGTCCCGCAAGTAGTCAATGTATGAAAACACCACCTGATCCCTTCCCATCTCCTCCCATATACTGTGGCCAGCATCTCCAAGCCGACGGAGCTTTGGCTCCGGGAGCCATGAGGACTGAGTATGTAATTGGAATACCGGGGGCTCCTTGGAAGGATATCCTTCTGGCAGGCAAATCTGCAAAGTCAGAGGAGGGAGATGAGAAAGATAGGTGACGTCCAACGCTGGTTCCTCGGCGGTGGCAAGCTGTTTTCCAACAGCCTCCTTCGCTAGAATCAGTTGTCCCTTGTCGTCAAGATCTGGATTTGCTGCCACTTGTTCCCCGTTTGCTTGTGCAGGGAAGACTACGGCCAGAGCCTTGATGGGCTCGACTGGAATCTCTATAGAGGCGGAAAATGGATTGGATGGATCGATGGAGAGCTCTGGATAGATGGCTGCAATAGCTGAGAGTTCGATAGCCCGCTCATCCTCCGAGTCTTCGAGGTCATCGGCCATTATACCGGTAGTGTGTGGCGCGGGGAACAGGCATGGGATCTGAATGCCTTCGGATTTTTGATGGGGATGCACCAGTCTAATAGTATAAAGCCTTCATAAGGATAGGTTAAATGAATAAAAGTTCAAGAAATGGACCAGACTGTTGGTGAGTCGTATTTGGGGAGTGGGTCACTCCAATGCTGAAGATGGCAAAGGAAAAGGAAAAGATTGATGATACTGAAGAAGCGCGCCAACCCATTTTAGGTTTTAGAGTTGCCTCAGATCTCAGACGTGTCACGTGTCCTAATTTCTAACGAGGTTGGCCGATGCTTACTACCTTTGCGCATAGATAATTAGATGGCTAACAGCATCATTAGACAGTTTGACAACATCTTCGCCCTTCGCATTCTACATGCTCACCACCCTACTCGCCATCCTACATGCTCAGCACTCTACGTGCTCGCCTACACGTTCAGCACCCTACTCGCCACCCTACATGCTCACCACCCTACTCGCCATCCTACATGTTCAGCTACCTACTTCCCACCCTACATGCTCAGCTATCTACGGAGTACTCGTCTACCTACTCGTTAGCCTACTCGTCAGCCTACTCGCTTCAAAACATGCTTCATGCGACGTGTTCGAACACGCATCATTCGCTCCATGGCCTACTCCATAGCCTCAACTCCATAGTATGCTCCATACATGCTTCATAGCACATGCTAATTAGCTCAATAGAAAGCACCCTTCATGGCTCGATATCGAACACTCTACATGCTTCAAATTACTCGTCGGTCGGGCGCATAACACAGGCCAAACAGTGCTTCAAACAATGCTTCCTACATGACTTTCTTCATGATTCCCTTCATGATTCACTATCGAATACCCTTCATGGTTCCCTTCATGGCTCCCTCCATGGTTCCCTTCATGATTCCCTACCGAACATTCTTCATGGCTCCCTCCATGATTCCTTCCATGATTCTCTACTGAACAGCCTTCATGGTTCCCTTCATGGTTCCTTCATGATTCCCTACGGAATACCCTACATAGTCAACAATTCGTTTAAATAGATGGTTAGATAAATAGTCAGATAATAAATTCATTGATTTAATACTTTGCTTTTGCATGCGCTCGAGCATATAGAGCCGAGCATATAGAACCAGAATAATCAGTGTCAGCAGTGTCATTTTGGTGATTCGTGCCATTTAGGCAATTAGGCATGCGCTCACGGCTAATCGTGCCAAAGTGGTCCTATATAAGTCTACGTGATTAGGCATCGCATGGGATTTGCCGATGATGATCATGCAGAATATCAGATGAGAAATGTCAAAAAAAGAGACGCTTCACGACAGTACTGCACTCAGCGATGCATTCACAGCTTGATCGGTCAGGCGCAAGCAACTTGACAAGTAGTGTTCAAATGTTGAAGATCATGATGATGAAAAGCACACTATCAATCAGTTCATCTTTCTTCGTCTTCTTCGAGAACAGCTCATTCGTGATCGCGATGTATATTCAAGGAATGTGTGATGTCATGTTCAAGATCATCACTCTTACATTCTACGAGTATACTGTCGTTGCAAAGATCACGATAGTGACATTCTGATTCGCTATCTTCAATACGAAGTCATCATCTACGAGAAACTTCGCTTCCTTCAAGGAATATGCATTTCGATCTGCATCGACGTCATCAATCTCATGCAGTCGTATTACTACAATGGTGTCAAGATCGTTCACATGCTATTTCTTGACTGGGTCGAAACACAGATCAACCGTCACATTAACTATGACAATGAGTCTCGTGTTCTCGCCCAGGCTACTCGCTCCCTCGGCGCTATACATCGGCTTGAATTACTGCATCGCGATGCCTTGGCTCGCAACATGTTGTGGAACGAGAAATGCAGCCGGGTGATGGTTGTCGACTTTGAGCGGGCGGTATCACAGGTCATCAAATGCACACGCTCTCGGATCGACCTCAAATCAGAGGAGTACAGGCAAGGATCATAAGACCGACGACGACGAGTTTGCCCGTGAGGTACGCTCCGCACGTGGGAGCCTCTCTGAGTGTGTCAAGCGGTGAAAAGTGCTGCATGCTGTTAGTTCTCTGCGGCTCACTTTATGACGCAGACAAACCGTCAAGATGCGTTTCTCTTTTCAAGCTCGGCTTGCTGGCTGTGCTCGACGTCTCTACTGGAGCCAATTTAACCCATCAAAGGGTTGAGCAAGGAATGACAGATATCGCTATACACCGCTTCGACAGGTATTATCCGGACGATCGGAAACGGGTTCTCCGAAATCTGACAACCCACGAATTCGTCCGGTCTGAAGCACTTGCTGGCAATAGCTCGCAGAATGGGTCGCATATCAAGGATTTGGGATTTGAACACATTGTCTTATCGGGGACTTATTGGTCTTCATCGTCAGACAATGCAAGATTTAATGGCAGGAGCGTGAATGGTGGAATATGGGCCGGGCATTGTTTGGAGATAACCACGCTTGATCGTCACACAAGATCTATGCCGTCCGATGTGACTTGAAAGAACATTAGTGAAGACGCGATTGAGAATATAATTCAACTTTGGCGAGCCTTCCGTAACTGGCTGAACGATAATCAAAGTGAGTGATAAAACTCTCAGATTTCATTTGCCGAACTGATACAACTTCGTGAAATAGTCAAGACAATCGACGAGCGATTTAAGGGACGATTATCATCTCAAATCAGTTGAGTTTGATGCTCGCTATCTGACAGACAGAAGTTGACACTGGCCTCATTCATTACTTCTTCATATTATCTATCATGAAATTCTACCCGATTAGACAGTGAGCATACATAACATTAACGAAATATATAGTGAAGGGTTTCATGCAGTTCTTCATGCTCTTGCAAGCTATTTCTATCAAGATGAGAGTATCACAGCACACTATACAACAATTCCACAAATAATGTACGTTGCGTAGATGTTGGCACGATTAAGCTTCGAGTTCATTCGACGTATATGAAAGCTTCAGTAAAGTCTCCTTTGCGAGAGTTCGCATATTGCACAATGCGGTTTGCTGAGTCAATCCCATCAGCCGCACGATTGTCTCGATGAATTCTCGACGGCTATCAGTAAAAACATCAAGAGCCTTACCTCCGAACCGAACGAATGTTTGGTCTATGGCATTCCAGAAATGGAGTTCTGCTGATAGATCCACCGCTATGATCACGTAGATTGTCTTGACGCCATACCCTACCCCTTGTGCACGAACCTGTAGAGGTTAGCATAGTCCATACATGCCCTATCAACGTGCTAGGACGCTATGACCAGCCTCTACCTCTACTTCCGCTTCTGATCGAGCAAGTTCCCATGTCCTCTCCAGGGAGTCGTGTCCGTTAGGTCGTTTGATTCGTACATAGCCAGTCCATTGTTCCAATCTATTAACCTCATCATTGACTCGACTAAATTCCACGGCCTTAACGACGATGCTTTTAGTATTCGCAGGCGTTTCAAAGGACCAGTCAATATCGTAAGCACCCCTTTCGGGAAAAAGCTCGTCTCTTCTATTGATACCGTAGAAGTTGAGAATCTTATTCCACATATCATAGACGTGCTGAGACTGATGGGGAAGTTTATGTCTTTTCAATGCTTTGTAGTATTTCTTCAGGCTATCCTCCTGCCAATAATGCTCAGGTACCTCCTGGCGGCCTTCGAGTGCAGGATCATGGCTTGGAGAATTGGATGCCTCAGTTACAGGCTCATTTCTTTTGCGTAATTGCCTTCCTTTCCATGGATCGGGTGCATCAAAGTTTTTGAAGTAGCAGCTAGAAAGCATACTTAGCCTTGGGTAACTACCACAAAGCACCGTACATCCTTCCCAATATTTATCTGCCCTCTCTCCCGTTAACACTTTGGTTTTATAGGTTACGCCAGTAGCACGACTGAGAACCTGGAATTGGCCGTGATCAAAAGGTTGAGAAGCATCTTTCAGATGAGAGCGCAGGGGATTTGTCTGGCTACAACCTCGAAGCAGCACAGTGTCACTTAAGGAAATGCTTTCCAAGCAAATGCGCCGGAACCTGCAAGCGAACAAGCTTTATGGGTTCCAGCATCAATGTCGACTGCATATCTTGGGATCACCTCGTAGAGCTCGGTGGGAAAGATCCCTTCCTTTTCTTTCTCGGGTCGTAGCTTGCTAGTCACGGAACTCTCAAAGAGATGCACCATAGCACAAAAGCTTTGAAGTAGCTCCTTCTCGTTGGCATCACTGCGTCTGTACGGGGCTCGACTCCAAGCTGTATCGTCCTGACTTTCGTACCAATTTGATATCTTGTCCTTTGTCTCCTCATGATATCGCTCCTCTGGATGATGGGAATAGTGAATGGGAATATCAAGTAATTCCAAAGGCTCAGTGCGTTGAATTAAGTCCGCAAAAACCCGAACTATGACGACGTAGTCAATCGAGATAAGCAGAATGTCGAAAGAGTCCGGCTCGAGGACAGTAATACGGCCAATTTGTATGGCATTAGCGACAGCGGCTTCTCCTTCTCTGTCCCAGGCGTATGCTATAAGGTGAACCAAGATTCCTCGAAACCAATAGGTTGACTCTTGAGGCGCAGATCCAGGCTCTATGCCTTCTTTGTGATAGCCATAGGTAAGTTTAGACGCCACCACAACGGGATTTTCAATGCTTTCACCACAGACAATTGCTTTGCAGTCGGAATGCAGGGGTCCCTTGCATCTACGGTTATCTTCAAACCTTATTGCACCCGATAGACTGGCCGCGAAAGACGCGATACCGAAAGCTATTTCACGGAACACAAAGTCTGTAGGGAAAGTCCTAAGCAATGTGTACCGCATTTGCGCTTCTAGCTTCTGCCGAAAGCCTAGCCAAATTTGGTAAATGAAGGACATAGGTCCCAGACGACAGTGCCTGGAGAAGTCCAAAGCTCCCTTAGGGTTGACATACTGAACTGGCATGTGACTGATAGAAGCCAAATCGTCATGCATATCGTGGTTGGGGACGACCAAGCTCGCGAGAGAGTCCTTAGGAACAAGACGAGGTATGGATGTTCTTCCTCCGAACTCATCCAACGACAAAGACTTTATCCAACAGGACCTCGGTATCTTGCAAAAGAAGAAGTGCACTTGGTTATCCATAGTAAAGACCTCCCGATCCAAGTCCATGACATAGGTAAACTCGATATCACCGTCCGATTGAGGCACCTCGTAAGCTGGCGTGAACTGTAGGCGCTCATCGAGCGAAGCACGGTATCGAGACTCAGCATAAACTCGGCAGTTGAATTGCAGGGATTGTAGTTCATCGTCCTGAATGCAGAGAACCTTCGCATACAGGATTTCGTCCCATAAAGTCAGCCTGTCTAAGTGGCCTTGTAGCCATTCTATTTCTCTTAGTATGTTGTGTGGATATCGATCAGGAACTTACTGCTGTATTCTTCGGGATCGGTTGGGATGGTTTTTATCAGTTTTTCCCCCAGGTCCTCAGCATTGCTGTCGAATTGGTTGTAAAAGATATAGTACCTGCCCCGAAACCGCAGGGCAACGTAACCTCTGGTTCCCATCTTCGATGGTTAGCCGTCGACTGTTCGAAAGTAAGTCCGTCATCAGGCTGATGAAAGTAATATTGGTGTATGAGGGTCAGAGCGAATATGTAAACTATCTAGAAAGTAGGAACTACGGAGGAAGGAAGAAGCTGAATCCCCTCAGCGAGGGGGGCCGGTACTTATAGCTTGGTCGTCGGAGAGAAAGCGGCGAGTCGGCCGATGAAGGGCGCCTTGCCCCAAACAGGACGGCCAAACCCAAAGGGGCCGACGCCAAACCTGAAGCCGGAAAGGGCGGGCATTTCACCGGGACGAATATTATTAAATAAACCATATAAATATGTGTCTTCGACAGTACAATTCTTTGCACTTAATTATTGTGATGTTATCAGAAAATGCACGTGATGTTGTTGAATTTCAAAAGTTAAGCGAAAAACTTTGCTGACGTGTTCGCGTAGTTAATTCAAATCAAGGAAAAATACAGAATTCTGAACTCTGAGATCTGAGGCAATTTTAGAGAGTCGCTTTTGCCTCGCTGACAAAGCCAGCCTTAGCGCTATCTGTAGAATAACAGGATAGTCGAATACCTCTCCTCGAATTCTCCGCTGTTGCTAGCAGGATGGGGGACACCTCACTGGCGTCGTTGAGCTTAACGCATGTCCATTATGTAAGGCCATTGCTCGATGCATCGCTCTGTCCTGGTGATCGATGCGTCTCTAACACGCGATTAGAACCCTGGGGACCCAATCTCCTACATCTGCGCATGGCTCGCCCTGGTCCCTCAGGCGCTGTGTGTGGCCTATGCAACGCTGATATGGTCTTCGCGCGAGGTTGAAATTCTACTCATGTTTGCAGGGCAAATGGGCTGCGAGGCGCTGAATTTCCTGCTCAAACGCATTATCAAGCAAGAACGCCCTAAACGTACTTTACTCTCCAATGAACTGATACGACTAACTGGCTGGGGGCTAATGCACGTTAACTAGTAATGAATGGTAAAGGCTATGGCATGCCATCCTCCCACGCCCAATTCGTTGCCTTCTTCTCGCTCTCCCTGACACTCTTCTTACTCTTTCGGCACACCCCTAAGCCTTCGAGCGCATACCATACTCCTCTTACGCTCACTTCACGCGCTTTCCTATCTTTAATCGCGGTGCTCTGTGCCTCTGCTGTAGCTGCAAGCCGCGTTTACCTAAATTACCATACCGTGGAACAAGTGCTTGTTGGTTGTGGGGCAGGGGCTTTTAGTGCGATTGCATGGTTCTCGGTGACGACGTTACTTAGAAGGCAGGGCTGGATGGAGTGGGCTATCGATACGCAATCCGCGAGAATGCTGAGGATGAGGGATTTGGTCGTTGAAGAAGATTTGGCGGAGGCTGGGTGGGAAAGATGGGAGGTGAGGAGGAAGAATAATGGACCATATGGAAATGGCTTATCGAGAAAGAAAAGATAAAATACTAATCTAAGAAGGCTATTGTCACAACCTATATCCCGAGACTGCACCTAAATCCACAAAGAAATGAAGCAGCATATGTACCGACTAGTCATACTGCATGCCCCAAGCTCCCGCATATCATCACCCACTTAATGCTTGAACACATTGTTCTGCTTTAACACTAGATTGAGCAGTCCCTTTATTCCCTTTCTCTTATGCTCTGCCATCTCTCAGCTCTAACCCGGCAACTCTCGCGTTGCTTACTTTCGTGCATACCATGGTTCCTTTTTGATATCGCTGTGTATTACGGATTTATGAGCACTTTCAACTCGTGAAGCGAGTAGTCGATGTGGCTACATGGAAACTGTGCCATGCAAGACGAGATTCCCAGAAAAAAACAATAGATGTGTCAAAGCATATAACTCATCAAGTGGCTTTCCTAAAACCCCCACAATCTTAGTGGCTCTTGTCAACGATACGAGCTGTGTTCTGGCGACGATTGTTGCCCGTGCTCTGAAGGAGATCCATCAATACCTTCAGCGGCAAGGAACAGACCAAAGAAAAATTTGATTGAACCGGTATCTGGGACGATCCTGGTCTGTCAGTGCACGGAAATAGAAGAAGAGTACCAGGTCGTTATGAGAAATCTCAAACGACGAGAACAAAGTGCGGCATAGATATCGTTCTGGATCTGGCGAGGATTGAATTAAATACTTTTGTGCAGTGCCATAAATTCTACAGCTAGGCACTACGGAGCGAGTCTGATGTTTACCCAACGCCGAGCATCTTACCTCCCGTTGGACAATCCTTAATGTTGAATTTAGTAACGGGTAGTCAATAAGCACACGATGCCTATGGCCCCAGGCGACGGCACACAGCTTTTCCCGTCCATAGGCCTCCAACCTTTTTGTCCCTTCGATTTCTGATTTACTGGCGGTGCTCCGCATATTCCTTCATGTATGCCGCCAACTTTTCTACATTTGCCATTGAAACAGCGTTGTAATTACTCGCCCTGATGCCACCCACGCTTCTATGCCCCTTGAGCCCTTGGAGCATTCTTTTCTCCGCTCCTTCCAAAAACGCTTTCTCACTTGCTGCATCACCGCCGCGAACTCGGAAGCAGATATTCATCCGGCTACGTGCACTTTTGTGCGGCACTACCTGGTAGACGTCTGGGTGAGCGTCGAGAATGTCATAAATGATCTTGGCTTTTGTATTCGAGAGGTCTTCTTGCCCAGAAAGCTTCTGCGCACCGTGGGTAGAGATGAGAGATCGCATAACTTCGCCGGCGATCCATATGCTGAAAATTGGCATGGTATTATAGAGAGAGTTATTTTTTGCAATGACAGGCCAGTTTAGTATCGTAGGTGGAGACCAGATACCCAGCGCATGCAGAAAAGACGAGGATGGGACGGTGGCGAGAATGTCTTTGCGGACAATGACGAGCGTAACATCGGTGATGCCAATGTTCTTTTGTGCGCCACCCTGCAATATATCAGCCAGAGAGCCAAAATGCTGAATGAGTAAAATGAAGGATATAAGACATACGAATATCACGGCAAACTTTGAGACATCGACTCTGCGGCTAAGGATATTCGAGCTCATGTCTGCGACTACCAGTCTCTCGTCGTCCTTGTCTCCAATTGACGATTCGAGGGATTTTGGAAAGCCGGCGAATTCAACACCATCTACTGTCTCATTGTCACAGTAGTACACGAATGCACTTCCTTTCCCTCCCTCGCGCTTTGACGGTGTTAGCTTCCAAGTTTCTTCTTCTGGTATCGTACCGAATTTCCCCCCATTCTGGTGCCTTGCGTCTACGGCTACATTTACGAATCCATTCCCCAGAGGCTCTAGTAGTTGTGCGGCCTCTTGAGACGCCTTGAGTGACCAGGAACCGGTAATTAAGTAGTCAAGCCGTAAGTCTTCCTTAACCTCCCTTCTGACCCTGTCCAGTATCTTTTCCTCATCACCGCCTAACTCGCTTTTCGCTTGCCGTCTTCTCTTTTCTGCCCACACAGCAATCATATTGAACACTACGGCGCTGAACTCGCCACTCCCGCCACCCTGAACAAAAAGAATTTCATAGCTGTCCGGAATCTCCAATAAAGATGCCAGAGCGGCACTGGTATCTGCAAGGATCTTAGTAGCGGTGGCGGAGCGGTGTGATATTTCCGCGAGGGATAGGCCTGACGATTCATAGTTTAAGAAAGCTTCAGCGCCAGCAGCAAGCACAGGTGTTGGGAGCGGCGCAGGACCTGCACCGAAGTACGCCACCTCTTCCCGGGTAGGCATTTTGGCAGCGAATTATGTGTAGAAAGGTAAATCAAAAGGATCAGAAATTGTAACCTCGATGAGGTAGTAGTCAACCGAGATAGTTGGCCAAGCTTCTGCGAGACAAACGAAGAGACTGTGAATTCTGACAAGCAGGTCCCACTTCTTACATAGGATTCAGGCCTTGACAGCCCCCACCAAGTCAACAATTCAAATAAACAGTAAAATGTCTACAGAATAACAAAGAGATTGATGAGAAGTTGTACATAGATACTTTAATCGTGAGTCGGGTCTGAACCCCGATGGCGCTTGCGCTCCGACCTCGGCTGACTGAACTTTTTTTTCTTGCCCACATTTGCATTTTCACTGTAGCTGGCTCTAGCAAAACCTCCCATCTACGATGCTGGTGCGTGCGTTTCGAGTCTCTCTTCTCGGAGGACATTAGCTGATACGTACTAGAGACGTCAGGGGGCTTGCCTACTCAGGTGCAAAGCAACGAAGACGATAGAGGTGCGAACTCCGACGCTCATTAACCATCACGCGTATGCCACTACTCCAGGTTTGCACCACAATGTCTTTCATTCGCAGCTTGAGGATCCCTCCTCCGCTACCATCCTCTCGTCTCTCAAGACATCACCACCCGTGCCGCAAACCTTGACGGAGAAGATTGTCCAGCGGTATTCTGTTGGCCTTCCGAAGGGCAAGAAAGTCAAAGCTGGCGATTATGTCACGATCTCACCGTACCATTGTATGACACATGATAATTCTTGGCCTGTCGCGCTCAAGTTCATGTCTATCGGGGCGTCCAAGATTCGGAAGCCGAAACAGATCGTAATGACTTTGGATCATGATGTGCAGAACAAAAGCGATGCCAATCTGAAGAAGTACCGGCAGATCGAGGAGTTTGCAAAGCAGCAGGGAGTCGATTTTTATCCCGCAGGACGAGGAATAGGGCATCAAATAATGGTAGAGGAGGGCTACGCGTGGCCCGGCACTCTCGTTGTTGCTTCAGATAGCCACTCAAACATGTATGGCGGAATTGGATGCTTGGGCACACCAATCGTCAGGACAGATGCTGCGAGTGTGTGGGCAACGTCAAGTACTTGGTGGCAGATACCTTCAATTGCGAGGATTACTTTCACAGGGACTTTACCAGTAGGTGTCACTGGGAAGGATGTAATTGTTGCTTTATGTGGACTGTTTAACCGAGACGAGGTCCTTAATCATGCAATTGAGTTTACTGGCTCTAGTGATACTCTGAAGAGCTTACTGGTTGATGATCGATTAGCAATCGCCAATATGACAACTGAGTGGGGTGCCTTATCCGGTTTGTTTCCAATTGACTCAGTTCTCCAAGGCTGGCTCCGGTACAAAGCCACTGAAGCCTCCTTATATAAGTCCTCAGAACTATCTGATGCTACGACTTTTACTCGTTTTTCGCATCCTCTCATAGATCGATTGTTGTTCAACCCACTATCTGCAGACAAAGGAGCCAAATACGCAAAACAACTATACATGAATCTTTCTACCCTTTCGCCGTACGTGTCTGGACCGAACTCAGTAAAAGTCGCGACACCAATAAGCAAGCTTTCAGCCCAGAATATCAAAGTCGATAAGGCTTACTTAGTGTCGTGTACTAATTCTCGTGCATCTGATCTTGCCGCGGCTGCAAAGGTATTCAAAGATGCTGCCAATGACAATGACGGGAAGATTCCCAGGGTCGCGGAAGGCGTTGATTTCTACATTGCTGCTGCTTCAATGCCAGAGCAGCGGGCCGCCGAAGAAGCTGGCGACTGGCAGGCCATGCTTGATGCAGGAGCAAAGCCTCTTCCAGCTGGATGCGGGGTTTGCATAGGCCTTGGGACTGGACTACTCGAGCCTGGAGAAGTCGGAATCAGCGCCAGTAACAGAAATTTCAAGGGTCGTATGGGATCAACAGGCGCAAAGGCATATCTTGCAAGCCCCGAAGTCGTCGCTGCTAGCGCTTTGTCCGGAAAGATTACTGGCCCAGGCTGGTACGAACAGCCGGAAGGGTGGTCAGGGATTGCTATGGGCGAGGGTGATGGAATCAAAGAAGAGGATAGGATGATCACCGCCGAAGAGGCGCTGGAAAAGATAATTGGCCAGCTCGATGGTATGGTCGGAACGGCAGAGAGCGAAATCTTAGGTGGTCAAAAGGAGGCAAAGCAGGAGAATGGTTCATTGACCGAAATTCTTCCTGGCTTTCCAGAAAAGGTAGAGGGTGAAATTGTCTTTTGTGATGCTGACAATATCAACACGGATGGTATCTATCCCGGAAAATACACTTACCAGGATGATGTTACTGTTGAGAAAATGGCTGAGGTTTGCATGTCCAATTATGACACTGCGTTTTCATCGATCGTACGAGAAGGGGACATCCTTGTTGCTGGCTTCAATTTTGGCTGTGGAAGTTCCAGAGAACAAGCAGCCACGGCCATACTTGCGAAGAAAATACCTTTGGTTGTTTCCGGAAGCTTTGGAAACATTTTCTCCAGGAACAGCATCAACAACGCACTCATGGGTGTTGAGGTTCCGCGTCTGGTGCAAAGATTGAGAGAGACCTTTCCTACTACGGTTGACACGGTAGGATCTCAGCAAGCCATCACAGAGCCTTCTCAGAATCGCGAGTCTTTAGACTCACCACCTCCTGGTCCCCAAACCACCCCAAAGAAGGAGAAGGTCTTGACTCGACGCACTGGCTGGAAATTTGTTTGGGACGTAAGAAGAAGCCTAGTAGAAGTCCAAGAGGGTGAAGGAGGCCCGGTCTGGACCCAGAAGGTTGGAGAACTGCCTCCGAATGTACAAAAAATCATTGCATTAGGAGGACTGGAAAATTGGGTAAAGAAAGAAATAGGCGCGTCTGCCTGAGCCATTGACGGCGCGAACTTCGTAAGATGCTCGGTTTACGGACCTGCATATGATGCAATTCTCATTCAATTGAGGTGCGAGCAATAGCAGCCCTGAAAAAGACATGAAGATCTCAGGTATTGGATCTCTGGCTACTGATCTATACGGACTTAGCCTTCATTGACACGGTTGTCTGAGGGAGGTTATGACATCTTCTCGCAGTGAATTATTTAAGATACCTTCGGAAAGCGGCATGTTATTTGCAGAAGAAACATAGAAGTGTAAAATTATACCAGATCACTGATTTATGTAGTAAGATGGCTACTTCAGTACTCTAGAGATTATTTCTTGCAGACTTACCACGATTCAGCACAAGCCCTGGTATCGACGCCTAGTAAATGTCAGTATCAGCAGTCAGGAGGTTGAAAAGACAGACGACTCACCCGTCTCCCCACACACCCTGGAGAGTTCTAAACTCATTCAATTGCTCCGACTTTTCGTCTCGGGCGTCGCCGAGCCGCTCCTCGAGACGCGAAACTTCTGCTCTCATATCAGCTCGCATCGCGGCCTCCGGTTCTGCTCTCCTGTTCCACCTCAGGCTCTCGATCCTTGCCTCGAGTCCACGGATCTCCTTCTCATAACGCTCGATGATGTTTCTCTCTTCACGTTGGTGGCAGCTTCGGCAGAGCGATGGCTGGGGTACGTTCTTTGTGTGTAATACTTCAGCATAATTGCCTACGCATTGGCCTTGTTCGGTAACGCCATAGATGCACGAGTCGGTGACTACGAATCGCTTGAAATGGCCACAGACCTGGTGGGTTTCCGAGTATCCTTTACACATCATTGATGTCAATTGACGATGTGGTGTTGACTTGTCTAGCTTTGGAGGTGGCCACTACGGTAGCAAGTTTTAGGCTGCTGGATTGTGGAGGCTGTGAACTGTGAGAGTTTAAAGTGAATTTCCTCGAATTGTGAAGCATCCCTGTACTGTATAAGCAATTGTCATCGATAAACAATACCATTGTACTTGGTCAAAGCAATCATTACTTCCATGACCCGGAATCTTCAAAGGATTATGGTCTACTTCAAAGACTCGTTCATTACAAACGAACTCCGAGTTCAGGTTGGTTCCGAGTCTTGTTCGGAAAGGTCAGCGAAAAATCACGGCTAATTGATTTGAACGTTCATTTGTCAGATGGCATTGCATAATACTATCTCAAGATTCTGACATTGATTCCTCAACACAAGCTGGAGTTCTTTCAACACAGGCGGCAGATTTCATAACCTGCTCCCCATGGCGGCAAATCATTGACACCGAGGGCAGTAGCAACCATATGAACATCATATGAACATTGTAGCTTGCGAAGCTTGTTGGTTTCTAGTAGATAGATCCCATGTTCTCTAATCCTTGGTGTATCTTTTTCCACCCCTGCTATTTTGAAGATGTTAGCCTCAGCTTGCTGAAGTGCCGCGGGGATAGCCGCGCCTGCCGCCTTCACGGTCTGATATCCATGTGTTGTAACTCTTCGGGCTTAGCTTTAGATACAATGATGAAGCGGAGACGATGAACCCAAGTTGTGTTCTGCTACGTTCAGAATGCGGAAGGACGACGGAGCGGCTTAATCACGAAATGAGATTAACTGAGGCGACGTCAACACAGGCTATCGCTAAGGTTTGATGGTCAGAACGCTGAAGTGTCTACTATACCTGGATTATGGAGTACACTGAGGCAGTCAGCGAGGGAGAGGCAAACGACCCAAATGCTATCATCGTAAAGGCAGATGAAGTGGACGAGTCTGGAGCCGATATCTCGACGATCTCCCCCACCGACACCACTGACTCTGAGTTTAATGAACGCATTGAATCACGAAGAGCTCAAGACGCCCAAGCAGGAGGAAGTCCCAAAATCCTGGCCAACGCTGTACCTAGTCCTCCTAGACCTCTCAGTCGCCCCACCATTCGTCGCGATGGCTCTGCGCCACTTCCACCTCAGCAACCCCCTCCACCTGCACCACCTCAGCAGCAGGATGAGGGAGGAAACCCAACCGATTCCCTAAGCTTGCAGCAACTCAGAAGACTAGTGACCGACTTACCAAAGCTTGAGCCAACTGCTTACGCATACGAGTATACAGATACTCGGGAGTTTCCAGAGGAGCTTGAGGAGTGGTTCCAATACAGTGATGAAGAGCGTTATATGTTGCTTCGGGCAAAACAGACATTCGATGAAAAATGGGAGCAGGGACAAGCTACTCGCATCGCTCCTTCAGAGAAAGCCCTACAATGGACTGATGTTGAGGCGGCGGACAGGGAGAATTTCCTGGTTGGAGCCCTCCAAGCTTTAACCAGCACGGAACTTTCGACACGAGTCAAAAGTCTAGAATGCATATCATACATTGCGCTAGGAGTTTGGGGTGATACTGCTGGCTTAGTAGTCGAGGAGGAGGGATCCGAGAAAGACATATTCGATGTGAAAGGCAATTCGCAATATAGCAAATCTAAGCTTCAGCTGAGATGGATAGTGAATGGAGCAAAGCTTCTTTGTAGGATTGGCGCATTACAAAAGCTTTTCGATGTTCTTACAAGATCATGTGATAATGAGAAGTCAGTCATTCTACTACCACTTTGGGCTTTGCGTAACTCTTGTTGCTTGTGAATATTCCTGTTAACTAAACCCTAGAGATTCGGACAATCTCAACGACTTGTCTCCCATGAAAGACGAAGAAATGGCTTCCATGAAATTTCTCAAGCAGATCGAGACCAATCAAGTGCTCACTGCACTCTACTGCGTTGTTGAAGTTGGGCGATGGCAAATTAGTGAAAGTAAAGAGACTTCTATTCGGCAAGCCATCAGTATGACTATGGACCCCCTACTGTCACATATTTCTAATATGTGTACTTGGCAGCCGACCTAACGCCCGATTTCTTGGCTTTTTTGGCTCGGACGATTGCAAAGCTGAGGTGGGAAGACTCGTCTCCGCTCCCTGTCTCAAGAGTAAGCATAGCGTTGACCATGATCCTCAATTATATTACTGACTCCATTGCTAAAGATTATTCTCACGTTCTGGAAATCCGTCCTATTGGTGTTTGGTAGCACAGAGGAAGTGGAAGAATCTAAGGCTGCTCTTCGCGATGCTTCTGATGAGGCTGACAACGAGCATGGGGAGGGTTTTATCACAGCATCACCACTCGATTACCATTTGTTTCGACAAGAAATAACTTCAAAGTATCCAGCGTACAGCCCTCCACCACCGCTAGTACCTATTGAACTCGAAAACAATTCGATATTACCTCCACTTCCTAACCATCCTAGCCGTCGCGTTAGCCAAGAGAGCCTGCGACTCAGCGCTGGCGTCAATGTTAATGGTACTGCGGGATCAATCTTTAATCAACCTGTACATATTGCGACGCCCGCGCCGTCTCCACCGCCTTCACCTGCAGGACCTGGCGGAAAGGGCGGCAAAAAGCAAAACTACCAGACTAATCAAAACTTTCCCTTCTTATACCCTCCTCTAGATGATACAACTAATATCGTTGGCGGTAAAGGTAGTGCCACCTTGCAGGACCAACTGGTAGAGAAGAGATGGGACGGTAACGATGTTCCAGCTTCCATTCAGGAAGCTGGACAGCTCTTTGCTAGTAGGATGCGGATGTCAAGATCGATACGGCAACTTTGGGATGTGCGCGAGAAATTCATCACGTACGAGAGAGGATGGAATGAGGCCGGCAAGGACGACGATTTATCCGATCCTGAAGTGGCGGAGACCAACATGAAAGGAGATGAGCTGTCTAATAAAGCTGAGTATCAACTTAAAGCGCCCGAATTTGAGAAGGAAACAGACAACGAAGATGTACAACGACGACTGGATGCTGTGGAAAATTTCTACGTATGTATTGAAATTCCCACAAGTAAATCACCGGCTAACTCTTAGTAAGCGAAATTCCCTGCCTCATCTCCAGTCGGTAGTCATTGTTCTGTGGAAAGCCGTGTTTGCCAATGTCTCCGCGCTCGTGACGCAAAGTAGCGGACAAAACGGGGTCCCTAACAACTTATCTCTTGCTGAGGATAACGGTGATGTATCTCAAGGCAAACGAAAGATCAATGGAGCTTCGGCAATTCATCTGAATGGTTTAGCAAACGGGCAACTGGCCAACAACGATGATGGCACCGATCCGGCAGTTGAAGAGCTCAATGCCATACGCTTGAGGGAAGTTACATCGAAGGCTATCTCTGGTGTTCTCCTCATGCTCCTGAAATGGTTCAAAGTGTCGCGTGAGCCAGCCAACTCGAAAGCCTGTTGATGTAGTATGGAAGCTGATTTGCCGTCTAGACATCCTCAAATTCGAATACCTGAACCAACTACTTCTTGACGCAAATTACATACCACTAATTCTCAAGCTTTTTGCCCATCAAGACATAGACAGAGCAGTAGATCAGAAGAATGATCGCGAAGATCTCGAGTAAGTTTGATCCCCATCTCTATCCGGAAGTCATTGTCAACGGTTCCTCGCAGCTTCTTCAACTTCTGCCGCACCAATTCCGGACATCCCCCTACCACCCCGCCCCAGCCCTCACTCTCTCCCTCCACCTCCAGCGACGACGAAGCCCAACCACCCGCCATTCCCAAACACCGCCGTTCTCCCGCCTCGCGTTCCCCACCGTCTTCCCCACCGCTCCCCACAGACACCAAACCCTCTCGCCCCGAAGTCGACGAACTCGGCTACCCCACGGCGGGGACCCTTCCCACTACCCCGCTAACTGCCTACTCCCCCCGCTTCTTCTTCACAACCATCACTCTCCTGCGCCTCCTCCAGAAGATCACCAAGCGAAAAGCCCACCGCGCGCTGCTGCTCGTGCAATACAAGAGCAGCACGATCCTGCGCAAAGCGCTCAAGATCCCGCAGCCGGAGCTGCGTCTCTACACCCTCAAGCTCTTCAAGTCACAAGTCCCCTACTGCGGCCGCAAATGGCGCCAGACGAACATGCGCGTCATCACGGCGATTTACCTGCACTGCAAGCCCGAGCTGCGTGATGAATGGCTGTGCGGCGGGGACGTGGATGGGGTTGTCGAGGAAGCCGTGCCGCTGGAGCAGGCTGGGAGGGGTCTGGTGCATTGGTGGCATTTGCGGAATTATCGGGCTGTGATGGAAGGGAAGGAAAGGCGGGAAGGGGAGGGGGAAGAGGTGGCGGAGGAGGATAATTTCTTTGCGAGGGAGTTGGAGAAGATGGGGTGGGGGGTTGGGGGGATGGGGTTGGCGGAGGGGGAGGAGGAGGGGGGGGAGGTGCAGGTGGGGGGGAGTGAGTGGGATGGTGGACCGTTGCAGATGGAGGGGTGGGCCTGATGGGGGTTGGAGGCGAGGCTTTGGTATGGGGTAGATGGGGCAGTGGGGCAGCGTGATCGTTCTGTGCGTAGAGATGCCGATGAGATAGGTAGAAGTTGTTTTGCAGTGTATACCATGACATTCTGCGATGGAATAGTGCTAGCAGTAAGATCTGTTAAAATTCCGAATCACCTGTCAAACAAGTCACAGCAGTTCATTCCAATCTAATCAAGTCAAGACAATCTTCCATCATGCCTGACGGCCTAGATATTGATCGAACGTAGCCAATTGGATGACTGACCATGTCGAACCCCATATTTTCTGTCGGTTCTGCACCTATTCATCTATCTCGTAACTTCATCTCCTCGATACTGTTGAACAACTAAGGTGGTACTCTATTCTACGCAGTCTTCTGGTCTATACCTCGACATCTATACATGTATGCTTTGATATCGTCTCTTGCGCCTACCAGGGCTATGATCCCGGTACGCCTCTCGAGGCACGATATGCATTCGAAGATATTAGCATCTAATGTATACTCCCCGTCTCAGAAGTCCTCTCCATTTTCGATTTTGAATGCTGGTAGAGAGAGGCGTACAGGTCCTGACTGAAGTGTATGCCTTCTAATGGTAAGAGTATAGGAACTAGTAAGTGACACACGACCTTTAAATTTCCAAAAGCGATTATACCCGGCCGATGTACTCCTGTGGTCAAGCTTTTGCTGATGGGCTTCCGTCGAATCCCGTCACGTAACGGGGCAAACGAGCTTTGCTGCCGTTCTGTAGAAAATATACGACTAAAGGACCTTGGGATTCTTCGGACCATCATGCGTGATGTCGGAATTTTTGTTATAAACTCAAAATCTCTCCTCCCTGCGCTACTCCACCTCGGAAAAGCTCCTTGATGACCCTTCCCTCAACGACAGTCTCTTTGTATATTCCTTCAACGTGTTTCGGCTCTACCCGTCCATACCAGATACCCTTTCCTGCCAGCGGCGACGTCTCTCCGTTCGGTAATGGCCAATAAGGCGGAATGTAGAGGATAACGTTGCCGGCAAAGGCATGCCCACCAACATGGCTAATCAAACTTCGTTTTGGACTCTTGATTTTAATATGAGTGAATGTAGAACGCGCAGCAGGTTGGCTTGCTTGGGTTATGAATGATGGACGTTGTGCGCCTCGGAACTTGTAAGGATGGCGCGCATCTTGCCGTTGGAATTCACGGCGAAGAAGAGGCCCAATGGTACCGCAACGCGCATCCCGAGATGAATGGCCACAAATAAAGATATTGGGTGCCGTGATCTTCTGAACCGTGTAAGGCTCGTGGGTATCTGGATGGTTCCAACTTTGGGTATCGGGGAGTAAGAACTGCGTCACGAGAGCTTCAATAGCTCGTGGGGTGTTGACAATGTGTTTTATAGCGCGAAAATGAGGGAATATTTGGACCGAACTGTAGGATTCCTCCGATTTCCCTTGTCCTGCTATGGATGAGTTGGTGATCAGGATGTTGTTATTTGGCTGCTCTCCATATTGATTAGCATTGACTCAAAGGTGAAATAGGAAGAGCAAGCTGCGTTCAAAAGATGACATCTCCTACCCACATCATGAAAACGACCTTTGGGCCCAAGTAAAGCCTTCAGCTCGCGCGCCAGATTGGGACCTTCCTCGTCTTCTATTCTACTCTTCCAATCGAACTTCCCTGTATTTATGATGACATGCTGGGCGTACGGAGCTACGGTACCCGACAAAGATCGCTCTCGATCAATGTCAAGGCCGGCTGGGGTCGCTCCGCATGCGCACGTTGGTGGTGGGCATGTGTCCACGACGGGGAAGGACGGGGTTGGGGATGGAGGGAGTTGAGATATCCGACGAATACCTGACCAGGAGGGGAAACGATATGACCAAACAGATTTCTGTGGCGGCTTCCAAAGAGAGCGTATAGTTGCCATCTTGTGGAATTGGGAAGAAATATCGAATATGGAGTCGTGAAATATAGGAGTCGGTCCTCGGGCTATCGATTGCCGAAATATCTACCTAAACATTCCAAATCGCTCGAGGCTTCTCCTTTATATCTCCAACATGGATGTTTTGAATGCCACGACTTTCCAACTCACTCCTTCGTCATGCCCACCATATCAACCCACTACTCCCGTTACTTCTTCGGACATGCCGTGATCTTTCCTCCGCTCGTAATGAGCTGAGATGGCTGCGCGAGCATGTCCTGACCACTACAAAAGCTCTTTCTCCTCCACCATGGCAGCACTTACATCAACTATGTGTCCAACGATCTAGGGGAAAGCCATTGCAATATATTCTGGGCAATCAACCTTTCGGAGACCTCGATATCATCTGCAAGCGAGGGGTATTGATCCCTCGGTCAGTCTACGATGCCCTCGATCTTATTTTCTACTGCTAACAATGCATTTAGTCCCGAGACTGAAGCCTACACAACTCGTCTGGCGCATCTGTTAATCAACAGAAATAAGCCTATTCTCTCCGCCGACAGACTGCCTCAGCTCCGTATCTTGGATCTTTGTACCGGCACTGGCTGCATTGCACTCCTCCTCCATGCCATCCTCTCCGCGAAATTATCAGATACCCAGCTACATGGTGTTGACATCTCGCGTCAAGCTCTTGCACTGGCAAATCAAAACCTCCGCTGGAACATTGCGCAGACACACCTGCGTCAAGTCGCACGTGAGCAGGTGCGGTTTGTAGAAGGCGATATCTTCCATGATCTCCCTATCTTGAGCGGAACATGGGACATAGTAGTCTCGAACCCACCGTATATATCCCCTTGCAGCTTCACTACCGACACGTCCCGCTCAGTGAGGATTTTTGAACCCAAGAGCGCTCTCGTTCCCCCATATGTTTACACCCTGTCTGATGGGGAGGGAGGTACTCTGGAACAAGAATTGGCAATTGGTGATGCCTTCTACCCCAGGCTCCTGGAGATCGCAGCGAAGGTTGACGCGAAGTTTCTACTGATGGAGGTGGCCAATATGAAACAAGCAAAGAGAGTTGTAGATTTGGCGGTAAAGGATGGCCATTGGGATGGATATGAGATTTGGAGAGATTATCCGGATCAAAGTGTGGCATCCGGACAAGATGCGTTGGAGATTAAAGGTCAGAGTGTCAAAACCTTGGGGGAAGGCCACGGCAGATCTGTCTTCTTGTCAAGAGCTGGTGGTATTAATATGTTCGGGTGAGGTTATGAGATTAGGCTTCGATAGTACCAGTCACAAGGTTCTGTAACGCCGCACTTCTATCGGCTCTACAGTACTCAATCTCGCTTCGCCTAGGATACTAGGACTACGCACCAGTGACTACCTGTATAGTCGAACACGAAAGGGTTTTTCTTGCAAATTTTGCATGAAGATTGAAGAAGTGCAGAATGATTTGATGAACAGCAGTGTGAGAATTGAGCTAGAAGAAGACAGCGAATAGCATGCTTGAGTAAATACCCTTTCTCATTTGAATATGAACATATTTCAAACTAGCTGTTCACATGAATATTTGATTATCAACGTACTTTACTTGCTTGTGCAGAAGTCTTCGTCATGATCAAAGCACAGCTGTCTTATTACTGCATACAGTAGATGGCACTTCCATAGTCAATCTGTGTTTTTGGCTTCTTTTGCAATCACCGTTCGAGTTTGGGAGAGAAGCAGGATGATTCGGTGGAGAGTAGTATGAGAATATTCTCTAGGGGGGTTACGAATACGAGTAGCATACTTGAGTAGGTTCGTTATATTGTCTAGGTGTAAAGTGTCTTCAAATAATCTATCTGGCTGTGATAAAGTCAACAGTAGCTGTAGGTGATATCTCTCCGCTATCTCTTTCGTAATGCCTCACATGGCCTAGGTATTAGCTTGAGGGTTTGATCATGGGCCTACGTTGCATGGTTCTGGTGCTTATATAGGGGGAATCCAGCCACTTCGTATGATAGTTTTGTCCCTGAGAACCTTGCCACAACCAAGCCTATGGATTATCTCGATTATGTGACTCTTCGAGGCGACGTTAGCTGGGACGTGCATCCAAACCTATGTTCCAGATTACTCTGCGGTCCTACGGCCGAATGGATCAGAAAGCCCAGGGAGCATTCCTGGAGACGCAGCGTTGAGTTCCGACCTCATGATACATCCATCTGCTGGACTTGTCGAGACAACGTTAAGACCAGCTTCTATTGTAAAGATTGCAAGAAAGACTGGTGCCGATCGTGTCATGGGAAGTACCTCGAAAGGGTAGAGTATACCACCGTGTTAAACGTCGGACGTACTGAACAAGTATACAGTTGACAGAGAATGCTCCATCTATCATCAGATATCGGGAGCGCTGGAACCATGAATCCGGATTTGGTTTGGTTAGAAGCCTTCCTAAGCAAGATCGCAGCGAGGGAGATCGCTTGGCAGCTACAACAAGACCGCGTATCAAATAAAGAACACTGGGAGTAGGAGATGAAGTTACCCATTCTTCACCTCTTCACATCTATGCGTACCTTTCTCCGCGCCGCGCACTCATGTAGATTGCATTGATCGTGCCCTCTGCTATGCCTGTCAACGAAGATGGTGAAAGGATCAGACGATAATCGGCGGAGCCAGTATTGGCGTCGCTCTCCTTGTTCCTGGTGGTCAGAATCTGTCGTTCGCTGCCTCTTTACTCTTGTCTTTTCTCAGTGCTATTCTATTCATGCTTGACCTTATTCTGCGCTGTCGCTTAGGAGCGGGAAGGCCAGTATCGGCACATCTCTTCCTCTTCTGATGGTCTGCTCTGCCAAAGTAAACATTGAGACCCTGCGCCACCACCAGCTTAGCTACTGAATACGGCGAATTGATGTTACATGTCTCCAAGCCATCTTGCTTGAGGGAGATTGTGAAGCTGTCACCAATGTTCAGCTGTACACGTTTCCGGATATTTACATCTGCTCCTAAACATGAATGGTCGCCGAATCTCCCTGAAATGGGGAAACTGTTCAAGTAGAAGTATGCGGAGCTGCGCGATAGTTGGTTGATGAAGGCTTTGAATTCTGGATCACTTTCCCGCAAAAAGCACAATATGTGGCCAGTACCTACATGTACGTTTTCATGCCTTTCCGGGATAGATTCTAATTCGAAATAGAATAGGGATGCAATCGTGTAGCGTGCTATATCGTCGATAACCCTAGATATCGGGTGATTGGTTTGAACGTTCAATTTTAGCCCATGCATACTCCTCGTGTCGTCCAGTCTTGGCTCCGCTCCGTCAAACTCGATATCGAGGCGGTGGAACCTAAGTCGGGTTTTGAAGGCATGCCAAGAGTGAGAGCTAGTTTCGGAGAAGGGAGGTCCGGAGGATCAAGCTACAGTGATCCTCGCTAGGTGTGTGGCTCACACCTTGCTTCTGTGAAGGCTCAGAGCCCAGACCTCAAAGCTCCACCAGAAACGTAAAGGAGAAGCTGGACAGTCTTCTCCTCAAGACCAAGACCGGCCTCCTTCGAAACGACCTCGAACCTCATCTCCAAGCTGCAAGGCCGAAGGAGAACGACAGAAGGGAGCAGAGAGCGACACCAGCAAGAACAACGCTGATCCGGTTGAGACTTTGATTCGGACCAACAAGTGGCCAAGCCAATACGTCGAACAAGACAGCCAAGCTGGGCAAGATTTTTTTGAACACGACAGCTGGCTAGAGGAGCAAATGGAGCAGTCGTCGACCCCAATACCAAGCGTATTAGAAGCTGCTGCCTCTGAACCAGATACCCTGATGTACTTGATGTATACTCATCGGAAGGGTCGTCCGAATATGAGCATGCGACGTCTGGCTCTGACAATGAGACATCTGAATACGAGGATGGGTCTACCGGATATGATGATATTTATTTTGATCAACCAGTACGGGCGTTTGCTGAAGTTCTCGCCGAGGAAAATCAACTGCAATACCTAATTATCGCTACACCCTGCAGACCAAAAGAATTCCTCCAGCCGCTTGAGCCTTTGCGAGGTATCAAGCTTGCTCGGGTGCTCCAACATTTGCCCCTTGGGCGGTATTGCAAGTCTTTGAAAAGATACAACAGTCGTTTGCGTATACTTTTGATGAGCAACGGGGAATATAGCGATACTAGTGACATTACGAAAGAAGAGATAGAGAAGAGTGAGGAGGCTTTGGCGACAATGAGCGATGACGGTCAAGAAGATAATAATTTCCGCGGACGGAAGTTACATGTTGGTTTTACTGACGTGGTATAGGAACCCATAACGGATTAGCGGCTCCGTGATAGTGTATGTAGACGGTGTTAAGATTCAAACTCCAGTGCAAGACTTTTTTTTTTCATTTGACTCCAGTCTCCAGCTCAACTAATAGTAGGATATAGAAAGCAAATCAGGCACGGACAGTAAGCAGTTCTACATTTAACCATAGCTCGAGCCCAAAAAAAAACCTGTTTTGCGATCTATATGATATACTCACACAATCAGGAATCGATCTTCGTTCTTGAAATATCTTCTCCAGATGACAGTTCCGCCCACACATTCTCACCCACCTTACAGATCACAAAGGCCCTTCTTCGCCTTCAGAGCAGTCTTTTATGCACAATTTCCAAGTTTTCGACTTATTCGCTCATCGTCTAAACGACCGCGTCGACAGTTCACCCACTTTCAATCAATGAGCATCAGCATAATCGTACGTGTTAGGGGCCGGCCTAGAGCGAGTCATAGGGGTGTCATTTAACTAATAGATAAATGCTAAGGAAGAAAAGTATCTACAGAAAAGAACTCGGTTCTTATATGTGTGTTCCTCAGCCCTGTGCTAGGCCCGATTGGGTTGACGCCTTACACATATGATGCAGGGTTTCAATGATATCACCCCTAAATCAGATTCTCGCTAGGCTCGATTAGAATGAAATCAGACAAAGACTAAACGAAGAATAGACGAAGGCTAGAATCGTAACATTATCTCTCTCTCTTGACTATTCATGTTCACATGAATGTTGTTTCTTAGTGCATCTTTCTTGAATATTTGATATGAAAGTCATCAATCATCTCTTGAGCGTTCATAAATTCGTTGTCGTCAACGTTATATCAGTTGAGATCGTTGTTATAGCTCTTTCATTTGACTCGATATTGAAGTCTTCTTCTATAGCATCGAAAGTTCAGTATATCATCGATTTTTCATTCGTCTTCATCGTTTATCACTATTGACTTCGAAGATTCATTCTTTTGATCAGACAGAGAATCATTAACGACAGAATGAAGAAGTTCTGAATGAAATACATCATGTATATGCATAGTCTTTAATAGTTTCAACTTATAGAATGAGTCAACAGACTCAATGATCTGAAATGAGTCAAGCATCTTGTCATTCAATTTTTTGAAAGATCTCGTTGTAACAATGTTTCATTCATTCAAAAACATCTTTGATTTGATCTTATAATTGATCTTCTTTCTATGCTTATTAGCTTGATTCATCATTTATTTTCATGTTTTGATCAGAGTTTCATGAGCGAAGATTAATGTTTTATTCATTTGTTCAGATATATTCTTGACTTGATTGATCTGCAAACGTTTGCAAATGCTTTCATACTCAATGATGTCAGAGTTGAAACTCATACAAGAATGAAAACTTTTGTTCATGAAGAAGAGAATCAAGAAAATGATTGAAAACAAGATGTTATTGTCAACAAACTCAATCATGAGTAGTCACTTGAATCAGTCATTCTGCATGTATGAACTGTCAAAGACTAGACTGAACTAAAGATTTTATTAATATAGAGAATTGATTATTATATTACTTAAACTAGATACAGAACAATACATCAGATAATGTACAAGATGAAAGACAAGAAATGAAAGAAAAGAATGAAAACTCAACTTCTATATACATGAATCAAGTAATGTCAGAACTGAACAGCAGTTCTATGATTTAAGATTGCAAAGACACGAAACAGGTTTTGATGTGACTAAATTAAGATGATGATGACTAAATTAGTGATTTAGTTCAATGAATCAAGACTTTCTAAAATATCAATGATATTAGATCGAATTGACAATATATTCTATGCTCTGAGCTGAAATGATAATCTGACATCATGACAGTAACTTCTCTCTTAAAGACTGAGCTTCTGCAAGATGATGAAAAAAACAAGATAAGATGAGAATTGAAACTAGATGAGATGAAATGTAAACAAGACAAGACAAGAACGAGACGAGATGAGAAAGAATTGAAAATGATAACAAGAACTGAAACTAGACAAGATGAGATGAAATGAAATACAGCGAGATGCATTTTATAGTGATGAAGCATTGATGAAGTGAAAATACATCTGAATCACATTTGAGTCAGATTTGAGCGAGACAGAGCGAGATGAAGATGAGACATGATAAAGCAAGACGCATTTTATAGTAATGAAGCATTAATGAGATGAAGATACATCTGAGCAAGATGTTTGAGCTGAATCGATGATGAATATTGAACTTAAAGTTCTTGACATTGACATTGAGACATCATACATGATATTACATGTGATTCTTCAACGACAGAGTTAATGAGATGAAATTCATTAAGTGCTTGCTCACAGTTATTTAAAAGATTGAAAGATTCTCAAGTAGAAAAGTGATCTTCTCAATCAATGTAATACTTGAACAAAGATGAATTGTAACATTTATCATGCTTGAAGTTTAGTATGCTGTTTATATATCAGAATCTTTTGTTGTTTTCAATAATGATGAGTTTTCAAGATTTCTGACGTTGATTCAAAAGAAAGTCATTTGCAATGTGACTCAAAAAAGTAGCATGAAAGACTGAGTGAACTTTCATAGATGCTGAAAAATCTAACTCAATGACTAGAGAATTTTGCTTAAAGACACACTTGATCTTGAAGAATTCAACGTTATGATCATTTAACTTAACAATAAGATGAGTGATGCTGAGATTGCAAGCATTCAGTCAAACTTTATCTTCGACGAAGTATTTAAAACAAGAATGACAAAAGAGATTGACATTGAACTCATAAATGACTTAAGCTATGAGCATCTCATCATGTAAATGATCAGTCAGTTCTCTCATTTTCTTGATGAATTCTTCAACATTGATTAACTTGTTTTGAGCTTGAAACATAAGATTCTCTAACAAAGATTTAAGAAGCTCAAAGTTTAAACATAAGTTCTGATTCATATTGATCAAGAAGAAGAATGCTAAAGTGATTAATGAAGATGCATTATTGATCGCGAATTCAACTTCAAAAAGTTACTTAGCTCAGTTATCTTGCATGTAGTTAACATAGACTTAAAGATAATGCTTCATGACAGCATTGAATTTCTTGATTTAATCATTGATCTTGAGATGATATGCTGTAAATAACTTAATGTTTATCTTCAGCATCTTACACATGTGCTTTCAGACATCAAAGATGAATTGTGTATCTCAATCAGATATGAAGAACTCAAGTAAATTATGATGTTTTCAAATATGAGCATAGAAGCTGTTGATAACTTCTTCAACTTTCATAAAGATGATGAGAATTAAATGTTTCATTTTGCTAAGACAATCAACGAAGACTAGCACATATTTATATGTGATACTCATGAAGATACTGAGCGATAAAGAATTTACATAGTTCATGAAAATATCACGTCAGCGACGTTCGAGAACTGAAAGAAAATACAATCATTCTTGAGTTTGTTGTTTAAAGAGTTTGAAACATGTACACACGTGACAGTTTTGTACAAAGCGCTGAATATACTTATATATGTTGAGTCATCAATAAACTTGACTGATCAGTTCATAGCTCTTGACTCTTTCTGAATGATCATCAACGACATTGTCATGAACGAGCTGAATAATACAAAGATGTAGTTTATTGAAGTTGAATATATATCTTCTCTCTTGAAAGTACAGATGATTCTTGTATTCTTTATACTCAGCTAGAGAAATCTTGTTATGATGATGTGCTTCACTGCAAAGCGCTTCGATTATCTGAGCTGCAAACATGTCATTGACTTCGACTTGTTCTTACAATGTCTGAGTGAAAGTATCAGCAGAATCTTCATCAAGATTTGAGATGTCTTGATTTAGCTGAGATTTTAAATGAGATTCAACGTTTTCAACGTTGAATTCTTCAACTTCTAAATTCATGAAAGTTAAAGTCAGCAAAAGAATTGAAAAGACTGAGAACAGATGTAACTGAACTGAATCTAAGATGATGATTTGTGACTGAAGCATTATGACTTTGATGTTAAGAGCATTGAAGATGAGATTCTTAACAATTTTGAAGTCTAAAACATAAGTTTTCAGAATTGTCTGATGTTGATATTGATGTCAAGAATTGAATATATTTTTCTTCTTAAAGAAATCTTTTAAGCGACGTGTCAAAGCATTCAATTTATCATTGATCTTGTCAAGACAATATGTGATGTAATAGTTGAATTTAAACAGAAACTCACTTCAACGAGCTTGATAATAACTCAACTGCTTAATTAACATGAAATACTCAAGATTTTTGTGATCTGTGATCATCTTGACAAAACAGATAAAGTCTTCGAGCTCTGAGCATCATTCTTCAAATGCATAAACAATGATCATGAGTTTTTTATCGTAGATTTTGTAATTACACTTGACTGAATTATGCTTCTTGAAAAAGTAAGTGACTGAATGAAGAACTTCATTTTCATTGTATTGAAAGAGAATGTTTTTGAACACATAGTTTGAAGCATTGATTTCTATCACAATCTTGTGATTTGAATTGTAATGATGTAGAATAACATCAAAAGTGAATGCTTTTTTAAGAGTATTGAATGTCTTCTGACATTTCTGAAATCAGACAAAGAATTCGATCTTTCTGATGAAATGAGTGAGTGAGTTAGTTATTCTGCTATAGTTGTAGATAAATCTTCTATAAAAGTTCGTGAAATCTAGAAAACTCTGAACGTCTTTAACGTTGATCAACATAAATCAGTTGACAATGATGTCTATCTTGAATGAGTTCATCTTAATCTTTTCAATGATGATTATCAATTCTAAATACAAAACTTAAGTGACATGAAACTTGCATTTAATTATATTCATCTGAAGATTTGCTTCTTGCAGCTTTTGCAGAATGAGTTTGACATGAATCTTGTGCTTAAGTTCATTGTTTGAATAGATCAAGATATCATTCAGATAAGCGATACAGAACTTATTTAAATGTTCATGAAGAATATTGTTAATATACTTCTGAAACAAGATGAGTTCATTGCATAAATTAAAGAGCATGACTAGATACTTGAATAATTTAAATCGAGTGCAAAAAATAATGAGAGCTTTGTCTTCTTCTTTGATTCAAAGACAATTGAATGTAAAAATGATATCAAGCTTGATAAAGATTTTGACTTGACTTAGATGATTCAGCGTTTCTGAGATCAGAGACAAAGAATATTGATTTTTGATGATGATAGCGTTCAGATCTCGATAGTTCACGCAGAAGCAAAGTTCTTCTTCAAGTTTCTTGATGAAGAAAACAGAGATGATCGTCTGAAAGTGACTGACTTGAATGAATTCTTTGCTCAAATTCTCATCTAGATAACGTCGAAGTTCTAGAATTTCATCACGACTTATGTTGTACAAAGCGAAGACTGAGAATTGAGCATTTTCTTTAAGATGTATGACATGATCATGAACTTGATGCAAAGACAAGATATTGACGTTCTTCTTGAAGAAGACATTTAGAAACTTGAAGTATCTGAGTGAGAGAATTATGACTGAATCGACGTTCTTGCTTTGTCAATAAATCTCAAGATCTTCTTGAGTCGTGAATGTAGTCAAATGAATTTTCTTTTTCATTTAATGAAGACTTCAACTGTGATCTTTAGCATAGATGCTATTCTTGAAGCGAGATGAAGACTGAGCTGACAAAGTTGCGTCACGCAACTTTGATTCATTAAACAAGACTGAATCAAGATTTAGAAAGTCATTGATTTTCTTTAAAGTAATGCTAAATACTTCAATGTCTTTGTCATGAGTAGCTTGATCAAAGCATCGAGTTCTCAACTTGACTATGTCAAGTTATGTAGAAGATTGATTGCATTGATCTGCTTGAAAGACATTAAAAGTTCTAAAAGAGAAAAAATTGTGACACTTGATTTTAAAGAAGTATTTTTTTTAAATGACTTGAAGAATATGATTAAAGACTTCTTGTTCTAAGTGATGAATGAGATTGAACGAAATTTGTTTCTTGTGAACAGATGAGAAATTGAGTTGCTTCTTCTGAGTGAATTGAGAACTAGATTACTCTTCATAAGTAAGCTGAATATTGAATGATTCTTCTTGAATAATTCGTGAACTGAATTGCTCTTTAAGAACGAACTGAGAATTGAATTACTTCTTAAGAGTGAACTGAGAACTGAATAATTTTTCTTGAACAATTCATGAACTGAATTGCTTTCTAAGAGCGAACTGAAGACTGAATTACTTCTTATGAGCAAACTGAGTTGAAGCTACTTCTTTAGCTTCAAACAAGACATTTTCTTCTGATTGATTGAAATCATAGATCTTGACGAAGAATTGACAATAATGATTAAAACAGAAGAGCAAGAATAAGACAAAAGTATTGTGTTCAAAATTGATGTACATGAAGTGATGATGAAGTCATGAAAGACTCATGATGATGAGATATTGATTTAATTTAGTGACATAAAAGAATAATTTTTTGACATGTTCATCAAGAATCATTGTGAACTCAACAACATGAATAATATCATCAATTAAAGCGACTTGATCATCAAATTCTTGAAGTTTGCAAGAATGAGTTAACAGATGCAAGAGAAAATGATGTTGTTGCGTGAATGATTTATTCATAAAGACATAAGCAGAAACATCACTGTCAATCAAAGCAAAAGCAGAAACTCTAGATTGAGCTTGATGAAGAATACAGAATATTATTCTGTGATTATCTTTGAATGTTGAATTGAATTCAAAGAGTTTCAAGACAGATTTAGCGAAAAACTTTCTATATGATTGAAGTGAAGATGAAAAGATTGATGCTAGTAGACAAGATGATATGTATATAGATTTCTGAATGTGACTTAGCTCAAAGACTAAACTTTTCTTGAATACAACAAGACTTCTTCATCTATGCTGATGATGTTGCTGTTATCAACATTTATGATATGCAAAGTGAAGAACTTCTTATTTGAGCATTCTTTAGCAATTTTGTTCAAATGTTGCAACTTGCAATAGTAGCATAACTTTCACTTGTTGCAGATTTTTTTGATCTCAAAAACGATTAAAATCTTATCTTGAATGATGACAATGACGAAACTTAGATTCATTGACTCATCAATGAACGAGAAAGAAAAAGACGAGAATACTGTCAAAACAACAGTCACAAAAATGATAATTCTAGAACTCAAAGAATTACTAGTTGATGCAAAGATGCTCTTGACTTTGATGAGTAAAACAAAGAAGAAGACAATGAAGTGAGATTGATGATGCTTAAGTTGTTGAAACTCTTCATTGATTTTGAAGAATGCTTGAACTCATTGATGAAAGATGAATGATCGAGTTTCATTAAGATTTCATCAAGAAAAGATGATGATTTGAATGATATAATTGACATTACGTTTCATGCAGTCAATCAACAAGAAGTCTTTCATCAAGAAACATTTTTTCTTCTGATAGAAGAGATTGTAGTAGTTGACAAAGCTATCTGTGTCTTGCTTCAGAGTTTCACGAAGATATAGTTGAGCATCTTTTGACTTGAAAGAATTGTTGCAGCAATGATGCAATTTGTGTTGTCAATCTGTAAAGATGAGAATGATACAAAGATCATTGACTTGATATTGATTCATTAGATTATGAGTCTTCTTATTTATGATGAGTCATGACTCGACATAAATGATCTTGACTCAATGAGAGAAGTAATGATCATCGTTTACGTTCATGCGCTGTATCAAACTCTGCTCTCAGACATTCAAATGATCTTTGTTCTTCTCATACTCAGATATGTCGAGAAGCTTTTTGAATCTAATGAAGATTAAAGCAGCGACAGAGTTTACAGAGACTTGAACGATGAAGAAAGATTGATTATGCAAAGTTTATGCAACAATCTGAGCTATCATCACAAGAGACTGAGAATTCAATTCTTGATAGACTGAAGAACTAAAAGTGATGAATGAGAATAAAGTGATGACATCATGTTGTCGAACTTGATTTTGAAGCTCACGCATTGCGCAAAAGACTTCAACTGAGTTTTCAATCACATTTTGAGTGAATTGTTTAACAGCACACTTATCGTTGATCAAGAAATGATGAGATTGCTTCATTTGAGCAAGAAGATAATTAAATGAGATTTCAATGTATGAAAATGTTGCAAGAAGTGTAGATCTTTTGTAATGTTAAAGACTAGACTGAACTAGAGATTTTATCAATATAGAGAATTGATTATTATATTACTTAAACTAGATACAGAACAATACATCAGATAATGTACAAAATGAAAGACAAGAAACGAAAGAAAAGAATGAAAACTCAACTTTTATATACATGAATTGAGTAATGTCAAAACTGAGCAGCAGTTTTATGACTTAAGATTGCAAAGACATGAAACAGATTTTGATGTAATTAAATTAAAATGATGATGACTAAATTAATGACTTAGTTCAATGAATCAAGACTTTCTAAGATATTGATGATATTAGATCGAGTTGATGATATATTCTATGCTCTGAGCTGAGATGATGATCTGACATCATGACATGAACAGAAGAAACAAAGATATCGCTCAATATTTTGATTGACTTGTTCACTTTGATCATCAATCTGAGAGTGATAAACGATGAATAATCAAAGAGAAATGCTCAGTCATTTGCAAAGAAACTTTCAAAGAATGAAGATGAACTGAAAATCTGTTATGAGTGTATCAAGACTGATTAAAACTAATCAATGATCTAGTTGAAATCTGATCTAGATCTGACTCAGATTTGACTCAGATATAACTCAACACTTTTTTTCTTTCTCAACATTCTTTTCTTTCATCAACATTTTGTTCATCTACATCATTTTCTTTTCATGTCACAAACACATCTCTTTTGAGCTTAGTACAGTCTTTGAACATTACATAAATAAAAGTTTTTATGTCAATCTTCTTCTGTATTCTTAATATTCAGTTATAGCTATTTCTAAAGATTAAGCACTATCAATTCTAATCTTCATTGATTGTATCATTTAGACACAATTCTGACATTATATTAAGAATTTGTTAATCACATGATACTGATCTCATTACTCATTCAACATACTTGTTTAGACAGAACGAGTTTAAAGAAATTCATTTATCTGATGATTGACGTAATCAAAAGATAGAACAACACTAGAGAGTTGAATAAAATCAACGACAAGACTGTTTGAATTGCTAGACTACTTATTGCTCATTAAGTATGCAAAGTTCACTTGATTATGAAAATCACGATAAAGAATCTTCGTGAATTGCTCAAGAATCAAATCGATTGATAGATTCAATGATAAAGAATCTTCGTTGTTTGTTAAAGAATCAATCAAATCAATCAATAAACAAATCTCATCTTCTTTGTTGAAGATTGAATCTCACTTCATACATTTTTCTTCTTCAATCATTAAGCATCATCATTCATTCAATCTTCTTTCAAATAAATCTCATTATGTCTTGTCATGATTCTAGTCTTGTCAGACTCAGTCTTCTAGTCTTGTCAGATTTATTCTCACTTCATCATCTTGACTAGTTTTTATTAAGTTTAGCGTTGACTGAGAAACACACATATGTAGTCAGCTTCTTTTCTGTAACTATCTTTCTTTCTTAGCATTTATCTTCTAGTTAAATGACATCTCTATCTGACTTGCTCTAGACAGACTTCTAACATTAGATAAATGCTCATCATTTACTACTCTGCTATCGATGAATAAATGATACAAAACAATCTATTCAGTAAGAAAAATTTGCAAGAAATTCTTCAAATTTGCATCATCATTTTAGATTGCAAGAGATTCTTCGATTCTACACTCATTTTCACCATTCTATTTGCAAGAAATTCTTCAAATAAAGCACTCAATTATTATCTGAAATTCACAAGAAATTCTTTGAATTTTCACTCATCAAAAAACATCAATTCAAAACATCAATCTTTCACTTACTCTTATTTCAACAACTTCTATCTTCTCTCATCATGACATGTAACGTCAAGTCAGTTGAGTCTTAAACAACTCATCTGCTTAGAAGCACTGTCAATAGAAGAGTTTCACTTCTACTCATCAATGCTTCAATTAAAGCTGAGAAAGCTGTCATTGCATGAAACATAAACATCAAAGAACAACTGTTTCATTGAATCAGCAATTAACTCAACGAAGTCATCAATATGCTGAACAAGCTTTGAAGTCAGCGAGACTTGACTTTACAACTCAATGAACACTGACTTCTTGTACAAGATGATCACAAAAAAAGAGCGAAATAACTAGAAGTCACTTTTGATAAAAACAATGAGCTAGAGAAAAAGATTAATCAGCTGCAAGATGAGTGATTGAACTTCAGAGTAAAACAACGTCAAGCTGATCAATCTATGTCTCATCAAGATACTCAGTCAGCTGAGCAACGAGTCAATCAGAAAGAAGCTCACTTTCAACAAGAATCTTCTACTCTATCTGATAACGAAAATGATCATCACAAGTTCATTAAGCTTTTGAATTCACTCATCTTCATCAAAACAGATGATTCTATCTGAGAGACATGAAACATCAAAATAGCTGACAAGCTCAATGTCAATGCAAATCATTGTTACGAGCGTATCAAGACTGAACAAGACTGAAGCTTTAATCAATTTGCAGTGAACGCTAGCGAGTTCTCTGCGTAATGATTAGAGCTAATCAGCGAGCTAGTCAGATTTGACTCAGATATGACTCAAATATGTCTCAACACTTTTTTTCTTTCTTAACACTCTTTTCTTTCATCAACATCTTGTTCATCTACATCACATTCTTCTTGTGTCACAAACACATTTCTTTCGAGCTTAGCACAGTCTTTAAACATTACATAAATAGAAGCTTTTGTATCAATCTTCTTCTGTATTCTTAATATTCAGTTATAGCTATTTCTAAAGATCAAGCACTATCAATTCTGACCTTCATTGATTGTATCATTTAGACACGATTCTGACATTATATTAAGAATTCGTTAATCACATGATACTGATCTCATTACTCATTCAACATACTCATCTAGACAGAATGAGTTTAAAGAAATTCATTTACCTGATGATCAATGATAATCAAAAGATAGAACAACACTAGAGAGTTGAATAGAATCAACGACAAGACTGTTTGAATTGCTAGACTACTTATCGCTCATTAAGTACATAAAGTTCACTCGATTACAAGAATCACGATAAAGAATCTTCGTGAATTGCTCAAGAATCAAATCGATTGATAGATTCAACGATAAAGAATCTTCGTTGTTTGCTAGAGAATCAATCAAATCAATCAACAAACAAATCTCATCTTCTTTGTTGAAGATTAAACATCACTCTATACGTCTTTCTTCTTCAATCGTCAAGCATCATCATTCATTCGACCTTCTTTCAAAACAAACCTCATCATGTCTAGTCATTCGCTCACTGAAGAGTGTTTCGAAGAATTTCGAAATCGTTTCTCTTAAATCTCTGATGCTGATTCATCGAAACCACAAACGAAATCATCAAGTGCTGCATCATTCATTCATGAAGATGATGAATCATTCGCTGAAACAATAATATTTCTCGTGTTCTACGAAATCTGAAAGGCTTGAAGCCTAGCTCTTGATGAAGAAACAGATCAACTCTACAAGTTAAATAAACAACAAGAAGACGAAATCAAAGAGTTGAAGACTAGACTTCAAGCTAAAGAAAACACTTCTTCTGATTTCACCTACTCTGAGCGTTCTAGATCTCAAAAAATATCTGATTCTTCGCTGTTTACTGATGAAAAGAACTCTACTTGAAAGAACTGATACGGAAAAATTCAGAATAAACTAGAGATCAACGTCAATCTCTTTTCTAATGAACGAGTCAAATTGAGCTATATACATTCTAGATTATTCGATGACGCAGCTGAGATCACTTAAGCTAGACGCGAACGTGACTGTGTCAATCTTTATAAGATCGTCGATGATCTTTTGAAAGAGCTAGCTCAGTTGTTCAATGACTTGAATAAGAAAGTCAGCTTTCGTAGAAAATACTACAACTTGGTTCAAGAATTCAAGAAATTCAGTGAATTCTATACTCAGTTTCAACGTTTATCTTTCTATCTAGACTATTACAAGAAGCAACTGATCGCTGATCTGAAAGATAAAATACACTCTCGTCTTCGATTCATTTGAGTAGATCAACTAGTTCAACCTGATTCTTTAAAAGAAATTCGTTTCTATCTGATTCATTTGAATAATGATCAGCGAGTCATTCGAAAGATCAAGAACAAGATCAAACGCGTTGATGATCTTTCTAAGACTATCTTTCATAGAGCGACTGTTATCACTCAGTCAGTCGATCACTCAAAGTCTGATCAGCTAAAGTCGCGTGACGCGATTTTAACTAGCGTCAAAGAAGCAGACATTCTAGTCGAAAGTTGTTTCATATGTCATAAATCAGATCATAGCTCTAAAGAGTGCCTTGATCGACCTACTAGAATCAATGCAGTGAACAATGAATATGATTGCTTCGATTTCGATTCGAATTTCGATTCAAAAAACTAGTCATCTCTTCAAAAGTCATCAAAGAGATAGAGATTATATCTTTGTGCAAACTAGACGAAATTCTATTGAAAGAAAATTACTTTGAAAAGTCGTTTCTAATTGACATTCATCTCATCTCTCAGAATCAATCTTTTAGCCTTCGTTCTTTAATAGACAGTGATTCAATCGTCTACATAATCATACATTCTAACCTAGTTGATAAAGTATGCAAGAAACTGAGAATTCAATCTATATCACTGACAAAAGAGAAGCTAATAAGAGATTATGATGAAAAGATATCTAAGAAAATCATCACTCATAAAATTCTACTCAATCTCATCATCAAAAGTCATAAGAAATTGACTGTATCAATGCTGATAGCTGATATCAATCATCATGAAGTCATATTGAGTAAGCTCTGAATGAACAAAAACGAAATATTATTGAATATGCAAAACGACGTCATTGTTTTTTTGAATCAATTGAATACTTCTATTTCGATTTTTTCGATCTCTCTCAATTCAAAGCACTCAAGTTGATTGCAGTCAACTTCGTCTTCTTCAATCACTCAGACTAAGATCTTTATGATGCTCAAACGACTCATTCGAGAAGAGTTATTCTCGATTTAAAGCATAGACGCAGCTTCGTTCAAAATGCTGTTGAATCGTTCAAAGAAGAACAAGATCGAAGTCTTTGCTCTATTCATGATGAACATCAATAGAAAAATCGCGTACAATACTCAGAACGATTTGAACGCTCTAAACATCTCTTCAATCAATGAAACGACTCAGAATTTGAAAGATATTAAAGCAAAGCTGTCATCGAAATATCATGAGTTTCTAGATGTTTTTGATCGAGCTCAATCAAATAAACTACTCTCTCATTGCTTCTACGACCATAAAATCGAGCTCATCAGTGATTCAACGTCTTCTCACTGTCAAGTCTATCAAATGTTCTCTGTCAAACTTCTGAAAGTAAAGAAGTACTTAAACGAGAATCTGTTGAAGAAATTCATCACTTCTAGTCAGACTCTCTATTTCTTTCTCGTTCTATTCGCTCTCAAAGCAAATAAAGATCTTCGATTCTGCGTGAACTATCGAAAGCTAAATGTCATTTTCAAAAGAAATAGATATTTTCTATCGTTGATAGACGAGATCATTGATAAAATAATGAGTTGCAAGCATCTGACTAGATTGAACATCATATCAATGTTCAACAAACTTCAAATGCATCTCGATAACGAGAATTACATCACTTTTATCACTGCTTTAAAAGCATATAAATACAAGGTGCTATCATTCAAACTGACTAACGAATCAATCTTCTTTCAGCAATATATGAATGACATTCTATGAAACTTTCTGAACGACTTTTGCCAAGTCTATCTAGATGACATTCTCATCTATAGCAAAATGAGAAAGAAACATAGAGATCACGTCAAACTAGTATTGAGTCGACTACGTGAAGCTGAACTGCAGATAGATATTTGAAAGTGCGAATTCAATGTAGAAGAGACTGTCTTTCTAAAAGTCATCGTATCAGAACTAGATCTTTGTATGAATCTCAGCAAAGTGACAGTCATAGTCAGCTGAATCACTTCAATCAACCTAAAAGAAATTCAGAGCTTCGTGAGATTTGTTAACTTCTATCGTCATTTCATTAAGAACTTCTCGAAGCTAGTCAAATCATTCATTCAGCTGACTAGAAAGAACACGTCTTTTGTTTGAAACAAGATCTGTGTTCAAGTCTTTGACAATCTAAAGAAACAAGTCAGCTCGATCTCAATACTTCGTCACTTCGATCTCAAACAACAAGCTATTCTGAAAACTGATGCTTTGAACTATGTAAAAGATGAAATACTATCTCAGTATGATGACGAGAGAGTTCTTCATTCGATGATCTTCTACAGTAAAAGCATGATTTTCGCTGAAATCAATTATCACATCTATGACAAGAAATTGCTAGTCATTATTCAATGCTTTGAACACTGATGATTCGAGCTGAAATGCATTGAACTACTCATTCAGATGTTCATCGATCATCAGACTTTGAAGATCTTCATGAAAAACAAACAGTTGAGTCGACGACAAGTCAACTATCTGAACATTCTATCGAAGTTCAGCTTTCAGATCATCTTTAGATCAGACAAAATAAACACTAAAGTCGATGCTTTAATCAGAATGCTTCTAGCAAACGTCTCTGAATCAGCTCAGCGTCTTGAAGATCATTTTCAGACTATTCTGACTCTCGATAGAGTCGATGTTCTATCTATTGAATCGAAAGCAAATCTTTATCAATGAGTATGAATGATCAATCAAACAGATGAGCTCTGCAGTGAATATAGACAAGCTATGAACGAAAACAAGCTCAAATTTCATATCACTAAACTAAAGAACTGCGAAATCATTGACGACGTTCTATTTAGAAAAGATCTACTGTGAGTCTCTGAGAACATGCACACGAAATTACTACAAGAAGTGCATGATCAACCTTCAATCTCTCATTTCGACAATAAATGAATCATCGATCTAGTTCAGCGTTTCTACTATTGATCAGATCATCAAGCTACTATTCGATGATACATTTGAAACTGTCATGCTTGTCAGCGAAGCAAAGTCTCTAGAGATAGCATCAATGAACTTCATCATTCTCTTTCAATTTCACAGAAACGCTGAAAAGATATAATTATGAACTTCATCACTGAACTATCTCTGTCAGAAGGCTATAACGTCATTTGCACAATCATATGTCATCTCATCAAAGAATGTCACTATGTTTTCTGTCATTGAGAAGACGATGACATCTCAGTCAAAGAAACGGTTTAAATCATGCTATGAAACGTCTATCGACTGCATGATCTACTCAGTTCTATTGTTTTGAACAGAGACTTTCAATTCATATCGACTATGTGAAAAAGTCTTTGCAAGCGACTGAGAATCACAGCTAGTCTATTCACAGTCTATCATTTCAAGATCGACAATCAATCGAAACGAGTCAATCAAGACGTTGAACGAGAACTTAGAACCTACTGCAATTACATGCAGAACGACTGAGTCAAATGAATATCTATGATGAAATTCAGTGACAATTTCAATATCTTTTCAATCACTTCAATGATCTTCTTCTACTTCAATAAAGAATTTCACTCTCGAATGAGTTTCAATTCAGATACAACTGACTACGAAACAACTTGTGAACGACTTGAAGCTAGAAAAGCAGACGATATTGTCATTTGAATGAAAGAGCTACTGAACTTTGATCATCAACAATTGAAAAAGACGAAGCTGATCATCGAAGTTCAGATCAATAAACATAGATGAGACGTCATCTATGAAGTAGATGACTGAGTTTGACTATCTTTCAGAAACGTCAAGACAACGAGACTCTGCAAAGATTTGAAAGACAAACAGCTAGATTTCTATCAAATCACTGTCAAAGTGAGTATCTTCTATCATCTTCGTTTATCAGTCAGCATGAAGCATCTGCATTCGATGTTCAGCTCGAAGCTACTGCAATCGTATTCAGAAGACTCTCTATCAGAACAGCATTCAGAATCACTCAGACTCATCACTATTGAAGATGATGAACATTGAAAGATAGATGATATATTGAACTTCAAATGCTATCAAGGTTGAATACAGTACAAAGTCAAATGAACAGATCTAGATAGAAACAACGAATGATACTATGTCGATAAAGAGAAATTCGATGACTCAGAGAAAGTTTTGAACGAATTTCATAAGCTATATTCAAACAAACCGCGCTAAAATATCGGAATAACTATCAACAAAAGCGAGCAAATGAACTACATTCATGCAAACATGAATTTTCGAAGAAAGAAGTAATGTTACGAGCGTATCAAGACTGAACAAGGCTGAAGCTCTAATCAATTCGCAGTAAACGCTAGCGAGTTCTCTGTGTAATGATTAGAGCTAATCAGCGAGCTAGTCAGGTTTGACTCAGATATGACTCAGATATGCTTCAACACTCTTTTTCTTTCTTAACACTCTTTTCTTTCACCAACATCTTGTTCATCTACATCACATTCTTCTCATGTCACAAACATATTTCTTTCGAGTCTAGCGCAGTCTCTGAACATTACATAAATAGAAGCTTTTGTATCAATCTTCTTCTGTATTCTTAATATTCAGTTATAGCTATTTCTAAAAATCAAGCACTATCAATTTTGATCTTCATTGATTGTATCATCTAGACACGATTCTGACAATCATTACTCTACTGAAAAGATTCATATTGTCTATGTGATTTTCAGACTAGAAGATGATGCTGATCAGCAAATCTATGCAAAACATCATGTTGATGCTTTTTCATTCTATCAATCACTATCAAAGTTACTGAAACATCTGAAAGAAATTTACGAAGATCAGAATCTGATTTGAAAGTGTCGTTGCAAATACATCGCTCTGAAGCAGCTCAACAAGTTCTTCAGCTCTTTCTATTCAGAATTCATTAAAATATTCAGCTTTCTGAACTATAATGATATCATTCTGATGAACGACATTCAGAATAAAATCAACAATCATCTTCAGAACGCGTTGTCAATTTATCTCATAAAGTTTAGCTCACTTGATAAGCTCAAGATCTTTCTTCAAGATGTGAATAACAAACAACAAGTCAATTATCAGCTACGTGATGAGCAATGAACAGTCAAATTAATAGCAGTTTTGAAAAAATGATTTGTTTCTTTGTCGACATCAGCTTCAGTCTTAATTACTAGCTATGTTCAACTTGCTACTTTTTTCACTCTTGAATCTGAATGATCAAGAATGTCAATCATCTGCTTCAATTGCAAAGTATTGAATCTAAACTGATTGCGTCAAGTTGAATCATTGAGATTGAGTTGAATTCTCGACTCGTCAAGACTTGATTCAAGTCAGAATTTTGAAATCAAGTATTTGAGTTAAGTCACAATGTTTAAATCGAGTATTCGAGTTGAATTAAAATGTTGAAACCGAGTATTGACTCGAATTTTCGACTCGACTCGTCAAGACATGAAGATAGATAGATAAATAGTTGTAAATAACTTGTTCATTCTTCATGACTTTCTATCAAATAGTCTTCATGTTTTCCCGTCATGACTTTCTATCATAACTCTCTATCATGACTTTTCTTAATGACTCTCTATCAAACAATCTTCATGTTTTCTCTTCATGATTCTCTAGTATCAAATGATCTTCATGTTTCTCGTCATGACTTTCTATCAAAAAGATAATGCAAAAGCAAAAAACCGGAAAAATTTCTATATTTAACTCTCTTGACGTTATATTTAATTGCTTGATAAGTCGAGTCAAATCAGCGAATTCTGACTCGACTTGAGATTGATACTAGATCGAGTCACAAGATTGATATCGAGTATTCGAGTTAAGTCATGACATTGATATCAAGTACTTGAGCGAGTCAGAAAGTAGGTATGAAAACTCAACTTGATGATCAGTTTAATCAAATCATCTTTTAAAGAACTGTTCTCAGCTGAAAACTAGTACTTCAACATTTTGTGCATTCATCTTTTGTTTCAATGAGATCATCATGTCAAAAGAAGAGAAGAAATTATTTACAGAAAAATCGAAGAATGAGACAAAAAACTAGTGACTTTCATCAAAGATGCGATGAAAGATGTGTTAATTTCTTCAACAATGAGCAGCTTAAATGATTTCTTTGCTTCAAAATCTTTGACTATTGAATGTGTATTGTTGCAATCATGCACTTTAAGTTAGTCTAACATAGATCATGTCAAACTATCATAGACTAGTATAGAGCTGATGTTAACACGCTAGCAATTTAGCGTGTCTTCGTGAGTAAAACTCATGACGTGTTGCATCTTCTTTCTTCTTCAGCTTTGAACTTCTAGTTAAAATACATTCATATGATTCGCTTTATGCAGACTCATAACATGTACTATCTAGTAATGAAATTAGTTACTCATTAAAGTCATTGATTGACATTGAAGCAACTGACTATTCGTTCATTGATGAATTAATCGCGCAGAATGTTTGTAATTATTTGCAAATCAAATCTTTATCTTTAATCAAGCTCAAATCAATAAAAGAATTCGATGATCATTATGTAAAAAAGCTCATTACTCATGCAATTTATTTGAATCTAACTGTTCAAGATCATATGAAACGTTTCGTCTTTATGCTGATCACTCGATTAGATCAACATCAGATGATTCTTGAAAAAACATGAATGAACAAGATTGAAGTGATTATTGATATGAGAGATAATCGTCTTCAATTTTCTAGTTTTGAAACTCATATCAAAGCTTTTATCAAAGCTCATTCAACTGTTCTTTTGAGCAAGAAAATCGCGATAGAACAGAAGAGTTTGATCTCTACTCAAATACTAAGAAGATTTATCTCTTCTGTCATCACTTAACTCAGCGAGAAGTTATTTTCATTCAGTAAAATCATGAAATCATTTAATTCAGTCAACTTCGCTTCGTCTTTCAATTCAATGAACATAGCAATGATAGAGACTGCAGCATATAAATCACTAGTCAAATGATTGAATGTGACTACTTTCGCGATCATCATCACGAAAATTGATCGACTTTTAAAAACAGTTAGAAATCAACTTGAAGATGTAAATCTACAAGAGCTTTCACATGAAAAGATCTTGAAAGAAGTCAAAGCTAAGCTTTCTTTGAAATATCATAACTATCTAGATGTGTTTAATTGAGCAATGACTGATCAACTATCTTCTCATCGCTTCTACGATCATAAAATTGAGTTGATCGACAAGAGAACATCTTCTCGAAGTCATCTCTATCATATGTTTGATTACAAGCTTCAAAAGATGAAGAATTACCTGATTAAGCATTTGAATAAAGACTTTATATCTTCTAGCTCAGCTTCATATGCTTCGCTCATACTATTCATTAAAAAGAAAGACAATAGCTTGCGTTTCTGTGTAGACTACAGAAAGCTCAATGCTTTGATCAAACGAGATCGCTACTTCTTATCACTAATAGACGAAACTCTCGCTTATATTTAAGATAGCAAGTATCTGACTCAATTGAACATCATTGTTGTCTTCAACAAACTGTGTATGCATTCAAGCAGTGAAGATTTGACTATCTTTATCATCTTTTTGAATTTCTACAAATATCACGTGATGTCTTTTAAATTAATCAACGACTCGACTTTCTATCAACATTATATGAACGACGTGCTATTTGACTATCTTCATCAGTTTTGTCAGACTTGTTACGATTCTAGTCTTTGTCTATTCTTCATCTAGTCTTCGTCTGATTTCATTCTAATTGAGTCTAGCGAAAACCTGATCTAAAGATGATATCATTGAAACTCTGCATCATATGTGTAAGACGTCAACTCAATCGAGTCTAGCACAGAGCTGAGAAACACACATATAAGAATCGAGTTCTTTTCTGTAGATACTTTTCTTTCTTAGCATTTATCTATTAGTTAAATGACACTTTTATGACTCGCTCTAGACCGGTTTCTAACAGTAGATAAATGCTAATCAACTACTCTGCTATCAACGTGTAAATGATACGAAATAATCTACTTCTATTCAGAAAATTCGCAAGAAATTCTTTAAATTACTTTCATCAAAACACATCTGCAAATTTACTCAAATTTATCAAATCAATCACTCAATCTTACTACAATCAAATCTACTTTTATCTCTTTTACAATGACATGCAACTCTGAATTAGTTGAGTCATGAACAGCTCATCTGCTTAGAAGCATTGCTAGTAAATGAGTTTTTCTTATTTCTTTTGATGCTTCAGCGAGATCTCAGAATGTCGCTATCTCATGAGACATCAACATAAGTCAACAACTTCGTCAATGAGCTATTAATCAGTCAGACAAGATCATCAAGATGCTGATCGAGCTAAGAGATCAATGAGACATGACTTTGAAACTCAACAAGCAATGAATCAATGTTCAAGTCAATCACATCAAGAGACTTAATGAGCTAAAGATCAATCAAATGACAATAAACATTCAAGAAGAGACTATCATCAAACTATGAGAGAAAGTCTTGAGTCTAAAAAAGAGACAACGTTCAGCGAATCAGTCTTGATCTTGTCAGTCTACTGAATCTCGAGTTTCTACAAAATCTCTATCTCGTCAATTTATCGAGAATCATACTCGACGTAAGTCATTCACTTTATTCAATAATGATCATCACAAGTCTTTCAAGTTTTTGAACTCATCTGTATTCATCAACGAAGATGAATCAACATGAAATAGCTGAAGAATCAAGATAAACGACAAACTTCAGACAAATGTCAATCACTTCGTTGATGAGACTATCTGCATTGTCTATGTGATATCTAGACTAAAAGATGACGCTGCTGAGCATATTTTCGCTCAACATCGTCATGATGCTTCGCATTCTTACATCTCGATCTATGAGCTACTCGAGCATCTAGAAGAAATCTACGAAAATCAGAATAAGAATCGAAAGTGTCATTGCAAGTACAACGCTCTGAGACAAGCAAACAAGCTCTTCAACGTCTTCTACTTCAACTTTATGAAGCTATTCAGTTATCTAGACTACGACAATTGCATTCTGATGAATGATCTTCAGAATAAGATCAACAATCGCTTGCAGAATGCTCTGTCAGTATGTCTTGAAGACTTTGCTTCACTTCATCATCTTAAGAGCTTTCTTCAAGAAGTGAATAATAAACAGCGAGTCAACTATCAGCTACGCAGTTAGCTTTGCACTGTCATCATCAAAGTCACTGTTGTATCTGATAAATGCATTGCTACTTCATTGTCAGCAATGATGACTTCAATAATTGAATATATTAAGTCAACTATCTTTTCTACTTTTGAGTCAGTCAGATCGTCTATCATCTGCTATATCTGCAAGACTTCAGATCACTTATTCAAGAACTGTTCTCAGAACAAGATTAATATTTCAACATTTTGTGCATTCATCTTTCGTCTACATGAAATCATCATTTCGAAGAATAAAGAGAATGAGAAAATGTCTTCTTCAGAAGATAGCGAGGCAAAAAACTAGAGACTTTCATCAAAGATGCAATGAAAGATGTGTTAATTTCTTCAACAATAAGCATATCAGATGACTCTTTTGCTTCTGAATCTTTGACTACTGAATGTGTACTTTCTAGCAATGAAATTAGTTACTCATTGAAGTCATTGATAAACATCGAAGCTGCTGACTATTCATTCATTGATGAAGTGATCGCGCAGATTGTTTGTGATCAGTTGCAAATCAAGTCTTTGACTTTGATCAAAGCTAAGTCAATTCAAGAATTCAATGATCACTATGCTAAGAAACTCATTACTCATGTCATTTATTCAAATCTGACTGTTCAAGATCATACGATTAATACAGCTTCTATGTTGATCACTCAACTAGATCAACATCAAATGATTCTTAAAAAAACATGAATGAACAAAATCAATCTAGTAATTGATATGCAAATCGATTTTCTTCGATTTTCGAATTTCACTCTCAATTTGAAATCAATTGTTCTACTCACAAGCAACAAGACAATCACGAAGCAAAAGAGTTTGACTTCTACTCATATACTGAAGAGATCTTTCACTATCTCTCAACTCAGTCTGAAATCACTCTCTTTCAGTCAGTTCAATGAGAAGTCAGTTAAACTAATTGAACAGTTAAAATCGCGCAACGCGACTTTAACTAACGCTCAAATTTCTAAATTGACATCAGGTTCAACAAACATAGCAATGATAGAGACAGCGACATATAGAATGTTAGTCAAATGATCAGACATCAAGATCTTTGCTGTTATCATCTTGAAAATCGATCGACTCATAACTACAGTTGAAAACAAGTCTGAAGAAGTGAATCTGCATGAGCTTTCTCATGCTGAAGTTCTCAAGCAAGTCAAGATTAAGCTTTTCTCTGAATATCATGACTATCTAGACATTTTCGATCGAGCAATGATTGATCAGCTATCATTGCATCATTTCTACGATCACAAAATTGAGTTGATTGATAAAGAAATGTTTTCGCGAAGCAAACTATATCAGATGTTCAATCACAAGCTTCAGAAGATAAAGAAGTATCTGATTAAACATCTGAACAAAGAATTCATTTTCTTCAGCTTTGCATCATACGTCTCGCTCATCTTGTTCATTGAAAAGAAAGACGAAAGTCTGCATTTCTGCGTCGATTACAGAAAGCTCAATGCTTTGATCAAACGAGATTGCTATTCTTTGTCATTGATAAACGAGACTCTCACTCATATACAAGAAAGCAAGTATCTGACTCAATTGAACATCATTGTCATGTTCAACAAGCTATGCATGCATTTAGATAGCGAAGATTTGACTATCTTTATTACCTTCTTCGACTCATACAAATATCATGTAATGCTCTTTGAATTAATCAACGAATTAACGTTCTATTAACACTATATGAACGACGTATTGTTCAAATATCTACATCAGTTTTGTCAGATCTATCTAGATGATATTATCATCTACAGCAAGATCTTGAAGAAACACAAGCAACATGTATGATTGGTTTTGAATAGACTATGAGAAGCTGATCTACAGATAGACATCAATAAATGCAAGTTTCATGTTCAGAAAATCATCTTTTTAAAACTTTTGATGTCAATCAAGAGACTTAAGATGAATTCACGAAAGATGCAAGCAGTCGTTGATTGATCTACACTCAATAATCTCACTCAGATGCAGTTCTTCATTGACTTCTGCAATTTCTATCAACGCTTCATCAAGAACTTTTCAAAGATTGTTCGTTCAATGATTCAACTCACTCAAAAGAAAATCATATTTGAATGAAATGAAGTCTGTCAAACTGCATTCAATCACATGAAGAGATGTATGACTGAGACTTCTATACTTCGTCACTTTGATCAGATTCGCGATTTCATTCTTGAAATCAACTCATTCAACTACGTCAATGATGAAGTTCTGTTTCAATATGATGACAAAGATGTTCTACATTTGATTGTCTTCTATAGCAAGAACATGTCTTCTGCTGAATGCAACTACGAGATATACAATAAGAAACTGCTGATTATAATTTGAGCTTTTAAACACTGATGACTTGAACTGAAGCTGATTAACATTTCTATCAAAATGTTCATCGATTATCAAGCACTCATCTCATTGATGAAAGACAAGAAGCTGAGTCAACGACAGATGCATTGAGTTCAGAAGCTAGCTGACTTCAACTTCAAGATAATGTATCGATCTGATAAACAGAACATTAAGATCGATGCATTAACTCGTCAAGCTGACTTCGTGCCTAGAGATCTTGATGATGAATGCATTTAATATCAAAGAACTACTATTCTGACATTGAATCAAATGAAGATCGCTGATCTAGAGAAGAACATCAGTGAATCAATTTATAAACAGATTCTTGAAACTAATGAGATTGACGAGAATTGTACGCTACTTCGTGAAGCAATATCAAGAAATGAGACATAATATGAAGATATCAAATTGAAGAATTGTTGAACTCAGAATGAAATCTTGTATCATGATAGTCAGTTATGAGTCTCGTTCAACGAGCTTCTACAAATGAATCTGATTCATGAGATACATGATCAATCATTGATTGATCATTCTGAAATTCTTAGAACAGTGAAGATCATAAAGCGAAATTACTATTAATCTTTTATGCGAAAAACGATAGATCGATATATTTGAAACTGCTACGTATGTCAACGTTCAAAGACATCAAGAGATAAATCAAATGACTTGCTTCAATCTTTATCTATATCTGAACAGCAATGACAGAACATAGTCATGAACTTCATTATCAATTTATCTGATTCATACAACTACAACGTTATTCTGACTGTCATCTGCAAATTGTTAAAAGAAAGGCATTATATTTCTTGCATCATTGATGATAAAGATATCACAGTCGAAAAGACAGCTGAAATGTTGCTTCAATGAATATATTGAACTCACGATTTATCAAGCTTCATTGTATTCGATCGAGATTCTCAGTTCATCTTCATTCTTTGAAAGTTTCTTTGCAAATGACTGAGCATTTCTCTTCGATTGTTCATCGTCTATCACTCTCAGATTAATGATCAAAGCGAACAAGTCAATCAGAATGTCGAGCGATATCTTTGTTTCTTCTGTTCATACATGCAGAACGACTGATTCAAGTGACTATTCATGATCAAGTTTGTCAACAATAACATCTTGTCTTCAGTCATCTTCTTAATCTTCTTCTTCATAAACAAGAGCTTTCATTCTCATATGAGCTTCGACCTCAACATCATCGAGTATGAAAGCACTCACGAACGTCTGCAGATTGCTCAAGTCAAAGATATATTCAATCACATGAATAAGATACTGATCTTCGCTCGCGAAGCTCTGATCAAAACACGAGAACAAATGATGAATCAAGCTAATAAGCATAGAAAGAAGATCAATTATGAGATTGAATCAAAGATGTTTCTGAATGAACGAAACATTATTACAGCGAGATTCTTCAAAAAATTGAATGACAAGATGCTTGACTCATTTCAGATCACTGAGTCTGTTGACTCATTCTATAAGTTGAAACTATCAGAGACTATGCATATACATGACGTATTTCATTCAGAACTTCTTCGTTCTGTTGTTGATAACTCTCTGTCTGATCAAAAGAATGAACTCTCAAGATTAATAGTGATAAACGATGAAAATGAATGAAAAATCGACGATATATTAAACTCTTGATGATATTGAAGACAACTTCAATATCGAGTCAAATGAAAGAGCTATGACAACAATCTCAACTGATATAACGCTGACGATGACGAATTTATGAACGCTCAAGAGATGATTGATGACTTTCATATCAAATATTCAAGAAAAGCGCACTAAGAAACAACATTCATATGAACATGAATAGTCAAGAAAGAAAAGTAATGTTATGATTCTAATCTTCGTCTATTCTTCATCTAGTCTTTGTCTGATTTCATTTTAATCAAGTTTAGCAAGAATTTGATCTAAAGATGATATCATTGAAACTCTGCATCATATGTGTAAGACATCAACTCAATCGAGTTTAGCACAGAGCTAAGAAACTGTTGAAATCGTGCTTAGAATCTAATCATACTGCAGCGAGATAGTGCGTAGCTGAATAGAATGTTTGATCAATAGAGGTAGCTTTAACTAGAAAACTAAGAATACAGAAGAAAGAAGACGGTTTCGAGCTGTATCTATAGTAAAGCGAACAAAAAGATGAAGTAGTCGATTTGTCAGAGCTCGAATAGATAAAATGTTTCAGCATATTTCAATTCAAAACATCGTTGTTTCTTGTTCACATATCGAAATTTCTAGAACCTATTGACTAGGTTCTATTTCATTTTGACACGCTTCGTAACATTATTCTCTTCTTTTTAAAAGTCATGTTTCTATGACTTGTAGTGTAGTTCATAGCATTGACGTAGAGCTCGACGCTCGCCTTTCTATCAATCTTTCTATTGATCTTTCAGATCATCGAAATGTCTATTGTAGCAGACTCACTATGAGAGAGAAAGAACGATCATTGTAGCAGGCTCACTATTTGACGTAGAAACATGAGGTAGGTCGATTCACTGATAGATAGAGCGATGTGAGTAGATAGATCATCGCATTGACAGCGTCTTTGTAGCAGACTCACTAGAAGAAAATCGACTAGCTCATTAAAGAGGTCGATTCTGATCATGTCATTGAAGCAGACTCACTAGTTGACACAGAAACATGAGATAGATCGATTCACTGATAGATAGAGCGATGTGAGTAGATAAATCATTGCATTGACAGCGTCTTTGTAGCAGACTCACTAGAAGAAAATCGACTAGCTCATCAAAGAGGTCGACTATTGACTTGTCTTTGTAGCAGACTTACTAAATTGACCTGAATTCAAATCGAGTCGAATTGAATTTGATGATACAGATTATTTTGACTCAACTGATTCACAAGCTTTTTGAAAGAAGAGATTGAGATTTGTGATTCTTTAGCAATCAATGATCATATGTTCTCGTTGATTCTATTGATCGAGTGAATTGATGCTACTGAATGAGCGATAGATTCTCTAGCAATTCAACAGTCTCGTCGTTGATTCTATTGATCTTCTGATGTTGTTTTGTCTTTCGAAGTCGTCGATCATCAGGTAAACAAATTTCTTTAGACTTGTTTCGTTGTTCGTCGAGTGTCTTGAATGAATATTGATACTCGTATCATAGAATTAACGAATTCTTAGTTTAATGTTGAGATCATGTCTAGAATCTAATCACACTGCAGCGAGATAGTGCGTAGCTGAATAAAATGTTTGATCAATAGAGGTAGCTTTAACTAGAAAACTAAGAATACAGAAGAAAGAAGACGATTTCGAGCTGTATCTATAGTAGAACGAACAAAGAGACGAAGTAGTCGATTTGTCAGAGCTTGAATAGATGAAATGTTTCAGCATATTTTGATTTGAAACATCGTTGTTTCTTGTTTACATATCGAAATTTCTAGAGTCTATTGACTAGACTCTATTTCATCTCGACACGCTTCGTAACAGAAACACACATATAAGAATCGAGTTCTTTTCTGTAGATACTTTTCTTTCTTAGCATTTATTTATTAGTTAAATGACATCTCTATGACTCACTTTAGATCGATCTCTAACAAGACTTATTTAGATGACATTATCATTTACAGCAAAACACTGAAGAAACATAAGCGACATGTACAATTAGTTCTACATAGACTATGAGAGACTGATCTTCAAATGAATATAAACAAATGCAAGTTTCATGTTCAGAAGATTTTCTTTCTGAAATTATTGCTATTCATTGAAGAACTAAAAATGAATTTCAGAAAAGTATAAGCAATAGTTGAATGATCTACTTCTACAAATCTCACTCAGATGCAGTTCTTCGTCAACTTTGTTAGAGATCAGCATAGAGCGAGTCATATGAGTGTCATTTAACTAGAAGATAAATGCTAAGAAAGAAAGATAGCTACAGAAAAGAAGCTGACTACATATGTGTGTTTCTCAGTCGACGCTAGACTC